>Ga0123356_10007093_pt1 | contig 11231 bp, 8 predicted proteins | sample TergutEmb28metaG_2_FD_92546 | JGI IMG/M metagenome (GOLD analysis project Ga0123356, IMG submission 92546) | Embiratermes neotenicus P3 segment gut microbial communities from Petit-Saut dam, French Guiana - Emb289 P3 | ecosystem: Host-associated > Arthropoda: Insects > Digestive system > Gut ... | reverse complement strand
GTCGGATACAGATTCTATGTGGTAGGATTCGGCTCGCTGCTGAGACTCAGCCCTAACATGGATTCATTGATAGCCATCGGCACTTCGGCTGCGTTTGTTTTCAGCCTCATCAACACATTACGGATTGTTTTTGTAGGGAATACATGTGAACTGTGTTATCTGGTGGAAGAGATTTTTCGTGAAACAGGGGCTATTTTACTTCATGGCGGGCCTCACCCTGTCGATGGGCTATACTATGAAACTGCGGGCGTGATAATCACTCTGGTCCTCCTGGGCAGGCTGCTTGAGGCTGTTTCAAAAGGGCGGACCGGCGAGGCCATAAAAAAGCTGCTTGGCCTTGCGCCTAAAACAGCAATAGTCCTTATGAACGGCGCCGAGGTTGAAGTTCCGATCAGCGACGTCGAGGCCGGCGACGTTCTGCTGGTAAGGCCCGGCGCGAAAATCCCGGTCGACGGCACTGTTATCGGCGGTTACACGGCTATTGACGAATCAATGCTCACAGGAGAGAGCATGCCTGTTGACAAAATCGTTGGCGACAAAGTGTATGCAGCGACTGTCAACACGACTGGGTCTATAAGGTTCAGGGCGGAAAAAACAGGTGCAGACACTGCGCTTGCGCAGATAATAAAGCTCGTCGAGGAGGCGCAGGGCAGCAAGGCGCCGATCGCGGCTCTGGCTGACAGGGTGTCCGCCGTGTTTGTCCCGGTCGTCTGCGCTATTGCTGTTGCAGCCGGAATCTTCTGGTTTATGTTCACTGGCGGCAATCTGGGGTTTTCGCTCAGAATCCTTATATCGGTTCTGGTCATTGCATGCCCCTGTGCACTGGGACTTGCGACGCCAACGGCAATAATGGTCGGCACTGGCAGGGGAGCGGAAAAAGGCATACTGATAAAAGGCGGAGAAGCGTTGGAGACAGCGCATAAAATAGATGTCGTAATACTTGACAAGACAGGAACGATAACCGAGGGCAAACCCGTGGTCACCGCCGTTGAAGGCGACGTTTTGCAGCTTGCGGCATCACTGGAGAAATACTCCGAACACCCGGTGGCAAAAGCGATAAACGCCCATTACGTCGGAGAGTATCTGGAAGTTGAGGGATTCAAGGCGATAGTGGGGCATGGCGTCGAAGGGTATATTAATGGCAAAAAAATTGAGATCCGCAGAGGTGTGCGCGTTTATTCCGATGGCAAATACCTGGGGCGGATCATAGTGTCAGACAAGCCAAAGGCAAGCAGCAGAGATGCGATTGCGCGTCTAAAGGCCTTGCTCATCGACGTCACGATGATAACGGGCGACAATCGCGAAACGGCTGAAGATATCGCCGCCCAGGTCGGTATTGACTTTGTACTCGCCGAAGTGCTGCCGCAGGATAAGGCCGGCGAAGTGCTGAAGATGCAGGCGGAAGGGTTAAAGGTCGCCATGGTGGGGGACGGGATAAACGATGCGCCGGCATTGGCGCAAGCCGATGTTGGCATCGCCATCGGCTCCGGGACAGACGTTGCAATGGAATCAGCCGATATTGTCCTTATGCGCTCTGATCTGACCGATGTTTCCGCAGCGATCGATCTCAGCAAGCGCACGATGCGCACTATTAAGCAGAACCTGTTCTGGGCATTCTGTTATAACGTGCTTGGTATCCCAATTGCCGCCGGCGTCCTATATTTTTTCGGGGGGCCTCTGCTTAACCCGATGTTCGCTGCTGCGGCCATGTGCCTGAGTTCTTTGTCGGTTGTTGCGAATGCGCTAAGACTAAAGAGCTGGGGAAACCGCGCTTGACGAGCGCACGAGCATGATGTAAAATATATTGACAACCCCGCCCATTTGCTATATTGTACCAGGATGCGGCGCGTCAAGGATGCCGCGCCCTACGTAGACGTGGGATACTGGTTGTTGTACAAAGTATTATGAGATTGGATTGAAATAATGCGTATTGCTGCCTTTTTCATGCCGCTTTTCGCTCTTCTGGCAGGAGCAGCAGGTTTTTTCCTCAGACTGACAGAGCTTATGAATGTCTTTGATACTCGTACAGGGCTTCCTGAGCGCGGTGCGACCGTTACAATAATGCTAATAGCCGTTACAGGTCTTTTCCTTGTTCTTGTCATGCTGTTTTCAATCCGTCTCTCCATAAAGCGCAGAGCTCCCCACGGTTTTGAAAACGCATTCGGGACAGACCCGCTGACCTATCCGTTCTCCTTTGTAGTTATAGGCCTGCTATGGCTAGGGGCGACAGTGAAGCACTTCATCGATGTAAACGCAACAGGCACAGTCCCGATGGCCGAACTCTATTTCGTCATCCTTTCTGCGCTGTCAGCGATTTCTGTCGCGTTTTTTGCTGTAGAGATGTATCAGGACCCGAGACGGAAAACGACTTTCGCCCTGAGCATAGTCCCTACGCTTTTTATGTGCTTCTGGCTCGTAGCTCTTTACAGGCAGCACGCTTCAAACCCGGTATTGCTCAGCTATGGCTATCAGTGCCTGGCTATTATTACGTCGGCCCTCGGTTTTTATTTCACATCCGGTTTTGTTTACAACAAACCTGCGCCGGGAAAAACGCTTTTCTTCTATTTTGCCGCGATTTTCTTCTGCTTCGTCACCCTGGCGGACGACCATGTTATGACCATAAAGCTTATTTTTTCAGCGATTATCGCAATGAATGTCGTTTATAGCTCGAAGCTTCTGAGACATTTACGAAGGAAAGAGCATTAATACAGTTGACAAACCTTTACTGACTGAATATAATAAACTCCAAACTTCGATTCGCGCGAGTGCTGGAATTGGTAGACAGGCACGGTTGAGGGCCGTGTGTCAGCAGGCGTGAGGGTTCAAGTCCCTCCTCGCGCACCAAAAATTGCCGTATAGGCGGCAACGACAAATGATGAATGATGAGTTTTGAATGATTAATAGGATTTGCGCAGGCTTTGGCGGCACTTTTGTATTTGTCATTCATCATTGCACATTCATCTTTTTTCATTTCTGAGCGAAAAAAACGTGACCTATGCAGGCGGACTGATTTACAATGAGGAGAGGATGGTGGCATTTGTTATGAATAGCTTAAAAATCTCTGTAAAAATACTGCTCTTCTTTGGTATTCTCGTCGTGATTTGCGGCATATCCATGTTCGCCCTTACCATACCAATCCGCGCAGCGCTCCTAACCCTGAACGAATCAGTAGAAGCCTTGAGCATTGCCGACGTCGAAACGGCTGCTCTTCTGGGGCTAGCACTAACGCTATCATACGTGTCGGTCGGTATTTTGTTTGTCGCGGCGGCCACGATCGGGCTGCTGCTGTCCAAAAACCTCTCAAAACCGCTTGAGTTCCTGGCTAGCGAAATAACTGGGATAGCCGACACGGGTAATATCTACCTTGACGACGCAGCATACAAGCAGACAAAAGTCCTCAATAAACGCGGCGACGAAATCGGAAAGATTTCACGCTCCGTTGGTGACATGCTTGCAATGTTTCGAAACAAGACTCAATCGCTTAAAACGATTGCAGACGGCGACCTTACCGTGCGCGTCGATTTGCGCTCCCCGAACGACACGGTCGGAACAGCTCTTGCCGGAATGGTCGGGAGCCTCAACGAAATGTTCGCCGATATCCAAACCGCATCCGGGCGCGTTTCCTCCGGCGCGGACAATCTGGCAGGAGGCGCAGGGGCGCTTGCAGAAAGCGCAGGGGAACAAGCCGCCGCAATCGGCCAGTTGCGCGATATGATAGCTTCTATCGCGACGCAGACCGGCCATAACGCCGAAATGGCGCGGGAATCCTCCGCGCTATCGGACACGATAAAGCAGCTGGCCCAGAAGGGCGGCACGCAGATGACCGAGATGACCGGCGCAGTCCAGCAGATAAGCGAGTCAAGCCAGAGCATAAGCAAAGTAATCAAGGTGATCGACGATATAGCCTTCCAGACCAATATCCTGGCGCTGAACGCGGCCGTTGAAGCGGCGCGTGCGGGGCAGCATGGCAAAGGCTTTGCCGTCGTTGCGGAGGAAGTCCGGAGCCTGGCCGCCAAAAGTGCCGAAGCCGCCAAAGACACCGGGGTTCTGATAGCAAACTCGATGGAAAAAGCAGAATTGGGAGTCCATATCGCGGAAGAAACTTCCGAGTCTTTGCGAAAGATCCTGGATGGCATTGAAAACAGCTCGCTGCTCGCTGCCGACATAGCCGTCTCGTCAGACGACCAAGCCGCCGCGATCGCGCGCATCAACCAGAACGTGGACGACGTAAACAATGCTATGAACCAAAACTGCGAGACCGCCGTGCGAAGCGCCGATGTCAGCAAAGACGTAAGCGGCCAGTCCGCACATCTGCTTGAGTGCCTGTCAAAATTCAAGGTAGCGGGCATCGGCAGGCTCGAATAATTATCTACTTCGATTGGAGCATTTGGCCGAAATGGAATTCTATGAAAAACAACTGGAAACGAAGACTGTATATAAGGGCCTGATAGTGGATATCAGGCGCGACGTAGTAAAGCTGCAAAACGGCAACAATGCCCCGCGCGAGGTCGTCGTGCATCCCGGGGGAGTCGGGATCGTCCCGGTTACAAAGGACAGCAAAGTGCTTATGGTGCGGCAGTACAGATACCCGATGGAAGAGGAGCTTCTGGAAATACCGGCAGGTAAGCTAGGGGACGGGGAAGACCCGCTTGCGTGCGCGGTGAGGGAACTGTCTGAGGAAACCGGCTGCACGGCAGGAAGGATCGTCTACCTGGGTGCGACATATCCTTCGCCCGGATTCTGCAGAGAGACGCTTTTTTTATACCTTGCGCTTGATTTGCAGCACGGTGAAATGCACCTCGATGAAAATGAGCTTCTGAGTGTCGAGGCGGTGGATATCAACGAGCTCATGGACAGAATAATGGCTAACGAGCTTCCTGACGGAAAATCCATTATTGGCATAATGAAGGCAAAACAATACCTGGAAAATGTAAAGTGTAAAGTGTAAAGTGTAAAATGGGGACGAGAGTAACGAATTGTGAATTGAGGTGGCATTATGGCTAAGACAGTTCTTATCGTCGACGACGAAAAAAACATTGTTGACATCCTCAGCTTCAACCTGAAAAAAGAAGGGTTCGAGATAAATGCTGCTTATGACGGGGAATCTGCGCTTGTACAGTATTCGCAAAAGCGCCCGGACCTGATTTTACTGGACGTCATGCTGCCCATGCTCGATGGGTTTGAGGTCTGCAGGCGTATCAGGGAAAACGACAAAAAAACGCCTATAATAATGCTGACCGCGCGCGAAGAGGAAACGGACAAAGTTTTTGGCCTCGATCTTGGGGCCGATGACTATATCACAAAGCCATTTTCCGTCCGCGAGCTCCAGGCCCGCGTCAAGGCCAACATACGCAGGACCGAGACGTTTGAAGACGAGCGGAGCGAAGAGGGTACTCTCGAGGGACTGGTCATTGACAAGGAACGCTTTGACGTCCTCGTCAGCGGACGAAATGCAGAACTCACGCTGCGCGAATTTGAGCTTATTAGTTTCCTGGCATCATGCCCCGGAAAAGTGTTTTCCCGTGAGGAACTGCTGCACGACGTATGGCAATACGAATATTTTGGCGATTTACGCGCAGTTGACGTTGCCGTGAGGCGGCTGCGCGAAAAAATCGAAGATGACCCGGCGCAGCCGCGCTACATAATAACAAAGCGCGGAGTAGGGTACTATTTCGAGGCGTAGCCTCGAAAGTGTAAAATGTGGTGCTCATAGCATTTTCGATGGAGAGTGTGGAGATTGTCCAAAAGATTACGGGTAAAGCTTGTTTTCATAATGCTTCTCATCGTACTGCTTCTTATGACAGTGGTGCTGGTATTCCTTATACGCGGAGTCCAGGAATTCTATACCGACCAGTTTTCCTCGCAGATGAGGGCGGTTTTCACGCACCCGGACCTAATCAGCGAGCTTCGCACGGCAGCAGGGGAGGAAGACGCAGTTCCGCAGATGGACGGATTGCTGTCCGTATTCCTTGGCGAGCTTGGCATTGACAGGAGCACCAGGAATTATTACATACTCGACGGGGAAACAGGGGCGCACCTCGAAACATCAAACCCGGACAAGGGCGCAAGGATCGAAATGACGCCTAACATACTCCTGGCTCTGAGGGACGAAGAGACGTACAGGGTAAGGTTGAGGGCAGACTATATGGACGTCGCGGTCCCAATCATAAGCAATGACGGGAACGCGCGTTTTGTCGTTTACGTGATAGACAACAAGCAGACTGTCCAGAGTCTCAACGCCGAGATAATATCGCTTATCCTCGAGGCGGTGATTATAGGATTCATCATCTCAATTGCGATCAGCCTTATTATCTCAAAAACGCTCCTCTCGCCGATACAGGGCATGACAAAAGCGGCCGAAGCGATGGCCGACGGCGACTTTTCGAGAAAGATAAGCGTCGAATCGGAAGACGAGATAGGCATCTTGTCGCTGGCGTTTAATGACATGGCGGCACAGATCGAAACGATGCTCGAAGAACTAAAAAATGCGGAAAAACTCCGGCGCGAGTTCGTTGCTAACGTATCACACGAACTGCGTACGCCGCTGACGAACATCAGGTCTTATGCCGAGACGATTTCCGACGACCCTGGCATGCCCGAGGAGACTGAGGCGGAATTCCTGCAAGTCATAATCAGCGAAAGCGACAGGATGACGAAAATAGTTCAGGATCTGCTGGAACTGTCGCGTTTGGATTCAGGGGCCATAGAGCTTGCGGTCGAGGAGTTCTCAATAGAAAAATCATTAAGGGACGTCTACTCGGCAATAGCGCTTGATGCCAGGAAAAGGGATCACGTCATAAATCTCGAACTCGAGTGGAAATTACCTAATGTCAAGGGCGACCGCGCGAGGATAGAACAGGTTCTTATGAATATCATGTCAAACGCCCTTAAATATACCCCGGACGGCGGCACGATAGGGATTTTCAGCGGCACATCGCACGGCAATGTCTGGGTCAGGATCGAGGACACCGGCGTCGGTATCCCGCAGGATGATCTCGTGCGGGTGTTTGACAGGTTCTACCGCGTTGACAAAGCTCGTTCGCGCGAATCGGGCGGGACAGGACTGGGCCTGGCGATAGCGAAGGATATAGTAACGAAGCATGGCGGCGACATAAAAATAAAAAGCGTCCGGGGAGTCGGCACGTCCGTGACTGTAACGCTTCCGATCGGAGGTGTGGCAGCAGGATGACAGGATCGAAAAGAGCGATCGAGCTGATAAAGACCTTCCTTATAATCCTGCTGACATTAAGCGCACTGCTACTCGCCTGGCAGACAAGGTTATTTAACGAAGTATTCGCCGCGATCCCGCTCTATGGAAACTTGGTAGAACTCGTGAGAGGCTCGGCAGGGGGCGTGACCGAGCAGGGAGGCGCTTCGCTGAAGGAGGCCGCCCGCCCCCTGAGCATAGTTATCACCAATGAGGAAGGCGGGCGCTTCGGATTAAAATACGACACTGAAGCGCGAAATGCCGTTTATGAAAGGACCAGCATTATCATAGGCGAGGCGCTTGGCTCGGCGTCAGCGCCGTCTGAGATTAGCGAGGACGAATGGCGCTCTGCCCTGTCAGGGCATGGCGTTTACTATGAATACATAACGCCCATAAGGCTTTCTGTACTGGACGGGTGGCTTGGCGCCAAGATGCCGGAGACGACGCAGGACATTTTGCTCCGGCGCATTTTTATCGCTTTCGGAGAAGAAAGAAGCAGGCTCTATTACCAGGATCACGGCAGCGGCCTGTTCTTTGGCATGGACACAGCATCTGCCGCTGCTAAAGCGCAGGAACTCGAAATATACAGCGCCAACGGCGCGGAGTTTGCGTTCGAGACCGGGGTCGCAGGCTCTGAAAACGCGCCCTACATGCTGATAATGCCTGGCAGCGACCACCCCGAAGTCCGTGTGACGGCTGTTGGAAGCGTGGAGGAACTGCTCGAAAAAGCGCTCTACGCCTTTGGGCATCTGGGCGAAACCTACCACACTTATGATGGCGATTCGGATACCCTAATCTGCGTCGGCATCCAGTTCCATATCCGCGTGTCCTCTGATGGGCGTGTCCAGTACAGGAGAACTGATGGATTGCCGGCAGAAGGGGAAGCGCCGGTATTAAGCGAGAGCGAAATGACGGAGCAGGCGAGAGCCATAGCCTCTGATTCGATAGGGGCTTCAAGCGGCAGCGCTGAGGTAGTGTTTGAGGAGTTTCGGCGCGGCGAGGATTCATACACAGTGTTTTTCAGCTACTACATTGCAGGCGGACGGGTCCATTTAAGTGAAGATATGCATGGCGCCTCAGTTACGTTCAGTTCCGGGGTAGTCACTGCGATTGAAGTGAATTTCAGGAATATTACGTTCACAGGCGAGCTAACCAGGCTATTACCGGAACGGCAAGCGCTGGCGGCAACCAGCGGGGAATTCATGCTCTGCTACTCAGACACAGGATCAGAAAACCTCCACCCCTTCTGGGTAAGATACGGATTTTAAACTCCACTCTCCACACTCCACTCTCTCCAAGAAAAGGAGCAACGACGCATAGCGTCGGTGTGACGCCATGAGCTCATCTAGAATAAAAACCATCGCGATAGCGGCGCTTGTTTTGATAAACGTCTTCTTTCTGACGTTTATCATTATCGACACACTCGACGACGTACTCACCGAACGCGAAATGATGGAAAACGTATGCGCCGTCCTCAGAGCCGGCGGCATAGAATTAAGCCCCGACGACGTGAAAACCAGCGGGGCAATCCGGACTATGCGGACCGGGCGCGTGCTTGAAGCAGAAGAAATCATCGCGTACGCAATGCTTGGCCCGACAACAAAGACAGACCAGGGCATCATATACCTCTACGAAAACAACAGCCGCGGATCGGCTGAATTCGCAAGCGCCGGCGATTTTGAAATCCGCCTGTATGAAGGCGTGATAACAAACGAAAACGGCACAATGAGAACAGTCGAGGGGCTACTGAGGGAAATGAGGATCGAATGGGCGGGCATGACAGTGACGCTTGATGCAGAAAGCGAAACGGAAACAGTATCGGTCCTCGGCGCATTCAGGGACGTGAAGATATTCAACTGCACCATAGGGTTTTATTTCGCCAGAGGCAGCCTTCAGACAGTAAGCGGCAGGTTCGTAGCCGGAATCGAGCTCGCTGACGACGGCGTCGCAATCACGCATGTGAGCAGGGCCCTGCTGGGATTCCTGTCTGAAGTCAGGCGGGAAGAGAGGGAGGACGTCATTGCAGAGATCATATATAGCGTCGAACCCGGATACCGGCACCGTGTCGTAGGTTCATTTGGCGAGGGTCTGCTTTCCCCCTCTTGGCTCCTGGCGACCGATGCCGGGCGATACATCGTCGACGACGCGTCAGGCGAGGTTCTGGCTCTGGGCCAGTAGGACAGATGACAGATAAAAGATGATAGATGATAGTTATTGTTCAACTGACGGCGCGGCGCTGGAATAATACCGGCGCCGACTTGCACAAAATCGCGCCTGCAATCATAGTGAAAGCCAGCTCCGGTCCCATGTATGAGCCGTTATACAGAAAAGAATAAAGCCAGACCGGAGTTCCTGCGGGCGCATACGTCCCCCAGATGACTATTCCTGATAAGAAGTGGCAAAGGAAACGGATAAACAGGCATACAGGCACTGCAAAAACAATCCCGTAGCGTCTGCCCTTGAATAACCCGGCCAGACCAAGAAGGCTGAACGCTAAGACATAGTCCAGCAAAACCACGGAGATATACGCGACAAGCGTGCCCGACGGCGGAGGCCAGAACTGCTGGAGCATCTGCAGGCATGCATAAACAAGCCCGCCGCAAAACCCCCATTTGAGGCCGTGGCGAAGACCGATCATCAAGAGCGGCAACATCGAGAGCGCGGTAACAGAACCGCCGTTACCTAGTTTGATCGGCGTGATATAGCTGAGGACGAAGCCGACTGCAACGAGCAGAGCCGACTCCACGAGCGCGCGGAGATTTTCGCGTGATTTTGTGCTGTTCATAAAAAAATGCACCCCCTTAATAATAAAATGAGGCGCAGTTCCTTATATTCCCGACGGCGGCATTATCCGCATCCGGTCATTAAGGGTTAGGCACGGCATTTCGTGCCTTCTCAGCCGCCTGACGGCAGCACCCCGCTTCATTTATCGTATTATATGGCATAAAGCATTGGCTTGTCAATGGAATTATTCCAGAAAACCCTGGATTTTTTCGACCAGTTCAAGGAAATCAAGAGGCTTGCCGACATGACCGACCATGCCGCAATCGAAGCATTTTTCGATGTCCTCGCGGAAAACATTTGCTGTCATGGCGACGATAGGGATCGTTTTTGCGTTCGGCAAGTCGAGGTCTCTGATGCGCTGTGACGCCTCATATCCATCCATCACAGGCATCTGGACATCCATGAGTATCAAATCATACCGCTCCGGGTTTTCAGAGTACATCCGGACGGCTTCGGCGCCGTTTTCGGCGCATTCAATCAGGGCAAGCGTCGGCTCAAGCAAAGCCATAACGATCTCCCGATTTATTTCAACGTCTTCAGCTATGAGGAATTTGCGGCCGGCGAAAACGCCCGCAACGTCTGAAGGGACCTGTTCGGTCTGGCGAGGGTCGACCCCCAGCGCTTCGTTGATGGTGTCGGCAATGGTGGACGGGAACAGCGGCTTTGACAGGAACTTTCCGATGCCGGCCTTTTTGGCTGCATCCTCGATGGTCCTCCATTCGACGGCAGAAATCATGATTATTACCGTGTCGTCATGAACCAGCGACTGAGAGTGCAACGAGTCCGCCAGGGAGAGACCGTCCATCTCAGGCATCAGCCAGTCCAAAAAGTAGAGGTTGTAGGGACCGTTCTTCTCGACAAGGCTTAATGCTTCGGCGCCGCTCGACGCGGTGTCGCAGTGCAGCCCGAACTCACGCATGATCTCGCGGAAATACTCCAGGATGTCCGGGTCGTCGTCCACCACAAGCGTCCTTATGTTATTGAGGTTCACGCTTCCGGAAACTCTATTCCGTTGCCTCTCTTCGCCCCGCATGATTAAAACATCGAAGAAGAAAGTTGAACCATGATCCAGCTCAGACACAACCCATATGTGACCGCCCATCATTTCGACGATACTCTTGCTGATCGCCAGCCCAAGGCCGGTGCCCCCATACTTACGAGTCGTATCCGTGTCGGCCTGCTGGAACGACGTGAAGAGCTTTTCCTGGTTTTCCGGGCTTATCCCTATGCCTGTGTCCTG
>Ga0123356_10007092_pt1 | contig 11232 bp, 8 predicted proteins | sample TergutEmb28metaG_2_FD_92546 | JGI IMG/M metagenome (GOLD analysis project Ga0123356, IMG submission 92546) | Embiratermes neotenicus P3 segment gut microbial communities from Petit-Saut dam, French Guiana - Emb289 P3 | ecosystem: Host-associated > Arthropoda: Insects > Digestive system > Gut ... | reverse complement strand
TCCCTGCTGACACGTGCCATTGGTCCTCCTTTCCTCCATAATCACAAGGCAAGTATACCACATGATTGTGGATAAGTCTAGCGCCAAAGCCAATAGAATCAAGCTTTTTTGCAGCTGACGAAATAGTTTTTCAAATGGGTTCTCAAGTCGTTGCCTTCGGGGTTGAAGCGGATTCGGACCACTGATTCGCCGCACAGGAAACAGTAGGGGTTTTTAATCTGTTCTAGGTATTGCTCCGCTCGTTGAACTGCCGATAGATTCTTGTCTAGCTTGATAGTATGTATGTCAACCAACTGTGAGCGGTCGATATCAGTTGCATCGCGCATAGCGTCGAGCGCGGCAAGCGTCATGGTGATCCTCTCCTTCCTCTTTATTCAATGGGTATGGCTTTCAGATGAAAAAAATACCAGATACACGATCTGGCATTGCCCAAGCCACAAGATATAGAAACTCAGCCGCTATTGCGCGGATTTTCTTCCTCGTGTTGTTTCAGACCGAGGCTGATATGTATGGCCCTCTCGACTTCCCACATGATGCTCCTGCTAACTTGGCCTACATAGCCGAGCAGTCGTTGCTTATCGATGGTCCTGATCTGCTCCAGCAGTGCGATGGAGCGGCAATCTAGCGCGTGGTGATCGAGGTAAACATGCGTATCCTCGCTGCCGATCTTGCACTGGCATGTAATCGGTGCTATGATCGTAGCTGTGCTGCTGCCAATCTTTCTGGTACAGCGATATGAAGCTCAGGGCATCAATGGGCGCCTCGAAGACGTAGATGGTATTGCTCTTGCCGATGTGGTGAAAGGCATGGGCGGCTTCGGAGCCCGCCTGGTTTTGCCGCCATCCACTCTGGCTGGCAGTAGACCGCTTGTGGGCGTGGCGGGGATTGCCGTCCGCGTCCGTGCCAACGAAAACCGCGTTGTGGTAATCCGCGCTTTCGTAGATTAGGCGCTTGTGCGCGAAGTGGTCCAGCACGGTTCGATCAATGCAGCGCTGCTTGATCAGGTAGGCATAGACACGGCGCATGTTTTCGTTTCGAGGCGGCAGTACAAACTCGGGCCGGGCGCGGGCGCGCGGTTCTATGGGTTCTGCGATTATGTTTTGTCCGAGCAGCATTTGCACAGCTTCTTGGAAGCTTGTGTTAAAATACTTTTTGACGAAATCAATCGCTGTGCCGCCGCGCTGTTCGTACTGATCAAAGAACTGGTGACCGCGTATGGTCACGTGGTGGTCGACCCATTCCAGCTCAGAGCCGGAGCGTTTTAACTGCTCGCCGCGGGATTCGAGATAAGCGGCGAGGTCGGTGTGTTTGGCCTGCTGGAGTTGCAGATCCGTAAAGGGAATAAAATTTGACGTTGTAATCACTTCCTCTCTATGTTATAATAATAATAGTAAAAAATGGAGGCGCTCCTATGCTCAATAATTTGATTGCTGAGGCAACCGAACACGAATTCAAGCGGGAGGTTGAAAAGCAGAAGCCAAAGAGCTGGCTGAAAAGTGTCAGCGCCTTTGCCAACGGCATCGGCGGGACGCTGTTTTTCGGCGTGAATGACGATCATTCCATTTTCGGTATGCAGGACGCGCAGGGCGAAGCGGATTTCATTAGCAGTCGAATCAAGGAGCGCATTTCCCCGATCCCGGAATTCGTTCTGCAGCCCTTTGAGGAGCGCAGCAAGGCGCTGCTGGCGCTGAAGGTGAAGTCAGGCCGCAGTACGCCCTATTATTACGCAGCTGACGGCATTCGCGAAGCGTATATTCGCTTGGGCAGCGAGAGTATCCCCGCGCCCAGCCACATTCTGAACGAGTTGATCCTTAAAGGAACCAATCAAACCTATGACGCGATAGCGACAGAATTCCGAAGGGCCGATTACAGCTTTACGTTGCTGGAAGCAACCTATCTGCATCGGCTTGGTATCCGCTTCGAGCCAACGGACTACCAATCCTTTGGGCTTGCAACCAAGGAGGATATGCTCACGCGCGCCGGTTCGCTGTTGACGGACCAGCACATTGTGTATAACTCCCGCGTGTTCTGCACACGTTGGAACGGCCTGGAAAAGGGCTCCATCTTCGATGACGCGCTGGACGACAAAGAATTCGAGGATAACCTGATTCATCTGTTGCAAAGCGGCTGCGGCTTCGTGAAAATCAACAGCAAGGTGCGTTTTGCGAAAGAGGCTTTTGAGCGAGTGGATAAGCCAGACTATTCCGAACGCGCCGTCATGGAGGCCCTCGTCAATGCTCTCATCCACCGCTCTTACTTGGTGATGGGCAGCGAGGTCCATATCGACATGTTCGACGACCGACTGGAAATCAGCTCGCCGGGCGGCATGTTCAACGGTAAGCTGATTCAGGAACAGGACATTGACAACATTGACTCGGAGCGCCGCAACCCAATCATCGCCGACCTGTTCCACCGCATGCGCTACATGGAGCGCCGCGGCAGCGGCTTAAAAAAGATTGTGAACGAAACGAGCAAGCTCCCCGGCTACACCGATGCCCTTCGACCGATGTTTATATCCACGGGCACGTCGTTCCGCGTGACGATCTGGAACATGAATTATGGCAGTGTCCCTGAAGATGTCCCCGGTAATGTCCCCGATGTCCCCGATCATGTCCCCGATTCCCCTGTATATGTTCCCGGTTTACGTCAGACAAAAATGCTGCAAGTCATTGCCACGACCCCATGCGTAACTACTGCAGAGCTAGCGGAGCAATTTCAAGTCACGATCAAAACCATTAAGCGTGATTTGAACGCGCTGAAGGCTAATGGAAAAATACAACGTATAGGTCCTGAGCGCGGCGGACGTTGGGAAGTGCTGTGAGACAGAACAGAGCTTATATCCGAATGCCCTGTTCCCGCTTATGCTCACGTATCTCAGCCATCAGCTTGCTCTCCACCTGCACCTGTTTGGGTCCGTCGTCGATCTTGTTTTCAATCATGCGCGAGAGCTGCCCAAGCAATCGGAACGATCCAAGCGCAACGTCACCGGCATAACCATGCGGCTCAGTCTGCTGTTGATCAGAGGGCTGGGCCGTTTGCGTTTGCCCCGGTTTCAAATAAAAAAACGCCATGGGTCGGGATTGTTCTCCCTCGCATGGCGTTTTCGTGTGATTTTGTGTGATTATGGATTGTTTAGTTGTGTTTGGATTTTACTAAAGTCCTTGATTATTGCGGGTTTGCGGTGTGTGTCATATTATGTGGCCCTCCTTTGCACCTTACGGTTTCATGAAAGACCCCAAAGACAGAAATCGCCTGCTTTTGGACGAGGAGATTGTGCCCATCAAGCGTGATATATTGCACTGGTTTATTCGCGACGGAATGAGCCTGACCGGGATCGCCAAGCGCCTGAACGACCTTGGAGTTCCCAATCCGTCAGCATATAAACGCAGCAAAGGATACGCATATGCCAATCCCAACTCGGATAAATGCGATGGCCTTTGGGTGAGTTCTTCTATACGAAATATTTTGACCGATAAAATGAACCTGGGGCACATGGTGCAAGGCAAGCAGCGCGTTGTGAGCTACAAAGTGCATAACCGCATCGCAACACCGGAAGATGAATGGTTTATCAAAGAAAATACACATGAGGCCACATACACACAGGATGAATTCGACACCGTCCAGCGATTGCTTTTGCGTGATACCCGTACCCCGGAGGGCGGCAGGAAGGTCTATATGTTCGCGGGCTTTTTAAGGTGTTCTGACTGCAAAAAAGCCCTGGGACGCAAGTCCGCCAAGAGCATCGCCTATTATGCTTGCCGAACATACATGGAAAAATCCAGGCGGCGGTGTACCAAGCACTCCATCCGCGAGGATGTTCTGACCAGTGTGGTGCTGGCGGCTATACAAAAGCAGATCGAACTGCTGGATGGGTTGACCGGTGTAGTTGAACAGGTACAGCTTTCAGATCGGGCCGACTTAGGCAATCAGCGCATTGAAAAAATGCTACGGGAGAAGCGCCGGGAAAAAGGCCGGGTCCGCGTGTTGATAGACGGGCTGTACGAGGACTGGAAAACTGGCGATCTGAATCGCGAGGACTACCGCCATATGAAAGCCAAGTATGATCAACAGGCCCGGCAAATTGCCGAAGTGATCGAAAATCTGGAAAACGAACTACGCCAGTCCGCAAAGAATGTCGACAGCGAGAATAACGCGCTTGCCTTGTTCTTGAAGCATAGAAACCTCCTGCAGCTTGATCGCGCACTGCTTGTGGAGTTGGTAGATACAATCTACGTGCATGAGAACAAAGAGATCACCGTTGCGTTTCGATTTGCGGATGTATTGTGATCGTTTTCCGCAGACAATATGCTTGCATAATATTCTGGGATATGTTATACTATTCCCAGAAATATTGGAGGAACTTTATGACTAAAAATGATGCGGAAAACAGGACCAATTCTATTTTTAACAATTACCTGGCGGAGGTTGGGCAAACCGCAGAAATAAAACCTTTACATGCACCTTCCTTTGATTACATCGGGGATTTAGATGAGGCGCAAGTGCATGGTTTTGTGCATTCCATTGATTGGAGCTTCACCAATAACAATACTACGTACTTGTCGCATGACATTCATCCATATCCGGCTAAATTTATTCCACAGCTTCCAGAGACCTTGATTCGCTTGCTTAGCCGCTGCGGCGAAATGGTATGGGACCCTTTCGGGGGAAGCGGAACAACTGCGCTAGAAGCTTTGCTTTGCAATCGTCAATGTATCAGCGCTGATATCAACCCCATCGGAGCGCTTATCGGAAAAGCGAAAACGGCCACGATAACAGAGCAGGATGAAATTGAAATAGAACATTTTATTGTTTTCATTTCACGCTGCGTATCGAATGAGCAGCATCTTAAGAATTACATTTATACGCATCAAGAGGAGATTCGCTGTCAAGTCCCTGATATACCCAATATAAGCAAATGGTTCTCTGATTCAGTGGTATGCGAGCTCAGCTTAATAAAGCATTTGATCCAAGCGCAATTGTCTCATAGAATCTCGCAAACGATTGCAAAAGCCTCTTTTTCTAAGCTGATCACGAAGGTGTCCCATCAAGAAAGCGAAACCCGTTATAGCGCAAAAGAGAAGAGCATACCAAATTTATATGTGCTTGAGCTGTACATAAAGGATTTGCAAGAAAATTTGGCTAAAATCAGGGCTTTAAGCAGAGTTTTGGGATTTAGGCAAGCGCAATTCATCACAGTTGACGTGACCGGAGATATTGTTGGGCCGGGTAAGCCAATCAAAAAGGGCGGCGTTGATTTCATCGTTACTTCTCCTCCCTACCCAAATGCGTTTGATTATCATTTGTACCATCGATTCCGTATATTTTGGCTTGACGGTGACCCAAAAGCTATGGGAAAAGCCGAAATAGGTTCACATCTGAAGTACCAAAAACAGCGAAAGGGCTTTGATGAATTCCAGCGTGAAATGCGCCCTGTTCTGGCAAATTGCTTTCAAGCCCTGAAACCTGGCAAATATGCTGCTTTCGTATTGGGAGACGCTATTTTTGATGGCGTCTTATATAAAACAGCGGAATATATTCGCTTGTTGGCGGAATCAATTGGTTTCATTGCAATCGCCAATGTTGACAGGCCGATTCATAACACAAAACGCTCTGTTCAAAGCGCGGCAAGAAGAGCAAAAAGCGAGCAGATATTAATTTTGAAAAAACCGGATGACGCGCTTGATATTAAGCTGATCCCGGTTAAATATAAAATGTGGCCTTATGAGAAAATTCTGAATGATATGGAAAAGCTATCGCTTTGCGGGCATACCAGCGATGATTTCAAGATGTCTTCCCTTGATGTAAGACTCTTGAATCAATTGACTTTTTATAAAGCCTACCAAATAAACGCAAGCGAATTCAAAACCTGGCAGAGCATTCTGGAAAACGGCAATCAATTGGATGCTGCCGGCCGCAAGGATTCCAAATATATTACGCACGGCATTCATCCATATAAAGGGAAGTTTTATCCGCAGCTGGTTCATCCCCTTCTCAATATGCTTGCCCCCGCGGGAGGCGTTGTATTTGATCCCTTCTGCGGGAGCGGAACGGTCCTTCTTGAGGCTGTCCTGAACGGTTATCATGCATATGGCTGCGATATCAATCCCATTGCAATTGAGATCGCGCGCGCAAAAAATGAAATCATTTTTGCGGAACCATGTATGTTTGATCAGCAATTATCCTCTTTTGCGGCGTCTTTGTCTATGTATGACGATTCCGTTGATTGCGGCAGCTTTTTTTCGCCTGCTGTTCTTCCTGAAATTTCGAACTGGTTCCCGGCTCAGGTGGTGAAGAAAATCGTTTATACGCTAACGCAAATCAACAATGTGCCAGACAATCGAATCAAGAGATTTATCCGGGTGATACTAAGTTCCATTCTCCGCGATATTTCACAACAGGATCCAAGCGACCTTCGGATTAGGCGCCGCCATGCGCCCCTCCTGGATGCGCCCGTTTTCGACATGTTGCTGGAAGGGATTGCAATGCAAAAAAAACGAGTGCTGCAATATGCAAAAACACGAAATTTCTCACCATTTGAACTTTTTGAAGCGAATATATGGCTGGGCAATTCTAAAAATTTGAATACGCTTGGCCCCCTGCCAAAAAACAATGTGGATCTTGTCATAACCAGCCCCCCTTATGCCACGGCTCTCCCCTATATCGATACCAATCGTCTTAGCCTATTGGTCCTGGAAGGCCTCACTGCTTCGCTGCGTTCACCGATTGAGGCTGAAATGACAGGGACGCGGGAAATCAACAAAAATGCGCGCTGCCGCTACGAGCGCTTAATCGAAGCGGGAAATTTCGGTTCCATCGTTTCCACTTGCGCGCAACAGCTGATTCAAAGGATACACGATGAAAACAAATGCCATGAAGTCGGATTCAGAAGAAAAAATATGGCTGCGCTGCTGTATATGTATTTTGATGATATGACGCGCGTTTTTCAAAATTTGCATGAAATAGTAAAGCCGAAAGGACATATCTGCATTGTAATCGGCGACACCAAAACAACAACAGGGAAAGGGCTGGCAATCATTTCGACTACCGAAGCCCTGCGCGAAACCGGCAGAGCTATGGGTTGGCGCATTGCACATGATATCCCGATTACCGTAACGCGCGAAAACTATGTTCATATCGAAAACTCTATTGTAGAAAATCAAATTCTAATATTCCAAAAACAGTAGCAATATCAAAACCAACCCATTTTTCTTCCTACAGGCTTGCCGCCGGAAGGAAGCTTCTGGTCGCACATGTTTTCAAACATCATATATTCCGCGCTGCCGGGGGCATAAAACAACATATTGTAATCACAAGAAGGGGCCAAAGATTGAGACATAACCAAAATAGGATACGTGTCAGCCGCCTCTGCGGTAATTCCCGCTAAAATATTAGGCGTAATCGTGATTCTTATTTCTGATTTCTTTATATATTCGACCATATTTAAATTGTACATTTCTTCAGCGTGGACAAGCTTTCCCCGGCTATCATAAACCTCTATATTTACAACTGGATCAGGTATTCGCTGCGGGTAGGCGGCGTTGGAGGTTTTCTTTGGAGTGGTTTCCCCCGAAAACGGATATCCAAAGAAGTTGGGATTTTGCTTAATCGCAATCATGCTCAGATGTATCTCGCCGTTCGGATGCGGAATCACCTGCATAACAATCCCGTTGGCAATTTCCGCGCTACGATCGGATTCTTTTTTGCGAACTGCGCCACTGGCATTCGACTTAAATACAGAGCCCGGAATCGATTTTGGCGACTTTGTTTTATAGCTCCCAAAAACCGCCGAAAGCTTGCTGTCGCCCGTTCTCTTCAATTCACTGCTCACGGTTCTTCTGGTGCTTTTTCCTCTTCTTGGCAAGGATTCGTCCAGTAAAACATGACAGCCGCAAAGCTTGTCCAATATTTCCTGCGTCAATTGTACTGAGCACGATAAATTTTCAGGCAACAATGCTGTAAATATATCTTGCGCCTGCTCAAGAATAAATTTATCTTCCGGCAAATCAAGACGCAATATGATTCCGCCTTCAAAATTGGTTTCCAGCCCGCCAACAGTAAAATTGCTTGATCCATAATAAATGACAGCCTTACTGCTTCCATAGAACATATACAGCTTTGGATGGAATGTCGAGCCGTTCGCGTTTACAATATATGTTCTGTCGAAATTTTCCAGTGCATATTTTAAAGCCTGCCTGCTGGTGCCTTGCAAATCTATTCCGAAAACACCTTCTATGGTTTTTTGATTTGACTTCCATGCAGATATGCATGAATCTAATTTCGAAAAGGGAATCCGATGCGCAAAAGCAACTGCCAATTTGAAGTGACTGTAATGAGCGCTGGCAAAGCAATCCTCCAGCCATCGGAGAATTCTAAATCCCCCTGAAGGTTGCCCTGCTGGATTGAGCATAATAATTTCCAGGTCAAATACACCTCCTAAACAGCCTGCCTAAAACTACCCCAAAAAACAAACCCGCTTTGTTCTTGGCTTTAAATAGCCTTGAAAAAAACAGGCTTGTCCGGATGGTGGACACGCCCGGACTCGAACCGGGGACCTCTCGCGTGTGAGGCGAGCGCTCTAACCAGCTGAGCTACGCGTCCGTCGAATCATATTATACCCGAACGCGCACAGCTTGTCAAGCATTTAGCCGGCTGTGCAGCAAAAAATTTTAGCGGACCGAATTTGATTGCGCAAAGGCGGCTGAAATATGAACAATCCTAAAATTCTTAGTGACCGTTCTGATAGCAAAGTATAGCGATTCGGAAAATTTATTATGGCGCTTTTGGCATATATAAGCGCCGTTGTGCATTGTACACAATACACAAAATTCGCACCCCCCCCCGTTGATTTTATGCGATTTGTGGAAATTGACGAAAACGCTTTACACCACGCACTTCAGCCGTTATAATGGCTATATCACAATTTGAAAGGTATGGTGTACACATGAAAAAACTACTGGCAGTTTTATTGGCGATGATGGTGATGTGTGGTGCGTTCGCGGTTGGGGCCAGTGCGATGACGCGGGATGAATATAATGCAAAGTATAGTGAACTGGAGAATCAGTACAACAAATGGTGGAATGATATTTTTTATTATCCTCAAAGATATATTGATTTAGAAAGTAGGCTGAGGTCCGGAAAAAGCGTGGAAGAGTATAAAGAAAAAGAACGTCTGCGTTCTGATAGCTGGGATACGCTTTTTTATCAAGCGGGGTTTAACTCTGGGCTGACTGGCGACTATGAATCGTCATGGCGCGTATGGCAAGATTACATACGGGATGAATACGCGCTGCTCAACGAATATTTTGATGTCGGCCCAATGTCTTTTGAGGTTATGGAGTTGCTGGACGGCAGCTTAATATGTCAAAATAAACCTGGTGACAACGACCCCGCTACCTATACCGTCACCTATGACCTCAAGGGCGGCACAGGTTCTTTCCCGCAGCAGTCCTTTACCGAAGCGACCCCCGGCGCGGGTGCGGCAGTCACGCTTTACAACACCGCGCCGGCGAAAAGCGGTTACAGCTTCAAAGGCTGGGACACCAATCCGGCGGCAGCCACGAAAGTCTATGACAAAGGCGCGAAATTCACCGCGACCGCGAACGTTGCGCTTTACGCCGTTTGGGAGAAGGACCCCGGCACCAACCCCGACCCGGAGCCCTCCCTCATCATCAGAATATGGAACGCCATCGTCAAGTATGTTTTCTTCGGCTGGCTGATTGCCTTGTTCCGATAAGGCGTTCTCACGCGCCCCGCATCCTGCGCAGGTCCTCTTTCTGCACGGACCCCACCAGGTATAGCGTAACGAAATAGAACAACCCCGCCCCCGCGATCGCCGCAGCCAGCCATACGGTTGAGCCGCTCAGCGCGCGGGGGTTCGTTGCGGCAGCTATGCCCAGCGGGATTAGCGCGGCGCACGCGACGCATAACAAAGGCTGCAGCACGGATTTCAAAGTGGGACGCGGCGCTTTCGTTACTTTCAACAGCCTGCGGATGCTGAAGAAAAAGTTATAGATCTCGCTGACAAACAGCACGATGACATAGCCCTTGATGGCAAGCCTCGGCAGCAGAAGGTACACCAAAACGCAGCACATGCCCGAGTCTATGATATTGTACATCATGCTGGCTTTTTGCTGGTCCAGGCCCTTGAGCATGCCGTCCACGCTCATGTCGATGTACATGATGGGCACCAGAGGCGCCAGGATCTGCAAATACCGCGCGGTGTCCATGTTGCCGTAGATGCGCATGCTCAGGGGCCCCGCGAACGCGTAGAACATGCCGCCCGCGAAGATGCCGTAGAGCATAGAGAGCCTGATGATACGCTCCACCGCCATGTTGATGCGCAAATGCTGCTTTTGCACTCTGAGCTCCGAGATTTCAGGGACGAGCAGGCTCGAAAGGGAGCTGAGCACCGCCGAAGGGTAGAGCGCCACCGGCAGCGCCATGCCGTGCATGATGCCGTAGATGCGCATGGCCTCGGTCTTCGAGCGGCCGGACGCCTCAAATCCCCTGGGAATCAGCAGGTGCTCGGTGGTCAGCAATACGCTGCGGCCGCAGGCCCCCACGCCTTCCGGAACACCTATTCGTAACAATGCGCGTAATTTCAATTGCGGCACAGCCGACGAACCGCCCCGCAGGGGCTTCGAGCGCCAGGTCAGGTACGACGAGAGCGCCAGCACCGCCACCTGGCCCATCACCATGCCGTAGACGATGGCGAGGCACGCGTATTCCACGCCCTTCGGCAGCATGATGTTCAGGAATATCACCGCGCACAGGATTTTCACCGCCTGCTCCGCCCCCTGGGAGATGGCGCAGAGGTACACCCGGCGGATGGCCACGAAATACCCCTGCATCGCCGCCGTGACCGAGACAAAGGGCAGCCCCACCGCAAGCCACCGCAGGGACATGGCCGAGCGCATGTCGTGCAGCCAGTGTTCGGCTGCAAGGGGGGCCATGGTCCACAGGATGACCGCGATCACGGTGCTCACGCACAGCGCGTAGCTCACGCAAAAGCGCATGGAGCGTCTTAATGACGCCCCCGGATTTTTTGCCAATAAATCAATATTCAGCCGGGTGCTGGAAAGGCGCACCCCCGCGCAGCTGAAGGTAACCCCCATCATGTAGACCGTCATCGTGAGTTGGAACAGGCCGATGCCAACGGCGCCGATGCGCTTGGTGAGATAGACGTTGAAGGCCACGGTGACGGTCTGCATCAGGAAGGATGCGGCGGTCAGC
>Ga0123356_10007091_pt1 | contig 11233 bp, 11 predicted proteins | sample TergutEmb28metaG_2_FD_92546 | JGI IMG/M metagenome (GOLD analysis project Ga0123356, IMG submission 92546) | Embiratermes neotenicus P3 segment gut microbial communities from Petit-Saut dam, French Guiana - Emb289 P3 | ecosystem: Host-associated > Arthropoda: Insects > Digestive system > Gut ... | reverse complement strand
CGGCCAGAACTGGGTTGACGGTTGGAGCCAACTCGCGGTATCGGCAAGTGTAAGCGCCGCGTTCAGGTAGGCGGCGCGTCCGGACAATTTACCGCTGCGGATATGCGTAATCAGAGTAAATTGCGGTGTTTTGAAGCAGTCGGCACGGATGCCGGTGAAGCAGCTGTGAGTCAAAAATGTCATACATAAATTTACGGTGCGATGTGGCAGCATTGGCCGGGGAGGGGTTTTTATGAGGGGTGCAGGAGTCAGGTTTTGGGCGCTGTTTTGTTTGGTTGTCGTGCTTTTTGGCGCGGGGAGTGTTATGGCGCAGGGTACGTATGTAATTACCGGAAGCGACGGCGCGTTTACAGCTGCAAAAGACGGTGAAATGATTGGAACGTCTGAAATGCCAATCCAAGACGTTATCAACGCAATAAAAAACGATGCCTCAGGAAATCCCTGTATAATTCAATTCGGCAACGGAACGACAACGCTCGACATTGGAACGGCAGGCATTGAGTTTGACGGCGGTGAAGATGGGGATGAATGGGGACTTATTACGCTTGTGGGAAGAATCACATCTAATCGGGTTGATGCTACCATAATTATAGTCAATGGCGTATCAATAAATAGCACAGCGAATATTGCAAATACCGAAAATACTGCAATTTGGCATAATTCGACAGGAATTCTGACCATCAACGGTGGAACAATTTCTGGAAGTTTCACCTCTATTTCCAACCAGTCTACCGGCACAGTAATCATCAGCGGCGGAACCGTTTCGGCTAGACATAACCGGGTGATTAACAACAATTCCACCGGTTCAATAATTATCAGTGGTGGGACAATTTCGTCACCGAGATACGGCGGTATCTCAGTTTCAAACGGTTCTACCGGCTCGGTAAACATAACAGGCGGAACAATTTCATCAATCAGTAGCGAAGCAATTGAAAACTGGTCTACCGGTAAAATTACAATATCTGGCGATGCTTTAGTAACATCGGATGGTACAGCCACGATTTATTTGGGAAACGCTGGCACTGCAACCGCCGAACGATTAGTCATAGAAGGAGGTATCGTACGAAACACACTAACTACTCTCAATTCCTACGTGATTAACAATAATTCCAGCGGTGCGGTAACCATCAGCGGTGGGACTATTTCGCCGTCGAGGAGCGGTCATGGAATACGGAACGCTTCCACCGGCTTGTTAACCATCAGTGGCGGGACTATTTCGGCACGAGACGGTAATGCGATTGTCAACAGCGGCCCGACACTCATTAACGGAGGAACGGTTTCGGCAATAAGCGAAAGCGCGATTATGAACCGCGGTTCGGTAACTGTCAGCGGTGGTTTGGTAACTGTCGGCGGCGTCGGATCGACTGCGACAACTAGCGTATATGCTGTTACGAACCGTTCTAACGGCTCAATAACCGTAACCGGCGGAACGGTTTCGGCAACCAACCCCGGAATTGCGATTTACAACAATTCAACGGGTACAATCAGAATATCCGGCAATGCGCTTGTAACATCAGCATTGGGTGTGGCCGCAATTAGTTTGAGAAATATCGGTACGGCAACCACTGCGCGGCTCATTATAGAAGGCGGTACCGTACAAAATAGCAGCGGGAACGGTGATGCCATTCGCAACCTTTCTGCCGGCGCGGTAGATATCAGCGGCGGAACGGTTATGGCAAGGGGGGGTTACGCGATTAATAGAAGCGGGACGGGAGCAATAAATTTGACCAATGGACTTATATTTGCACACGGCACAAGTGTTAACGATGTGATATCCGGTACCTATAACCCTATCGTTACCGCTGCGGTAGTCGCATGGAATCGTGCTGCCGGAAATACCGAATACACAGCGCTTGATAATACCGATATCTCAGTATTTCACGGAACGACAGCCGTGTGGGATAATCAAGACAATATTTCAGGCATTGCGTACGCCAACAGCAGTATGAGAACTGGCTTTCTTGCGCTTGATGACATCACGGTAACGGATTCCGACATTCCCCCGCCCCGCGTCAACGCCGCAACGCCGGCAATCACCACACAGCCGCAGAACGTATCGGTAAAGGTGGGCGATGAGCACAATTTGACAGCCGCGGCAAATGTAACTGACGGTGGGATTTTGAGTTATCAGTGGTTTACAAAGATGGGAGAAAGTACACTGGATGGCGGCGAAATAATTCCGGGCGCGACAAGTGCGTCATATACAATACCGTCATCAGCAGCCGGGACATATTACTACTATGTTACAGTGACAAACACGAACAGCAGCGTAGATGGCAACAAGACAGCGACAACTGCAAGCGATGTCGCGACGGTAATTGTCGAAGTTACAACCACAGTTCTATCGCCCGGCCACGTCATCCCGCCGAATAATGGTGATGATGTCGGGATTGTTGTATCTGTTAATGGGTCGAGGCATATATTGACCGCCGGTCCCAACCCTGTCGGCAAATCATCGGGCGAGGTAAAATTTTTTGTAGGGGCGACCGCCCCGGTCGCCCGCGGATCGTTGACGATTTACGACGCGTCCGGCAACGTCGTCAACAAAATACGTATCGATGATAATGACCGTAGGGGCGTTGCGCGCAACGCCCGTACAATGCCCGTATCTGCCGAATCCGTCGAATCGCGGCGTGTGGTGGGATTATGGAATTTAACGGATACAAAAGGCAGGACGGTATCCGAGGGAACATATTTGGTCAGGGGCACGATAACCACCGTCGGCGGCAAGAAAGAGCGGGTGTCGCTGATGGTGGGTGTCCGGTGATTTTGACAGTCGCGGGGGCGCGGCTCATCGTACATTTTGAAAAACGTCTGTTGAAAACGGTCACACTTTCGCGCAGGAGATTGTTATGAGGAAAACTGTTGCTTTAACCGCACTTGTCGGGTTGCTTGCGTTTTCGGGGATGGCGCAGGTGAAGGAGTATTATGTCGAAGCTGGATTTGGTGCCGGCGTTGGCTTTACGTCGCTTGACGGCACAGATTTTTCAAAATTAATCACGGGAAGCGTTTCCGATTTTGCGATAGAGTTCGCGATTAAAGGCGGAATGGGGCTTTTCGATGGTTTGCCGCTCTACGCAACGATAGAGTACGGCGGGATAGGGCACATGTTTTTTGACAACAGGGACTACATACAGTTCAACAGCTATCTCCTCGGCCCCGGACTGATGTATTACCCGATACCGCAGCTCCAGCTCGCCGCGTCCGTCGGCTACTCCTTTACCGCCAATTCCGCCAACGACGGGATTGTGGACAACAGCAGCAGCGGCATCGCGTGGAACCTGTCCGCAGGCTATGAGATTGGAGAAGGGCGCAGGAGAGCGCTTGTCGGTTTGAAATACATCAATACCTACAACGAGCTTGACAAAACGAAGGTAACCATGAACTCCTCCGCGGTATGCGTTTTTGTCAGGTATGTCTGGCGGAACAGGTAGCGGCAATGGTAAGTGGCGGCGCGCGGCGGTAGTTGGCGCGGGTGTCGCTGATGGTGGGTGTCCGGTGATGTTTTATTTGGGAAAATTAAACATGGGCTTTTCCGCCATATAGCCGAAAGATCCATCGATTTTTTACATATCATTAAACGAATGGAGGTTTTAGTATGAGTTTGAAATGGATTATTCTACCGGATTCGTCATAGCCGAATTCCGGAGATGATAAAGAGAGGCAAAACGATTTGGAAAATTAAACATGGGCCTTTCCGCCATATAGCCGGAAGAGCCATCGACTTTTTACATATCATTAAACAAATGGAGGCTTCAGTATGAGTAAGGTGCGTATGTTTGGCGTATTGTTCGCGGCGTTGGTTGTGTCTATGGCTCTGACAGGGTGTAAAGACAGCAGCGGTACGGCGCCGTCAAGCAAAATTGATAATAAGCTGGTGGGTGTGTGGGAAGCGTCGGGTACGAGCTTTGAGTTTAAAAGTGACGGTACGGTTATTCAAACTACTTTGGGGCACGAAGTACCGCTTGGCACTGCTACTACAAGCAACGGTAAGATATATTTCAGCGGTCAGGAGTACGCATCGTACACGATCAGTTCAGATAACAAGCTTACTTTGACAATTGTTGGTGGAATGGTGAGTATTGAGTTTACCAAGAAAGGCAGCAGCGGCAGTGGTAACGGCAATAGCGGCGGCGACCCGGCATTAGAAGGAAGATGGAACGCCGCGAACGGCAACTATTGGATTTTTAATGCAGACGGCAGCGCAAGGTCTTTTATCAATACTACCCTGCGCGATTATCCTTCCTATCGTACCGCTAACGATATATTGTATGTCATGTGGCAGGGAGACGAAAGGGGGTATAGCTACTCCATCAACGGAAATAGATTAACCGTAAGGATAGACGCCTCAGAACAAACATACACCAAACAGGGCGGAACAACGCCCACAGTAGAACGCGATCCTGCTCTGTTGGGGAGATGGGACAGCGACGGCGACCCGAGCAATATATTTAACACGTCGTTGAATTTTAGAGAAAACGGCAATGTTACCGAGATATCCAGAAGCGGGACGTCTTATACTCATACCTGGCGTACAACAGATGACAGATTATGGTTGACGATGAATGGAGTTGAAACAGTATACGCCAGATACGCAATCAGCGGGAATACCCTGACTTTAACCAGAAGTGTATCGGGCGGAACCCTTGTTTTAATATATTTCAAAGAAGGTACCACCGGCGGAACCGACCCAAGCGGAAATGACAGCAGGCTCGTTCTTAACGCCAATCAGGCATGGACAGACGCGCACAAGTATCCTGCGGGTATGCGTGACGGTTTTATTTTCAACAGTAACGGTACGTGCTATGCAATTGACGATGAGGAAGGCTTTTGGGATATTTGGGGCCAAGGCACATGGTCTACATCGGGAAATACATTAACTGTAATTATTTATGGTATTCCAATGTCAGCAACTTACAGCATATCAGGCAATACCCTGACTTTTTATGGCGAGGAGTACAGTGTGACAAACAATGTGATGGTATCTTTGAATAAAAAAGCCCAGAGCGCAAACAAGCGTGACATAGAGAGTAAACTTTCAAAGCTGTCGGAAATTTGGAAGAATTGACATTTATTAAAACGAAGTGATGTGGGGGCGCAATTTATCGCGCCCGCCATATTTAAAGGGATTTTCATTAAATTAACATCTTGCAGTCCCGCGCGCGGCGGTAGTCGGCGCGGGTGCCGGTGAAGCGGCTATGGGTCAAAATGATACCAAAATGATACCAGAATGATACTTTTTTGATACCATACGAAGTAAAGGAACATTGTATATTTATAATGGGTGTGATTTATCGCGTCCGCCCTTCGGCTTTGAGGTCACAAATTGTGATTTCAAAATCTCGCGGCAGGGGCGACGGTATATCCTTGAATCGGCAGCAGGGGGGAGGCATAAATGCCGGATTTGCGAACATCAAGTGTCAGTGAGATAGAGTCCCGGATTTTCACAATCCGGGGGTTACAGGTCATGTTAGACAGGGATTTGGCGGAACTGTATGGGGTTTCTGTCAAGGTTATGAATCAAGCGGTTAAGAGGAATGTAGATAGATTTCCGGAAAGGTTTCGCTTTAAATTAAGTCAAACGGAAACGAACGAACTGGTCACAAATTGTGACCGGTTCAAAAGTTTGAAACATTCATCTGCTTTGCCTTATGCGTTTACTGAATCCGGCGTTGCGATGCTCTCCGCTGTTATTCGCACGAATATCGCAGTTTCAGCCAGCATCAAAATTATGGATGCTTTCGTGGCTATGCGTAAATTGCTTTCTGCAAGTACCGGCATTATCCAACGCCTTGAATCCGTTGAACAAAAGCAAATAGAAACTGACAAAAAGATAGATAAAATATTTAATGCTTTGGAAAGTAAAGACGCCGTACCCAAGCGCGGTGTATTCTTTAACGGGCAAATCTTCGACGCCTACGTTCTGGCGAACAAAATCATCAAATCCGCAAAGCAATCCATAGTACTGATAGACAACTACATCGACGAGTCCGTCCTGACCGTCCTCGCCAAAAAGTCCAAAAACGTTAAGGTCACGCTGTTGACGAGGGATATTTCGAAGCAGTTGAAATTAGATATCATAAAATTTAATCAGCAATACCCGACGATAGACGCCAAAACCTTTAATCTGAGCCACGACCGGTTCTTAATCATAGACAGCAAGAACGTCTACCACCTCGGGGCAAGCCTGAAAGACTTGGGCAAAAAGTGGTTTGCTTTTTCGAAGATGGGAGTGGAGGGGCTTGATCTGCTTGGGAAGATTAAGGGCATATGCTGACAAAATTGCCGGTAGCGTGTGTTACAAGGGAATTTTGTTCACACTTAACAAATATAGCAAGAGAATGTTGTGAAAACGAAAAAACTGACGATGCCTGCATTCGCCGTGATTTCATTGTTTTTGATGCTTGCGGTTTACTGCGGGGACGGCAACCCCGTCAGGTCCGAGCGCAAGATTGTCTACGGCGCCCTTACCGACCCGAGGGACGGCCAAAATTACCGCACGATTGAGATAGGCGGTTTGACGTGGATGGCTGACAACCTCAACTATGCGTCGGACGGCAGCCGGTGTTACGGTGATGACGCTTCCAACTGCGCGGTGTACGGCAGGCTGTACGATTGGGGCGCCGCGACGGAAGCCTGTCCGGATGGGTGGCGGCTGCCCGATAATGACGACTGGTACAACTTGCTCACGTCGGCCGGCGGCGAGCAGCATGTTGTAAATATTGATGATTATTATTGGTATTTCTGGTATGTGCCGGATGAGGGGCTTAAATCAAAAACAGGCTGGGATGACTGGGTGTGCGAAGAGTGGATGGTGGATGGTGAATATTATTGTCCGATCGGGCAGGTGTACAGCGGTAACGGTACGGACAAATTTGGTTTCTCGGCTTTGCCCGGCGGCTGCCTTTTCGAGGAATACAACGACGACAGTATCTACGTCGGTTTTTACGGTATTGGTGAGTGGGGCCTTTGGTGGAGTGCAACGGAGAGCGGTGGCGCCGACACGGCGTATAACAGGTTTATGAGTTCTATGGGCACCGGAGTTGGCGAGGACGAAAACGCCTCCAAAAGCGACATGCTTTCGGTTCGCTGCGTTTTGGGCGGTTAAGAAGATGTTTATGAGATTTTTTTCGCAGTCCGGTGGTGCGGGTTATATTTAGTATGTGAGGGAATTTTGTTCACATTTATTTAAGGGGACAGTAATGAGAATGATGGCAGTAATTGTCGTCATCGTGTTGGCCGCCGGGAGTGTTTTTTCGGAGGGGCGCGGGTGTGCTCCGTGCACACCGTGGGAAGACAGGGTGGCGGTCGGCCTACGCGCAACCACCACCTCCAATTCAGTAAGCGAGGTAAGTTATTCGGCCGCTGAACTTAACGGGCACATACCGTTCCTGAAGTCGAACCGCCTCGAATTGGGCGCAAACTTTACGGTTTACCGGGATAAGGCGTTGCTTCCGCCGGTAAACCATTCGTACGGCACCTATACCGCCACCGTTACCGAGTACAGCGCATTTGCCTCCTGGCTTTGGGTGCGCAACATCTGCGGTGGCTTCACCCGGTTTATCGGCCCGAGCGCCGGGGTTACCATGCGGCGGTGGCCGAATTGGGGGTTGGACAATCGCTTGCCTGATGCGGTGTCGGACTGGAATCCGCGGGGGTGGGTAAATAACGGTATGGTCATGGAGGAAGACTGGCACGTTGGTGTAGGCGCGCACTTCGGGTTAGAGTACAAATTCAAGGCACCCATCAGCATATCAATCGACGCTCGCCCAATGGCAATGAGCGAGATGCTGGAGGTGGAGCTTTTCGGCTGGGGTTGGGGGTACCGGATAAAGTATGTATTTTGAGGGCATGACGGTATACGGAAGATTAAGGACGTATACTGACAAAAATTTTCGCAGTTCAGTGACAAAATTGCCCGCGCCGCGTGTTATATTAATGTACTGGAGGATTTTGTTCACATTTAGAAATGCGGGGGGAAGTGATGAAAATCAATAAGTTAGCGGTGCTGGCGCTTTGCGTTTTCGCGGTTCAGGCTTTTGCGACGTTTCAGGAAGCGGATAATATTATTCATAACGGGGAGAGTTACAGATTACTCACATCCCCGATGGAGCAGTACTTCGAAAAATTCCCGGAAAGGCGTCCGCCGCCGGGGGGGTGTTCGAATAATTGGAGCGGGTATCACGCGAAGTTTGAAATAATTCAGAATGAGTTGTGGGTTGTTGATATTCAGAGCCGGGCCGGCTGTGGTGGCGGGCCCAGCATCACACGTGACTGTTTAGATGGGCAGGAGAGTGCGAAAGTCGACTGGTTTACAGGGTTATTAGTTATTCCGACCGGTGATATGATTGGCTATCCGGTTGGCTTTGGCGAGTATGCGGAATACAAGTTGATTGAGATAGAAAACGGGAACTATGTCAAGGAGTTTGACCTGACGCACGAACAGTTTCTGGACTATCTGCGCCTCGCGGCGCAGGCGCCCAGCGTCGAATGGTTTACCGGGGCTGCGGCGGGCACGAAAAACTTCTCCATCTCCACTGCCGATGAACTGGCGGGGCTGGCGATGATTGTCAACGGGACGGCGAAAGACGGCGAAGGGAAGTATGTCCGGCATGAATTTGACGGTGACACCGTTATGCTCACAAACAACATTAACCTGTCTGTGTATTCGGTAGGTGAAGGTTGGGTGCCGATTGGGAGTGGAGCGATTCTTCCTTTGCTTACTCCGGGCGAAATTACAAGCCGGATAGATCTATCATTTCGCGGAACATTCGACGGAGGCGGGAAAGTCATAAGTAATTTGACTATCAACCGTCCGTTCAATGGACGCTGGCAGGGGCTGTTTGGTTTAATTGAAGGCGGCAGCGTGAAAAATCTTGGACTTGAAAACGTTAATATCACCTCCGGCGGTATTTATGTTGGCGCTATTGTGGGGCTTTTGCGCGATGGTGGCCTCGTGGCCGGCTGCTACTCCACCGGTACGGTCGCCGGAAAGGACAACGTCGGTGGTGTGGCGGGGGGTGTTCTTAACGTGAGCGGCGTAACCGACAGCTATTCCGCAGCGGCAGTCAGCGGCGACCGCAGTGTCGGCGGTATTGTGGGGCTTCTTGGTGGAGTGGGAATTTATACCGGGCCGGGAGAAGTGTTTGTTCCTGATGTATCCCAAGTAACCAACAGTTATTCCACAGGTACGGTCAGCGGCGCCCGCGAAGTTGGTGGTATAGTCGGAACGATTGAAACCGGCAGCCGCGTGGCCAACTGCGCGGCGTTGAACCCTTCCGTTACGGCAACCCTTCAAAATGAGGGGCGTGTAGCCGGCCACTTCGACAGAAACCGCCGCTATCTCTATGACAACTTTTCTTACACCGAAATGACAAATAACATCGGCAACACCACATGGGCCAACAAGGGCGCGGGTGAAAAGGACGGCGCAGACCTCACCGCCGCCGAAGTTATGGCAGACGGTACAATCAACGGTTCGTTTGTCAATGCTGGCGTGTGGACGGCCGAAAACGGCAAGCTCCCCGGCCTCTTCGGCAAGACGGTAGCAATGCCAGCGCACTTGAGCGGCGGTGTATCCGTAAAGTTCGCCACGCGCAATCAGACGGCACCACCGCAGTTCGTAAAGGCCACAGGCCGCACGCTGCACCTGCGCCTGACAGGCCGCGGCAGGGTAGACATCTACGCCCTGAACGGCGCAAGGGTCCGCACATTCGATTTAAATCAGGGCACCCACACGCTGCGCCTGAACAGTTTACCGCGGGGGATGTACGTGGTAAAGGCGCAGAGCGGCGCGTGGAAGCAGTCGGCGCGGGTGTTGGTGAAATAACCGTAGGGGCGCGATTTATCGCGCCTGTCGCAACAATATCGCATGGACGACCGCCCTCGGTCGTCCACCCTTTACCGGCATTCGACCACGTAACATGTTGATTTATCGGCAATTACCAAGATAGGCACGGCCAGCGCGCCGGATTTTTTACCGAAAATTGTCGAAACAGGGGTGGCTTGATGTATATTTAATATGATTTAACTGAATACGACAGCCGGTCGTAAAAAGGAAATTGGAGCAAATGATTATATATCTTGATGCGTGTTGTTACAGCCGTCCGTATGATAATGAGGAGCATCTGGTGCAGCATAGCGTCCGAGCGGAAATCGCCGCTATATTTGCCATCGTGGAGTTGTGTAAAAAAGTCGGTTACAAAATAGCGGGTAGTTTTGCGGTTACTGATGAAATAGGTCGTACTCCCCAAGCCGAGAAGTTGGAAAAGGTGTTGGCCTATTATCACAAAAACGTAAATTTGCATATCCCTTTATCCGCTGATATAAGTAACCGTGCGTCAGGATTGGTAGCGCAGGGGGTGAAAGAGTATGATGCCTACCATTTAGCCTACGCGGAAGCGGCAGGAGTCGATTTTTTGCTGACCACCGACAAGCGCTTTCTGAAAAATTGTACAAATAATAAATTAAGTATTGTGAATGTTGTAAATCCGTCAACTCTTTTACCGGAGGTTATAAAATGGGTGCAGTCGCTGTTGATGTAAATGATGTAGTAGAAGTAAGCGCGATAGGATTTCGAGCGCTCCACAACGCTTTGGGTGAAGACGGAGCGCAAGTATTTATTGACAGGTACTTCGACAAGCGTCCGCGTATAACTGCCGCAGAGATTGCTGATATATTGGAACGGGCAGAAGAAAAGGCGAGAGAGCTGAACGGCACCGGCGTCGGTAATTTTACAAAAGAACGACACGAGTGGCCGGCTCCGTCTTTTGAGGAACTCACCGAAAGACTTAATAAAGCCGAAGCCGAGCGGTTGAGGCAAAAAAGTAACTGAAAAACGTAGTTTTTATGCCAAATTCAGCCCCAACGAAGCGCCGGAAAGCCAAAAAACGGCGTTGAACGGGCGGCAGAGCCATTTTTTTCACCGATTTTCAAAAAACACTTGCGTCCGAGACTAAAATATATTATATTACAGTAATGGATTATACCACCACCCCCGAGACACCGGTGATAGTGGTGGCAGGAAAGGGAACGGGATGCGCGCAACAGGTACCGTTTTGGGTAATACAAATACCGCCGCACAACGCGAGCATAGGGTGTCCTATGGTCTCGGCGCAGGCACGGCCGGCAACTCGGCTGAACGCCGGACAGTTGCCCCCCCCCCCCCCCACAAAAACACCCCAAAAGGTTTTTTTTTTAACACTAAAAATTTTTTTTTCTCTAAAAATACTTT
>Ga0123356_10007090_pt1 | contig 11233 bp, 20 predicted proteins | sample TergutEmb28metaG_2_FD_92546 | JGI IMG/M metagenome (GOLD analysis project Ga0123356, IMG submission 92546) | Embiratermes neotenicus P3 segment gut microbial communities from Petit-Saut dam, French Guiana - Emb289 P3 | ecosystem: Host-associated > Arthropoda: Insects > Digestive system > Gut ... | reverse complement strand
TTATATTTTGAAATATCCATGCCGAAGTTCAGTTTCAGACGATCGAGCAGTGAATCCAATTCGGTAAGGGATTTACGACCGAAATTACGGAATTTCAACAGGTCGCTGCGTTGGAATTTTACCAATTCGCCTAAGATTTCCACCTCTGCTGTTTTGAGGCAGTTGAGGGCGCGTACCGAGAGTTCCATATCGGACAAACGGGTTTTGAGCAGTTGGCGCATGCGCAGTGTTTCCTCATCAAATTCATCGGTGCTGGTTTCTTCCGGTACGTCAAAGGTAATCTTCTTATCGTCGGAGAAAAGCATAAAGTGATAAATCAGAATTTTTGCTGCTTCGCGCAGGGCTTCCTTAGGATGAATCGAGCCGTCGGTAGTTATTTCGAGTACTAATTTTTCGTAGTCGGTTTTTTGTTCCACGCGCCAGTTTTCAACGATATATTTCACGTTTTTAATAGGTGTGTGGATCGAGTCGATGGGAATTAAGCCAAAAGGTGCATTGTCGGGTTTGTTTTCCTCTGCGGGAACATAGCCGCGACCCTTACCGATAGTCAGTTCTATCTGGAGTTTCACTCCCGGTTCCTTTTGACAAATCAGCAGGTCGGGGTTCAGCACTTTGAATGATGAGAGGTGTTTGAATATATCGCCGGCTTTGAAAAACTCCTGCCCGGAAATGGTAAAGGATACGGATTCGCTATTTTCATCTTCTACCATTTTCTTAAAACGAACTTGTTTAAGGTTCAGTATAATCTCTACAACATTTTCGATAACACCGGGAATAGTAGCAAATTCGTGATCTACACCTGCTATCTTCACTGTGGTTATTGCATAACCTTCGAGCGACGATAACAAAATGCGGCGTAAAGCATTGCCGATGGTGGTGCCGTAGCCCGGCTCTAAAGGGCGGAACTCAAAGCGGCCGAAAGTGTCGGTGGCCTCAAGTAGTATTACCTTGTCTGGGTTCTGAAACGCTAATATTGCCATAATTTTACATATAAAAAGATTAACACAGGGTCTATTTCGAGTATAATTCCACGATCAACTGTTCGTTGATGTTTTCCGGAATCTCAGTACGTTCAGGCAGGCTTACAAACTTGCCGGTAAGAGTAGCGCTGTCCCATTCCAACCAGGGGTATTTACTGATTGTGCGTCCTTCAACGTTGTCCTGAATCACTTCAAGCGACTGTGAACGTTCGCGTACGCCTACCAAATCGCCGGGTTTAACGATGCAGGAAGGGATGTTGCAGATTTTGCCGTTAAGCACAATATGACGATGGGTTACCAACTGACGGGCAGCCGAACGTGTAGGAGCTATGCTTAAACGGTAAACCACATTGTCGAGACGACTTTCCAAAAGGAACAGGAGGTTCTCGCCTTTGCGCCCTTTCATGCGCGAAGCCTTTTGGAAAAGGTTTCTGAATTGGCGCTCAAGTACGCCGTAGGTATATTTCACTTTTTGTTTTTCCTGTAACTGAATTCCATATTCAGATACTTTTTTGCGTTTTTTCGCCAAGCCGTGTTGCCCCGGGGGGTAGGCTTTGCGGTCGTAGTTTTTGTCGGGTCCATAAATCGGTTCTCCGAACTTACGAGCGATTTTTGTTGTTGGCCCTGTATACCTTGCCATTAATTTTTTTGCCGAATATTACCCGTTGCCGCCGGGGTTTAATTATTAAGCGACTATGCTTTAACCTTTGAGTTTAATAATTTAAAATTTAACGATTCAATATTAAAATTTTTGAATCTTAAATCTTGAATTACTATACTCTACGACGTCCCTTAGGACGGCAGCCGTTGTGCGGCAAAGGAGTAACATCAATGATTTCGGTAACTTCAATACCGGCTGAGCTAATGGTACGGATAGCCGACTCACGTCCGGCGCCCGGTCCCTTAACATATACTTTTACTTTACGCAAACCTAAGTCGAAGGCTACCTTAGCACAGTCGGCGGCGGCAGTTTGTGCGGCATAGGGCGTGTTCTTCTTCGAACCGCGGAATCCCATCTTACCGGCCGATGACCAACTGATTACCTGTCCTTCGCTATTTGCCAAAGTTACAATCACATTGTTAAATGTGGAGTGAACGTGCGCTTGTCCGTTAGCGTCGACCTTCACTATTTTTTTCTTCGTTGTTGTGGTCTTTTTTGCCATGTTACCTACTATTTAGTTGCTTTTTTATATTTTACTACGGTTTTCTTTTTACCCTTACGTGTGCGGGCGTTGTTCTTGGTGGTTTGGCCGCGAACAGGCAGACCAATACGGTGACGAATGCCGCGGTAACAACCAATGTCCATCAAACGTTTGATGTTTAATTGAACCATAGACCGCAATTCGCCTTCAATCTTGTAGCCTTCTTGCTGAATAAGCGAACGAATGGCGTTTATTTGTTCGTCATTCCAATCTTTTACCTTGATATTGAAATCAATACCGGCTTGCAGGAGTATGCTTTGAGCTGTACTGCGGCCAATGCCGTAGATGTAGGTCAGGCCTATCTCTCCGCGTTTGTTCTTGGGTAAATCTACCCCGGCTATACGTGCCATACTTGTGAATTATGAGTTATGAATTATGAATTATAAACTTTATGGATTTTAACCTTGACGCATTTTGAACTTTGGGTTCTTTTTGCAAATTACATACAAACGCCCCTTGCGTTTTACAATCTTGCAGTCGGCGCTGCGTTTCTTAATTGATGCTCTTATTTTCATATATTTATCCTTTTTTATTTTTCTTTCGTTAAACCTTTTCCTGTTATTTATGTCTAAAAGATATACGGCCCTTCGTTAAATCGTAGGGCGACATCTCTACGCGCACTCTGTCGCCCGGCAGAATGCGAATGTAGTGCATACGCATCTTCCCGGAGATGTGGGCAATAATGATATGCCCATTATCCAACTCCACGCGGAACATGGCATTGGATAAAGCTTCGATAATAGTGCCTTCTTTTTCTATAGCTGCCTGTTTAGACATAAAATTTTTATTTACAAACTTACAGATTTATTAATTTTTCAATATATTCAAACGTTGATAAGAGTTCGGGTTGACCTTTCCGGATACAAACCGTTAACTCAAAATGTGCGCTCAGTTTATTATCCTCTGTGTGCAACGACCATCCGTCCTCATCGAGGTATACCTCTTTGGTTCCTTCATTAATCATAGGCTCAATGCAAATTACCATCCCCTCTTTCAACTGCTTCCCCTGCCCTCTTCGTCCGAAGTTAGGCACTTCGGGCTTTTCGTGCATTTTGCGGCCTATCCCGTGCCCCACCATCTCGCGCACCACTCCGTAGCCATACTGTTCGGCGCGGCCTTGCACCGCTGTGGCAACGTCGCCGACACGGTTGCCGGCTATAGCCTGAGCAATGCCCTCGTAAAGCGCCTCTTTGGTTACCCTCAGCAGTTGTGCTGCCGATGCGCCGACTTCGCCCACCGCAAAGGTGTAAGCCGAATCGCCGTAGTATCCCTTGTAGCGCGTACCGCAATCAATAGACACAATATCGCCTTCCCGAAGCTGGTACGAGGAAGGAATCCCATGCACTACCACATCATTTACCGATACACATAAACTATTGGGAAACCCGTTATAGTCTAAAAATGCCGGTTCTGCCCCATGGTCGCGGATAAAGGTTTCGGCTATTTTGTCCAGCTCCAGGGTAGTTATTCCCGGACGGATATGCTTCCCCACCTCCGCTAAGGTTTTCGATACTAAAATTGCATTTTCTTTTAGTAGCGCAATCTCCTCGTTGGTTCTTAGCGCAATCATTTTTCCAAAGAACTTTTCAGCATACGGCAGAAAACATGCCTGCCGCAGCTGTTGACACTATCCGTTACGCCCTTTCAGACGTCCGGATTTCATTAAGCCGTCGTAGTGACGGTTCAGCAGATGACTTTCGATTTGCTGCAAGGTGTCCAACACCACGCCTACCATAATGAGCAGAGAGGTGCCGCCATAGAATTGAGCAAATTGATTGTTGACTCCCATGATCATGGCAAAAGCAGGCAAGATAGCTACAAAAGCCAGGAAGAGAGAGCCGGGGAAGGTAATGCGTGACATCACAGCATCTAAATATTCGGCTGTTTTTTTACCGGGTTTTATGCCGGGAATGAAACCGCCGTTTTTCTTCATTTCTTCAGCCATATTATTCGGATTCACGGTAACAGCCGTGTAAAAATAGGTAAAGAGCACTACCATTAAACCGAAGGTAAAGTTGTACCAGAATCCGGTATAGTCGCCGAAAGCAGCGGCAATACCGCGGGTAGCATCAAATCCTGCCAGCAATAAGGGAATAAACATCAATGCCTGAGCGAAGATAATAGGCATAACGCCCGCAGCATTAATTTTCAAAGGAATATATTGACGAACGCCGCCGTACTGTTTGTTGCCGATAATACGCTTGGCATACTGTACGGGAATTCTGCGTGTACCTTGCACCAGGGCAATGGTTGCGGCAAAAATAAAGAACAGCACTACTAACTCAACAATAAACATAAGTATACCACCGGTAGTTTCGTTGAGGCGGGAACCCACTTCTGCTACAAAAGCAAAGGGCAGGCGGGCCAAAATACCCACAGTAATGATTAATGAGATGCCGTTGCCTATACCGCGGTCGGTAATACGTTCGCCCAACCACATTACAAACATCGTACCCGAGATGAGAATCAAAGTGGCAAAGATGTTATATCCGAAGCCGCCCAGCATAAAGGCCGTCTGAGGAATCTGGGCATGCAGGTTCGCCATATAAGCAGGGCCTTGCAAAGCCAGAATCAGTATGGTCAAATAACGGGTCAGTTGGTTCATCTTGCGGCGTCCGCTCTCGCCTTCACGTTGCAATCGCTGGAAGTAAGGAATCATCATCCCCAACAGCTGAATAACGATAGATGCCGAGATGTAGGGCATGATACCCAAGGCAAAGACAGAGGCATTACCAAAAGCGCCGCCGGAAAACAGGTTAAGCAGACCTATCAATCCTTCCGAGGATTGCGATTTCAGATTGTCTAATTGCAAGGGATCAATCCCCGGCAACACAACGTAGCTTCCCAAGCGATAAACCAACAGCAAGAGAACAGTATATATTATCCTCGTGCGCAGTTCTTCGATCTTGAAGATGTTCTGTATGGTTGTAATTAACTTTTTCATGGCACAAGTTAAAGTTTGGTTGTTGTACCTTTGTTAGCTTCTATAGCAGCAATCGCCGTTTTTGAGAAGGCGTGCGCGGTTACGTTTACGGTAGCGGCAAGTGTACCGTTACCCAAAATTTTAACCTTATCGTTTTTAGACACCAGTCCGGCTTCGATCAGGGATTCAAAGGTAATGTCCTGAACACTGTTTTTGTCGTACAAAGCCTGAAGGGTCGACAGGTTAATAGGTTTATATTCGACACGCGACATGTTGTTGAACCCGTATTTCGGCACGCGGCGTTGCAGCGGCATCTGGCCGCCTTCAAAACCTTTTTTACGCGAATATCCCGAACGCGACTGGGCGCCTTTGTGCCCACGTGTAGATGTTCCGCCATGGCCGGAACCTTCGCCGCGGCCAATTCGTTTTTCCTTATGTATAGCGCCTTTTGCAGGCCTAAGATTGTGTAAACTCATATTCTTTTTTGTTTTATGCTATCGCTAAATTTTAACTCGCTATGTTATTTGCACTACGCCGTTGTTTCTTCTGTTTCGGGCGATGGAGCTTGTTCTTCCGAAATTTGCACCTGTTCCTCTGCAACCGGAGCTGCTTCGACTACTGCTTTTTTCGCACGGGGAGCACGAGGTTTTGTTTCCTTAACCTTAATTTCTTCTATAACTATCAGGTGTCGTACTTTTTCTATCATTCCCTTGGTTACATCGTTGACTTCACGCTCAACGGTGTGATTTATACGCCGCAGACCTAAGGATTGCAAGGTGGCTATCTGACGGGCGGTTGCACCGTTCTTACTTTTTACCTGTGTGATTTTCACTTTTTCCATAGCTGTCTTTCCTTATCCTTTAAATACTTTTTGCATGTTCACACCACGAACGCCGGCTACGGTATAGGCATCGCGCAGTTCGAGCAATGCGCTAACGGTAGCTTTTACCAGGTTGTGCGGGTTAGACGAACCTTTTGATTTCGCCAACACATCGTGAATGCCGACACTTTCAAATACTGCACGCATAGCGCCCCCTGCTTTCACACCCGTACCCGGAGCGGCGGGTTTCATGAACACCTGAGCGCCGCCGAACTTGGCTACCTGCTCGTGAGGAATGGTGCGTTTATTCAAAGGAATGCGTACTAAATTCTTCTTTGCATCTTCAATACCTTTGGAAATCGCCGAGGTTACCTCGCCTGCTTTCCCAAGGCCATAGCCTACCACACCATTTTCGTCGCCTACTACAACAATAGCGGCAAAACTAAAGTGGCGTCCTCCTTTGGTTACCTTAGTAACACGCTGTATGGCCACTAAGCGGTCTTTTAACTCTAAATCAGTAGTCTTTACTTTTTTAACGTTTGTAGTCATAGTTTTTCTATATTAGAATTTAAGACCACCTTCGCGGGCGGCTTCTGCTAAATTTTTAACTTTTCCATGATAAAGATAACCTCCGCGGTCGAACGACACGGTGGTAATACCCTTTGCTGTTGCACGCTCGGCAGCTAACTTGCCCACAAGTGTAGCCACTTCGGTTCCGGGTTTCCCCTTAATAGTTTCTGCCAACGACTTATCGCGTGAGGAAGCGGCTGCAAGTGTAAGGCCGGCCACATCGTCGATAAATTGTACGTAAATTGATTTATTGCTGCGATACACCGCCATGCGGGGGCGTTCAGCCGTACCGTTGATAGTTTTACGTATGCGGTACCTGATTCGTTGTCTTCTTTCGATTTTTGATAATGCCATAACGCTACCTCCCTATTATTTTGCACTGGCCGATTTACCGGCTTTACGGCGAATTCGTTCGCCGACAAATTTAATACCTTTTCCTTTGTAAGGCTCGGGTTTGCGGAACGAGCGGATCTTGGCCGCTACTTGTCCTATCAGTTGCTTGTCGTGACTTGTAAGGGTCAACACCGGGTTGGTGCCCTTTCTCACGGCCTCGGCAACAGCCTTAACTTCTTTGGGAATCTCGAAATGAATATCATGAGAATAACCGAGGTTAAACATCAGGATTTGTTCATTCACTTCGACGCGGTAACCCACACCGACTAATTCTTGTTTGATGGTGTATCCGTCCGATACGCCTTTGACCATGTTGGCAATCAATGCGCGATACAAACCGTGCATTGAACGGTGGCGAGGCTGGTCGGTGGGACGGCTTACCGTCAGCACATTTCCCTCTACGGAGACCTTAATGTCTACATCCACTTTCTGGCGCAGTTCTCCGAGCGGGCCTTTCACCACAACCACATTGCCGTTTTCTATCTTTATAGTTACGGCATCAGGCAGGTTTACAGGTAATTTTCCTATTCGTGACATATTATTAGTTTATAAAATTTATAACATAGTTTAGTAAATGTGGCAAATTACTTCGCCTCCCACATTTTGAACCTTGGCTTCCTTATCGGTCATCATTCCTTTGGAAGTGGAAAGAATTGCTATTCCCAAACCATTCAATACACGCGGCATATTTTCAACATCGGTGTACTGGCGTAAGCCGGGAGTACTTATCCGCTGAAGTTTTTTAATCGCCGGACGCTTGGTCTCAGGATGATATTTTAACGCGATTTTAATCGTGTTCGAAGGCGTGCCTTCTACTAACTTGTAGGCTAAGATGTAGCCTTTTTCATGCAAAATACGGGTAAGTTCCAGCTTCATTTTCGATGAGGGAATTTCAACCGTCTTATGGCCTACTGCCGATGCATTTCGGATTCTTGTCAGAAAGTCTGCTATTGGATCAGTCATTGTTTTGTTTTTTAAGTTTCAGTGTTTATAACACCCGATATCCACTTTTGTTAATTATGAGTTATAGAGTTATGAATTATGAATGTGTATCGTAATTCGTAATTTACCACGAGGCTTTGCGTACGCCCGGAATGAGTCCTTTGCTGGCCATTTCACGGAATTGGATACGGCTGATACCGAATATGCGCATGTAGCCTTTAGGACGACCGGTAATCGAACAACGATTGTGTAAGCGAACCGGACTTGAGTTCTTGGGCAGTTTTGCCAAGCCTGCCCAGTCGCCGGCTTCTTTTAAGGCTTTACGTTTTTCAGCATATTTTGCCGCCAATTTTGCACGTTTCACTTCGCGTGCTTTCATTGATTCTTTTGCCATATTACTTTTTGTTAGTTTTAAAAGGTAATCCGAATTCGCGCAGCAAGGCGTAGGCTTCTTCATCGCGACTGGTATCAACGATGAAAGAAATCTCTAAACCAAGGATCTTAGTGATTTTGTCGATGTCGATCTCAGGGAAAATGATTTGTTCCTTGATACCGAGGGTGTAGTTGCCACGACCGTCCAACTTGGCCGTAATGCCCTGAAAGTCGCGGATACGGGGCAGGGCTACGCTTACTAAGCGATCGAGAAATTCATACATTTTCGAACGGCGCAGGGTAACTTTCACACCTATAGGCATGCCTCTACGCAGTTTGAAGTTAGAAATGTCTTTCTTTGAAAATGTCTGAATCGCCTTTTGTCCGGCAATCAACGACAATTCGTTTTGTGCTACTTCAATTAACTTCTTGTCGCCAACAGCGCTGCCGACACCTTGGTTAATGACGATTTTTTCGAGACGAGGAACCTGCATTGCGGAAGTATAATTAAATTCCTTCATCAACTTGGCAACAATTTCCTCTTTGTACTTTTTCTGTAGAGCTGGAATATATCCCTTCGGGGTAGCCTGTTGTACACCGGCTGCAGCCTTTGAAGCTCCTTCTTTTTTTGCCATTATTTAATCTCCTCTTGCGATTTTTTTGCGTAACGTACTAATTTTCCCTTATCGTTCAAACGACGTCCGATACGGGTAGGAGCGCCTGATGTAGGATCAACTATTTGCAGGTTCGACAGGTGGATGCCTGCCTCTTGCTTGATGATTCCGCCCTGGGGCGCTTTGGAGTTGGGCTTGGTATGTTTGCTTACTAAATTAACCCCCTCAACGATGGCGCGGTTCTTGTCGGCATATACCTCCATTACCTTGCCTGTTTTTCCACGGTCGTCACCGGCATTAACAAATACGGTGTCGCCTTTTTTGATATGACGTTTCTTTTGCATTACAGTACCTCCGGGGCTAATGAAACAATTTTCATATAATTTTCACGCAGTTCGCGGGCTACAGGCCCAAAAATACGGGTTCCGCGCACCTCGCCCTGTGCATTGAGCAGCACACAGGCGTTATCGTCAAAGCGGATGTATGATCCGTCGGGACGACGAATTTCTTTCTTTGTGCGTACGACAACCGCTTTTGTAACAGTGCCTTTCTTTGCATCGCCTCCCGGCATTGCACTCTTCACTGTAACTACAATCTTGTCGCCAATACCGGCATAACGGCGGCGAGTACCTCCCAGTACCCGGATGCAAAGCACTTCCTTTGCACCACTGTTGTCGGCCACCAGTAAACGTGTTTCTTGTTGTATCATGGCTATTTTACTTTTTCTACGATTTCAACTAATCTCCAACATTTATTCTTACTCAGCGGACGAGTTTCCATAATACGTACAGTGTCGCCTTCGCTACACTCATTCTTCTCGTCATGAGCTACAAATTTCGTGGTTTTGTTTACGAATTTTCCGTAAATGGGATGTTTTACCTTACGACGTACGGCAACCACGATGGATTTTTCCATCTTGTTGCTTACCACCAACCCTGTTCTTTCTTTCCGAAGATTTCTTTCCATTTGAACAATTATTTTTTATCCTCGTTTAATTTTTGTGAAATAATGGTATGCATACGCGCAATGTTTTTGCGCGCCTTACCAATTTTAGAGCTGTCTTCTAGCGGCGAGACTGCATGATTGATTTTCATGCGCAGATAGTTCGCCTGTTCGGTTTCGAGGCGTTCTTTGATGTCTTTATCCGACAGCTCGCGTAGTTCCGGAGTTTTCATTTTATATCTATCTTTTTAATTATTCTACGTAATCCCTGCGTATTATAAACTTGGTAGTTACAGGTAATTTCTGTGCTCCCAGACGAAGCGCTTCCTTTGCTATTTCCAAGGAAACTCCTTCGGCTTCAATTAAAATACGACCGGGGGTAACAGGGGCCACAAAGCCTTCGGGCGCGCCCTTACCTTTACCCATACGCACTTCGGCGGGCTTCTTGGTAAACGGCTTGTCGGGGAATACGCGAATCCAAATTTGGCCTTCACGCTTCATGTAACGCACCACCGCCTGACGGGCTGCCTCAAGCTGCTGACCGGTCAACCAGCATTCTTCCATCGTTTTGATGCCGAACGAACCGAAGGTCAACTCATGACCTCGGTGGGCAATTCCTTTCATACGGCCTTTTTGCCGTCTTCTGAACTTGGTTTTTTTCGGTTGTAACATATATCATTCAATCATTTAAGCATAAAAAACACTGCATTATACATTTTTTTGCAGAGCTGCAAAGGTAAGACTATTTTTTGAATTTACAAACAAGTTTTGAACAAAAACAGTTTTTTTTCCACCCTCTTATTGAAAAATTATGCAAAAATGTAGTTATCTTATTGTATAAGAAGGCTATACAACGAGCAAAGAATTTTATAACTGTGATAAAATTATATAATCTGCTTTATTTCAATCAATAAGGATTTAAAAGCAAAAATCCGTAAGCTGCACAAGTGCAATTTACAGATTCAAAGTAAATCTCGTTGGTTATTTAAGTCTTTCCTGTTCAGCTGTTTCTTTTTCCTTTGCCGCTTTTTCCTCCTTTATTTTTTTTCTCCGCCCTACTGCTAAAGCCGCAAATAAACAAAGATTCAACATTAACGACCATAGTAAAAGATCTTTGGCAGCTTCTTCAAAATCAAAAAATATGTAATGTGCTCGTAATAATAAAGTTGTATAAAACATTGGCAAAAATATTGTGTAAAATATCAATTTTTAAATCTACTTTTCTGTAAGTATCCCCTTAAGTCCTACAGATTAAAAATGTACTATGTAAGAAACAATTTTAACTTTGTAGCATGAAAAGATCAAGATTTACAGAAACCCAAATTACTCAATCCTTAAAGGAATATGAGGCAGGCAAGAGTGTAGTAGACATTTGCCGGGAGTTAAAAATCAACAAAAACACGTTTTATTTATGGAAAAAGAAGTATTCCGGTATGGATTCAGAGCTACTTCGCAAGTACAAAGAATTAGAGCGT
>Ga0123356_10007089_pt1 | contig 11234 bp, 3 predicted proteins | sample TergutEmb28metaG_2_FD_92546 | JGI IMG/M metagenome (GOLD analysis project Ga0123356, IMG submission 92546) | Embiratermes neotenicus P3 segment gut microbial communities from Petit-Saut dam, French Guiana - Emb289 P3 | ecosystem: Host-associated > Arthropoda: Insects > Digestive system > Gut ... | reverse complement strand
AGGATCCTTGACAGTATTTATAATGTCCGGACTGCCCAGTCAGCTATAGCTGCTTATTCGCTTATGGATGAGAAAATTCCCGACCTCATTCTTCTTGACCTGGAGATGCCGGAGATAAACGGGTTTGAAGTGCTCGAAACGATGAAAGGCAATCCTCTTTGGAAAGATATCCCGGTGATTTTCCTGACAGGTACTGATGATCGCAAAAAAGAAGAACTGGCGTTGGAAATGGGTGCAGCCGAGTATATTCTTAAACCGATCGCCGAGGGTGTTTTACTTAAGAGAGTACATTTTCACCTGGAGCTTAGAGCTTTCCGGAGAAATCTCGAGGAGCTGGTCACATCAAGGACTGAAGAACTGCTCAAGACACAAGATGAGCTGCGCGTGGCTGCCGAGACTGCTAATGAGGCGCTCAAGGTCAAGTCAACGTTTCTTGCGAATATGAGCCATGAAATAAGGACGCCCATGAATAGTATCATGGGGTTTTCGGAGCTTGCGCTGGATAGTGATATTACGCAGGAGACCAGAGGATACCTGCTAAAAATAAAAGATAGTACAATACTGCTATTGCGTATTATCAACGATATTTTGGATATTTCAAAAATCGAAGCGGGTAAAATGGAAATGGAGAGCGTTTCGTTTTGTCCGAATACTGTTTTATCTAACTGCCAGACGATGATAATGCAGCAGGTCAATGAGAAAGGTCTTTTGTTTACACTTAATATAGATGAGGATCTTGCGAATAAAAAGCTCTTAGGCGATCCCGTCAGGCTTTATCAGGCTATTTTAAATCTGCTGTCAAACGCTGTAAAGTTTACAAAAGCCGGGACGATCTCACTGACAGCGTCACAGATCAGATCAAACGAAAACAGCATTGTCATCGGATTTGAAGTCACAGATTCCGGGATCGGTATGACGGAGGACCAGCTTGAATATGTATTTAAACAGTTTGCTCAAGTGGAGAGCGATTCTACACGTTCTCATGACGGAACCGGGCTCGGTATACCGATCACAAAAAGTATTGTTGAGCTGATGGGCGGGGAGCTGAAAGCAACGAGTTCATTCGGTTCCGGGAGTACGTTCAGTTTTGAGCTGGAATTCCCGTTGACCGAAGCGGTTAGCCTGTTTGATGATGTGTTTGGTCACAATGTTCCTGCGGGTGTCGAGAAGCCTGTTTTCCAGGGAGAAGTGCTCATTTGCGAAGACAACAGGATGAACCAGCACGTTATTCGTGAGCATCTCAAACGTGTCGGACTTGATAGTGTCGTTGCGGAAAACGGTCTTGAAGGTCTGAAGATAATCATGGATCGAATTACGTCCGGAGAAAGACTCTTTGACCTTATATTGATGGATATGCAAATGCCGGTCATGGACGGGTTTGAAGCTACTGCAAAGATCAATGCTTTGGGCACAGGAGTTCCGGTTATCGCTTTGACTGCAAACATCATGACTACCGATATTGAAAATTATAAGAGAAACGGACTTCTTGACTACATTGGAAAGCCGTTTCAATCATGGGACTTGTGGCGCTGCTTGCTGAGCTTCTTAAAGCCTGTCAGTCGTGCATATGTTGATACTCACGATGTCAATAAAAGTGATGAGGAATTGCGCAGGAAGCTGCAGATCGATTTCCCGAAGGAAACCCACGACAGGATAATCAAGATAAAAGAGGCTATCAATGCTAATGATATCAAGCTTGCGCGTTTGCTGGCACATACATTAAAGAGTAACGCAGGGCTTATTAGAGAGTACAGACTCCAGAGTTTGGCAGAAACTGTTGAAAATATGCTGGCTGAAGGGAATCTTTATGATATCGCGCCTCATATGAATCACCTTGAAAGCGAACTGAGGATGGTTCTTGATAAATTATTTGTATTGATATCTGAGCTCGATTCCGGGCAGCAGCTTACAATCTATGACTTTGAGATAGAGGTGCAGGAAAGCAAGCAAAATAATAATACCCCAAAAAAGAGTGTGTTCATCGTAGATGATGAAAAAAGTAATATCATTGCGCTTACTCATATCCTCAGAGAAGACTATAGCATTTTTGTGACCAGAGACAGCAGAGACGCAGCCGAAACTGCCGAGAAGCATAGTCCTGATATCATTTTACTTGATATCCTCATGCCGGAGATGGACGGATACGAGGTTATCACCGCGCTCAAGAACTCAGAAAAGACACGTGATATCCCTGTTATTTTCATCTCAGGTCTTGACAGTGCAGAGGCTATTAAAAAGGGATTTTCACTTGGAGCTGCAGATTACATACCAAAGCCGTTTGAGACATCTACGATCAGGTCGAAGATAAAAAAGATACTGGCGGAGTAGATTGACGGTGGATCGTTTCCACGTGTTATGGTGATTATTTATGTTTGTTGAACTAAACACGGCATACATTATATCGGTAATGCTATTTCTCGCATTTGTCGGGTATCTGGTAATGTCGCAATTATCGGCACTCGGTAACTCGGGAGTCAGAACGAAGCGTATTTATAATGTTACCAGTGTTTTGCTTATGCTTTACGGTCTTAATTATTCGTTGATGACGATCACCATAAACGAAACTTTGCGTCATGTGTTCTGGGCTATCGGGTTTAGCTCGGGGCTTTTATTCTTTCCGGTCTGGATTTTATTTTTACTTCATATGGTTCCTCAAAAGCGTAAAAACATAATGCCGATGACGATAGCATCGATCGGTGTTGCGGTCATTATCGCGGTGTTGTGCGTATTCTTCGGGGAAACTGTATTAACTCTGACAAGATTCGGCAATCAGTTCTCTTATTATCATAATATTTATTTTATAATCGCATTTATTTTTACATCTGTGCTGACTGTCCCGCTTGTGATACTGCAGTTCAAGTGGTGGAGTGAGGCGGATCTTTTACGTTATAAGAGACTTTCGAGGATATTTGTTGTAGTTGCAGCGGTTGCTTCAGTGGTCGGATTTGTTACGGATTTTGTCGTACCTATCTTTACAGAAAGCACTGTTACTCCGCTGGGTCCCATTACAATGCTTTCGGCTTCGATGACAACTTATTTTCTGATGTTTGCAAATAAGACCCAAAGGATCAACATGAGAAATGTTTCCGGGTTTACGTTTTCGTCGATCATGATCCCGATAATGGTTCTTGACAGAAATAATAAAGTAGGTCTTGAAAATAAAGCGGCTGCGGATTTTTTTGGCACAAGCCTTATGGAAAAGGACATAACGCCCTTCTTATTTAATGATGAAAAAATGTCGAGAGCAACATTCTTTGATGAGAGTTTTTCAAGTGAAATAGTGACAGTGGATACTCCCGTAGGCACCAGGATTTGCGATATGATGCTAACTGTTGAAAAGGATAATCTGGGAGATACGATTTTTAAGGTTGTAATAATCAGGGATGTGACGGAAACCAATTATAAAGACAATCTGCTTGAGGCGGTCAACCAGGTTTCGAGTATTTTGCTTGAGCCTGATATAGGACATTTTGAAATAAATCTGTACATGGCAATGGGTATGATGGCGAAGGCTGTTAATGTTGACCGTGTTTATGTTTGGGAAAACAGGGTAGATGACGGAGAACTCCGCTGTACGCAGATTTATGAGTGGTCTGAGGGTGCAGAGCCGCATCAGGGTCTTGATCATACAATAGATATTTCTTACGACAGTGTTTTTACAGGGTTTGAAGATATATTATCAAGCGGTTATTGCCTCAATGAAATAGTCAGCAGAATGGATCCTGCGTTTGCGCAGGTATTTGTCGAGCAGGGAATTCTTTCTCTTCTTATTACACCGGTGTTTATACAGGATGCTTTTTGGGGTTTTGTCGGTTTCGACGATTGTCACAGGGAGCGTGTGTTTACTGAGAGTGAGGAGTTTATACTTCGTTCGGCGAGCAGGCTGATAGTTAATGCTATGATTCGAAACGATATGACTCAGAGACTCGATAATGCTCTCACAGATGAGCTTACCGGTGCGCGAAACAGGCGGTTCTTCACTGAAATGGCAGAAGACGAGCTCAGTGCATGCATTGAGAACGAGCGGCAATTTGCGATAATCATCATGGATGTGGACTTTTTCAAAAAGGTAAATGACACATATGGTCATCCCGTGGGTGATGAGGTGTTGAGGATACTGGTATCGAGGATCCGTAACACACTAAAGCAGGATACTTTACTTGCACGTTATGGCGGGGAGGAATTTGTTGTATCACTTCCTGATGTCAGTGTTGAAGACGTGCTCGGTACTGCAGAGAGAATAAGAGCCGGCATTGAGAGTGATACGTTTAAAATCGATGATATTGAGATCGATGTCACGATCTCACTGGGCGTTGCTTCACTGTCGGCGGAAGTGCAGACTTTAGCGGGTATAATCAGCAATGCGGATAAAGCTTTGTATAAGGCGAAGCAGACGGGTAGGAATAAAGTTGTTTATTTTGATGAAGGAATATATTAGATAAATTTACTCACGAATTATGTAAACCATGTTCATATATTATTAAAATGTCACAACTTTAATGTGTCAAGGTTAAGCTTCGGAAACCTTGACACATATTTTATGAACATTATGTTAACATACGAACATAATATGATTTTCCTACGGAGGGCAATAAAAGACAAATAATGACACTACAATAAAAAAAGACATGGAAGGAACTCAAGGGATGACAGACATTGGACGTCGTATTTTTTTTCGCAAAGTTTTAAAAACTGCGGGGTGCGCAGTAGAGTCTCGAAAGGCAAACATGCACAGCAAAAAGTGGTGGCATAGCAGAACATTGGCTTTGTTTATGACCGCTATTTTAGTTGTTCAGTTGTTTGCGATCATGCCGAGTGCTTCGGCTGAATCTGGTGAAGGTGCTGTACCTGCTGAAGAGAGTAAGATCGTTGAGGCGGTTAAGGTCGCTGAAGAGAGCAGCCCGCCGCAAGAGAGTAACACACCTTCAGAGAATAACACGCCTCAGGAGAACAACACGCCTCAGGAGAGTAATACACCTGATAATACCGTAGAGAATGAGAAAACCGACGATATCGGTGATACAGATAATAATGAGAAGCCGGAGGAACCAAATCAGTCCGGTGATAACAATGGGTCTGGTGATAACAATGAGTCCGGTGATAACAATGAGTCCGGCGTAAATAACGATGCAAATGATCTTCAGTCAGACGATCTGCTCTCCGGTCATGAGTTTGAGTTTATGGATCCGCTTGCGACGGAGCTTGACGGGCTTATGCTTGATGAGCTTATGATCGATGAGCTTATGCTTGAGATAAGCGCATATTCAAATCCGCACACTGCCGGTACGAACTTCCATCAGGTAGTTACGGTTTCCAGGGATCATTATATTCTCACAAGAAACGGAACCACGGTCACAGGCGGTGAGACAGGCATGTTGGCGCAGTGGAACGCTGACAATCTGCGTGTTGAGTATAATCTTTTCACGATCGACGGTCCGCAGTTAAAACGTATTTTAGATACCAACAATGCTAACGGATCGCCTGTTGAGTTTATTATTCCGAGACCAGCAGGTCTGAGTTGGCCGGTGAGTATTGCTTCGCAACCGCTTGCTATAACTGGTGCCGATCCGATTTTAAATGGTCAAGTTTTTGCATATTTAACTGTTGTTGCCGGAGGCGAGGCGACAATTAGATTTGCGGGTACTTATTGGAATCAAGATAACATTGATATGATCAATTATGAGGACGGTTATATCGGTGGCGGAAACCTACACATTCAAGCGTCACTTGACAGCAGTACAAATCAAACCAATGGTAATCATCGAATCCGTTTGCATGAAAAGCCGGAAATGACTGTCAAGGTAAATGATTTTGTTCCGACTCCTGCATCGGTAAATAAAACAGGTCGTTATAATCATCATGGATTTGGTGAACTGGAGTGGACTCTTACATATAATCCGGGTAGTCCGATCACTTCGGCTATATTTCCTGTTGTGATCACTGATGAACTTGGTGTCGGTCATATACTTGACCCGGTATTAACCAACATGGTTTTGACATATGGAGCAGGCAGCACAGCAACCACGGTGACGGGAGCCTCGATAACAGGTCTGGTACGAAATGGTACTACAGGCTTTACGCTCACGATTCCTGAGGGCAGCGCATATGCAGGACAGCCGCTAACGCTCACATACAGGTCATATCCGAATCAGGATCAGCTTGGCGACGGGAATGCGAAAAGCTTCAGCAACAATGCAACTCTGAGACACGCAGGTAACGAAGTTGACACAGCCACACACACAACGACGATTCCTGCTGCACAGAACCGTTGGATAGGCAAAGAAGGCGTTCAACAAGGCAGAGATATTCTTTGGACTGTAACGATTTCTACACTTAGTCAAAATCTCAGTAATTTAATATTCCACGATGAGATGGGTAGTGCGCTGACACTGGTACCCGGTTCAATCGAAATCTATGACGGTACGACCAAAAGATCGGCTTCACCATCATCTGCTTCCGGTAATACATTTACAATCAACTTAAGTACCCATTTCTCAAACGTATTGCCGCGGTCGATAACGATTACTTACCGTACAACTATCAACGAAACATACTTTGATAATCCGGGTCAAGCAGCACCTGATGTTTCGAACAGAGCACGTTTGACATTTGACTGGGAATGGCGCGGCGGTACAGGATGGAGCAGTTGGACATCTCCGGAAATGAGAAGAACTCCCGGAGTCAACAGAGATATCATCCGCAAAGCGGCAATTGCTACTAACCCCGTAGATGCTGCAACACAGACGATCACATGGCGTATAGATGTAAATCCTTACGGTGTATTTATACCGTCGGGTAAGATCACAGATATTCCAAATCCCGAAGGCACGACGGCAACTCATTTGTATGTAGGTGAGCCGTGGGGTGACGCTGTTGATAAAGGTTATATTACATTTACGCCGGATAACCCTGAATTTACTATAACAAGCGCATTGCAAAACAACACCACACACTTTTTTGTGACTACGCAGGCAACAAACTCGCAGCTATTTGGCGGTAATACTGATACGTCATACAGGAACAGAGTGGAGTTTGACGGAGTTGTCAGATTCGGCGGGGCAACAGGCTCTGACACACCTATGACCGATTGGGCAAATGCTGATGTTTCTTATGTAAGCAGAGTTTTAGGCAAAAGTGCCGTGTCACATAGTCGTGACAGTGTAACAAATAAACTGATCGTAACATGGGAAATCACTGTTAACCAAAACAAAATGGTACTGGAAAATCCGGTACTGACTGATACACTGGGTACAGGATTGAGTTTTGTTGAAGATTCTATTGTTATGCGTTCCGAGACCGGAACAGTATCGGCGACAACGAGCGGTCAAGTAGTTACCTTCACACATACCGGAGGATTCACAGGACAACAAGTCGTATTCCGTTACAATACTGAAGTTGATGTTGACAGTCCTGCTTTTCACACTGCTAATACATTTGGCACTAATGGAAACGTAACTGTTCGTAACTCAGCAACGCTTACGCATGATGGTCACACTGGTGTAACTGTTTCCCCGACAAGAGTAATACATAACCGTCTCCTTCAAAAAAGCGGTACAATCAACGATGGAGTTATTTCTTACTCAGTTCGTGTCAACCCATATGGTGCAAACCTGGATACCGCAAACATGGGCAGGACAATAACTGATACATTCCCGCTTACTCCGACTGTCGGTGGATTGCCTCCACTTGTTCTTAACCCGCAGAGTCTGCAGTTGTGGGAAGCCACGCTGACAGCGACAAGCACAAGCTCGCACACGCTGACTAAAGCAACTAACGTAACAAGTTCTGCGATAATCACATATCACACAGACGGTCCGGGCAGTATCATCACAGGATTTTCTATAACTCTCCCGAAAGCAAATCAAGCATATATCATGGAATATCAATGCTCGGTCAGAGGAACGATCGATGTTGGTCAGACATTCAACGGGAACATAAGTAACTCGATTTCCTTTAATGGCAGCGCTGCACAACAATCAAGCACAAGTGACAGTACATTTATTGGTCTAAGCGGCGGTAGCGGCACAGGCGGATTTGCTGCAACACTGACTCTGCGTAAGGTAAATGCGTTGCGCACCGATCAGGGTATCGCAGGTGTTGAGTTTAGAGCATATCAAGTTCTTGGCGGACTGGACTTTGAAGTCGTGCGCGGAGTAACGGATGCTTCGGGTGAAGTCAGACTCAGATTACCTCCTGCGGGACCGGATGTAGAGTACGTAATTCGTGAATACGGTGTTAACGGGTTTGTTGCAAATACTTTGAAACTTTTAGACGGCAACGGCAATCCGACATTCACAGGCGGTGCAACAGCAGGCGACTTCTCAATGAGATCGATTTCAGGTGATACTCTTGGAGTTTCGTTCTCACGACATGGCGGATACAGACTCACAGTAACAAATGATCCTGTAATCACCAATGATACTGATATCATGCTTACAGTGAATGCATTTGAGATTGCAAAACCTGACAGACTTAACGAAGTTGTATTTGAGCTTTGGCGCGATGATGATGGTCGGTGGGTCAAAGATGAAAGCAAAAAGACTGATGGTTCAGGGTATGTAGTTTTTGAAAGCTTGTACAACTATACAGCATACAAAGTGATTGCAGTTTCTCCTGATGGTTATTATCAGACTGATTCTGAGTATACTTTTTCGACAGGGCATGATAACAACGCTCATTATCACCTTGATTGGGCATTCCATCCACGCGGTGGCAGCATCACGATAGATAAGACTGGATATGTGGAAGACGGTCCGAATATACCGCTTGCAGGTGTATGGTTTGATCTTTACAAAGTGATGAGCGGTAATGAAGATGATGACATCCTTATTGACTCGGCAGTCTCTGATATCAATGGTGAAGTGGTGTTTAACGGGATCCCGCTTAGCTTTGACGGTGCAGTTTCTTCCGTTGCCGGTACAGATCCGACAAACCTGAGTAATCTGCCTATGATGGATGTTTCGTTAGGTCTGGAAGACACTGTCTACAGGATCGTTGAAAGATGGTTTGCAGGTTATCACCCGACTTATCCGAAGATAAAGGATACACTAACTCCTTCTGATCAAGTTCATAGATTTGACTGGATAAACTATCCCGGTGAAGGTGAAATAATCTTGACGGTACTCGACTCCGAGACGGGTGTACCGCTGAGCGGTGTGAGCTTTGCTCTGTACGGTCCGCTTAACGGTGTCAGCACACGAATGGGTGTTGCAACGTCAGACAGTTACGGTATGCTGTCGTTTACAGGGCTACCGCTTGGTTCGGGCAATGGTGACGGAAGTATGGCAATGGCGTTTTTCGATACCGAGCCGATAATCGAAAACGGCGGATATATAGAGTTTACCAAAAGGCAGTTGAATGACCTTGATGGGTATGAGGCTCTTGGTGCGCCGATAGTAACAATACTTTCGACTACTATGATCAGTGCGGAAATCGAAGCTGAGCTTGACCCGATCAACGGTAATGGGGAGTATGATGATTCCGGTAATCAGGGTAACACTACAGGTAATAATACCGGGAATAATCAAAACACAGGCGGCGGTAACACGAGTGGTAATACGGGTGCTAATAACACCGACAATATGGGTGGTGAAAACCAAACAGGAAATGTCGGAGGAAACACAAGCGGTAACACTCTTAATCAGACGGGGAATCGCAACACTCCCAATCATGAATACAAAGAGGCAGCACTACCCAGAACAGGTGTGGACTCCGCGATCGGTATGCTGATAGTAGGACTTCTTACTTCCCTTGCTATGGGTACCGCAGTATTGGTTGTGATAAAGCTGCAAGGTAGAGCAACCCGCACGGTGCAGCACAATTGACAAAGGTTTCAAAAAAGGACGGTTTTCACCGTCCTTTTTTCTCGAGTTTTTTTAGGATTTTTATTGTTTTTTTGTAATCTTTTTTTGCTTTGCCCTGATAGAGTGCTTTTTCGTCTGTTGGTTCGTAGCCGAATTGTTTGTAGATGTTTATTGCTTTGTAGCTCCAGGTTTGTGTGCTTAGGTAGAAGTTTACGTCGCCTTCGATTTCTTCAAGGAGTTGTGTTACGCGGGATACTATTGCTTTGCCGAGTCCGAGTCCCTGGTATTCGGGGTCGACGCTGACCCAGTGCAGCCATGCGCGGCGTTCGTCTTCGACAAATGCCCACCATGCGTTGGCTGTCGCTATTTTTTTGCCGTCTTCGGTTTCGATAAACAGGCAGCGGCGATATAGTTCGTCAACATAGGGCATGAAGTCTTCTTTGAATCTGAGCAGTGCGGCAAAATCGTTGTCGAACTCGTCGACAGATGTTTCGATCCTTGCCCAGTCTTTTTCGCTGCCGTCTGTGTAGAATGAATACTTGAATCCTTCGGGCAGCGGGTAGTCGGGGATGGGTGTTCCGGCTTTGCGTACCATTTTTAGTTTTGAGTATGGGATTGTTTTGTCGAGCATTGTTTAGCCTCCGGCAGAGAACGAGCGTAGCGAGCGGCACGCCTACTCTGCGTTGAATTCGTTTGCGAGGGAGGAGATCGTTGCTTTTGCGTCGCCGTAGATCATTAGGGTGTTTGGCATTGAGAAGAGTTCGTTTTCTATTCCTGAGAAGCCTCTGCCTTTTCCTCTTTTTAGTACGAAGACGGTTTTTGCCTGATATGCTTTTATTATCGGCATGCCGTAAATGGGTGATGACTGGTCCGTCTCCGCTGCGGGGTTTACGACGTCGTTTGCGCCTATGACTATCGCAACGTCCTGCATCGGCATGACGGGGTTCATTTCGTCCATGGTTTTTAGCTGTTCGTACGGGATGTCGGCTTCGGCAAGCAGTACGTTCATGTGTCCGGGCATACGTCCTGCAACGGGGTGGACGCAGTGGCTTACTTCTGCTCCGTTTTCCTCGAGTTTTTCTGCAAGTTCGCGAACGACGTGCTGTGCCTGTGCGACTGCCATTCCGTAGCCGGGGACGAATACTACTGATTCCGCTGCTTCGAGGACCATATATGCATCTTCGACAGATATTGCTTTTGGTTCGGCTCCCGGACCTTTTCCTGATACGGCGTCGGTCGCGCCGAATCCGCTGAAGAGAAGGTTGCCGAGTGAGCGGTTCATCGCTTTGCACATTATGAGCGTTAGTATAACACCGGATGCTCCGACGAGTGCACCTGTTACGATGAGCATCGTGTTTGTGATTATGAAGCCTGCCATTGCAACGGCTATGCCTGTCAGGCTGTTGAGGAGTGAGATGACGACCGGCATGT
>Ga0123356_10007088_pt1 | contig 11234 bp, 13 predicted proteins | sample TergutEmb28metaG_2_FD_92546 | JGI IMG/M metagenome (GOLD analysis project Ga0123356, IMG submission 92546) | Embiratermes neotenicus P3 segment gut microbial communities from Petit-Saut dam, French Guiana - Emb289 P3 | ecosystem: Host-associated > Arthropoda: Insects > Digestive system > Gut ... | reverse complement strand
GCGCCAGGCCGCCGCGGAGGCACAGCGCCAGAAGGAGCAGGCGGTGGCGCAGGCGCGCCAGCAGGCCGAGCGCCAGGCCGCCGCGGAGGCACAGCGCCAGAAGGAGCAGGCGGTGGCGCAGGCACGCCAGCAGGCCGAGCGCCAGGCCGCCGCGGAGGCACAGCGCCAGAAGGAGCAGGCGGTGGCGCAGGCGCGTCAGCACGCCGAGCGCCAGGCCGCCGAGGAGGCCTTGCGCCAGAAGGTGCAGGCCGCGGAACGGGCACGCCAGCAGGCCGAGCGCCAGGCCGCCGAGGAGGCACGGCGCCAGAAGGAGCAGGCGGTGGCGCAGACGCGCCAGCAGACGGAGCGCCAGGTCGCCGACGAAGCGGCACGCCGTGTTGAACGCCAACGCCGAGAGGCCGCGGCGCGGCGCGCGCGCGACATGCACCGCCGAGACGAGCAAGCCCTTCAGGAACAAACGGATCAGGCCGATGACCAAATGGGCGAGGCGGACGCGTACGAACCGTCGTCATCATCGGCAGCGCCGCTTCGTGCCTCCCGGGAGCAAGACGCCAATCTCTCACCGGGAACGCGTGAAGCCAATCTGTCGGCTGCAACCGGGCTCGACGACACTCCGCCGCTCGACGCCCGCGACCTGCCGCCGCGCGCGTCGGCTCGCGATACGGAAGACCATGCCAGCGACCCGGACAGTGGGGCAAGCACCGCGGACAGCGAGGCAAGTCAGGCAAGCGACATGGGCGACACGAGCGGTCACGCGAGAGACGGTGAATACTAATAGCCGTTGCGCGGTCTGATCTATTTCCGAGGGGCATGCGGCCCATCACGCGATAAAGATGGAATCGACCCGAAGTGGCGCCGGTGGCGGCACACCGCCTTCATCGGTGGTCTTGGCCGGTCTGCGCTCACGGTGATGAGTCTGTTGCTATTGGTCTATTTTACCGGTACCGCCCCACACCTGCTGAACGATGTGGCTGCAATGGGGACGCGTCCGATCAGCGGCGGCCTGGCGCCGATAACCGTACGCTCGCTCGGCCCAAGCAGCGTGTTGTCGAGCGCCGAGGCCTCGTCCGGCACCCTGCCTCTCGAGTCTAACGAGCTGTCGCCCCGGCCGATCGACATTTCCGACCGGCCGACGCCGGATCGTCCCGTCCGCCGAACCAGGGACTAGCGCGACGCATTGTCCTGCCCCAATCTCCGGCGATGACCAAAATCATTCTGACGCGGCATGGCCATGTCGACGGCATCGAACCGCTGCGCTTTCGCGGTCAGACAGAATTGGCGCTGACGTCACGTGGTCGCGCGCAAATCGTCGCTACAGCGGCTCGGATCGCGGCTCGTTGGCAACCGCGCGCAGTCTACACCAGCCCGATGAGCCGCTGCGTCGACACCGGGGAGGCGATCGCCGATGCCTGCGGCGCATCGCGCGAGAGCCTCAAGGACCTGATCGACTTCAACTATGGTGCCTGGCAATGGCTCACCCCCGATGAGGTGCGCGCCCGATGGCCAGACTTGCTGGCCGCCTGGTACGCCACGCCGCATCTTATGCGCTTTCCTGACGGGGATGCCTTGCAGGACCTGGTTGCGCGCACTGCCAATGCCATACGGTTCGTCCTGACGCGGCATCCGAAGGATGTGGTGGTGATGGTCGGCCACGAGACCGCCAACCGCGCAATCCTTCTGCAATTGCTCGATCAGCCCTTGTCGGCCTATTGGCGCCTGGCGCAGGAACCATGCGCCATCAACGAGATCGAGATCAGCGATGGTCGCGTGCGGGTGATTTGCGTCAATGATGTGAGCCATTTGAGCGGCGTGGCGTGAACGACACGGTTCTGGCGATCAAGCTCGGCGCATTGGGCGATATGATTCAGGCTCTCGATGCATTTCACGATATCGGGGCGCACCATCGGGGCGATCGCCTGGTCTTGCTTACCACGCCGCCTTTTGCCGCGCTGGCGGCTCGAATGCCCTGGTTCGGCAGCGTCTGGTCCGACGGCCGACCGAAGACATCCAACATGGCCGCCTATGCCGATTTGATCAGTCGGCTGCGTCGCGCGCGCTTCCGCCGTGTCTATGATCTGCAGTGCAGCCAGCGTACCGCACTCTATCGCCATTTGCTTGCCGGCCCTGGTCGGCCGCAGTGGGCAGGCACGGCACGGGGATCCGACTTCGTGCCCGAAGCGGTGTGCGGCCTGCGACACAACTGCGACGCGATGCGTGCCATTCTTGCCGCTGCAGGTGTCCCGCCCGCGCGTCCGACCGATCTCTCCTGGCTCGATGCCGACATCTCGGCATTGCCGCTGCCAGCGCGCTTTGTGATGCTGGTGCCCGGCAGTTCACCGCATCTGCCGCACAAGCGCTGGCCGGCGGAGGCCTACGCCGCCTTGGGTGGCCGGCTCAGTGCGCGAGGATTGGGCATCGTGCTGATCGGGACGACGGCGGATCGCGAAGCGACAGCACGTATTGCTGCGCTCTTGCCTTCGGCCATCGAGCTTGTCGGCCGCACGGATCTCTTTGAGCTCGCAGCCTTGGCACGACAGGCCGAGGGGGTGATCGGCAACGACACGGGTCCGGTATTTCTCGCGGCCGCTGTCGGCGCACCGACTCTGATGCTGATGTCGGCCCACACCGATCCACGACGTTCGGCGCCGCGCGGGCCGGCAGCGGCTTGGCTGAAGCGCGACGATCTTGCGACGCTGCCTGTTGACGACGTCGAACGTGCCGTATTGCTGCGATGAGCGCCCGCATCGCCATCGTCTTGCCGCGCAAGGAGACGTTCGCGCTGGACCGTTTTGGCGCGATCGCGCTGGTGGTCGAGGCCTATGTTCGTCACTCCGCCTATCGCCCGGTGACCCAAGTGTTCGGCACGCCGGTGGCGCAGCCGCGCGATCGCACGATATTCTCTGCCACGGTGGCGAAGGACCGCTGGTGGCGCCGGCGCAACCGGGGATTCGCTCTCGCTGTCGCCGATTGCCTCGCCGCTGCTCCGCCCCGCCACATCGATGTGCATAACCGCGTCGAGACCTTCATGCTGCTGGCGAAGCGTTTTCCGGAAGCCGCGGTTTCTCTTTGGTTCCACAACGATCCGCAAGGCATGCGCGGATCCCGGACCGCGCGCGAACGGCGGCGAATTCTCGATCGTGCACGCCTGGTGATATGCGTCAGCGACTGGGTGCGCGACCGATTTCTCGACGGCATCACCAATCATGTCGAGCGCGTCGTCGTCCTCCCGGACACCTTCGACACCATCGCGGTCGCACCGGCGGCCAAGGAGAACCTGATCCTCTTTGTCGGCCGGATGATCGAGGAAAAGGGGGTATTGCCGTTGGCGCAGGCGCTGGCAGAAGTCCTGCCCGACCTGCCGGCATGGCGCGCATCCCTGGTCGGCGATGGCCGAAAAGCCGACTATTTTCGCCGCGTCGTTGAAACGCTGGCGCCGCTGCGCGACCGCGTCGCTATGCCGGGCTTCCTCAACCATGAAGCGACGATGACCGAATTCGCGCGCGCCGCAATCGCCGTGGTGCCGTCGCAATGGCCCGAACCTTGCGGCCTTACCGTGCGCGAAGCGATGGCCTCCGGGTGTGCCACGATCGCAAGTGGTCGGGGCGGCATACCTCAATCCATTGGCGATGCGGGAATCCTGGTCGAACCGCCGGACGCGGCCGGATTGGCGGCGGCGCTGAAAGAGCTGGCGCGCGACGATCGACGGCGCGAGTATTTTCAGTGGAAGGGGCGAATCCGCGCGATCGAGGCGCTCGATGTCCGGCCTTGGTCTGCGCAGCTGGACGCGATGCGCCGAGCCGTCGATGCGGGCTTAAATTAGATAAGTCCGGACGGCCAGCCATAAGCCGCCGCATCGGCTTGATCGAAGGCGAAATCAAAGAGGTAGCGCGCTACCACGCGCTCGTTGAACAGGCGGAGATACTTCTCGCGGCCCCTGGCGGCAAGGGCTTGGCGCCGGCCCGGTTCCGCCAGAACGTCGCGGATCCTTGCTGCCAATTCGTCGAGGCTGGAGAAGAACAGCATCTCATCGTCGCCGAATAGCTGGTCGTAGCCGGTTGCGCGCTCGATCAGCACCGCGATGCCATTGCCGATCATTTGCGCCAGCCGCGCCGAGGAATAAAGCGGCGAATCGGCGCGTCGACTAATGTTGAGACCGAGCGCTGCGCTTTCAAGCGCGGTCTGATAATCCGCGCCCGTGAGCCGCGGCCGACCATTGAGACCGGCGAGCAGCGGCCGCACGTCTGGCAGTTCCGCCAACAGCGTCGCCATGAATTCGTCCATATCCCACTCTTTGCCGCAGACGCGGCGCAGCGGCCGGCTCGGATGGCCGCATGCGTAGAACAGGTCGAACGGCAGGACCGGCTTCAGATGATTCTCAGCGCGCTCGATCGATGGATCGACGGCGTTGGGCAGAAAACCGACGCGGCGGCCGCCCGCGCGCAAGGGTCCGAGCGCCTTGGGGCCGGTGTTCACCAGCGTGGCATCCACGACGCTCAGTTTGGATTCAATACGCGCGACATTTTCGGGCTCAAACAGCGGATCGACGTTCCACTGCACCACGCGAAGGCCGGGCACGGCGTTGCGAATATCCGTTATCGTCGCGGCGTCGATGAGATCGGCATGACCGAGCAACAAAAGGTCGGGCCGATGGACCCGGCAATAATCGAAAAGAGTGCGATTGACGTTGCCGCGTCCGAATTTGCTGTGCCCCATGATGGAGCTGGCGCGCGCAACATCGCGGTCTGAAAAATTCAAGACCAAATGACCGTTGCGGATCAGGCCGTTGGAAAGCTTGATGGAGGTGCTGTGCTGATAGCCGCCTTTGCGACCGATGGTGAAGCTCGCGGCATGAACGATGACGGCCATAGCCGGATCATAGCCATGCCCGATTCCGGGAAGGCAACTTTTATTTGCTGCTTGCAATCGCCGATTTAATCCACTACCCCCCACCGGTGAACTTCGAACATTCAACGGCGGCCGGCGGGGCGCCAGCGCAAGACTGGGCAAAGGTCGGTTGCCGCCATAAATAACCGGGATCGGACCCGGCGTGGAGGGATTTGTCACTTCGATGGATGCTGTCCAAGGCCACAGCCTGCTCTATGTTGTCGCGGGGCTGGGGGTCGGGATCTTGGTCGGGATGACCGGCGTGGGCGGCGGCTCGCTCATGACGCCGCTCCTCGTGCTGCTGTTTGGCATTCATCCGGCGACCGCCGTCGGCACCGATCTCCTCTATGCGGCAGTCACCAAGACCGGCGGCACCATCGTTCACGGCCTCAACCACACGGTTGACTGGCTCGTCGTCGGCCGCCTCGCTCTGGGCAGCGTGCCGAGCACCGCGCTGACACTATTGGCGCTGGAATATTTTTCGCCGCACTCTCATTCCTCGCCGTTGATTTCAGTGGTTTTGGGCATCGCCCTGATCCTAACCGCGATTTCCCTGATGCTACGGCGGCAGGTCTTGCGATTGGCGGCGCGCCGCTTCACGTCCTCGACCGCCGGAAATCACACCATGGTGCTGACGATCGCCACCGGCACCGTGCTCGGCGTGCTGTTGTCATTGTCCTCGGTCGGCGCCGGCGCGCTCGGCATCACGGCGCTGATTTTCCTTTATCCCAATTTGCCGACGGCCAAGATCGTGGGTTCGGACATCGCCCACGCCGTGCCGCTGACGCTGATCGCCGGCGCCGGCCATTGGCTCATGGGAACGGTCGATTTTGTCATGCTCGGCTGGCTGGTCTTGGGATCGCTGCCCGGCATCGTGGTGGGCAGCCATCTCTCATCGCGCGTGCCGGACGCGGTCCTGCGCGCGGCGCTGGCCATCACGCTGCTGGTGGTCGGCGGCAAGCTCGCGCTTTAGGCGACGAGGCTCTTTGCCTCCGGCATCGCCAGCATCTCGGCCAGGCTCGTATTGTCGAGAATATCGGCCATCGCGTCGCGCACCCGCTGCATGGTGCGTCGGACCTGGCAGGCCTTGATATCGGTGCAGTCGGCGCACGGTCGATAAGCCGTCTTCGAGGCGCAGCCGATCGGCGCCAGGGGCCCATCCAGCGCACGGATGATGCGGCCGACCGAGATCTCCGCCGCCGGCCGCGACAGAACATAGCCGCCGCCGCGGCCTTTGCGGCTGTAAACCACGCCGTTGCGCCGCAACTCCAATAAAATGGCGTCGAGAAATTTCTTCGGGATGTTCTGATCCTCGGCAATTTCCAGGATACCGACGGGCCCGGCATCGGGCCGCGCCGCCAGATACAACATCGCCTTTAAGCCGTATTTCGCCTTATTGGAGAGCATGGTCGGAACCGGGCAACTGCAAACACATTTAGTTGATCTTCTGACTATAATTTGGTGTTTTGGCCGCCGGTGCAAGAGGATTGATCCGATTCGCTGCCGAGGTCGGACGACGTCGACCCGGGCACCATCCAATTGTTCGAGGCCCGGGTTGCTTCCGAGCGGCGCTCGGCCATGCTCCCCAATTTGACGACGCCGCGCGTGGCCAGGCAGGCGGCAAGCGCCGCCGCGCGGCGGCGGCCAAGCCGTGCTTCAAATCCTGGCGCCGCCCAAACGGGCGCCATCGAGCCGCCATTGCTCAATCCGCTTCGTCCGCGGTTGACAGCGCCGTACCGGCCGATCACTTTTTGCGCCGAGGGAGAGTGGCGGGAGAAAAAAATGCCCCGATTGCCGGGAATTATAGCCGCGCGGCTTGCCGCCATTCTCGTCGTCGCCTTGTCGCTCCAGGCGCGCGCCAGCGAGAGGGAGCTGACCATTGGCGTGCTGACCGATCTTTCCAGTTTCGCCGCCAGCTCCATGGGGCCGGGCTCGGTGGTGGCAACGCAGCTCGCGGTGCAGGATTTCGGCGGCACGGTCCTTGGCAAGCCGATCAAGGTGGTCTCCGCCGACATGCAGTCGCGGCCCGATCTGGCGGTTACGCTCGCGCAGCATTGGTACGATGTCGACGGCGTCGACGTCATCGTCGATGTGCCGGCATCGGCCGCCGCCATCACGATTCAGCGCATGGCGTATGAGAAGGGGAAATTGCTGTTGGCGACGGTGGCAGCGACGTCGGAGCTGACCGGCAAGGCATGCACGCCGACCGGGGTGCATTGGGGCCTCGATACACAGGGGACGGCCGACACCATGGTCGCCGCGTTCAAGCGCCAAAATGCCAGGAATTGGTTCCTGATGATGCCCGACTACGCCGTCGGCAAGGCGGTCGCGGCTGCCACCCAGGCGGCGGTGACGAGGAATGGCGGACACATCGTGCAAACCGTGTTCTTTCCGCCCGACAGCGAGGATTACACGACCTATCTCCTGGAGGCGCAGCAAAGCGGTGCCGACGTCATCGGCGCCGGCGGCATCGGCCGTGACCTCGTCACCCTGATCAAGCAAGCGGGTGAGTTCAACATACTGCCGTCGTCAAAACAGCGTCTGGCGGCGTTTCTGATGAACCTCACCGATGTCGACGTGCTCGGGCTGAAGGCGCTGCAGGGGGTCTGGCTGGTCCAGGACTTCTATTGGGACAGCAACGACGTGACCCGTGCCTTCGCCAAGAAGTTCTTCGCCATTCACCATAAAATGCCGAACTTCCCGCAGGCGGCAAACTATTCCGGCGTGCTCGCTTATCTCACCGCCGTGAAGTCGGTGGGCACAACGGAACCGGGAAAAGTGGTGGCGTGGATGAAAACGCATACGCTCGATCGCTTCGGGCGACCGACCACGCTGCGGGGCGACGGCCGCGCGATCTTCGACGTCGACCTCTATCGCGTCAAATCGCCAAGCGAATCGAAACATCCCTGGGACTATCTGAAGCTGGAGCACACGATTCCGGGTCGGGACGTGTTCCCGCCGATTGGCGCCAGCCAATGTCCGTTCATCCGTAAGCCGTGAGCCCGGCCCGTGTCGATCACCCTTACCGCGGCGCCGGCGGCTTGCTAGTCTCGTTCCGGCGGCCGGCGGGCGATCCCATCGGATCATTCCCGTGCAGCGCCGGACCGCCGCGTGCCGGCACGTACACCAAGGGGCGCCGGAAAGGGAGGATAGCCCAATGCCTAATTTTCAGTTGGTCAGCTTTGAGGCGAGCGGCGCCGCCCGCGCCGGCGCGGTGGTCGAAGGACGCGTCTTCGACCTGGCGCAGCTCACCGGCGAGGCTGCCGATGCCAGCATGCGCGGCCTCCTCGCCGATTGGCAGCGCGGCCATGACCGCATCACCACCGCCCTGACGCGCGGCGCGGCCTCGCCGAGCATCGCGCTCGGCGACGCGAAGCTCCTGGCGCCGGTGCTCTTTCCGGCAGCGATCTATTGCGCCGGCTCCAACTACCAGGATCATGCCGACGAGATGGCGGCGAAGGCGAACCGCGCCCCCGATCCCGACCCCCATACGCTCGGTCTCAAACCCTGGCATTTCATCAAGGCAACGACCGCGGTGACACATCCCGGTGCGACGGTAACGCTGCCGCGCGCCGCCAAGAACGTCGATTGGGAGGCGGAACTTGCCGCGGTGATCGGCCGTGCCGCCAAAGACGTGCCGGCATCGCGCGCGCTCGGTCATGTCGCGGGCTACCTCTGCGCCAATGATCTCTCGGCACGCGATCTCGGCACGCGCGAGGCTCTGCCGGCAACCAATCCGTTCCGCAACGATTGGACTGCGCACAAGAGCTTCGACGGCTCGTGTCCGCTGGGCCCCTGGATCGTGCCCGCCGATCAGGTCGGCGACCCGCAGAAGCTGGGCATCAAATTGTGGGTCAATGACGTCGTCAAACAGGATTCAAACACGGCGAAGATGATTTTCACCCTCGCCGAACAGATCGAGCAATTGTCGTCGCGCATCACGCTCCACCCGGGCGACATCGTGCTGACCGGCACACCGGCGGGCGTCGGCGCGGGCCGCGGCGAGTTTCTGAAGCCCGGAGACGAAGTCAGGATCTCGATCGAGAAGATCGGAACGCTCGTCAACCGGTTCGCCTAGAGGTCGCGCGTCATGACCAGATCCGTTCTCACGCTCAACTATCTGTCGCATGGCACGCTCGAAAGCTACGACATCGACAAGAGCCGCAAATTCTACCAGGAATTTCTCGGTCTCGAGGTGGTGCAGACCAGCCCGCGCTCGCTGATGATTCGCCTCGGCGGCACGAACACCATCGCTACCGTGCTCAACCCGAAGAAATCGGCGATGCCGGTCCTCAATCACAACGGCCTCGACGTGGCGACACGGGAAGAGGTTGACCGCGCCCACGCCATCTGCGTCGCACAACAGGAGGAATGGGGCATCAAAGCCGTGACACGTCCTTCCGACCAGCACGGCACCTACAGCTTCTACTTGCGCGATCTCGACGATAATTGGTGGGAAATCCTCACCAATCCCGAGGGCGGCTACGCCTGGATGTTCGCCAAAGGCGGCGACATCGATAACTGGGGTGCCGGCGAAGAGCCCGGCTTCAATCCCAACGATTATACGAAGCGCCGCACCCGATAACTGATTTGCGGCTTCGATTCGCCGCGCCGAGAATCCCGGTTGACTTCCATACCGACTAGTTGGTATGGTGCCGTCATGGCTGACGAACCGCATGATTCCAAGACCAAGATCCTCGACGCCGCGCTTCGGGTCGTGCGCGCAAAAGGCTATTCCGCGACGCGGATCGAGGACATCTGCGCGGCGGCCGGACTGACAAAAGGCAGCTTTTTTCATCACTTCAAAGGCAAGGAAGAGCTGGCGATCGCCGCCGCCCGACACTGGGGCAGGGTCACCAGCGCCCTGTTCGCTGCCGCGCCCTATCACGGGCATGCGGAGCCGCTCGACCGGCTGCTCGCCTATATCGATTACCGGAAAGCGCTGATCAGCGGCACCCTGTCCCAGTTCAGCTGCTTTGCCGGGACCACGGTGCAAGAGGTATTCGAGACGCATCCGATGATTCGCGACGCCTGCAGCGCCACCATCAGCGGTCACGCGGCGACGCTCGAGGCCGATATCGCAGGGGCGATGCGGCAGCACCGGGTCAAGGGCGAGTGGACGGCGAAGAGCCTGGCGCTTCACATCCAGGCGGTCATCCAGGGTGCCTTCATTCTCGCCAAGGCCGCACAGGACCCGAAGGTCGCGGTCGCTTCGCTCGATCACCTGCGCCGCTATCTCGAGCTGCTGTTCCAGCCCCAACCGAAAGAGGCACGGCCATGAACGACGCCGAGCTTTTCTATCTGGGAAATGGGCCGATGAACGGCACTGGCTTGGCATCGCCCGCACTGCGGGATCTGCCCCTCGGCGTCAGACCGTTGTGCGAGATCGCTCAAGGAGTGCTGATCCATCGCGACATTGCACCGTGGCTTTACCAGCTGAAGCTCTCGGGCGAAAAGCGCGACCTTGCCAACATCCGTCCTGTTGCCCGGATGATCGAGGAAATCGACAGGAGCAATCACAACCCGCTGCGCGAGCCCCGTGTGCCGGCGGAGCGCATGCCCTGCGTGTGCCGGCACTTCTCGAGCTTCATCGCCGCAATTCTGCGGGAACAGGGCGTGCCCGCCCGTGTCCGCTGCGGCTTCGGCGCATATCTCAACCCAGGACGTTTCGAAGACCACTGGGTCGCGGAGTATTGGAACACGGTCGAGGGTCGCTGGGTGCTCGTCGACGCGCAGCTCGATGACGTGCAGCAAAGAGCCTTCGTGGTAGATTTTGATCCCACGGACGTGCCGCATGACCGCTTCATCCTCGCCGGCGACGCATGGCAACAATGCCGCGCCGGCCGCGCCGATCCGAACCTCTTCGGCCTGTCATTCATTAACGAGCATGGCCTGTGGTGGATCGCGCAGAACCTCATCCGCGATCTCGCATCGCTCAACCGCGTCGAGATGCTGCCTTGGGACGTCTGGGGAATGATGCCGGGGCCGACCGAGACCATCGCGGCCGAGGACTGCACTTTCCTTGATCGGATCGCAATGCTCACGCTGGACGGTGACGACGGGATTGCGGCGCTCGAGGAAGGCTACGAAGACCCGCGGGTGAAGGTCTCGGGCAAGGTTTTCAATGCCGATCGCAAGATCGAGGAAGAATTGACTTTCTGATGCCGCCGCCAACGGCCGGTGCCCGCCCGCGCACTTTCGACTGAGATGGAGGCCCCATGACCAAGCAGCATTCCCGCGACGACGCCGCGATCCTCACGGTGCTCAAGGGCGTGTGCCAAGCACACCACGACAAGAACGGCGCGGCGATTGCCGCCGCCTATTCCAACGCTGCGATCGTATGCGATCTC
>Ga0123356_10007087_pt1 | contig 11234 bp, 9 predicted proteins | sample TergutEmb28metaG_2_FD_92546 | JGI IMG/M metagenome (GOLD analysis project Ga0123356, IMG submission 92546) | Embiratermes neotenicus P3 segment gut microbial communities from Petit-Saut dam, French Guiana - Emb289 P3 | ecosystem: Host-associated > Arthropoda: Insects > Digestive system > Gut ... | reverse complement strand
GTCAAGTGCGAGATGTGGACATTTCCAAAAAAGGCACTCGGTTTTGCCAACATACTGAAATTGTTGATTTATCGCAACGTGTTTTTGCAGGATTACAAAAAATGAATTTCTATAAAGGGTTGGCGAAGGAAGATTTTATTTCTGAGTTTGTCACCTTTTATATAACAACAAATCATTTGCACCCTTTTAGAGAAGGGAATGGCAGAGTACAACGACTTTTTTTAGCACAATTGACAAGAAATGCAGGATATACACTCGATTTTGCTGATATTGATGTTGATGACCTTATGGTAGCTACAATTCATTCGGCACGAGGTGTTCGAGATGGATTAACCAAAATATTTTCATCTGCAATAAACCTTCAATAAAAAAGCTGTCGAAATTATCGACAGCTAAAAAAATCTTGTGCAACCCCTTGACAAGGGTCATCATAAAATAATCACGGTGTAGCGTTTTGCTATTGTGTACATACTGCAGTTATGTATGCAGGTCGGAGGGTGGAGCTAACACTCTCCGGCTGCCGCCGAAAATCGACGAGGCACTAATCGTTTCCTACTTGCGATTATATCACTATGCAGGAATATTGCAAGTTTTTTGTTTATATTATGCTATATAACAAGCTTCTTTTGTTTAGAGTAGACTGTATAACATTTTCGGTTTGATATATGATCAAGGTTATAGATATCGCCTTGAAAATAGAAATGATTTCTGATTTGCAATATTTGGTTACATCGGGTATGATGATGAAGTATTATAAAGCATCACTACAATACATTGATAAAATACTTGACATTTAGAATATAATTATAATATTATAAGTTTACTGGCAGATTGCATAGTAAAAAACATCAATTAACATCTAACTTTTTTGTTCAATTTGCATAAAGACACATGATAATCGGTAGTCGTATTTTTTTAAAGAAGGTGAAATTGTTAAATTTGTGTGAATAATTTTATTAAACATATAAGTACTGCTTGTATTTTGTCGATACTACTTACTGAGGTAGTGTGCTTTTACGTATATGAAACGCAGCAGCATTAACCATTTTAATGTTATTGACATAGAAGTAGATTTAACAAATGGCTGGCATGTGTGAAAAGGAGAAAATCATGACATCACATACTTATGATCTAAACACATTAATTGGATGTATTGATGAAGATAAGATTGATAATATGCTCAACGAAATAGGAATTCCGGATAACCCTGAAGACCGGACGACTATTCTGTACCAATTTATGGGGATTAATCAGCCATTTACTTGTGGCACAGGAGTTGCAACGCCAGAGGAAGAATATACGTTTGCAAAAAAGCAACTTGTCTTTATGAATATGCGCTTAATTAATTGAATACTATTTAATGAACAAATGACTAATGCGGCAAACTAGGAAAACACAAGTTTTCGTTGATATGCCGCATTATTGTGAAATGAAGAGATTTAGGGTGACGTTAATGAGTATAATTTCGAAGGCCAGAAAACGTGAAATTGAAGAAATGTTAAGAGCAACAAGACCGTTAAAAAAGCTTTTCCCTATTGACGAAGCCACAGCAGCAGAACGGTATTTTGCGCCTTTATTAGAAATGTCATACTTTTCGCGTATAATTGATGGTGTTAATGAGTTCGTACAAAAACAAAGCGACTTTCTTATTAATGTTTTACCGACCACTAGGAATGTTGGCGGACAGGTTTTTTCAGTTATAGAAGTGAAAAATGAATTGAAATTATATTATGAAATATCATTAGATCGGTTTTCTGAACACTTGGAAATAGCAGAAGGACTTGGTTATATCATAAATAAATATATATAATGGTTCTTTATTCTGCGATGAAGATAATGAGCGAATATTCTTTGCTCAACAACTACTAAGATATTATGCTAGCATGAAAAATGGAGCTATTTTACGCTCTTCACTTACACGTACTCCAGAAAATGTTGTTGCTGGTGTTGAGGAGTTAAGAAATCCATATAAATCAAACGTATTATCAACCGATTGTACAGAACGTCTTGAAAGAGAGATTTCAAAAATATTTTCTGATTATCCCAATGTAGATTTGACTACATGCACGTTGGATTGTGAAATTAAACTCTTAACCAAATATATTTCAAACATTAGGGCAATGGATAAAAGAATTGAATCAGCTAACTTTTCAATAACAACCAGATCTGAAGATCAATTCGAATTTTCTAGAATTATGGGATTTGTATATCCATATGACAATGGTTCTTCTGGTGCCGGCTGTGATATTATGCATATATCAATGAAATCCCTAGATAAATATCTTGCAAATACTGCTATGGCGGGTAAATCCTTAGAAATATTAAGATTAGTGCTTGCTCATGATATTAGTCACATTATTATTCATTGCAATTACAAGTCCCCAACTAGTGATGTTTTCGAAAAAGGTTCTCAAGCATTAGAAGCTGAAGCTACTTATTGTTCGTGGTTATTACTTAAGCATCGCGAGTTTCTATATCATAATACTAACGATAAAATATATACTGATGCATGTAAAAATTTAGATAAAATGTTTCGTTTTGTATATAAGAAGTATGGAATAAGTTGGTTAGATTGTGTTCTTAAATAGATTTAGATGAGCAGTAGCTCACGAGCTAAAGCTCGCCATTGATACAATAAGTTTTCAGAAGTACAGAAAAATAGCAGCGGTACACTTTTAGAGTGACCGCTGCTGTACAAGGTTGAGTATTATATTTAACTTCTTCTTTTTCGTGCGCAATTCGTGCATAGAGCTGTTTTCGTTTTTCATACCTGTTGGTATCACAGGATTTCTTGAAATATCTGTAGACTAGACCATTTTTGAAGTTATTACGCCATCTTTTCAATGAGCGTATAAATTTCATCCCAGTTATATGCGTGCATGGCATTTGCTCCTTCACAACTGCGGTTGTAAGCTGCATCAAAGCAAATAACTTTTGCTATCTCACTGATTGCAATTATGTTTTCAGCCTTATCCAATACGAATGAGAGAAGGTTTTGAAACAGAAAATGATATAATAAATGATGTAATAAACGAGGTGATAAATGAAGTAATAAATGAGGTCACAAATAGACAAATTTTAATAATTAACGCAATGCGAGATAAACCACGTGTTACAAAAAAACAGCTTGCTGAACGTCTTGATATCTCAAGTTCAACAATTGATAGAGATATTGCATTGTTGGTTGAAAAAGGGTTAATAAATCGTGAAGGATCAAAAAAGACCGGTCATTGGGTTGTAAAATGATTCTTAGTTCGGAGAAAAGTTCGGAGATAACTTCGGAGATAACTTCGGAGTAAACTTCGGAGAAAAAGCAACTCTTGCTTCAACCCCTAGGGTTACTCGTCCTGCTATTATATTCGTTAATTAGTGACGGGGTCATGGTGTCGGCTTTGACTGTTTTTATCATTTTGACGATTCTTTGTTGCAAAATGTCAAAGAGTTTTTTGCCATATTCCACGGTTGCTCCCGTGGGGTCGCCTGCGAAGTGGTGAGGATAGTCGGCGTACCAGTGGAAGCCTGTGTAGATGCGCTCGTCATTAACTTGCGGGATTCTGTTGAGGCTCTCGCTTTCTTTAACGATTACTTTATCCATGTTAACAAGGTCGGGGCGAATGAACATCATTAATGCAGTCTCATAAAAACCTGCGTGTCCGCCAACATCGTCAATATTGCACTCTGTTCTGATTTTCTTAAACTGAGCCTGTGTCAGGTCGTGTAAGAAGCTTGTGTATACAGAATAAGGACGGTTTAATCCCGGGAATAGTTGGGCAAAATACCTGAGTAAATGAACATTACCACCATGAGAGCTGACAATGAGTATCTTTGAAAATCCGTTGCGGTGTATTTCATCACACATCTCAAGCAAAGCGTCAATGATCAGCTTATGCGAAGCTGCGATTGTGCCTGTGACATGACGTGCTTCCAGTATTTGCCCAAGGAAATAATACGGGAAAATGACAGCAGGGGATTTGGCAACCGCTGCTTTTGCCGTTTCTGTGGCGATATACATATCTGTACCAAGCGGCAGATGGTCGCCGTGCTTTTCAAGCACACCAATCGGCAGAACGCAAACACCCTCACTCTTTTTAATCGCAGAATCAAGACCCTTCGCAGTAAGCTCTTCCCAAAGCATATCGTTTCCTCCTTGATTAATTTGCGTTGATTATAACACATCTGACCAGAAATTACAGATATAAATACTGTGGATTAATCATGTTGCACATGATACAATGAACGGAAGCTTTCAGCGGAGGTTAGAAATGAAGAATGTTCATGTAGGATTTGGATTTCACGTTAATCTATATCATTCATTTCGCGAGGATACAAATGATGATAAAGGCTTTGCGGCGGATATAAGAGTAATTCGTCATATAATAAACGTCATGGACGATTTTAACTCTCGCGGAGTATTTGTAAAAGGAACGTGGGACTTTGAGAATGCATTTTCGCTTGAAGATGTATTACCTAAATATGCGCCCGATATAATAGAAAATGTACGCAGACGGGTTAACGAAAATGGTGACGAGCCAATTCTGATGGGATATAACAACGGTTCAATGGGAGCATCAACAAAAGAAGAGTTGAAGGCTTCAATCGAATGGGCAATCACAAATGAAAATGGCTCGGGTCTCAAAGATGTTTTCGGGACGTATCAGCCTGTTATAAGACCGCAGGAAATCATGTTTTCTCCGTCTCAAACCGCGACTTATGCCGAGTTGGGGGTTGATGCACTGTGTCTTTATTACTCGTCAATCCCGTTTGACGGCTTTAGAACATTAATACCGCTGCTGCCGGAGAAATTTGCATTCAACCCGCTTACATACAGATATGGCGAGCATACCACAATAATCATTCCGACCTACAATCATGGCGACCTTATTGATTACGGGTCATTAAAATTCTTGGCTAAAAGCCTACACGATAAACAACAGTCGGGTGAAATTGATGACGATGTGTTTATTTTTATTAACATGGATGCTGACAGTGAGTTTTGGTATGGTTACGGATATCCTTTTCCGCTAAATAAGCTGCCGAACTTAACAGGACTCCGCGGTGTAATAGATGAAATCGCAGAGCTGCCCTATATTGTTTTCGATACCCCGGGTAATTATTTAAAAACACATAAGCCGGCAAAAGAAATCAGCTTTATGCAGGATATCGCCGATGGTAATTTTGACGGTTATTCAAGCTGGAGCGAAAAGCCGTTTAATCGGCAAATCTGGACACGTATTGAGCGGGCACGTGCACTGGAACCAAAAGAGAACAAAAAAGATGAAGCGTTTAAGAAACGAATTCGATTATTGTCTACAACACATTTTGGCTTATCAACACCGCACTTGAATATTCGCAGAGAGCAGAAGGCTTTAGACATTTCAGCTTCTATGATGGAATGTATGAAGCCCGGTTCATGCAACGCGAAATGGAAGGGCACTGAAAGTGATGGCATTAGGTACTGCTTGCCTGTTAAAAGCAATGAGAGCAATGGTGAAGCTATACCACAAAGCAGCAACCGAATCGCTATAGAAAATTTAGCAATTGAATATGCTAAAAAAACATATCATACTCAAGAGGTTGGTAAAAGACAGCTTGAAACTGTAGTAAACAGTTTTTCCATAACCGGTGATGTGCGTGAAATGCGTATTGATATTCCGGGTCAGCTCAAGGAAGGAAAAATGAGCATTGCCCGATATGGAGCCAAGGGAGTCGCAGGAGAGTTCATTTCGCTGAAAGTCACTTACCCGTATACTCGGGAAGATGCTTATGTATTCAATGAAATAGCGGCATTGCAACGACCGCAGGACGACGGGTGGCTGGAAGTTCGTCCGTTTGAAATAAACGCAGGCGGGATAAAAGGAACATCTGTTCTTAAGTATAATTACGAGAATGATATTTCATCATACAGCCTTGATTCTTTTGCAGAAGCAGACCCTCTTAATACCGAACTGGATTCTTTTAACCATCAAGTCACAAATGGTCTTATGGGTGTGCAAAACGATAGTGGCGGCTTTTTACTTGCTGTGCAAAAGCAGGTTGCAAACTCAATGGCGTTTTGCCCGATGCGTATACGAAACGGCACGTTATTCTTAAACCCGTTTGGTACATACTTTGGAAAGCAACGCCATCATGCAACGTATGGCAGCGGTCTTGGTGCAAAAGCAGCAATCCATTCCGCGCCGCAGTTCTTCCCGCTTGCACCGGCATATAATGGTGCAACCGAAGAAGTCCTTGTTGCAATCTTTTCATTTGATGATAAACCTTCACAGGCACTTTGGGAGCAAGCAATAAGCTTTAGCAACGGCAGTATTCCCGATGATGAGTTGTTAAAAGATTTTTGTTTTCCGCATAAAGCGCTTGAAACAGACCGCGTAATTGCTCAAAAGAAAATCACGTCAGGAATTCCGATACCATTACAAGTTAAAATTATGTTAAACGGACTAAAAAGCATAAGAAAGGGACGCCTAAAATGACAGATACAATCAGCTCAGACAAACTTTCAACAAGGGAAAAGTTTTTCTTCGGGATCGGCGACTTCTGTTGCGGGAACTTCGGCTTATTCATGAATATTGTTTATTTTAAGTTTCTGACCGACGTTATTTTGATACCGGCAGGTGTTGCAGGAACCATTGTTCTTGTCACAAAAATATGGGATGCCGTGCTCAATCCGTTTGTAGGTATATTTTCAGATAATACAAAATCCCGATGGGGACGGCGCAGACCTGTAATCTTCGCAGGCGGTTTTGCGATTGTGGCTGCAATGGGATTGTTATTTCTGCCAATACAGGGCTTTGAGTATGTAGGTAAAATAATATATGTTACTGCATCGTGGATGTTCTTTTGCACAGTCACTACTTTTATCCATATATCATATACTGCATTATCGGGAGAAATAAGCAACGATTACCGTCAGCGAAATGCTGCCAACACAATACGTCTCGCGATTTCTCTTGTATCAACTCTTATATGTGCGACGATGCCTTTGTTACTCAGGGATATGCTTATCCCGATAATCAGTCAGGCAAACGCGTACCTCGTAATGGGATTGGTTTTTGGCGCACTCTTTGGGGCAGCATTAATTCTGACAGCTGTTAATACTAAGGAACGCGTGCCGATTCCGGTTGAAAAGACAAAGTTTGTATGGAAGAATTTTGTAAAACCTTTGAAGATAAAATGCTTTAGGGAACTGCTGCTGTTTTATACTTTTGCATTTTTATCTTTGGATATTGTCACTACGCTATTTCAACACTTTATGCAATATGTTGCACACAGAGAAGCGGAGACCAGCTTTGTTCTCGGAGCGTTAGTCATTGCACAAATAATTGCCGTACCAATAATGTACAACCTTACAAAACGCTACAGTAAACCTTTGATTTTCAGAATGTCGGTTCCAATTTGGGTGGTTGGGGCGTTTTGTCTCAGTATGTACAGCTCAAGTTGGCAACCTTGGTTAATATATGCTTTCGCCGCTATTACGGGCATCGGTGTATGCGGTTGTGTAATGATGCCGTGGCTGATGTTTCCCGATGCAGTTGATGTTGGCGAGCTTAGCTTCAAAAGCCGTGACACAGGTGCGTTTTCGGGTATGATGGTGTTTTTGCGGCAACTCTCGGCTGCTGTTGGAGTTGCTTTTATCGGATGGATTATGCAGTGGACGGGTTACAGGGTAGAGCTCGGAACATTTAACCAACCGGATAGTGCAATAATGGGTTTTCGCGGTCTTATAATTGTGTCAACCGTTTTATTTCTCGGTCTTGCATTTTACTTCGCAACACGTTGCAAGCTTAGCGAGAAAAACTCTGTTGTTATCAGGGAAGCTCTAACACTCAACCGCGAAGGAAAGCCATTGCCTGAAGAATTGCAAAACAGCATTGATGCTTTAAAACCGACTTTGATAGGAAAGTGATTATATGCAGGACATTGAATCGATAAAGCGTTACTTAACCGATTATTTTTCCGAAGGGATAAAGGAATCGGGCGATTATAACATAGGTGTTGAGCTTGAGCACTTTGTGGTTGAAAAGGATAGTTTAAAGAGTGTCAGTTATTATTCTGACTCGGGGGTAGGACAAGTTCTTCGTGAATTGCTGCCCCATTTTCCATATTCTTATTTTGAAGAGGATGAAATTCTTGGTCTTGCAAACGATGATTATTCAATCACTCTTGAACCCGGCAGTCAGCTGGAAATAAGTATAATTCCGCAAACAACTGTCAAGGCAATCGAGACAATTTATAATGGCTTCTTAGAAACAATAGAAGACGTTCTTGCTCGCAAAGGGTATATCTTTTCGACACTTGGATATCTACCTGTTACATCAATTTCAGAGATTAAGCTTCTTCCCAAAAAGCGTTATGAATTTATGGACAGACATTTCCAAAAATCCGGCACAATGGGACGGAACATGATGCGAGGCACATCATCGTGTCAGATTTCAATCGATTACTACAACGAAGCCGACTGTATCCGTAAAATAAGATGTGCTTATCTGCTCAGCCCAATTATCTCTTATCTGTCAAGTAATTCACCTGTTTTTGAAGGCAAACCAAATACCAATCCGCTTCTGAGAACCTTAATATGGAGAAATACAGACAATGCAAGGTCAGGAATAATCCCCGGGCTTTTCGATGATGATTTTGGCTTTGAGAAATACGCAGAATATGTGCTCCACACACCGGCTATTTTTCAGGTTAAAGACGGAGACTTTAGTGAGACAAACCTGAGCGCACTCGAAGTAATGCTTGAATCGGACGACATTCCCGAGCCTGCCGAGCTTTATATATCGCTAATGTTTCCGGATATACGGCTCAAGCAATATGTAGAAATCCGGATTGCCGACAGTATGCCGATTGATAAAGTTCTCGGATATGCTGCTTTTATTAAAGGTTTATTTTGTTGTATCGATGAGCTGGAAGCAGTGTTCAAAAATACGTATTTTAACGAAAAAAGCATACTCGAAGCACAAGACAATTTAATGGCTGGCAATCTCTTTGTTTATGGCGAGCAGCTTGACTCGATGCTTGAAAAACTGATAAGGGTCGCTGAGTGCAGTCTGGACGAAGATGAGCAGGCATACCTGAAAAGCTTTATAGCAGTGGGAGAATAATATGAGTTACAGCGATAATATCCTTGAATATGTCAAGGCGAATCTTGAAGAGTCAAAGCAAGATTTTGATAACATCACGGAGCAGATAAGGTTATCAGACTTAAATTTTAAGAACTGGTGCATAAAAACACTTGCGGCTCCAAAGGTATTTACAACCGATGACGAGAAGCTTATAAAGGAGTTTGTCGCAAATTGTTTTTCCATTTTCAACAAGGTTATCAGCAGATACATAGATGACCCCGAGTACAGAAGGCTATTTCCTTACAGCAAGGAGCTTGAGGACTTAGTCACCCTCCCTGCACAATATAGCGTCCAAATTCCAATGGCAAGGGTTGATTTCTTCTTCAATGAAGAGACAAAGGACATTAAGCTCTGCGAGATAAATACCGATGGTGCAAGTGCTATGAATGAGGTCAGGATATTTAACACCTTGCTGCCGTTTAATTCCGCTTTTAAGCATGTACTCGGTGATAATTACCGTACTTACGAGTTGTTTGATACATGGATAAACGAGTTTATGAAGCTTTGGGATGAGCATTCGGGAAATAAGCCAAATCCTAAAGTTGCAATCGTTGATTTCTTGGATAAAGCAACACTTAACGAGTTTACACGCTTTAAGGAAGCCTTTGAGCGACGCGGTATTGACTGCATTGTTTGTGATATCAGAGAGCTTGAGTACGATGGTATAACCTTATCACATAAAGGACGGAGCATTGATATTATCTACCGCCGTGCTGTTACATCGGATATAGTTGCAAATATCGACGAGGTACGACCATTTATCACGGCAGTACGGGACAATAATGTCTGCATTGTCGGTGGTTTTAGAACGCAGATAATTCACAATAAGGCTTCTTTCATTGTGCTGCATAGCGCTGAAACAAACGCCTTTCTATCCGAAGAAGAAAAGGCGTTCGTCAGGCGTCATGTACCGATAACTAAAGTTCTCAGCGAGTCATCTGCAAATCAGGAAAACATATTCAATACGAAAGATAACTGGATAATAAAGCCTTTTGATTTATATGCTTCAAAAGGTGTTCATGCAGGAGTCGATTACAGTAATGACGAGTGGTGTGACGTTGTCCGGCAGGCAATCAATACAGGTGAGTACCTATTGCAAGAGTTTACTGTTCCTTACAGAACAAATAACATAGATTTTTCGGAAGAAAACCCGAAAGTAGAAAGCTATTGCAATATGACAGGAGCTTTCTGCTATAACGAAAACGTATACGCAGTGTACTCACGGTTGTCAAAAGATAATATTATTATACCCGGGAATAATGAAAAGGTTATACCAACAGTAATTGCTAAATAATTATTACAATGCATAAAAAAGAGGTTTGTTATCATTATGATAACAAATCTCTTTTTTTTTAGCTTATCTTTTTAGATTGCCTAAAAATCCGCGAACAAGGTCTCTGCTGACTTCTCTGCCGACTGTGCCGAGCGAGGTTTTGAGAACACTGCTCATAATTCCTGCAGCTGAGTTCGATGATGAGCGGCTGCGCGAGCTTTGACGCGGCTGCTGATATTGGCGCTGCTGCTGGTTGAACTGACGTTGCTGCTGCATCTCTAACTGATGCTGCTGCTTTTCGTATTGTTGTTGCTGCAGCTTTTGTTGTTTTTCAAACTCTTTTTGCTGTGCATCAAGTGCTTTTTGCTGCTCAGCTAATGCTGCGTCCTGTTGCTCTTTTTGCTGTGCCAGCTCATCTTCGTGGTGGAGCTTTTCATAAGCAGACTCGCGGTCAACAGCATCGTGATATTTTGCGTACAGCGGGCAATCCTTCATCAGCTTATCTGTAAACTCCGGCTCGGGAACACCCATAAAGCTTCTGGGCGGCAGCATAAAGGCACGCTCAACTATCATTGGTGCACCTTTTTCGTCAAGGAAAGATATGAGCGCTTCGCCTGTTTCAAGTTCACCGAGCGTAGTTTCGCTGTCAAAATCAGGATTGGGGCGAAACGACGCCGCAGCCGCTTTGACGGCTTTTTGGTCTTTCGGGGTGTAGGCGCGAAGCGCGTGCTGCAGTTTATTTCCAAGTTGCGAGAGTACGTTATCGGGAATATCCGAAGGTGATTGTGTTATAAAATAGATTCCTATTCCTTTTGACCTTATCAGTCTTGCCACCTGTT
>Ga0123356_10007086_pt1 | contig 11236 bp, 9 predicted proteins | sample TergutEmb28metaG_2_FD_92546 | JGI IMG/M metagenome (GOLD analysis project Ga0123356, IMG submission 92546) | Embiratermes neotenicus P3 segment gut microbial communities from Petit-Saut dam, French Guiana - Emb289 P3 | ecosystem: Host-associated > Arthropoda: Insects > Digestive system > Gut ... | reverse complement strand
GCTCTCGGGCGAGCGCTCATAGTCCACGAAGACAACCACGGCCTGGGAACCGGTTGCGAGCTCGCGCACCACCCGATCGTGGGTCTTGGCATCCCCCATCACCCAGCCGGCACCGTGAAAGTAGAGAATTGCGGGAAGAGTGCTCTTCACCTGTTCCGGGCGGATCACGCGAACGCGGGTCTGTCCGGTCGGGCCCACGGGAAGGACGCGATCCTCGATCGAGGCCGCAGGCAGCTTGACCGAACCGGACTGGACGCCGAGCAGAGCCGCGCGCGCCTCCTGCGGGGTCAGCGTGTAGATTGGTTTAGCTCCCGCGAGGCTGTCAATGAACTCTTGCGTGGCGGGTTCCAGGATCGGTGACGCGAGAGCGCCGGTCGCCTCGACTGTTAGAGCGGCGGGCGTAGTGCTGGAACGAAGGGTCGTCATTGTGGTCTCCTCTCAATCAGGCTGTTAGAAGTCTACAGGGTCCTTTGGTGGGTCGCGCGGCCGCAGAATGCGTCAAAGATTGCACCTGTGCTGAACGAACACTCTCGCTTGCAAGCCAGCACAGTGCTGCGGCGTCATTTGGTCAAACAGCAGCGCGAGCGCAGTGGCGGACCCCCGCAAGTTCACGCGTATCTCGCCACGGACGGGTTCCTTGCCGAGTGCTTCCGTCAGCCCGATCACACCGCACTTCGATGCGCTGTATGCCACTGCGTTCGGATTTCCCTCCTTGCAGAGGAATGCTCGTGAGTGAAGATCTCCTGTCGATCGGTCCATCTCTGCGTTTGCTGGAATGCTATGCGCCACCCACAGCCATCGGAATCGGGGACGGGCTCATATGGCCTATAATGAGTTGTATGAGCGCCGATCCGGCGACATTCCGATTTCCATACATCCGTACTGGCGGCAGTCGGCTGGCGTACCAGCAATCGCGGCGAGGTCTACCATTGCCGTTACCCGGGTTGCGCCTACAGTGGACGGTGGCCGCGGGAGCCCAGGGGCGGCTTAGAGCGCGCTGCGCGCCGGGATGGATGCCGGCCAGCGGGGGGGCGGCCTGCTCGGCAACGGTGCCCGTGCGCTCGCCTACCGTGCCGTTGAGGATGCGAAGCGCGCGAGAACCCGTCGATCCGTCGAGAGCTTCGAGGAGAGCGAGCGCACCTAACGAGAGCTTGCGGCCTGGTGCGAAGTAGCGGGCCGCCCGCGCCGCCACAAGGCCCCACATACACCCATTGCAGCGCATGCCGTCCGGGTACAATCGGGCTGGTGACGGGCACCCGTCAGCAGCAAAGCCCGCACACCGGTGGCGCCGGTACCCCGCAGTGGAGTGCGCTCACACGTGGAGGGCAGGGCAGGTGACGACGTGGAAGGAAGATCAGTTTCAGGTGTGGCTGATCGACATGGATGATGCTATCGATCGATTTCGACAGGCACTTCCCGGGAGCGTGAGTGCTAAGTTGGATTATTCCCCTAAATCGTTAGATGTCGTCGAAAGACTCGCACTAGAGCAATACGGCAGCCTGGCAGAGTCAGGCGACACGGCGACTCAAGGGCTCTCGATGGCATGGCGCGCTACGTGGGCGAGGTGTTCCGGAAACACTTCGGAGGAAAGTGGATCATTGACGATAGTGATCCGGGCAGAGTCTTTTGCGGCCTGCCTCAGCTTGCCGGAATGGCTGGGCAGAGAACGCCAGCTTGCCCGCTAACGCTCGTGACAGCGTCTGTGGATCGGCGCACGGGGAAGTACATCAGGTCGCTTTTCGACAAGTACAGCGAACGGGCTCTTTCTGACCGCGGGGCTGGCGACTTGACACGGTAGATGGTTGGCGCCGTGAGCGGTGGGGACATTCGTAGCCTCACCGCAGGGTTGCAATATGTTGTAGGAAAGCCGGCTCCTCGAGCAGGCTGGCCCTGATCGCGCTACAGGCTCAGGCCGCCACCAGCGGCCAGATCCACAATGTTGTCGGGGCTTCTGGTTGCAGCCACGTCAGGTGCCTGCCCATGCCATCCAGGAAGGTGGGCGCTCGAGCTCCCTGCCGAGCTCGTCCAGCTCCTCCGTCACCTCCAGGAGCGCAAACACCGCGTTGTGGAAGAGACCCTCTACCCTGGCCGATTTGTCGGTGGCCTGGTGATTGATCGCGGCGTACACCGATTCCCGGATGCACGTGACCATGGACGTCGCTTCAGTACGCGCTCGTGCAGCACATCCCCGCCCGCGCCACTGGAGCGCCTGGCGGGACGGCACCTGCTTCGCGGTCGATGCCGGCTCAGTACGGACGGGTTCGGCGACAGCTCGCCGTGCTGCCCCGCGGCGGTGATTCTTCGTAGCCATGACGCCTCAGTATGGGGCGACGGACGAAGAAAACCTCGACGTTCACACTGACGGATCGACACGAGAATCAGGTCGCCGAAAACATCAGCAGAATCGCCCTACCGTCGTTGCTCGCGTGCGGCTCATCGAACAGCGCGATGAGGTGCTGGAAAGATCCGGAAACAGGGCCGACTGTCGTGTGGTATCGTCAGGGGTCCTTGCGCGCCGGAATCGCTTTTGGCAAGTCATTTCTGGCACAACACTGACCCATTGCCCCCGCCTCTGTCTCTTATTTCACAAGTAGCCCCGGCTAGAGCTTGTCTCAACGCCGCCGGTTGTCATACAAACATGATTCGATGGCGTCGAGAAATGTGATTGATCGAGTCAATTGGTTAGAATTGCAGAGCTAGATCGGTGAGATGTGGATCTGATCGCAGCGCTCCGCTCGTTTTTGAGGGTCGCAGAAACGGGCTCGTTCTCTGCGGTGGCAACCGAACGAGGCGTCACTCAACCAGCGGTGTCACGCCAGGTCAGCGCCCTGGAGGAGTATCTTGGGACCCGCCTCGTCCAACGCAGCACGCAGGCCGTCACGTTGACCGAAGAGGGGCTGGAGCTGGTCGAATCGGCGCAGCAATTGATCGATGCAGCCGAGGCGCTGCAGCATGCCGCTGGACGTCGTCGCGCCAAGCCTGTAGGACGTGTCCGTCTTGCCGTCCCCGTGCCACTTGGGCTTTATCTCAGCAGTCACCTTGGCCCGCTCTTGGCCAAATATGACGAGCTGTCAATCGACCTAGTGCTGCGGGATGGGGTTAGCGACTTAATCGAAGACCGTCTGGATCTTGAGGTGCGCCTAGGGCCGATAGAGGCATCGGCAGCGATCGCACGCTGCATCGGCCGGACGACTGCCTTTCTGGTTGCAGCTCCGGACTACCTTGCTAACCGTACTCCTCCCGCTGATCCACATGAGCTGGCGCAACACGACTGTATTGTTTACCACCGTTGGGGGCGCGATGATGTATGGTGGTTTAGCCGCACGAAAGATGCCGGAGGGGACTCTGAGGAGATAGCTGTCACGGTCCATGCGCGACTACATTGCAACAATGCGGGGGCCGTGCATCGCGCCGCGCTCGATGGACGCGGCATCGCTCTTCTATCACATTTACTAGTTACCGAGGATATCGAGAATGGACGCTTGCGGCACTTACTGCCCGACTTCCCGTCGCGCCGCTTTCCGCTCTATCTCGTCTACCCTTCGCGGCGAAGTCTTCCACTCAGAACGCGTGTCGTAATGGAGTACTTGACAGAGCTTATTCGCCAGGACCCAGGTATGGCGCGATAAAAGCCATTGGCACCCCCTTCGATGATCGTATACAGGCTGCGGCCAATATGTGCAGCGCCTCCGGCGACGCGGGACGCGGCATCAATCGTTTTCGCTTCTCCAACGGCGCGCGATTCCTTGCAAGCTGCCCTACGCCTGCATGCACTGGATGAGCTGTCGGTCTACCCGCCCGTGTCGGCCGCGAACGAACGCTTGAACCTCGAACACCGGCGGCTGTTGGGCATCGACCTCCTCGAGACACAGCATACGGACGAGCCAGTACCAGGCGAGGCAGGGGCACTGAATCCCACGCCAGAGGCGGACGTCTGCGCGCTCGCCTGGCGATCGAAAATGTGCTGCTGCCCGAGATCGAGGCAGCCCTCAAGGTGATCGACGAGCAGCTCGAGAGCCAGGACCAGGAAGAGGCGGCACGGGTACGGCAGTACCGCAACAACCGGTGAAGATCACCGGGCTCGCAAGCCTGGGCGTCATCTGGCGCCGGAGTGCGAATTGCGTGAGGTCCGGTACCGGGTTGCGGCTCCTTGGGTGCACCCAGTAGCGCGTTGATCTGGCTCACGAGACCCAGCACCGCCGCCTCCCCGTACCCCGGGGGTGCACCGCCGCGGCCGGCCGTCGCACCCCCGATGATGCCCATGTGGGGAATCCAATACCGGTCGGCGCCCGGGCATCTTGATCACCGCCGTACGCGAAGAAACCACCGCCCGTGACGATGGTGGCATCGACACGGTGACACTTGCGCCCGGTCGTGCCCGACGTGCGCATCCAGTGCAGCCTCGAGCAATCGTCATAGTCAGCGCTCCAGATTCAAGTGAGGCGCCATTGCTGCTCATCTGTGGGCGAACTCCGTGAAGACGTAGTCGCGATCCTTCGCTATGGTGTGGCAAGCGAATCCGCATTTCGCATCGTTCCCCTGCGGGGGATGGTCTGATGTCGTACTAGGCCTGAACGTATTGGACGTGGTGTCATACTCAAACGCGCCATATCCCCAGCCACCGCTGTCCCCGAAACGCTTGCTGTCCTTCACCATGAAATCAACGTCATGGAGTGTACCGGGCACCAACGGCTGACCGGGTTCCGACTCCTTCTTCCTGGGATTCCAGTGGATCTTTGCCATCTTTGCGCCGTCAGGAAACGGTTTCCCGTTGTCCGGAATCCCGGCGTTATACGCATCGATCATCGCAGGATTTCCAAGGATCACCGCCATCCGCCCTCCATTCACACTGATAGAAATTGTTTGCCAGCCTTCGTAGCCCTTGAACTCGGAGAACGCGAGCCCATGCGGCACCTTGACGCTGTACCTGTCCTGTACAGAGATCGCAGCAGCTCCGGTAGCAAGGACGGCGAGTGACGCTGTAGTCACACCGATCAGAATTGTCCTTACCTGCATCGCGGCTCCTTCATCGTGGTTACTCGCACCGGCTGTGCCGAGCAGGCGGCGGCTTAGGTTCATGTGAGGCTCCCCGCTGTGCGAACTTGGAAGGGAGCTAAAGTAGAGAGCCCCGGCCTGCCGAGGAATTGCTCTGGCGGTTATATCGGCTGATACGACCAGTATGAACGTATGAATTTGCGCGATCCGGCGCTTGGTACCGCGGTTCTTCCTCGGCTGGCCTGGACTGCTCACGCGGCTCCTTGACGAGCTGCTGCTCGTCCTTGAGCTCCAGCAGCGTCCAATTTGCTCTTGTGCTCCACCTGCGCCCTCAGATGGCCATCGCGGTGCAGGGATGCGATGTGCTCGCATCGGCTCGATTCTTGCTATACGCTCGATTCTTGCTATGCAGAGAACAGTCATGAATGTCATCATCGTAGGCGGAGGGCCCGCTGGGCTCAGGGCGGCCCTTCGTGCTCGCGAGCTGGGCGCTGCCGTCACGCTCATTGAGTCGGACCGTCTAGGCGGCATCTGCTTCAACAAGGGCCCAGCGCCCGCGCGCACGCTGGCGAGGGCTGCCCGGCTGCGGCACGATGCGGCGGACTTCGCGAAGTTCGGTCTACGCGGGGACGTGCCTAAAGTCGACATCCAGGCCGTAATCGCCAACGCCAACCGCGTTGCCGCTTACGCCAACGACGACCTGCACCTCACCGATCTCGTGCGACAGGCCGGTGTCGAGGTCATCGATCACGCCGGGCCCGCCCACTTTGTGGCCCCGCTTGCACTGGGCCTCGCTGACGGCCGACGCCTTCTGGCGGACCGTATCATCCTGGCCGTTGGCGGCTCTCCCCGAAAGCTTCCCATACCGGGGCACGAGCTCGCTTTGTCGTTTGACGATCTCTGGAGCCTCACGGAGCTCCCGACTCGCATCGTCGTCGTCGGGGGTTCCGCTACCGGTTGCCAGATCGCCTCCATCCTGGCGGACCTCGGCGTGCAAGTCGTGCTGCTTGAGAGCGAGGAGCGGCTGATTCCCCGGAGCGACATCGCCCTTTCGCAGGGGCTCGAAGTGGGCTTCGTCGAACGCGGCATCCGCGTTCTGACCGGCGCGCGATCAAGGGAGATCAAGGTCAAGAACGGCGGCTTGTCGCTCGTGTACGAGCAGGATGCCCGTGAGCAACGTCTGGACAGCGATGCCGTCCTCCTCGCCGTAGGGTGGCCGGCGAACGTGCCCGCACTGCACCTGGAAGCCGCCGGGATCGAGACGCAGGGGCCGTACATCAAGGTGGACCGCCTTCTGCGCACGAACGTCCCTGAGGTTTTCGCCGCGGGGGACTCCAACGGCATCAGCATGCTGGTACAAAGTGCGGCGCTCCAAGGCGTCGTCGCCGCGGAGAACGCGGTGCGCGGCCCGCACCGGGTCTACAACCCTCGTGCAGTCGCCACGGGCAGCTTCACACTTCCGGAATACGCCTCCGTCGGGCTGACAGAAGAGGAGGCGCGGGCGAGTCACGATTGCATCGTGGAGGTCGTGCAGTACAGTCACCTGCCTCGTGCCATCATCGACGGGCGCACCGACGGTCTGAGCAAACTGATCGTCGATCGGGAGACGCGAGTTCTGCTGGGTGCCCACGTCCTAGGCTCCTATTCGGCCGAGGTGATTCAGGTGGCGGCGGCGTGCATGGCGGCCGAAATGGACGTGCAGCAGATCGCGGAACTCGAGCTTGCCTTTCCTACGATCACTGAGGCAATCGGCATCGCCGCGCGGCGGTGCGTCTCTGCGCTCGGGCTCGAGCATCCCGAGTGGAACGGGAGCTTCGCGGACGCGGCGCTGATAGGTGATCGGAATTCGATCGCCTCTGGCCCCGGATAGCTCGCAGCAAGCTTGGATCGGAAGCGAGCTTCGACGGGAAGGCGCGCCGCAAGCGCGTCTTCCGAGCGCGGCGCACGGCAACGCACCAGGGCCGCCTCCCTACTTTACCGGTTGCGGTACTGCCGTACCCGTGCCGCCTCTTCCTGGTCCTGGCTCTCGAGCTGCTCGTCGATCATCTTGAGGGCTGACTCGATCTCGGGCAGCAGCACATTTTCGATCGCCTCAGCGCGACGGTGTGTACGGATGTACTCGCGCACCAGGCGGCGCAAGTTGACAGAGCAGGCGGCGAGCTCGATGAGCACTCTGCGCCATGCGCGATAGGCGAGCGCGCAGGCGTGCGCCTCTGCCGTGCGATTCACGGCCCCTGCCTCACCTGGCACTGGCTCGTCCGTAAGCTGTGTCTCGAGGAGCTCAATACCCAGCAGCCGCCGGCGCTTGAGATTCAGCCGATCGCTCGCGGCCGACACGGGCGGATAGACCGACAGCTCATCCAGTCCGTGCAGGCGCAGGGCAGATTGCAAGGCATCGCGCGCCGCTTTCTCGGCCTGCCTGGACTGCTCACGCAGCTCCTTGAGCAGCGCGAGCTGCTTGCGAACCTCCTGCGCGAGCATGATCCGCTTCTCATCGAGCAGGTTGTAGCCGTCCTTGACGAGCTGCTGCTCGTCCTTGAGCTCCAGCAACGCGGCCCGCGTGATGATCAGCTCGCGCTGGAATTCAGGCACTGCCGGCTCCGGCGAGGTAGCGCTCGATCTGCTGCGGCTTCAGCCGTGTCAGCTCCGCTGCAGGCAGGGTGCGCAGCAGCTCCCAGCCTACCGCCATGCTTTCCTCCAGGGTACGCCGGCCCTCCTGCCTCACGAAGCGCTCCTCGAAGTCACGCCCGAAGGCAAGGAAGCGTCGATCGACCTCCGGCAGGCTGTCCTCACCCATCACACTCGCCAGGACCCGCACTCGCGTGGCACGCGCATAGGCGGCGAAGAGCTGGTTGGCGAGCGCGGGATGGTCCGGATGCGTGTAGCCCTCACCGATCCCTGAGCTCATCAGCCGGGACAGGCTCGGCAGCACGCGAACCGGTGGATAGATGCTGCGCCGGTCGAGCTCCCTGTCGAGCACGATCTGGCCCTCGGTGATGTAGCCCGTCAGGTCTGCGATCGGGTGGCCGATGTCATCGCCTGGCATGGAGAGGATGGGCAGCTGGGTGAGCGTGCCAGGCAGGCCGCGGATGCAGCCGGCACGCTCGTACAGGCTCGCGAGATCCGAGTACATGTACCCCGGATAGCCCTTGCGGCTCGGCAGCTCGCCGTGGCTGGCGGAGACCTCGCGCAGGGATTCGCAGTAGTTGGTCATGTCAGTCATGATGACCAGCACGTGCCGGCCCTCGGCGAAGGCCAGGTACTCCGCCGCGGTGAGCGCATAGCGCGGCGTCAGCAGGCGCTGCGCCGCAGGCTCGTGGGCGAGGTTCAAGAACATCACGGTGTGCTCGAGCGCTCCGCTCGTGGCCATCGCATCCCGGAACCCCTCCGCCGTGTCGTAAGCTACACCCATCGCCACGAACACGATTGCGAAGCCGCCGCCCTCGTCGGCCTTGCGCAGGCGAGCCTGGAGCGCGATCTGCGTCGCGAGGCGGTCGTGGGGCAGGCCGGCCCCCGAGAACAGCGGCAGCTTCTGTCCACGCACCAGGCTGTTCATCAGATCGATCGTCGAGACGCCGGTCTCGATGAAGTCGCGTGGCAGGGCGCGCGCGGCCGGGTTGATCGCCAGGCCATCGATGCGCATGCGCCGGGCGGCGGCGATCGGCGGGCCGCCGTCGCTCGGGCGGCCAAAGCTGTCGAATTCACGTCCGAGCATGCCGGGGCCGACGCCAAAGAGCAGCGGCTCGTTCCAGATGCGCACACGGGTGTCGCGCACGCCCAGCCCGACGGTGGACTCGAGGACCTCGACAGTGATCGTCTCCTCATCGAGCGCGGCCACGCGGCCAACGCGGGCGCGGCCATCCGCATCGAGCACCTCCACGAAGGAGTTCAGCCCGAGGTCGGCCTTGCGTGCGAGGAAGAGCAGCGGTCCATCGATGCGCCGCACGCTACGCTCCAGGGTGACCTCAGCTCGCACCGGCGGACTCCGACAGCAAGCTAGCGAGCTCGGTCTCGAGCTGCTTCCACAGGTCGGCGATGGCTGCGATCCGATCCTCGCCATACTCCTCGCCCAGGCGCTGCAGCACCCGGCGGATCGGCAGCTCCGCGATGCGATCCGGTGGCACGCCGTGTTCCACCGCGCTGCGCGCCAAGGTCACGAAGCGGATGACCACGCCCAGAATCGCGGTCTGTCGCGCCGGGGAGCAATAGCGATCGGTGTCGGAGAAGGAGGACTGCCTCAGGATCGCATCGCTCGCGAGCTCGGCGCACAGCAACGTCAGCTGCTGGCCAGGTGGCAGGGCATCCTTGCCGACGATGCGCGCCATGCGCTCCAGATGCACCTGCTCCTCGAGCAGCTCGAGCACGATGCGCCGCTGCGCGAGCCACTCTGGATTGCCTTGCCGCTGCCACCAGCCAGCGAGCGCGTCCACGTCCCCGCTGTAGGACTGCAGCGGATGGATGGCCGGAAAGAAGCGCGCCTGCGCCCGCTCCCGGTCGAGCGCCCAGAAGGTGCGCACGTTGCGCCGCGTGTGCATCGTGACAGGCTCGGAGAAATCTCCCGAGGGCGGGCTGATGGCGCCGATGATGGTCACGGAGCCCTCGCCCCCACCGAGCGTGCGGACCCGTCCGGCTCGCTCGTAGAACTCGGCGAGCCGCGAGCTCAAGTACGCTGGGTAGCCGGCCTCGCCGGGCAGCTCGCCCAGGCGGCCGCTGACCTCGCGCAGGGCCTCGGCCCAGCGGCTGGTCGAATCGGCCATGAGGGCGACGTTCAAGCCCTGGTCGCGAAAGTACTCCGCCACGGTGATGGCGGTGTAGATACTCGCCTCTCGGGCCGCGACCGGCATGTTGGATGTGTTGGCAATGATCACCGTGCGCTCCATGAGCGGCCGGCCGGTGCGCGCATCCTCGAGCCCCGGCAGCTCGTCAAGCACTTCGGCCATCTCGTTGCCGCGCTCGCCGCAGCCGACATAGATGATGATGTCCGCATCCGCCCACTTGGCGATCGACTGCTGCAGAACGGTCTTGCCGGTGCCGAACCCGCCGGGGATGGCAGCACGCCCGCCGCGCGCGATCGGGAAGAGCGTGTCGAGGATGCGCTGCCCGGTGATCATCGGGCCTGCCGCCTGCAAGCGGTGCTCCACCGGCCGTGGCTCGCGCACTGGCCAGAGATGTCCGAGGCTGACCGCGCTCACGGAGCCCCTGTCACCCTCGAGCTGCAGGATGTGCTCGGTGTCGGTGTATGCGCCCGCCGCGCGGATCGAGGACACCTTGCCGGAGAACCCCGGAGGAACCAGACATTGCTGCGCGCGGGGCGTGCGGATCGTGCCGAAGGCCTGACCGGCTCGCACCGCCTCACCCAGTCTGACCGTGGGCTCGAAGGGGAAAGTGCGCCGGGATTGCCGGCTGGCCCCGGGCTGGATGAAGGCTCCAGCGCTCTCCTCCAACGGCCGCAACAGCCCATCGAAGATGTGGCCCAGGAGCCCCGGTCCCAGGTGTGCCGAGAGCGGTAGGCCCGTGCCCGCCACAGCATCGCCGGGCTTCAGCCCCGTCGTGTCCTCGTAGATTTGGGCGACGATCTCATCCGCGCCGAGCTGGACGATCTCCCCGAGGAGCCCGTCGGGGCCCACGCCGATGGCCTCGTGCACCCGGAAGGGATCGGTGGTCGCGGCCCGCAGCACGGGCCCGCTGATCCAGCGTATGCGCGCCTCGCTCATGGCTTGCCGCTCCCTGGTGGCTCCTCGTTCGGACCGGTGCGCGGCGGTAGTCCGCCGATCATCGTGTTGACTCCGTCCCACCCGAAGTACTCGGCCAGGAACGCTGACTCGATGTCGCCACGCCGTGCCAGGAGCCCCTCCACCGTCGCCGCGACACAGACACCCTCGGCGCGGATTCGCAGGCCCGGGCCGAGCGCTGGATCGCTTGCCCACTCCACACCGGCCGCCCCCTTGGCGCGCGCAAGCGCTTCGAGCTCGGTGCTCTGCCCCTCGGGCCACTGCGGCCCATGCTCGATGCGCCAGGCGTGTCCCCGCAGCAGCGTGCCAGCCTGATCCAGGGCCGCCTCGATCCAGGTACGGCGCTGCGCCGGATCGCTCCAGCGCGCCTCGAGTCGTCCGGAAATTCTCTCCCACATCTGCGCGAGAAGCTCCTGGACCCTCGCTTGCGCATGCTGGCGTGCCAGGAGGTCGGCGTGCGCCTGTGCCTGCCGCAGCCCCTGATCCAGTCGCGAGCGCTCCTGCTCGAT
>Ga0123356_10007085_pt1 | contig 11236 bp, 7 predicted proteins | sample TergutEmb28metaG_2_FD_92546 | JGI IMG/M metagenome (GOLD analysis project Ga0123356, IMG submission 92546) | Embiratermes neotenicus P3 segment gut microbial communities from Petit-Saut dam, French Guiana - Emb289 P3 | ecosystem: Host-associated > Arthropoda: Insects > Digestive system > Gut ... | reverse complement strand
GTTAGTTATGTATTACGCGCTGTTACGGTGCGGGTACGTATTCGATTTTGATAGATGTTAGTAATATTTTTGCACCTAAGTTTAGATTTGGAGCAGTACCGCTTTGTCCTAATGTGCTAATTCCAACAAATGCTTTTTCTAATGTAGCAATATTAGTCTGAAGGAAAGTAGCTGGTGTAAAAGTTGCGCATGTTAAGGTTTTTGTAGTTGTATTATAAGTTGCACCAGCTCCTAAACCAGTTCCTGCAGCTACAGGTACATTCCAAAGCGCTATTCTGCCCTGATTACTTCCATCAGATAACGGTGTACTTCCTGCGGTAGTAGTATTGTTATTAATAATTACATTAAAACCTCTGTTTGCACCATTATTAACACCATCTGCAAGAATCTCCATGCCCAGCGAAATTCTAATTCCATTGGTGTTACCTGTTCTGAAATCAAACACACCATCTGGAGCAAATGTACCGGAAGATGGGAAGCTATCAACTCCTTGAGTTCCTCCTGCTGCTCGAACTGTAGAACCAATTATAAGTACACAACCGCTTGTATTAATGGAACCGTCAAGGATAATACCCTGTCCTGCAGCATAAGAAACATTGGCATGTTGAATCCTAATTGGCATATTAGCAGCTTGCGCATGTGAACCTCTGCCTACCAAATGTGATTGATTTGCAACTGCGAGTGTACCAGGTCCGTTTGTTGTGTCATATACCCATTCCCAAATAAGGTTGGGATCTAATGGTGCCTGTCCGCCAACAAACTCAACAACAATGGATTTGAGCTGTACAGCAGTAGTTGTTCCGCTTCCAGGATAAACAACACCAATTAAAGCTGTCTTCATGGTCATTTCTCTTAACTCAGCTAAACTCTTACCAGCATTTGCAGGCAGATTAATAAAGTCATTATGGAATCCTATTGCAGCCGGATCAATAGTACCTTCAAGTGTAAACTCACCAAGAGGTATCGCAGCATCGGTAGTGAATAAACTAGCTATTACCGCATCAGTTCCATGAACACTAAGAGGAGCACTTACAGCAGAAGCACTTTGATTAGAATTTAACAAGAGAATAACGTTTCTGGCATCAGTTCCATTTGTAAGAGTGCATTCAAATACAGCAGTAACCTTAACTTTCTTTGAACCATCATCACCCCAGAAATCAAATTTTCCATCCGGATCATAAACTGTGCGACTAGGATGTCCGTCATTATTATTGGAGCTGGTACTAAGATTCGAACCGATTCCTATCCGGTTGACTAAATTAATGCCAACTGTGGCTCCAGTATTAACGTTACCATTTGAACGGAATACCATTCCTGGAGCAGATCCCAAGAAGTTTGTTGCTGAATTTCCGTTTCCGGTAAGACCATCAGCATATTTCCACTCCCAAATAACAACAGGTCCATCGCCTGATTGCTCTTTGAACAATACATCTACAACTGTGTCAGCCGCGATGTTAAACTGATATCCGCTAACCTGCGGTGCAGTATTTACAAACATTCTATCTAATTCAAACGCAGGAATTGCCTGAGCAACCAATGTGATTGCAGTTCCGCCAATGAAGTCTCTTCTGGCACTGTTAGCCAGCGCAGTTCCATTAACAGTAAGTGCACCGTTTTCGCCAACTACTGCGCTGATTGTGTAAACATTTAAAGCAGGTAAGGTAAGATTCGCGGCATAAGCCTGGTTTTCCAAAGTGCGTTCAAGAGCTGCTGCACTATTGGTTACAGCGATTAATAATTTTCCGCCTACATTATTTACACTTTCTGGAATATTAATGTTAAATGTATACGGTCCTGTACCTTCAAGCGTAATTGTTCTTGGTGACATTCCGCCGTCGCCTGTAAGTTCCCATTGTACGCTGGTAACCGAAGTTAAAGCACCTGTGGTAATTGATACACTTCCTGCAAATGCTTTTTCTCTGATAAGACCATCGGCACTATATGACCAATTTAATAAAGTTGTATGATCTTCATAGATATGAAATGCTTCAATATCACCGTCTGAACCTCCGCTGCCTGTCAGCGCTGATCTTGCAAGGTATGATCCGGCAGCAAGTGTTTGTGTTCCAGCAGCAAAAGGAGTTAGAGGAGTCCATGTTGTTCCATTATTTGCAGAGTACTCTAAAATTTCTGTATCAAGACCTGCGGGAGCAGTAATTGTCCAGGAAAGAGTTCCTGTACCTGTACCAAAGGGAGCCAGAATAACATCAACCCTTGTAGTTTTTCCAAGCTCAATCACTACACCAGTTACTGTAGCTTTACCAATTATTTTTTCACCTTTTTTGGCATCAATTGTGATATCCCATGTTCCGGGAGCCAGATCAAAAGTTGTAGCAGTACTGGAAACAGTATTTGAACCGGAAGTACCAGATATTGCGTAACTCACATCACTAAAAACCGGGAAGAGTGTGCGCTCATCACCTTCAATTTTTAATTGTATCGCTCCCATTCCAGGTTTTATATTACCGGAATCAAATACCGGCGGCTCATCGAAACAACCGATAAACATAATCGAGGTTAATAAAACAAGCCCAATAATTTTTAGAAAAGTATTTAATTTTTTCATTTCTTTTCTCCTTATTCAACCGTGAACATTACTTTTCTGGAATACAATTGTCCGTTCACAGTAACAATTGCTGTTAATGAATGATTACCTGCAGTCAGAGTTGCCTTATTAACTGTATATGACATAGAAGGACTTGTAGATACCTTAACACCATTGATATACCAATCAGCTCCAACATAACCTGTACCTGTTAAGGTAATAACTTCTGTTGGTTTAGCATCGTTTAAAGTAAACGATGCTGCCGGGAATCCTGTAAAGTCAGCTTCACGGCCGATGTTTATACCTGCCGCAGCAACTTTTTCCAGTCTAATACGGGATATATCAATATTTCCTGCATTATTTGCAACTCGTAATGCGATAAAGGATCTTGCAACTTCGGTTTTTTGAGCTTCAGATAGGTTAATCTCAACGCCTCCATAAGTACCAGGCGAATTAACTGTGATTGTCCTATTACCGTCATTATAATCAATAATGCATGAATAAGTATAAGTGCTATCGGCATTTAATTTACTCACATCCTGTAACGCGGCAACACTTCCAAAATGCGCAAACTGACTTAATGTACCAAGATTTGAATCACCTGCACCGGTATTATTATTATTTACATATATTCTGAAATTACCGGTAGAGTTATTTTGCTTATAATCAATAGTTAACTTTACAGCACTTGAAAGATCCAAAGTACCAACATTAGTATTTCCGCCAGCAGTAGCACCAGTGATAATTGGTTCTGTTCCTGCTTCATTGGTGCGGACACCAATCATGTAGGCAAGATTTCCATTAGCCGGAGTAACACCAGATTGATTTCCCAGCCTCATACCAGCAGCGCTGTAAGACAAATAATGTGTTGCTGCAGCAGACCCTGTTGCAGTTCCAATAGCAACATCTCTAAAACCAGGATATCTTCTTATGGAAAGTCCTGCAAAATTTTCTTCATTCGGATAATCTGCGGCATCCCATTCAAAAATCACATTACCTCTTGCAGGAACAGTAACCTTGAATGTTTTTTCTACTTTATTTTCTGAATTAAACTTGTTACCGGCAGAAACTGTGATAGTAGCTTCACCACCGGCGTTTGCTTCTGTTGCGGTAAGAACGACTGTAAGACCTCCCAGACCTTCTTCAATTTCGATAACATTAGAGCTGCTTGTCCAATCTATTTGGGTTGTGGAATGAAGAACATCAAGGTCTGCTGTAAGGTCAATGGTCCAGCCGCGTCTGCCAGTTAAACCTGTTGTATAATTAATTACAACATTGTCTTTTTTGATATCAAGTACTGTAACAGGGTTTGGAGGCGCTGTTCCATCATCAAATTTAACTTCAAAAGTTTTGGTTAAAGCGGTTATTTCTGCAGAGGTAAGTCCGCCATGGGTTGGCTTAACAGTAATATTTCCTGTTGCGTTTGCAGTGCCTTTAATGATTTTTTGAGTTGAAGGATTTGTTCCGTCAGCTAAAATTTGGATACTTGTATTATCGCTTGTCCAGTCAAAATCGCCTCTTGCAGCAGCAGGTGTAACCTGAATACTGAATTTTTCGTCAAAATTGGCTGTAAGCAGTTCGTCCAGTTCATCAGTATTGGTGATACCGTAAAAAACATTAACACCGGTCAGTTTAGGATATACATTTACCTTAAATGATAATGTCCTTGAACCGCCGCTGTCATTTGTTGCTGTACATTCAATGGTAACTTCTCTCGTGGCAGTTGCTGTGCCAACACCTTTGATTACACCAGTCTGAGTCACTGTCGCAATACTAACATCCAGAGATCTCCAAATAATCAATGGAGTCTGTTTGCTTTCAGCATTGGCTGTTAAGGTAATTTCCTCATCAACATTGATGTCCAGAACAGTGGATGAAGTAATAGTTACTCCCCCATACGTGACAGTAAGCGAATCAATGGGGATTTCATTTTTGTCAACTTCCCCTTCCCCGGGACATGACACTACGGTTAAGGCGAGTATTACTGCCAAACCGATTAAAGCTTTCCAGAGTCTTTTCATAGAGATTTTCTCCAAAAAATAATTTTTATTTGTTCGTATACACGAACAATTTTATCGAATAATCATGCTGCAAAAATAAGGAACTTATTATATATAACTATAATAGATACTATAGCACATTAATGTCAATAAAAAAGGTATAAATAAATAAAAAATAATCCTTGAAGTATGAAATAAATCTGTGATATAATACTATAAATATCGTATATTATTATTATGGTTATTCTGAATGTTATTGTATACGGAAAACAGTCCGTATATGCGAACATAACAGGAGGTTAAATGAGATTAAATAATAAGCGGCTGGCAGTATTATCAATTTTGATTGCTGCTGTATTATTGCTTCTTGCATGTCCTGTCCCGGAAAATAATGTTGTAAGAGAACCGGTGAGCGGTTTGGAAATATTAAAAAACCGGGTTTCACTGGATTTAAGTGATAATGGCAAACCTTTCATAGAAATAATGGAAGAAAAATCCGTTATTCTTACTGCAAAACTGGAACCGATTGATGTACGCGGAGGGGTTTACTGGCAAAGCGCCCGCGATATTGTGGAACTAAGTCATTTATTTGGACCTGAAACTACCCTTTTTGCGCGCTATGGCGGCGACACAACAATCAATATCAGAGCAGAAAATGCCTATAATGAGGTTCCGGTACATGGACAGGTAAGGGTAACTGTTGTTCATACATCATATTTTAAATGGGATTATTTATTGGATGGCTGGAATGACCTTCCTGCTCTGCGAAGTGTTACAATCGGCAACGGTGTATCAACTTTTAATATTCCCGGCGGAACTGCAAACAATACCATAACCCTGCTTTCCAGATCAGGAAACACTGCAATAATGGAAGATTCACAGCGAAAAGGTTTCATACTGGAATCTCCAGGTGTATTGATAATCGGCTCTGCCATGTCCAGCGCGACTAATTCCATCTATATAGAAGAACCTTTATTTGATGAAAATGCACTGTTTAATTTTACAGTTGCGCCAAGCAGAAGACCAGAACTTTACTCCGGAAAAATACGGATTTCAGTTGATTATGAAATTTTATCCGAGCCGTCTTTCCGTCAGGGAATGCGCATTCAGATTAATAACAATACTATCGAACGCGATAATGCATCAGCTCTAAACAACTGGCTGATTGCCGAATACACGGCAGAACATCCGCGATCCGGAACACTTACAGGTATCTTTGATGTAAATACTTCAGATTTTGCACAAGGACTTGACCAGGAAAAGATGGAGCGTATCGCTGTGATGGCAAATCCGCCGCAGGGTATGGACGGACAGCTGGCAACAGTTCTGTCCAGATCATTTGTCTGCCTTGCTTTGCCGGATGGAAAAGTTTTAATTCGCAATATACGAATCGAAAGCGAAAACTAATATGGAAATAATTATGAAAAGAAAAAAACTAATTATTATTGCAGTTTTACTGGTGATATTTGTAAGTTGTCCTGTACTTGGCCCTGAGTTTACATCATTACCGGAATTACAAATCATGCAGGCTATTCCTGGGAATGACAAACAAATAAAAATACTGGATATAGACCCCGGAGAAGATGGAAAAGTACGTATCTTTGTCGAGGATAACGGCGGCATTATAATGGCGGATGCCAGTTCAAATTCTTCTACTGTATTTGTAACAAGGGAAGGCGCAGAATTTTTAATAAGCGGAGTTCCCGGCGGCATGGGTATTGTAAATTTTACAAACAGAGCGGGAACAAAAAAATCTGAACTGCGTGTTTTTGTCCGTAACTGGAAAAGATCAGAAGTTTACCGACATACGCTGGAACCGGATCGTATAAATTATCCAATGTTTAATGAAAGAAATGGAGAAATTTATGTAGGCAATACAAATATGAACTACGGTTCAGAAAAAAATGTTTTTAGAACTATATACGAAGGAAAATTCCCGCCCTTTGAATCTACATCTTTTGCCAGTTATAAATTATTTGTAGACAGAGGATTTCATTACGAAGCGCCGGACGGGCTTTCTTCAAGAACTGGCATGGTACACGGCGACAGAGTTCTGGAAACAGAAAGACGCAGGCTTCATGATGAACCGCATATTCTCTACCATTATGATGATATTCTGCACAAAGATGTTTTTGCCTTTACATTACACTTTGAACATGACGGTGATATGGTAGGCGGATACGATGACAGACAGCGCCTTGAACTTAAAACAATGGATCGTACAGTACCTCCAAACCAGGAAGATGTAAATGATTTAATGTTCAGCCTTGGCAACGGAGATATCTTTACTCACCGCTGGAAATTTAAACTGCCGGAAAATTTTATTGTATCTACCGAGTTTACACATATATTCCAGTTAAAACCGGAAGGAGCAGATAACGGTAACCCTACATTTACCTTGACTGCCCGTAAAAGATCAAACAATGAAGAAGTAATGCAGCTCATTTACCGCGGTCCCATCCGCGAAATGATCGGTGACAGGGAAGTCCCAAGTATAAACCAATACCCAAGAGAAATGCCGTTAGCGCCTTTCCGCGGTGAATGGATACGCGCAGAACAGACAGTCACTTATGACAATCCAGGAGCTTTTAAAATAAAACTTGTTCGTATAAGAGACATGACTGTTCTGATGGAATATGAATACTTCCCGGAAGAATATGCGCGTGAAAATTTTGTTGACCCCTTTGTTATGTTCCGTCCCGGAAACACATACATTCGGGCAAAGATTGGTTTTTACAGAAGAATTATGCACATGACACCGTTTGGGCTTCCGAACCCTAACGATCCTGTATTGGAATATGAACATGAAGGTGATGAGGTAAGTATCCTCTATGCCGATTTCGAAATGGATAAATGGAAATTTTAAGGAGTATAGGTATGAAAAAAGGTTTTGTATTATTTATTATTTTAGTTTTAATTGCAGGAACATTATCTGCGGAAATTTCTTTTATAACTTCTGCTGATATGGTATTGACGCCTTTTCAGTATATTATTAATAACGATGACACACCCAGACGATTCAATGAACCTGAATTTGAAGATGTTGTAATGGGCGCAGGCGCCGGACGTTTCGCAAGCGGCCAGGGACCTCGTGCAAGACTTGATATGCGCGGATCATGGGATGATACAATCGGAATGAGAGCGCGTATTCAGGTTCGTACAGACGGAATCGGCGTAGAAGATTATCTGCATGTATGGTGGAAACCAACAGATTGGATTCGCCTGGATGCAGGCAGATTTTTTGACGATCGTTTCCGGGGAAACATTAATGATCTTGACGAAAGAATGAGCGCATACACGGTACGAATGTACGACGGTGATGCAATATTCTCTCGTTTCAGAACTCATTGGGTTGGACAGGCAGGAATGATGCTTGGTTTTGAACCGCCAATGGTAGAAAATCTTTGGGTTGGAGCCATGCTCTACGGGTTAAATCCTTTTAGTGTTTCACCTGCTGCAGGAACGGTATATGACGGCCGCCCCGATTTTATTAACGATAATGCCGATGCCTGGCGGCGCATTCAGGTTGCAGCTGGATATAAAATAGAAGATGTCGGTCTTTTTAGGGTTCAGTACTTTGGAGCAAAACCTTTAGTAGATATAAGGTTAATAACAGATGAAACTGCACTATTACCGGCTACTTTCCGAATGGAACTATTTAATATAACTGCTCCAAAAATCGAAGCAGCATTTGCTTATACGCAAATTAAAGGTCTTACTATTGATATTGGCGGTAAGTATCCTCTACCCTTCAAGGAATGGACACGTACTCCTTCTAATATTTTTGAGAAAGAAGAAGAAGCTCTCATTCTGGATATTTTATATAAAATATATAAAAACGATTTTATCTGGCAGGCACCATATCAGGCTTCATTGGGGGTAAAATTTAAAAAAGATGATACAAGAATCGGATTCGGCGGACGTGTTGATACCAAATTCTTCGGTAAAATCGAAGGTCACAATATGGAAAGACATTTGCCTCTGGAAATAAATGCCCACATCTGGCCGTCATATAATTTTGACTTTGCACGGCTGATCCTCAATGCAGGAATCGAATATATCGGACCAACATATAATAAAAACAAGGAAATCATTGGTTTAGGCGAGCCGCGCGCTCTTAACGGCGGTTACAGAATTGGTGCAGGTATATCGCTGGAAAAAACTTTTAACGAAGGCAGTTTAATTAAGTTTGGTGTCGCATATAAATTACCAGGCGAAGTAAACGGTTTGATGGAAAAAGCGGTAATAAGCATCCCATTATTCTTTGAATTTACATTCAGAGAAATCAAAGTTTCTGATAACCGAACATCAGAAAATACAGTAATGGAAAATGAAATATGAAAATAAAAACATTATCTATCATTGGTTTAATACTCTTTGTTACCCTGGTATTATCTCTAATTGGATGTAATGTAGAACTTTCTGATGATACATCCATAACTGACGGTATAATTATCTTTTCCAACAGGGAAATATTAAATAACAGGGAAGTAGAAATCGTAGAAAAAAGAGGTCAGCAGCTTAGGGCAACTTCTCCCATGGGACAGAATTTCTTATGGGAAAGCAGTAATCCTGCCAGTATCGATATTGATCAGACAGGTTATATCCGGGCTGGTCAGGGCATTAACAAATTTTCTGTTATAACCGTAGCGCTAAAGGATGATCCTTCCACAAAGGCACAAGTAACCTTTAGAATCAAGGGTTTACGATAATAGGGAGGCTTAATGTTACCAAAAGCAAAAAAAATTATGAAACATATAATAATTTTATTCTTTGTTTTAAACGTTTTAACAGGATGTCCGCAATGGGAGTCTCTGGAAAAATTATCAAATATTAAAGTTCTTATTAACGATAAAGAACAAACAAGTATAAACATCGAAACCGGAGAAACAATCACGCTTAAGGCAAATGCCGGAACCGGCTCTGTTTCTATTGTCTGGGAAATTGATGAGTCTCATGCAGAAATAGTAGAAATTATCAGTACCGGAGAAGGACAAGAGTGTGTAATAAAAGGAAGAACCAGCGGTTCTGCGGCTATCACAGTAAGAGCCTGGCGCGGTTCTGAAGATGCTGTAGAAGTAACACTTCCTGTTAATGTAACAAAGGCTGTCGTAACAGATATCAGAATTATTGGAGAAACTGTAATCGGTGTCGGCGAAGAACGAGCTCTGAATATTCAAATCGTTCCAACATGGGCTGATTATCCATTGCAATCAGTAAATCTAAATCCATCTCTTTTGGAAATAAACCAAATAGAAGGAATATTTGTTATAGAAGGAAAGAGTGCAGGAAAAGCAACCTTAACTTTTAATACAGAAGGTTTTACCAAAAACTTTGAGTTTGAAGTAAAAACACCCGAACCACTTATAGATATAAACATATATCTTGGATCAACAAGGATTACAGGCGAAATAATTGATATCGGTGTATTCGAAGAAAAATATCTTAGTGTAAAAATTGAACCAGCTTCCGCTTATACTTTTTTTGTTTGGGAATCCGATTCAACCGATGTTGTCGTAGATATGAACGGAATAATTAAAGGTATAACTCCTACAGGCTCTGCAAATATCACTGTTAAAGCAAGCGGCAAACAAGCACAAATAACAGTTAAAGTCGGAAACCCGGTAAATGGAATACGTGTGTTATACGACAATTCCGACAGCCTTCTTGTTTCCAATATTATCTGGTTGTTCCCCGGCGACAGTGTAAATTTAAAAACACAATTAATGCCGGAAGGAATTGAAGGGCAAATAACCTGGTCTGGAGGAGACGGTGCTGTTAATTTATCTCATACGACAGGTGAAACCTGTACAATTACAGGAGCATTGTATTCAGATTTTGATTCTGCGCCGGTTCTGGTAACAGTAAGCGCAGGTAATACAGATAACGGAAGACCTGTAAGCGTATATTTACGTATAAAAGTTATGGCAAATGAACCTATATGGGCATGGGATCGTGCACGCGACGCAGATCTTAACCAGGTCTTAAAAGAATTTGCATCTGATTACGATGCAGGTCTTTACAGACCAGGGCTTCCGATTGGCGGTGAAGATGTTGATGGTGTTTCGATAAATAACAGATGGAAACTCGGCGGACGCGGAACAATGGCTGACCAAATGGTTAATGTTGCAAACGCAAATCCAATACCTTATACGCCTTTGGGATTGAACATGAACTCATCTCCTGTTGGTGCAATTGATCCTGCGCCGGATCCGGCAAACAGCACGCGTATTATGTTTGGTACAAATATCAATGTTGAAACTTCCCCTACAAGCCATACACCAGGTGTTTTTAAATTATTTAATCCGGAAACGCCGGAAACAAGCCGCGCTGTTCGAATTTCTTATGATTATGAAATATTATCATCTAACGGAAGAGCACTATGGATAACTGTTAATAACAACCGACCAACTCATGGTCAGTCTGTCCTTTTAAATGCTTCACGTCTTACGCAATATGCGCTTAGCCTGCCAAAGGGAACAAAACATACATTGGTAGAATACCTTCTTGTACCGGATTTATACAGATTACTGGATCCCAATGATCCTGGTTTAAAAAGTCTGGAAGAGGCATTTATCGGTTTTATCGTATTGAGTAATGGCGCAAATATTAATTTATCAGGTGTAAGAATAGAATACGAATAGTTGATGTTTGAGAGTTAAAATTAATTTTTAGCTCTCAGCGTCCGCTT
>Ga0123356_10007084_pt1 | contig 11236 bp, 11 predicted proteins | sample TergutEmb28metaG_2_FD_92546 | JGI IMG/M metagenome (GOLD analysis project Ga0123356, IMG submission 92546) | Embiratermes neotenicus P3 segment gut microbial communities from Petit-Saut dam, French Guiana - Emb289 P3 | ecosystem: Host-associated > Arthropoda: Insects > Digestive system > Gut ... | reverse complement strand
TCGGAGCGGAGCCTGTCGGGGATGTATGTGTGTGCTACACCCGCGAGCTGAAGGCTGTTACGGTGGCTGCCGATGAGATACCGAGTCTTATCGACGAGATACCCATACTTGCCCTGCTTGCTACCGCCTGTAAGGGAGAGACGAGGTTTTGCGAGGTAGGGGAGCTGCGTGTTAAAGAATCTGACCGCCTTGCTGCTGTTATTGCCGGTCTTACGGCCCTTGGGTGCAGTGCTCGTGCTGAGGGAGACGACCTTGTTATTGAGGGGCACGAAGGGTTTATGTCGGACACACGTAAGACGCGATTACCGATACATACTCTTTCTGGGCGACAACTCAACCAATCCAACGACTCTCCCGCTGGATCCTTCGCTTCGGGCTTTGCCCTTCGCTCAGGACGACATGAAGAAGGTCTAGCGCACATCGACGAGCGACATGAAGAGGGTCTAGCGTCCAACGAGGGGCCATCTCTCACGACGCCGTCAGCCCTTTTAACCCATAACGACCATCGGCTTGCGATGACATGGATCGTTGCCGCCCGTGCCTTTTGTATCGACCTTGATATCGAGGGGATTGAGAGCATGGGCGTTAGTTATCCTGGCTTCAGTAACGATTTGGAAAGCTTGAGCGCAACTCGGGCAATAACATAGTATTGTGTTGAGGTACCGAATACTCAACCAGGAAATCGTGGGTTCTACTAGTTGACAGGGAAAGGTGGGGGCTGCATGATCATCGCCATTGACGGTCCTGCTGGCAGCGGAAAATCGACCATTGCAAAACTGACAGCAGTCCGACTTGGCTTTGCATACCTTGATACAGGTGCGATGTATCGTGCGATTACCATACGCGCCCTTGAAGACGGACTCGATCCTGAAGATACACAGGCGGCCTGGGCAATCGTTGAGATTGCCCAGGCCGCCTTGATCTCCTTCGGTTACACCGAAGGAGAGGCTTTACCAACCCAGGTATTCATCGACGGCAGGGATGTGACCTTTGAGATCCGCACCCCTCTTGCCGACAGGTACGTCTCAGCGGTCTCCGCTCTACCCGCAGTCCGGGCGGCGCTCAGCAAGCAGCAGCGCAGGCTCGGGGCTGAGCGCGACACGGTCATGGAGGGCCGCGACATCGGTACGGTGGTCTTTCCTCACGCTGAGCTTAAGGTATTTTTAACCGCCTCCCCACAGGAGCGCGCGCGTCGTCGGGCGCAACAGAATGTTAAGCGGGGGGTCGACCAGACGGATGAAGCGGTTATCCTGGCTGAGATCATGCGCCGAGACGCGTATGATTCTTCGCGTGAGGTGGCGCCGCTTGCGATGGCCTCCGATGCGATCCTGCTTGATACAACTGAACTGACCATCGACGAGGTAGTCGACCGCATTGCTGTATTGGTAAACGAAAAAAGGACGTAAGGACACTACCGATGAAACCGCTTGCTTATTTCCACGATACTGCTGCCGAGGGGCCAGAGCATTTTTCACAACGGTTTTACGTCTTCCTTTTCATCCTGATCAGGTTTTTCTGGAAAACATTGTTCCGATTCAAGTCGTATGGAGCCGATCAGCTCAGGCTTTCTTCGCTGCAAGGCGCCATCATCGCAGGAAACCACAATTCCTATCTCGACCCGACTTTCATCATGTTGGCGATGCGTCCACGTCCCGTCCGCTTCATTGCCAAAGAGGAGTTCTTCAAGGTCAAAGCCATCGCGCGTATGGCCTCGTGGGCAGGCGTGTTTCCTATCAAACGCGGCACGGCGGATATGAAGGCGATCAAACGGGCGGTTGCGATGCTCAAACGAGGCGAGCTTGTCGGGATCTTTCCCGAAGGCACGCGCGGGCGTAACAGAAAGAAAGCTGGGCACAATGAGCAACGCGTAGCCTTTGGAGGTACGGCGCTCATCGCCCATCTTGCCCGCGTTCCGGTGGTGCCGGTGCATCTGTGGAATACAGAGCGGATATCACCCCCTAAATCTCGCCTCTGGCATTTCCCCCGTATCACACTGAGCGTGGGCGAGCCGCTTTCGCTGACTGACGAGCGATACGCCAATCTCAGCAAAGATGAACGGTTTGCGGCGTTTACCGCAGATATCATGACTGCCATTTATGCGTTTGAGAACCCTCGCGATGACGCTACCAGGAAGCCCGATGAGGAAAGCTGCGGCAAAAAGTGAAGCTCATCCTCTCAGAATTTGCAGGGGCGTGTTACGGGGTGGAACGTGCGTTGGCACTCGTAGAAGATGCCGTGCATCGCCCTGCGCCTGTTCATACCCTCGGCCCGCTCATCCACAACCCACAGGTTGTTGCCGAGCTTGAGGCGCATGGCGTCCAGGTAGCGCAACGTGTCGATGAGGTTGATGAGGGAGTGCTCGTCATCCGTTCGCACGGCGTAGCGCCGCAGGTCATCGAGGAAGCTCGCGCGCGTGGCCTTACGGTCGTTGATGCTACCTGTCCGCATGTGCTCAAGGCGCAGCGTGCGGCGAGCAACATGCGCGAGCGCGGTTATACGGTGGTCGTAGTGGGGGAGAGCGGTCATCCGGAAGTTGAAAGCATCAGCGCACACGCAGGAGCAGGCGCCATCGTCGTACAGACGCCAGCAGGTCTGCCGGATACTCTTGGATCGGGTTCATCAAGCGTTGGCGTGGTGGTGCAGACGACGCAGGCGCCTGAAGCTTTGGAAGCGATTGTTGATGAGCTGCGCAGGCGCGACATTACCTATGAGGTTCGCGACACGATCTGCTCTGCGACCCGACAGCGTCAGGAGGCTGCTGCGCGTCTTGCTCGCAGCGTTGATTGTATGCTTGTTGTTGGCGGCCATAACTCCGGAAACACCACCCGTTTGTATGAGATCTGCAAGGCGGTATGCCCTGATACTCACCATATCGAGTCCCCCTCCGAGATCGATGCTTCGTGGTTTGTTGCCTCAGACATCACGGTCGGGATAACTGCCGGAGCCTCAACTCCTCAAGAGCAGATCGCCAGTGTTGTTGCCGCGTTGAGTGGTGGATAAGCTTTACGTGGATAAGCATCACGTGGCGCTTATACCTGCTACCTGCTAGAATAAACCTATGGATACGAAAACTATGCGGATGAATCGGCGTCGCTTACGCTCAAACCAACCTGCGTCTGTCGCATGTATTGCGACGGTCGAACAAGGCTCTCCGGCTTGGGAGGCTGGGTTGCGTCCTGGTATGGGGCTTGTGGCAGTCGATGGGCAACCGCTGCGCGACTATATCGATTGGCTTTGGTATACGGACGGAGACGAGATAGAACTTACGCTCGATGCTGCTTCCCATACCATATTGTGCGCTGACCCTGGGAATAAGGCTCATGGCGGGAAAACAACTGGCAATAGTGCATCTGGCAACAGGGCTAAGGGCGGGATAGTGTTTAGCAATCATGCATCTGGCAACAGGGCTCAGCGGAAAGGCGCAAGTCTCACGCTTGCGCGCAGGCCTGGCGAAGCATGGGGCATCGAGTTTGACGGCGTGGTGTTCGATGGCGTCAAGACCTGCTGCAATGCTTGTACCTTCTGCTTCATGAGGATGCTTCCCGAAGGTATGCGCCTTGCCCTGTATGTGCGTGATGACGATTATCGCCTCTCGTTTTTGCAGGGCAACTTTGTCACACTCACCAACTGTACGGACGAGGATGTGTTGCGCATCATCGAATACCGGCTCTCGCCTCTTAATGTCTCGCTTCATGCGGTAAGACCGGAAGCGCGCGCCCAGCTTATGGGCAAGCATCATGCCCGAGGGCTTGAGGTGTTAGAGCAGCTGTTGGAGGCGGGGATAGAGGTGCGCGCGCAGATTGTGCTCGTGCCGGGTCTTAATGATGACGAGGAACTTGACGCAACGCTTGCGTGGATCAGGCCAAGACGCGGCATAAGCAGCGTGGGAATCGTGCCCTATGGGCATACCCGCTATGCGGCGCTGCAATCATCATTTTCTGCTCTTGATGCCCAAAAAGTGCTAGAGAAAACAGCAATATTGCAGGAAGAGGAGCGCGCAAAGACAGGCAGAACACGTTTTATGGCAAGCGACGAGTTCTACCGGTTAGCGTATCCAGATGACTTCATTCAGCGCCTGCCTTCGGCACAGGAATACGATGGCTTCCCGCAGTTCGAGGATGGCATCGGCATGCTGCGCACATTCATCGACGACTGGCAGCGATGCGTCGAAAGCCTGACAAAAACGTCCGTCATTGCGCGCCCTGCGCTCAGGGCGACGTCCATCGTCATTGTCACCGGGGTTGCTTTTGCACCTGTGCTGCAGGAGCTTATCGACAAGACAGCCCTGTTTGCCGACTCGAGCGCCCTGCACATAGAAGTCCGTGCAATAAAGAACCGATTCTTCGGCGGCAATGTTGATGTGGCAGGGCTTCTGACCGGGCAGGATATCATCGAACAACTACGCGACGTCAAGTCATCCGTACGCAACACGGATGGAGGCATCCCAGATAGCGCAGACGAGCTTATCCCGGGCGGCGCAGACGAGCTTATCCCGGGCGGCGCAGACGAGCTTATCCCGGGCGGCGCAGACGAGCTTATCCCGGGCGGCGCAGACGAGCCTATCCCGTGCAGCGCAGACGAGCCTATCCCGTGTAGCGCAGAGGAGCTTATCCCAGGTAACGCAGACGAGCCTATCCCGTGCAGCCGCCTCGTGCTCAGCGACGTGATGCTCAACAGCAACGGGCTGTTCCTCGACGATATAAGACCTGAGGACCTGTCGGCGGCTTTGGATGTGCGGGTTGATGTAGTATCATGTAGGGCAGAAGGACTCGTTAAGTATCTGTATGGCATATTAGAAGCGCTTCGCCCAGCACAACTGGAATGAATCTGAACACCTGCACGAGCATTGGCAGATACACGAGCCACTTCAAGAATGCAAGATTGCCAGGAGCCATGGCACAACATACCTCAAACGATTTTATGAAAGTCAGGAGCCGTGAGTTTACCGATAGTCGCAGTGGTCGGCCGTCCCAATGTGGGCAAATCCACCTTCGTTAACCGCATTGCGCTTACGCGTGAGGCTATCGTGCATGAGCAGCGTGGGGTTACCCGCGACCGCTCGTATCACCGTGCCGACTGGAATGGCGTCCACTTTACGCTCATCGACACAGGTGGTATCGAGATGGTCGATGACGATCATTTCCAGACGCCGATACGCAATCAGGCAATCATGGCAACCGAGGAGGCAGACGCCATCCTGTTTTTGGTGGAAGGCAGTGCAGGGGCGACCGCTGACGATATTGCCGTTGCCAAACTACTCAAACGCTCGAACAAGCCGGTACTTCTGCTGGTGAACAAGATGGACAACCCCACGCGCGAGGACGCGCTGTGGGATTTCTACTCCCTGGGGCTTGGCACTCCATGGCCGATCTCAAGTATCCACGGCCATGGCACAGGAGATGTGCTTGATGAGTTGGTAAGCCTTCTGCCAGCGCTAGATAACGGCGAAGATACCGAGATCGACGCCATCAACGTCGCCATCATCGGCAGGCCCAATTCGGGCAAGTCCTCACTGTGTAACCAGCTCACGGGTTTCGAACGTTCCATCGTCAGCGATGTGGCAGGAACAACGCGGGACGCGATAGACGCCTTGGTCGTCAAAGACGAGGTTGCCTATCGCATCATCGACACGGCGGGCTTACGTAAGAAATCCGCCATCGATGAGGATATCGAATACTACGGCTTTGTGCGGGCATTGCGCGCCATCGACCGTGCCGACGTGGCCTTGCTACTCATCGACGCCTCTCTCGGTCTTACCGATCAGGACCAGCGTGTCGCAGGGTTGGCGCATGAGCGGGGCTGCGCGCTCGTGGTCCTTCTTAACAAATGGGATCTTCTCAAGACGCCGGAGGAACGCGAGAGGGTGCGCGAGCAGGTCACCGATCGTCTGGTGTTTGTCGGATACGCGCCTGTCATTGCGATTTCTGCCAAGACCGGTCGTTCGGTGTACCGCATCTGGGATGCTATCAATAAGGTGTATGCGAGCTTTACCGGGCAGATCCAGACGAGCAAACTCAACACCTTCCTTACGCAGCTGCGTGATTTTGGGCATACGATCACTAAGGGTCGCATGCGCCTGCGGATCAATTATGTGACGCAGACGGGCACCAAGCCGCCGCAGTTCACCTTCTTTGCAAACCATCCGCAGATCATCGACGATAATTATGAGCGCTACCTTGAGAACAGGCTTCGTGAGAATTTCAATCTTGAGGGAACTCCTGTCAGGTTGCGTTTCAAGAAGAAGGATTAGTACAAGAGTAGGGATCTATCTGTTACCCTGGGCGCCAATCCGGGCATACAGGGCAAGATGCTTGGTTATGGTGGTTGTGTCTGGCTAATTGGTAAACGAGACGAAAGCAAAGGTGGGAAAAGAGAAATGCCGTTGAATTACCTCGATGTACCGGGCTTTCTGCCGATCTATCCGCTGATGGTGATAGGTGCGCTGGTGCTTGCGTATCTGTGCGGCTCTATCCCCTTTGCACTTATCATCGGGCGAATCGTAGCAGGAATCGACATCCGTCAACATGGTTCCGGCAATGTCGGCACCGCGAATACCCTGCGGACCCTTGGCTGGGGACCAGGTTTGCTCGTGTTTGTCTTCGACGTGCTGAAAGCCATCGTCGGTTGTCTTATCGTGACCTTCGCGCTGACCAAGGTCGGCGCCATACTCCTTGAGTATGACCCTTCAACGCTGCAAAGCGCCGACAGGTTTCAGATGGCTTATGGGATAACCGACGCTGGACCGCTGCATGATATCCCCCTTGCGCTTGCCGTTATTGCATGCATTTTGGGGCATATGTTCTCACCTTTCATGCACTTTAAAGGCGGTAAGGGAGTCGCAGCTGCCCTCGGTGGGTTTTTGGTGGTAACTCCCGTTGCGGCATTGCTGGCGTTTTCTGTGTTTTTGTTATGTACGCTGCTCAGCCGTATCGTATCTGTCGGTTCAATCGTGGCGGTCATCTCGTTACCGGCTTGGATCGCGGTATTCCATGGCGGATCGCTAACCTATATCGTTTTTGGAATCATGGCGATGATGGTCATGGTGGCAGCCCACAAAAAGAATATCATCCGTTTGATGCACCATGAGGAGCCACGGTTCTCGATCGGATCCACAAAAAAAGCGCTGAGCACAGAAGAAACGCATGGAAGCGAAGAAAGCACACCAGCTGCTAAAGATGAGGAGTAGGGAGTTGCAATGCGCGTAACAGTCATCGGCGCCGGGTCATGGGGAAGCGCAATCGCTCGCTTGCTTGGCACAAAGGATATCAACGTCAAGCTCTGGGCGCGCAGCCCCGAGCTTGTGGCAACCATCAATGAGACCCACAGTAACCCCAACTACCTCTCCGGCGTTGCATTGCCGCCCTCAGTCGTGGCGACAAACGAGCTTGCTCTTGCCCTTGCCGATACTGAGGCAGTGGTGCTTGCCACACCTTCTGCGGCAGTGCGAGAGATGGCTCACACGCTTGCTTCTCAGGAGCTTATATCCTCAGACACGCCCCTTGTCATCCTTTCGAAAGGCATCGAGTATTCCACGGGCCTGACATTGCGTGAGGTGTATGCCGACGAGCTTGGTTCCGTGGATCGCATCGCGGTGCTCAGCGGGCCAAATCATGCCGAGGAGGTCGCACGTGATATCTTGTCCGCGACTGTTATCGCTGCAACAGATGAGCTCATCGCCAGCTTCTTCCAGGATCTGTTCGTTGCTCCGCACTTCCGTGTTTACACATCGCCTGACGTGCTCGGCGTGCAGTTGTGTGGTGCAGCAAAGAACATCATTGCCATCGCGGCAGGAGCTGCCTTTGGTCTTGGCTTTGGAGACAACACGGCAGCCATGCTTATGACGCGTGGTCTGGCTGAGATCTCACGCCTTGTGGAGGCGGTCGGTGGTCTGCCACAGACCTGTATGGGGCTTGCCGGTATGGGCGACCTGATTGTCACCTGCACCTCTCCCCATTCGCGAAACCGCAGTTTTGGCGTGGCGCTCGCCTCTGGCATATCCATCACGGAATACGAGCGAACGGCCCATATGGTGGTCGAAGGTGCCTTTGCCTGTCGGAGCATGCCGCAGCTTGCCAGGAAGTACGAAGTAGAGATGCCTATCGCCGATCAGGTTCATGACGTCGTGTGGGAAGGACGCCCGATTGAGGATATGATAACCTCGTTGATGGTGCGCCCTTCAAAACCGGAGTTCTACTAGGGAGGTGTCGATTGAAGCCTAAGCCGCTACAGGAACCCAAGACCCGTCCAAGGAGCCACAATGACCAGGATTGTCCAGATATCCCCATCGATTCTCAGCGCTGACTTTCTTAATCTACAGCGCGATGTGTCTCTCATTACAAGTAACGGGCCATCGCCTGAATGGCTCCACATCGACGTTATGGATGGGCATTTTGTGCCCAACCTCACCATCGGTCCACCCTTTGTCAAAGCGCTGAAGGCAATCACAAACGTTCCTCTTGATGTGCATCTGATGATCGACAACCCAGGCGCTCAGCTCGATTGGTACCTCGACGCCGGAGCCGACCTTGTGACCATCCATGTAGAAAGCCACGCCTGTGCGATGGCTCAGGCATTTTCTACGAACACCCTCGTAAAGACTACCAGGCCTGTATTGAGCAAAGGAACCTCGCATGTGATAGAAACGCTTTCCGCTCCCCAAGCCGAGATACTCGGGTCCCTGCTCACGCGGATTCGGGATGCCGGGGCGTTTGCTGGTGTGGCTCTAAACCCTCATACTCCAGAGACCGTGCTGAAGCCACTTTCAGGTTTGTTCGACGTGGTTTTGGTCATGTCGGTGCATCCAGGCTTTGGAGGGCAATCTTTCATCGCATGTAGCGTTGACAAGATCGCACGCCTTGCAGCAGTGCGCACGGCGGCGCAAAAGAGGAAAGATGAATCTGAAGGCAGCTTCCTTATCGAAGTTGACGGCGGTATCGACGTCACGACAGCGCCATCTGTGGTCAGAGCCGGTGCAGATATCCTGGTAGCCGGAAAGGCTGTCTTTGGCGCTGCCGATCCAGTAAAAGCGCTTGCACAACTCCGCCAAGCTGCTCTCTAATGCTTTTGTTTATTGAAGTTTTTTCGAATAAAAAGCTTCATATTGATTCAACGTAATCAAGGATGGCGCGCGCGGTCGTTCTACTGACTTTCGTGGGGTCTGAGTTCTTTAAGAAGGCGTTCACATTGCCAGGATTAAGTTTCAGATCAGAGTATACTCGGTAGTTGCTCAACCCCTTTTTACGCATCAGGGCAAGGGCTTTTGTACGCATGAGCAGGCTTGCATTACGATCGGTTTCTACCCTATGAGCTCGACTTTTATAACTTTGATATACCTTTCTATAACGCAGAGGGAGCCGGGGATCATTTTGCTGGAGAGCAGCCATTAACCCAGTTGATGAGGAAAACACCTTCATTATCTGCCTGTACTCATCTTCAAGTTGGGTATTCGAGACTGCCTGAAGAAGCATGGGCAGTCTTTCCTTCATAGCTGCAAGGAGAAAGACTGGCTCAGTCGCTCGCGGGCTATCAACAACAGCCAGTTTTCCCAACTTCAGCAGGCTCTGAGAATTGCTCCCTGTCAGCTCTTTAAGATACGACTTGAGGTATCCAGTAAATGTCAGCATCCTCATTATTGATATTTCTCCTTGAACCACATATATGCATCAAGCATTTCTTTATACCGCCGCTCATTCAGAGCGCTTGCTGGGGCTTCGTCCTCTTTTATAATCAAATCGTCGAGGAGCACCCAATTAATGGACGCTATCACATCTGGATTCTCCAAATCCTCAATATCAGGGGGACGCATCGCATATAGTTTCGAGACTACTAGGTCCTCAAGCGATGGTGCGAAATAGTCGATTATCCTTCCATTTATGGGTAGTCTTTGTAGTCTTTCCTCGTATCCATAAGGAAACGAGTCAGTATAAGCGACGACAGATGTATTCAAGCCATACTTTCCCAGCAGCGGAAGCAGCTTTTTTGGAGCGCTGAGAACATCAATATCATGCGTTGCGCGCAAGGAATAACCAAGTATGACAAGCGAAGAGCCTCCAACGATGACAATAGAAAAACGGAGATTCTCGTCATCAAAAAGCAAAGCGGCTTCCTCGTCAAGATTATGCAGCGCATGGATTAGTTCTGTCTTATTCATATATCCTCCAATCACAATTTAAATAATACTATTACTGAAAAACAATTGCAATGATGTAATAAACTGAAAGACGGAAGATATGAAAAGCTGCATCTGGTCTAAAGGTTCTGTATCACGAAAAATGGGCTGGTATAACAAAGAACAATTCTGTTGCGCTATGATGGAGGCATTATGAAACGCATCTATCTTGACTATGCTGCGAGCTCACCTTTGGCGCCTGGGGTGCAGGAGGCGATCAATGCACATCTGATAAGCCAGTTCGCCAATCCTAATGCCTTGTACAGGGAAGGTAAGCACGCCCGCGCCGCCTTGGAGGCGGCGCGGGCGTGCATTGCGGCTGCCATAGGCGCCGCGCCGCCCGAGCTGGTATTCTGCTCAGGAGGCACCGAGGCGGACAATATGGCAATCATGGGTATTGCCACAGCGGCGCGGCGCCGTAAGGGAGCCGCCGCCAACCACATCATCTGCTCGGTATTTGAGCATCCTGCGATCCTTGAGCCGATCAAGGCGCTCAAAAGCGCCGGCTTTGACGTCACCTACCTGCAACCGACACGAGACGGCTTTATCACGCCAGCAGCTCTTAAAAATGCTATCACAAATAGCACAATATTGGTCAGTATCATGGCAGCACAGAATGAGATAGGCACCATCCAGCCGATTGCCGAGCTTGCTGCCATGACCCACGAATACGGCGCGCTGTTCCATACCGACGCGGTCCAGGCGCTTGGCAAGATACCTTTTGACGTGCACGCACTCGGCCTCGACGCCGCCAGTTTCTCCGCTCACAAAATCGGCGGCTTGAAGGGGACAGGTGCGTTGTACCTGAAGCAGAACACGCCCTTTGAGCCGCATATACGAGGCGGTGGCCAAGAGGCGACCCGACGCAGCGGAACGCAGGACGTCGCCGGGGCGGCAGGCTTTGCCAATGCCGTCTCCTACGCGTGCGAGAATACGCGCTGCAAAAGTGAGGCAGCTCGCCTCACAAAACTCCGCGATTACCTCGTATCCCATCTTGCCGCTCTCGATACGCGGATCCGTTTGAGCGTTCCCATCATGCCAGGCGATAGGGCGCATCACCTCCCCGGA
>Ga0123356_10007083_pt1 | contig 11237 bp, 7 predicted proteins | sample TergutEmb28metaG_2_FD_92546 | JGI IMG/M metagenome (GOLD analysis project Ga0123356, IMG submission 92546) | Embiratermes neotenicus P3 segment gut microbial communities from Petit-Saut dam, French Guiana - Emb289 P3 | ecosystem: Host-associated > Arthropoda: Insects > Digestive system > Gut ... | reverse complement strand
CGAGCCTGCGCTTCTCCTCCGACATGTGAGCGAACACGTCCTGGTGCTTGTCGCTGCCGGTCAGACGTGCTCGACCGGTTTGCTACGGTCCTTCGTACGTCCCGCCTTCGACGACAGAGTCGAAGCTCAAACTCGAGGCATTGCGGGCGAACGTACCATCGTTCGCTTGGCTAGGGCGCGCTATCCCGGGAACCCTCCCTCCGGTCCAAGTTTGTGCGAGCTCGCCGAGGAGCGCGCGCGGTGTCACGCCGGCGATCGCACGGAAGTCGCCAATGAGGTGTGCTTGGTCGCAGTAGCCCGTTGCGGCGGCGATACTTGCCCAGCTCGCGCGACTATCTTCGCGCGCAGCACGTAGCGCACGATGGAAGCGCGCTAGCTTGGAGAACGCCTTCGGGCCTACACCGACGGCTTCACGAAATACGCGGCGCAGATGCCGTTCGCTCACACCGAGCTCGACGGCGACGGCTCTCACGTTAGCACTCACTAGCCTGTCGGCGGCCCTGAGAGCGAGATACGAGTGGGCGCGGCCGGCATCCACAAGAGCAAGGCGTTCGGCAATCGCGCTCTCCACGATCGCCACCGCATCGATTGTGGAGCGCGCCCCGGCAAGCCGATCGGAGAGTCGCCGCGTCGCGGCATCACCCCACAAATCATCCAGCGCGAGGACGCGCCCGGCGATTGCGGAGGCAGCAACGCCGAGCACCGCCTCCGCAGCGCCCAGGTGAAGGCGCGCCATCACGGTCCGCTGCCCGGCGCGGATGAGCTTTCGACGCACACTCTGTTGCACGCCGAACGCGTGGATATCGAGACCGCTTCGGGCCGACGGTCCGAAGCGTACGACGAGATGGGTCTCCGGACGCGGAATCGCCACGAGCGATATGTCGCGATCGCACTCCTCCACGAGGAGTGCCGCTACAGCGGCCGCGGTCGACGCGCTCGGCGCAACGCGATTGCGGTGAACTGCGCTCCAGTGCATGACACGATATTGCGTCCGTCATGACAGTTGCGCAAGCATCGGGGCGCGTGTGTCCGCTTCTTCCAAGTCCGCGACGGGCGCCGAGGGCTATGCTCCGGTACATGAAAATCCTAGTCACCGGGGCGACCGGAAAGGTCGGAAGCCGCCTCACCAAACGGCTAGCGCAGCGCGGCGATCAGGTGCGTGCTCTCGTACGTGATCGGACGCGCGCCGCTTACCTGCGCGAAGATCGTATCGAGCTCATCGAGGGCGACCTGCTCGACGCCGACTCGCTCACGGCCGCGGCGCACGGCGTCGACGCCGTGATCCACTGCGCCGCATTCTTCCGCGGGGCGACTGCAGAGCAAGCGCACTCCGTCAATGACCTTGGGACGCAGCACCTCGGAAGAGCCGCCCGTGCCGCATCCGTGAAGCGCTTTGTATTCACGAGCACAGGGTTGGTCTACGGTGCCACCGGCGGCCAACTCGCGAACGAGGACGACCACTGCGCGCCAACCGCAGCATACCCGGTGAGCAAGCTCGCCGCCGAGCGCTTCCTCCTTGCGATCGAAGGTCTCGACGTGCGTGTGCTCCGGCTGCCGTTCGTGTACGGCGACGGTGATCCGCACATCGAAGAGGTGATCCCGATGATGCGCGGCTTCCCGCCGAACCAACGCATGTCGATCGGCCACCACGCCGACGTCGCGCAAGCCGTCGCTTGCTTGCTCGATGTGCCTTCCCCTGTGTACCGCATCTACAACGTGGTCGACGACGAAGCCCCCGATCTTGCGACGCTGTTCGCGTCGGTGGGCGCGCCGCCACCAGACGGCTCCGACGCCGAGCGCGCGCGAGCTTTTCACACACTCCTCGATGGTCGCCGGATCCGCGAGGACCTTGGCTTCAGGCCCAGGTTCCCCCGTCTTGCGGACGCGATCGCCGCCGGCGCATAGCCGGACTTGCTGCTGCGTACACGCCACCATCGTCGGCGGCCCGCAGGCGCGAGCCGCCCCTGGCGTGGCGGGACCTACGAAGTCTGCCGTTGGATCCATGCAAAGCCCTACTGCCGGGACGGCGAGCATTCAGTGCGCGCTGACTCGCACGTTTCCACCAATAGGGCAGCTCACTCCCGTTCCTTGCAGCCCGCAGTAGCCATCCGGGTTCTTCGCAAGGTACTGCTGGTGGTAGTCCTCCGCGTAGTAGAACTGCGGTGACGACAGGATCTCGGTGGTGATCGCTCCGCGCCCGGCGGCGGTGAGCCGGGCCTGGTACTGGCGTTTCGAGTCCTCGGCCACGCGGCGCTGCTCCTCGTCCAGGACGTAGATGGCGGAGCGATACTGCGTGCCGACGTCATTTCCTTGGCGCATGCCCTGGGTCGGGTCGTGAGACTCCCAGAAAGCTTTCAGAAGGTCCTCGTAGTCGATCTTCTCGGGATCGTAGATCACGCGAACCACCTCGGCGTGCCCTGTGGCGCCGGTGCAGACCTCCTGATATGTCGGGTTCGGTGTGAAGCCGCCAGCATATCCCACGGCCGTGGAATAGACCCCGGGCAGCTGCCAGAACAGCCGCTCCGCTCCCCAGAAGCAGCCCAGGGCGAACACCGCCTCAGCTGAGCCCTCCGGGAAGGGAGGCACGATGCGATGCCCATTCACGAAATGCTTCTCTGGCACCTGAAGCGGCGCGCTGCGCCCCGGCAGGGCCTCTTCCTGGCTCGGGAGCGATGATTTCTTGCGAAGCAGGGCCATGGCAGCGACTCCCATTGAGGACGAAGTCCTTGAGTGTGAGGACGCGTCGGAGGCAACTCAAGCCTGCCTGCCCTGTCCGCCTGCGGGCGGGCAGTCCCGGATCGCTCCGATCACCGCCATCGTGCATGCCCGTCTTGCGACGCTACGCCTCGCACCGTAAGCTTCGGCGCGCATGGGCATCAGTCAACCACAGAATCTGCGCACCCCCCCGATCGAGAAGCTACGGCCCTACGGGGTGCGGGTCAGCCTCCCCCCGGGCGATCCGTTTCGCAAGCTACTGGGCAGCGAATGGCACCGGCTGCACTGGTATCCGACCCAGGAGGAGCGGGATGCGGCGCTCACCGAGATGAGCCGGCGGCACGAGTACTCGCGCTCAGGCGACAAGCCCGCGCTGATCTTCGAGAAGGTCGAGAAGCTCGCCGAGAGTCGCGGGCTCTAGCGCAAACGCGGCGGCCATGCGAGCGCTCCGGCTGGCGCGGATTCGCTCGATTGTGACGATCAGCACCCCAGATCTGGGCCCGGCATGCGCTTCCCGCTGCCCCCGGAAAGACGCCCTGGCAGCCGCATCGCTCTCGCGCACCTTACCCAAGCGAGCATCCTGACTTTCTGTGCCGGCATCGCCTGGCTCGCCGCGCCATCAGTCCACCCCACCGATACGCGATATGGATGGACCCTGGGGGGAGGAGAAGGTACGCCCGAGGAACAGGTAGAACGCGTGTGAGCCGCGATCGTCGTAGCCGGTGGCAAGATAGACCGGACCCAGGAATGTATCCATGCCGAGGAAGATGCTTGCGTCCCTGTGCATGTTGCTGAAGCGGATCTGGTTACAGCAGCCCTGGTAGACGTTGCCCATCTCGAAGGAGACGCCCAGATAGGTCGGCAGATCCTGGATACCCGGGCCGCCGCGGCCGATCATGCGGTAGTACAGCGCGCGCAAGATCTGGTAGTTGGGCCCGAGCAGCGAGTCGGCCTTGAGGCCGGACAGGTTCAGGAATCCACCGAGCGGAAACAGCGCATCGATGTTGGTCACCCGGCTCTCGAGCGTGACGCCACCTTCCGCCGACAGCGACAGGGTGTCGCGCCCAAAGGTGTGCGCCGTCACGTAGTTGAAGGTGACCTGGTCATAGTTCTCCTCCAGGCCGACGACATTGCGGGCACCGGTCCACTGCAACGTCCCCTGCTGGCCGTAGTGCGGAAAGTTGACATCGTCCAGGCGATCATAGCTGAAGCGCAGAAAGTAGTTGCGCGTCCCGAAGCTCTCGTCGGCCGGCAGCGGCGCGCTCTCGGGATCGCCGACATCCAAGGTCGAGTGGCCCCTGTCGTTGTAGACGCCCCAGCGGATCTCGCCCCAGTTACCAAACTGACGGCCGAAATCCAGGCCGTAGTCAAAGGTCCGGACGCGGTACAGCGCCACCTGGGTTTGGTTGGAGTACACGTCCAGATCGCGGGCTTGCAGCGTGGTGTGAGGCATCACGAACCAGCCCGAGAAGCCCGACAGCGGCAGGAACACCTCGGTGCCGATCAGGCTCGTCTGCCCGTCCTGCAAGTCGAGGACCAGCTCCCCGCCGGAGCGCGTGATGTCGGTCACCACGAAGCGCAGCGCCGCGTTGTACGCCGAGTTACCCTCGAAATCATCCTGCAGCTGCAGCCCGAAGCGTACGTAGTTCGGCCCCGTGGAGCTGCCGCGAGCATCGAGCGCCAGGCCGTACTTGTCATCCTTCTGCACCAGCTGGTAGTCAAGAGTATCCAGCCCGGCCTCGCCGTAGAGCGTGGTCACGCGGCGCGCGACGGCGTCCGGGTCAAGCGGCTTGCCCCTCAAGTCATCGAACAGCGAGGCGATGCGATCCGAGTACTGCTCGGAGCCGGTCTGCACCTGCACGAAGTCGATCCGTGGTGGCGCGCGCCGCAAGCGGTCGCGGCGCTCGGCGTAGCGCTGCATCTCCTGCGGGCTCACTGCCAGCGCCGCGAGCCGCTCGCTCGCCTGGCGCGCCCCCACCTCCCCCACGCCGATGAAGCGTGCTACGCGCACGAAATCGAAGGACGAGGCTTCACCGAGCGGCGGCCGGATGAGGATGTCGCGTGGCGTGAGCTGCTTGAGCTGCTCCTGAGCATTGCGGTTGATGAGAATCGAGAGCATCTGGTTCGTGATGACCGGGATGCTGTTCAGCTTCCCGCGCGGCAGCAGCGTGGCGCCAACGTCGACGACGATCAGAATGTCCACGCCCATCGAGCGCGCGACATCGATGGGCAGATTCTCGGCAACACCGCCATCCACCAGCAGGCGGCCCTCGCGCTCGACAGGGGCAAACACGGCCGGGGCCGACAGGCTTGCGCGCATCGCGCTCGTGAGATCGCCCGACTTCATGACCACCGCGGCGCCACTCTCCAGATCGGTCGCCACCGCCCGAAACGGCGTTGGCAGCTGATCGAAGCTCGTGATCTCGGCCACCGGCAAGGTCAAGCGCCGCAGGATCTGGTTGAGGGTCTGCCCTTGCAGCAGCCCCTTGGGCAGCTGCACCTTGCCCCCGCGGATGCCCAACGGAAACTTCACCAGGAAGTTCTCATCCTCCTGCTTGCGCCGCAGCGGCAGATCCTCGCGCGCCGGGAGGTCGCGAAAGGCCTGCTGCCAGTTGAGGGAGGACACGATCGCCTCGATCTCACGCGCAGTGAGGCCGCTGGCGTAGAGGCCGCCGACGACCGCCCCCATGCTGGTGCCAGCGATGGCATCGATCGGTACATGCATCTCCTCCAGCACCTTGAGCACGCCGACGTGAGCAGCACCACGCGCGCCACCTCCAGATAGCACCAGGCCAATACGCGGGCGATGCGGCTCGCTCGTCGCGAGCGCCTCGTTGGGGGCGGCAGACGAGGGGGAGCTCTGACTCACCCCGGGGCTGCTCGCGGCGGGCGGAGGATTCGCGGGACTCTGAGCCATCGCGAGCTCACCCGTGGCGAGCACGAGAGCGGCAAGAAGCGTGAATACCGCAAGATGAGGCGTGACCGCCCGTGGCGAGCGTGGTGAAATCACGTACGCAGAGCACCACCCGCTCGCCTCGCAAACTCGCAGTGATCGTGTGCGCACGCCTCGGGCGTCCTCGGGCTGGGCATGCCGCCGCCTAGAAAATTTGAGCATGGGAAACATATACACCCGCACGCAACGCACCGTCGCCGTACTGCGTCCGCTCGGCCGCATTGCCATCGTCACAATCGCTGCAGCACTGAGCACGCTGGCGATGCTCGATCTGGCTTGCGCCCAGTCTCCCGATGCGAGCGACTGGGGCTACTACGGCGGCGATGCATTCGGCCAGCGCTTCTCGAGCCTGGATGAGATCAATCGCAAGAACGTCACACGCCTCGTGGTCGCCTGGACCTACCACACGGGGGAGCTCGGTGCAGGGTTTGCGAGCGCGCGCGAGCTCGCCTTCGAGGCCACGCCCGTGCTCGCGTTCGGCCTGCTGTATCTGGAGACTCCGACGAACATCGTGATCGCGCTCGACCCGGACACGGGCAAGGAGCGCTGGCGCTTCGATCCACGGATCGACCGCTCCCGCGACTACGCGGAAACTGCCTCGCGGGGCGTGAGCGTGTGGGAAGACTCCGACACCAAGCAGCGCGGCCCCTGCGCCGAGAGGGTCTTCACTGGCACCCTCGATGCAAGGTTGCTGGCGCTGGATGCGCAGACGGGCAAGCCCTGCGTGGATTTTGGCTCCCACGGTCAGATCGACCTCACGCGGGGGCTGCGTATCCGCGATGTGGGCGACTACGTCATCACCTCGCCGCCGGCCGTCTATGGCAACAGCATCATTGTCGGCTCCTCCATCGAGAACAGCCGCGCGACGGATGTCGAGCGCGGTGTGATCCGTGCGCTCGACGCGCGCACCGGCACCCCGCTCTGGTCCTTCGATCCCCTGCCCGACTCCCCGACCCACCCGGCCGCCGGGGAATGGGTCCCAGCCCAGGCCCAGGGCACCGGCGCCGGCAACGCCTGGGGCGTCATGTCGGTGGACGAGGACAACGGGCTGGTGCTGGTGCCGACCGGCTCAGCGAGTCCGGCGTTCTACGGCGGCAATCGTACCGGTAGCAACCGCCTGGCCGACTCCTTGCTGGCCCTCGATGCCCGCAGCGGCAAGCTGCTGTGGAATCAACAGCTGGTGCACCACGATCTGTGGGATTTCGATGTCGCCGCGCAGCCCGTGCTGGCCGACATCGAGGTGCAGGGCGTGCCGCGGCCGGCGGTGGTGCAGGCGACACGTTCCGGCATGCTCTATGTCCTCGAGCGTACCAAGGGAGAGGCGCTCTTCCCGATCATCGAGAAGCCGGTGCCGGCCAGCCGGGTGCCGGGGGAGCAGCCATGGCCGACCCAGCCCTTCTCCACGCTGCCGTCCCTCGTGCCGCAGCGAGCCCTGAAGCCCGAGGACGCCTGGGGGATCACCTTCTGGGATCGTGCCAAGTGTCGGGACCTGATCGCCTCGCACCGCAACGAGGGCATCTTCACCCCCCCCGACATGCGCGGCACGATCCTCCTGCCGGGCTATATCGGCGGGGTGGACTGGGGCGGTATCACCTTCGATGAAGACCGCCAGCGCGTCATCGCAGCCGTGAACCTCTTGCCGATGCTCGTGACGCTCGTCCCGCGCGCGCAGTACGAGCGGCAGGCCCGCTCCGGAGAGTATCCGCTTGCCCAGTTCGCCCGCCAGGAAGGGGCTCCCTACGGCATCCGCCGCGAGCCGCTGATGTCGCCCTGGGGCATGCCCTGCACGGCTCCGCCCTGGGGGAGCCTGGTCAGCGTGGACCTGCGGCGCAAGCGCATCGCCTGGCAGGTGCCGCTCGGATCAACCACCAGCATGGGGCCGTGGTTCGCTCCAGCACGGGATTTCGGGGTGCCCAGCATGGGCGGACCCATCGCCACGGCTGGCGACCTGGTGTTCGTGGCGGGCACGATCGACAGCAACTTCCGCGCGTTCGACATCGAGACCGGCCGCGAGCTGTGGAAATACCGGCTGCCGGCCGGAGGCCAGGCGACACCCATGACGTACCGGGCGGGACGCGACCAGCGCCAGTACATCGTCATCTGTGCTGGCGGCCATGGGCCGCTTGGCACACGACTCGGGGACTACGTGATCGCCTTTGCGCTCCCGGAGATTGCCTCGACCCGACCGCGTTGATGTAAGCTGCGGCGCCTGCGCCGCCAGGTGCTTGCGGCTCTTGAATCCTCATCCAGGCTGCAAGCGCACGCGTGTGCGCAAGCGCCAACAGGATCACTCCTGGGGGTTCGGAGGGAGTGTGGGATGCCGCAATCCGCCAGGACGACGCTCAGCGGAGCGAAAGCGCGGACGCCTGCGAACAGTGTACAATTCGACCTTGCCGCGTTGGAGCGGCCGGACTGTTCAACAGCCAATAGGCGGTCCGGGAGCAAGACAACGCAGGTTGAGAATTTAAGCCCCGATGGGGCAACGCCCTGGTGCGCGAGACCAAGGTTGTAAGGGCGCGGAGCGCCCCCGCACAGGTGACGCTGCGCTTGAGAGCGGCGATCACTCCGAACGAGGAAGGTGCGGCCGTCAGCGGAAAACATGTCCAGCGCAGTCCGTGCGCGTCGAGTGCGGGCATATTGTCCGCGCGAGACAGACAAAAGACCGGACCGTGCGTTGGGCAAGAGCACCGGGGTGCAAGTACAGAGGGTCCGGCTTCAGGCGTAGCCACCGAGCTCAACTTAGTCTGCTGCTCAAGGCGGCGGATCAGCAGGCCGGTACAGTCTGCATGGCGATCCTCGTGCGATGCTGACGGGCTGTGCCGGCTTCCCGCAGGCGGGGTTGGATCAGGACCGACTCACGCACGGGATTGGGTTACGTCACGCTCAAGACTCGGCGACCGTGGCGAGCCGTCAAGGGGTCAGCCGCATACGCGGCCCTGGCCACGAGATCGAGTACGATGTGCAGCCTTGCAGCCAGGGAGGGATCGGGCGCATTTGGAGCGGAGCTTTCAGGAATGCCTTTTCTGATCCTGTCCTATGCGATCCAGGCGGGTCTGATCGTTCATGTCTTGAAGACAGGCCGCAACACGCTCTGGATCTGGGTGCTCTTCCTTCCAGGTGGCATGTTCGCCTACCTGGTCGTGGAGATCCTGCCGGGGCTGCTCGGCGGCCGCACAGCCCGGCGCACCGCCCGGGGCTTCAAGAACGTCCTGAACCCCGGAGCGGACTTGCGCCGCTACGAGAACGAGGTTCGCCTGACGGGCGGCGTGGCAAGCCGCAAGCAGTACGCGGATGAGCTCGTGCGCCACGGCCGCCACGATGAGGCCATCCAGCAGTACCGCGAGGCGCTGACGGGACTCTACGAGCACGATCCGAACCTGCTGCTAGGCCTTGCACAGGCGCAGTTCGACAAGGGTGACGCCGTCGCGGCACGTACGACCATGGATGAGCTCCGGCGCCACAATCCCGACTTTCGCTCGGCCGAGGCTCGTCTGCTCTACGCCCGCGCGCTCGAGAAGGAGGGCAACGTGCAGAAGGCTCTCACGGAGTACCAGGTTCTGGCGCCGTCCTATCCGGGCGCCGAGGCCGCGGTCCGTTACGCGCAGCTCCTGTCCGCTCAGGGGCGGCACGAGGAGGCGCGGAAGGTCGCGCGCGAGCTGCTCGATCAGGCGCGCCTTGCCCCGGCGCACTATCGCAGGGCCCAGCGCAGCTGGCTGGATAGCGCACAGCGACTCGCGACCGAGGGTTAGCCGGCGCCCGGCCTCGACCCGCCCGCCGGCGCGCACCGGCGCAATCGAGTCATTGCGAGCAGGACGGCACCCACGAGCAGGGTGCCGAGGTCCATCGCTCCGCCGCCTGAGTGCGGGGGCGTGATCACGACCTGTGCGGTCGCCGAGACGCTGGAGTCGGCGCTCGAGACGGCCGTGATCGTGACGGTGCTGGCGCTTGGCATTGTCGCGGGCGGCAGGTAGACCCCTGCCGTGGAGATCGTGCCGAAGGTCGAGTTGCCACCGGTGACCCCGTTCACTTGCCAGGTCACGCCGGTATCGGTGGCGTTGGCAACGTCGGCGGTGAACGGCTGTCCGCCGCTGCCCACCGCGATGCTCAGCGCCGCAGGACAGATGCCCACCTGCACGGGAGCGGCGCACGAGCCCGAGCTCGTGGGGGCCGACGGCGGCAGCGCCCTGGCGGAGCTCGGAGTGAGCACAACATCCGCCGAATCCGTCGCCCCGGCGCTATCGGTGACCGTCAGCCGCACGGTCGACAGGCCGCAGGAGGGAACCGTCAGCGTGGCCACCGGCGAGCTGGCTCCCTGGATCGCGACGGGCTGTCCGCCGACCTGGGACCACGCATAGGACGTGACCGTGGCGCCCGTCGCGGCCGTGCTGGCGCTACCTTGCAGCATGGCTGGCTGTCCGGCGCTCATGCCCGAGGGAACCGCGACGGTGGCCACCGGGCGCAGCGCAGCCTTCAGTGCGCCGGGTGCGTTTGCCATGCCGCTGCCGCAAGTCGCCCCGTCCGGAGTGCAAATGCACTCGGCATTCTGGACATCGCTCTGGCCAGCGGGCACATGGCAGGCCGGAGGCTGGGGAGACTCGCCGAGGGAGCTCTGCGGGAAGGCCACCGCACCTTCCTTCAGGCGCGCGATCAGCTGGCAGGAGCCCAGGTTGTGGTTGACCGCGGCCATCAGGGCACCGATCCCCGTGACGAGCGGCGCCGCGAAGCTCGTGCCCAGGTTCGGGTTCGTGACGTTGTCGGTGAACGCGCTGGCGGCCGGAGGATTCGTGTAGGCCTCGGGCGTCGTCGTCCCGGCGTTGGTCGCCGAGGTGATCGGGTACAGGCACGGCGTCGCGGCCGTGAGACTGGTATTGATGCAGTTGCCTGCCGGGGCTCCCACGGCCACCTCGGGACCCAGGCTGCTGAAGCCCACCTTGGTGCCTGCCTGGCGCAGGCCGGCCACTGCAGCGACACCCGGACAGTTGGCTGGCGCATCCACGGGCCCGCCCTCGTTCCCAGCCGACACGACCACGAGGACGCCCTGCGCCACGAGCTGGCTGATGACATCCTCATAGGCCTGGCTACACGCACCTGTGCCACCCAGGCTCATGTTGATGACCTTGGCCGGAGTCGGATTGGCGGGCGCGCCCGCGACCGTGATGCCGGCCGCCCAGAGCATCGCGCTCACGATGTCCGAGTCATCGCCGCCACACTTGCCGAGCGCACGCACCGGCAGGATCTGCGCTTGCCAGGTCACCCCCGCTATGCCGAGCGCATTGTCGGTGATCGCTCCGATGAGGCTCGCCGTGCGCGTGCCGTGCCAGGAGCTCGCCGGCGGTGGCGACATGACGTTGCTACACTCGGGCTGGCTGAGATCCGCTTCCGTCACCCAGTCTCCGGGGTCAGAGCCTTCCGCTTCTGACACGGTCGGACCCAGGCAGGTGCCGCCGTTGTTGACGAACGGGTCGGAGATGAAGCAGTACCCAGGCAGCAGCCGCCCGCCGGAGGCCACATCCAAGAGATCGGGGTGGTCATAACGCACTCCGGTGTCGATGTCGGCGATCACGAGGGT
>Ga0123356_10007082_pt1 | contig 11237 bp, 10 predicted proteins | sample TergutEmb28metaG_2_FD_92546 | JGI IMG/M metagenome (GOLD analysis project Ga0123356, IMG submission 92546) | Embiratermes neotenicus P3 segment gut microbial communities from Petit-Saut dam, French Guiana - Emb289 P3 | ecosystem: Host-associated > Arthropoda: Insects > Digestive system > Gut ... | reverse complement strand
CGTATTGACGCGCTTCTCAATATCGCCGGGGCAGTACCGCAGATCGACCTTTTCGAAATGACCGATGAACAGTGGACGGCTGGGATGGAGCTCAAGCTCCATGGGGCCCGCAGGCTCACCATCCGCGCCTGGGGGGCGCTCAAAGAAAGCAAAGGCTCGGTGGTCTTCATGTCGGGTAGCGCGGCGCTTGATCCGAAGCCTGCATTTGCAGCAGTTGCCTCCACGAACGCCGCTATCATTGCCCTTGCGAAAGCCTTTGCCGAGCAAGGAATCAAAGATGGCGTGCAGGTGAACAGTATCGTCCCGGGGGCCGTAATGACCGGCCGTCGTCGTTCTTTCTTGGCGAAATGGGCCCCGGCGCACAACATGAGTATCGAAGAAGCCACAAAGAAATTCCCAGAAGAGGCCGGGATCAGCCGCTACGGACGACCGGAAGAGATTGCTGAGCTTCTTGGGTTCATGGTTTCTCCGGCTGCCAAGTGGATGACGGGAACCTCCGTGCGGATGGACGGCGGCGAGATGAAAGGAATCTGAAGGCTGGGGACAAATTGGAATCTAGGTGGCTCAAGCAGTGCACATCTCAGCGGATCGCTTCCGTGACGGCCGTGTTTACCCATTCCACGAAGGCTTCAGGAACACATGCCGTGTGCAGGCGTTTGTGCACTTCATGGCGATATTTCTCTCCACCTTCGGCACAATAAAACAATAAAACTGAAAATGCATTCCGATGATGTCCGCGTTCGTTATCAGTTCGATAGCGATAGACCTGACGCTGCTAATCGGGGGTTATCGAGGCGCTCTCAAGCCGGCGCTGCCGCTCGAGTAGCAACTGCGAGACTCCACTCTTGCGGCAATTGATTGCGCGCTGCAAAGGCGTGTCACCTTTGCGATCACACGCGTTCATTGCCGCGCCGGAATCGAGCAAAGCGCGTGCGATCTCCACGTGTCCACGTCGAGCGGCTGCGTGAAGAGCTGTTGCCCGCGTTACGCCGCCACACGCGTTGACGTCCGCGCCGGCTTGCACCAGCGCACGTACTATATCGGGGCCCGTTTTCGACGCGCATTGGTTCGCGACACAATAGAGCGGCGTATGGTCGCCTCGATCCTCGACATCTGGGTCGACACCCAGCCGCAGTAGTAATGTCACAACGTCCAAGCAACCTGCACCAGCTGCGAAATGCAAAAGAGTTCCTCCCGCAAAAAGCCGCGTCGCGAGCGAGGGGTCGTTCTCCGCGGCATCGATGACGAAGTGGATCAACCTCGCCCGCCCGGACTGAACCATCCGTCTCAGCAATCCCACGAACACCGACGGGCGGTAGATAAACCGTGGCGCGAGAGCGAGCGTTTCATCGTCTCGACCAGCCATCATGCTAGCGATCACGCGATCCAACACCCGCTGTTCGCTCCAGCGGGCAGCCAACTCTTCATGATCTGGCTCGCCAGCGTCCCTTCCAATGACATAGGCGGAACTGTGTGAGAAAAAGTTACGAAGCGCATTTCTCGTTGCCGCATCCAGCGGAGTGGCATCGAGCGTTGCCTCCATTTGCTTCAACCATGCGCATCGTACTGCGGGGCCAATCTCGAAGCGCGCATGTGATTCGCGCAAGCTCAACCACCACCGGTACTGGGTTTGTTTTTCATCGCCGCCCAGGAATTGAATCAGAAAAGCAGCGAACTCTTCGGTCGCACATCTTAGGCTTTTGCCCGGGAAGAACGGGCGAAGAACAGGATCTTTGCCAACGCGCGCGTAAAACGCAGCGGACAACCGCCTGCAACCTTCTTCGCCACCAAGTAATTTCAGCACCGGGCGACTAACGTGCATGATGCCGATTGTACCTCTTACTGGGGTTGCTTGGCCGGACGCGGAGCAGTGATCACCTTGTGTTCCGGGCGCGATCCGGAGACAGGCCGAGGATGGGGATTTTTCCGTCGGCGCCCAGGCCGAAGACCAGCGGTATGGCATGGCCGCCCCGTTAACTCATGCGGTAGGCATGGATAGTCGGTATAGATTGATTCCTTCCAACTTGTCCGAGGATCAACGCAAAGGCGCGAGCTTGATCCACACCGGGGCATGGTCGCTGGCGTTTAGCTCGCCACGCACCCATCGGTCTACGCCGCCGTCCACAAGGCAGCCTGACATTTTCGGTGAGAGCAGGACGTGATCGAGTCGCATGCCTTTGTCCTTCGGCCAGCGTTCAAATTTGTAATCCCAGAATGTCCAAAGCGGCCCGGTTGGGCGCAGCTTGCGCATTGCGTCTGTCCAGCCTTGAGCCAGCAAACGCGAAAAGGCTTGCCGGCTTTCAGGTTGGATCAATGCGTTGTTATCCAAGGATCGAGTGGGATAGATATCCTGCGGGGTGGGCACGACGTTGTAGTCGCCGGCCAAAACCACGGGCACACCGCTAGCCATGAGTTCCGCACCATGGCTGATAAGGCGCTCAAACCAGGCCAGCTTGTAGTTGAACTTCGGTCCAGGCTGCGGATTCCCGTTGGGGAGGTAGATGGACGTGATCAGGACTCCACCAACAGCCGCTTCGAGGTAACGAGCCTGATGATCTTTAGCATCGCCGGGTAAGCTTGTGCGGGTCAGCACAGGAGCGTGGTTTCGCGCGAGGATGGCCACTCCGTTCCAGGAACGCTCGCCTTGCCAAACCGCTTCGTATCCCACCTCTTGAAGAGAATTCACGGGAAAATCTCCATGCTCTGTCTTAAGCTCCTGGAGGCTTACGACGTCCGGCTGCGCTTTGACTAGCCAAGCCAATAGGTTATCTAGCCGCTTATTGATGTTATTAATGTTGAAGGTCGCAACTTTCATCATTTTTTCTCTACTGCTCTCAGAAACTTGGCATCACGAAATCCATTTTTGTTTTCCACCGCAGCCTTTCGGGTGGTGATAGCGTTGTCAGTCAATCCAGTGGCAACACGAACGTGATCGGTAAGGCGCGGCCACCTCCCGCAGGTCAACCTCGTCTTGGAAGTGCAGGGAGCGAATTGGGCGCTCGCCATGGCTGGCCTGGGGCCATTCGCAACCATCCGTCCAACGACCCAAAGGAAAGGGTCCCGCTCTCCAAAAGAACCGCAATAACTGATGAGCATCAGCAAAGGGATCTTGTATAGATGTGCAAAGGAAACGATTCCATTGACTGATGCCAGGAGCCCGTGGCTTTACATAAGCATGGCAGACTTTACGCCGGCAAAGTACGCGCCGGCAGAGATGTCAACACCTTCCTCCTCTTTTGCCAGCCCCACCCCTCAGAATGGTCTCCGGATCTTCATCCGCCGTGCGAATGAGGTGCACAAGCCAGGTTGCCGGCAAAGCGGACACCAGCCGGATGTCACACTCTTTCATGCTTTCATGGATAAGCTTCGAGTTCGCTGCAACACTGGCATATTCGGAATTCCCGATCTCCTTCAAGAGGCAACATTCTAGCCCAGCACAGCAAAACACGCTCAGCAAAAGACCCTTTAGCGGCGGCGTGAGCGGCAACACCTTGCGATCGTCAAAAAGGGGAGCTGATTGGACTTTCTATTTCTTGGTTAAATCCATTGTCCAGTTCGTGGCGCCGGCTGGATTGATTGGTATGCTCATCGTTGTTCCCGATGGGGCAGCTTCGAACCGCTCCGCGTACTCTCGAAAGTGCAAGTCTTTAAAAGCCGGGTAGCGCCAATCCTCAATGATCCCAATTGGTAGTAGGAACAGCACCGGGCCTGCCATCCACCGCGCCTTTCGTGAGCCGGCGAAGAATGCGATCCAATACAGGCTCGCTAAAAAAGCAAGGCTTGGCAAAAAGTAATAACGGTTTCCCGTGCCGGGGAAGCGCATCAGTTCCCACGCAGGTTGGTTCGACATTCCCGGCATTGGATGTGTCAGCCCCATTGCCAATACCGCGAAGGCAAATACAACAAAGATCTTCAGTTCGGCGGGCGCGCGTCGAAGTACGTAGACGAGGGTTACGATGCCGACCACAGTACCTATAGTCTCGACGACGCAGGAAACGTCCGCAGAGTGACGGAGAAGAAAATGTAGAACTGTCTTCTTGCCGAGAAGCGAGCCCAGAAAGACCTGCCTCGCAACAATACTGTTCAGGCGCTCAAGACCGGCACCGAGCGGCGCCAGCCTTCGTGCACGCGACAGCAACACAACTACTGCCTGCACCATAGCTCCCGGCAGCAACAGGACCAGCAAAGTGGCGGATTGCTTATCTCTTCGCAGCCACCACATAGCGCCCGCGACGGGGACAAGCAGGATTCCCATGGGGCTTTCGATCGAAGTCAGGATCAGGACTATTGCGTCAAAAAAACGCCAGCCCCAGTCCATTGCTGGCTGAGCGAAAAGAACCAAGCAAGCCAGCAGTGCTAAATGCCACTGGATCGTGGTAGCGTTGGCATTGATTTCGTAGGTATTAGGCAGAGCAAGATACAGGAAGCTCGCAGCTATACGCGCCGGCAACCCAATTTGTGAGAATCGCGCTGAAAGGAAAATGTTTATTGGAAGGATCTGTATGGTTATGGCGCATAGATTCATAGCCAGCGGCGCCCATCGGAACGGGAATAGTAACGATAGCAACGCCGCAAGCCGCGGCGCAGTATGCAAATAGCCCCCCACCTCATCCGGAATCAAAAGTGAACGTAATCCGAAGCGGTAGGCGTCAGCGAACCATCGTTGACCATCTTCGGCGAAGAACTGTGGATTTAAGATTGCGTCCGGCCGTCGCGAAAAGATGAGCAGGAACGCGGCCACAAACACGAGGGCGTGAAACCAGATCGCCCGCGAGGGCTCCCAGCCGGACAAGCGATTCCATAACCTCGTTCCCAAGAGGTCCGTCCATTTTTGAGAAGAAAATTCGGCTCCCACCGTAGATGTTGCCCCTTGTGGTTTCGCTTGGAAATTCATAGACCTCAATTTTGCAGCGAGAACGGAGCGCCCAGTCGCTCAACGTTTGGTGAGCTCCATTTTCCAGGGCGCAGGATTGAGCGGGATTACCATCTCAGTTCCCGACGGCGCCGCTTCGAACTTGGAAGCATATTCTCCGAAGTGCATGTCTTCGAACGCCGGATAACGCCAGTCTCGACGGACTCCGACAAAGCACAATACCAGCAATGCTGCTCCGCCGTAACGGATCGCCCGCGGTCTCGCGCGGGCGGCGATCCACAACAGTGCTGAGAAGAACGCTAAGATCGGGAAGTAGAAATATCGGTTGCTAGTTCCCGGGGAGCAAAGCCACTTCCATTGTGGCTGGCCAGGAGCGCCAGCCAGTGGCCGTATCAGAGCAAGTGCGAGCACGGCGAAAGAAAAAGCGATAAAAAGCTTCAGCTCCACGGGCGCCCGTCCAGCTGCATAGGCTAGGGCTATCAAGCCTAATGCGGTGGCTGCTGCTTCCAGCGCAAACGAAGAAGGTGCAGAGTATCGGAGGGCAATATGCATCACTTTGTCCTTGCCCAAAAGCGAAGCCAGGAAAACCTGTCGGCCGAGAATAGTGACCAACCCGGCAAAGGTGGCTCCATTGGGGGCGGCTTGCCGGACATGAGAAGTGAGCACAACCAGGCACTGCAGAAGAGCACCCGGAACCATCAGCCCGAATAAACCTAGCGCATAATGACTGCGTCGAAGCCACCACAAAATCGCCGCTACCGGCACGAGCAGAATCCCCATTGGACTCTCGACGGAAATCAGCACGAGCGTGAGCCCGTCGAAGAACCTCCACCTCCGATGGTTTGCCCGCTCCGCAACTAACACCAGGAATGCCAGGAGTGCCAGATGCCATTGAATATTTGTCACATTTACATTCGTGCCATAGGAATTTGGCAGGCCAAGATACATAAAACTCCCAAGCAAGCGAATCCAGAAGGGAACAAACGAGAACCTGGATGAAAGAATAAGTACGGCCGGAAGCGCTTGGACCACAATGCCGCATAGATTCATGACGAGAGGAGCCCGTCGAAATGGAAATAGTAATGCTAGCAGCGCTGCTAGCCTCGGCATGGTGTGTAGGTACCCACCCGCCTCGTCTGGAATCAAAAGGCACCGCAGACCAAACTGATATGCGTCTGCGTACCAGCGCTGGCTATCCTCGGCAAAGAACTGCGCATTTAGGATCGCATCAGGGCGGCGGGAGAAGATGATAAGAAACGCAGCTAGGAAAACGAGAGCATAAAATAGTCCACGCTTTGCTGCAAAGAACCTAGGAAGGAAGGCGGATTCTGCTGCATCTGCATCGCCGCATGCTGCAACGTCCGAATGCATACTTCTGACTATATCTGACGGGCAGCGATCTAGATTGAAAAACGGCCCGAGCCCCCTATGTCTTCAGCCAGATCCAGAAAGAAGCCGGTCAGGACTTCGACCCTCCGCTAGCCCCCTGAGCCAAGTCTGCGCGCGCCGTCGAGAGCGGCCGAAGAACCCGATCCAAAATCACGCGCGCACAACAAAGGCGAAACCTCGGAGCGCAGGTACGGTCAAGTAAAATATTGAACGCGTTCAAGTACTGGCAACCAAGGCCCTGCTTTCAGTACATTTTGCTGATATATCGCCCACTGCAATGGCCCGATATGCTAGATTCTGACGTTCGATGAACTCTAAGCCTAGCATCTCAACCGAAGGCCTGACGCGTCGTTTCGGGGAACTGACAGCCGTGGATGCCGTCAACCTGCAAGTCGCGCCCGGACAGTTCTTCGGATTCCTCGGTCCCAATGGCGCCGGCAAATCCACCACCATCAAAATGCTTACCGGCTTGCTTGCGCCCAGTTCGGGGCGCATCGAAATCCTTGGCCTCGACCTCAACGCGAATCCGGTCGAGGTAAAGCGGCAAATCGGAGTCGTCCCCGAAGGCATGGCGCTGTTTGGACGACTCACCGGCGCCGAGTTTCTCAGCTTTGCGGGACGCATGTACGGTCTCGATCGCGAGACCGCCGCTCAACGCGCCGCCGAACTGCTCGACTTCATGCAACTCGCCGATCAACCCAAAAAACTGGTCACCGACTACTCCCACGGCATGCAGAAAAAGTTGGCTATGGCGGCGGCAGTCATCCACGGTCCGAAGATTCTGTTCCTCGATGAACCTTTCGAAGGCGTCGACGCGATTGCCGCCGGCACGCTGAAATCGATGCTGCAGGGGATGATCGCTCGCGGCGCAACAATCTTTTTGACGTCGCACGTGCTCGAGATCGTCGAGCGTCTTTGCAGTCACGTAGCGATCATTCACCAGGGACGGCTGGTCGCTCAGGGATCGCTCGAAGAATTGCGCGCCGGAGTGGAAGCGGAGACGGCCACCGGGTCTTCGAACGGCGGACAACCTCTGGGCGAAAAGCTTACCTTGGAAGAGATTTTTCTGCGTGTAGTCGGCGGCACGCGCCGGGCGGAGCTGGAACTGTCTTGGCTTGGTTAATCGCGGGGCGCAGCAATCTGCGCCCCCGACGTTCCATCTTCTCGGGTCGCGTCTGCCGGGAATACCCGCACCCTAAATCGACATCGTTTCGAGCGAACTTGAATGCCGCCCCACAGTTGCAGCAGCCGTGTAGCTGTGTCCCCTGGATTGTGAACACACGGGTCAACTTGGAATGACTACAACCAAACGCAAACTCCAGAGAGTTTGTCTTGCGCCACGCTGTCCCACAGCGCATCTTCTTTCTTCATGATCACATAGATTTTCGAACCGCACCTATTTTTGTCCTTCGGCACTACGCGATCTCACTTGAGCGTTCCCACTGGCGCCAGTGATTGCGATCGCAGTTATGGAGGCGAAGCCGCAGTCGCTACGCGCAGGCGCCAACCGGCAATTTTCATGCGTTCTGCACACATACATCGTCAGGCGGCTGTGCAAGAATGGATACACGTCATGCACGAACGGATATCCGCTCCTTCTGTCACCGCTCAGATCGCCACCATCGCCGAACTGCGCTGGCGCATGTTTGTTAACGGCTTACGCACCCGCCGCGGCAAGATGGAGCTTGCCTCGCGCATTATCGTCAGTGGCTCGTTCGCCGTAATCGGATTTGTCGGCTTCGCCGCGGCTACGGGAACTTCCTGGTACCTGGTGTCCCACGGCAAAACCCAATTCCTCGCGATCCATCTCTGGGGGATCTTTTTCTTTTGGCAAGTCTTTCCGGTGTCGGCCGCCGCCTTCACCAATAATCCTGATTCCGCCGAGTTGCTCCGGTTTCCTCTGGCATATCGTTCGTATTTCCTGATTCGATTGGCGTACGGATTCTTCGATCCCGCTAGTGCGCTGGGCTGCCTCTTTCTCCTCGGAATCTTCCTCGGCACATCCTTCGCCAGCCCGCTGCTGTCGCCCTTGGCGCTCGTGGTGCTGCTCACATTTGGCCTCTTCAATCTCGTGCTGATGCAGATGATCTTTGCCTGGATCGAGCGCTGGCTGGCGCAGCGCCGGAATCGGGAAATTCTCGGGGTCCTGTTCATCCTGTCGATGCTCAGCTTCCAAATGATCGGCCCGATCATCGAGCACATCAGCGGAGGATCGCACCCTGAGTTGCGACGTGGTGTTGAGATCGGCTCTCAGGTGCAGGCTGTCTTGCCTCCGGGCCTAGCCGCCGACGCTCTTCGACGGGGTTCGCAGGGAAGGTTTTTCGCGGGACTCACTTCCCTGCTAGTTCTCTGGATGCTGACTCTTGGGTGCGGATGGCTTCTCGATCTACGCATCCGCGCACAATTCCACGGAGAAAATCTCAGCGAAGCCGCGGCGCGTCCCATGGCCAGGCAGGTTCAAGGCTTGCAACTCGGATGGATCCTGCCTGGTTTCCCCGAATCGGTCGCCGCGGTGTTTGAAAAGGAAATGCGCTACCTCGCGCGCAGCGCGCCGATACTTCTAAGTCTTGTCATGCCGATCCTCATGCTGCTCATCTTTCGCTTTGGTGCGATGAATTCTATCCGCCATCCCGGCCGATTTAGCCGTACACCCGATATGGCCTTCCCGGCCGCTGCGGCGTATGGCCTGTTGGTGCTCACGAATCTCGTCTACAACAGCTTTGGTGGCGAAGGAGGCGGCATGCAATTCTTCTATGCCTCGCCGGTCCGTTTCCGCGACATTGTTCTCGGGAAAAATCTGACTCACGCCACAATTCTTAGTTTCAACACGCTGTTTTCTCTGATCGCCGTCACCTACCTCTATGGCGCGCCGCACTTCCTCGTTACAGTAGCAACCGCCGCAGGCCTGCTATTTGCGGCTCCCCTGAATTTCACGGCGGGAAATCTGTTATCGATTTATTCCCCAAAGAAGCGCGATTTCGCCGCCTTTGGCCGTCAGAATGTCTCGCAAACCACTGTGCTGATCGGCTTCGGCGTGCAGATCGCCACCACGGCCATTGGAGTAGCGGTATTTTCTCTCGCGGGCTTCTATCAGAATCTATGGATCGCCGTGCTGCTGTTTCTGATCCTATCGGCGATCTCAATTCTGATTTATGTCGTGGTCCTGCGCCGCCTAGACGACATCGCCATCGAACGGCGAGAGACATTGCTAGCGGAATTGTGCCGGGCATAGAGGCGACTCAGCCACGGCAGTAACAATGAGAGACCCAATCATTGGGTAGCGCGAGGACATGTCGGGGATTAAAACGCCCGCGGATGCCGCTACACTCCCGCAAAAGTGACCCATCTGACCTATCTATGAGCAGCCGGGGGAAAACCGTCTATAGACGCGGCCCCTCCACGCTTTTTTCGTTGCTCCTTCGAATTCGGGTAGCTTTGCCAGGGCTGCAGCGTTTGGGGCAGGGTTCCAACGAATCTCGAGCTCTTCGTGATTGCCGGCCCTGAGAAGAGAACAGGAACCGATGGCTCTATCTTGCGATCAAGACTTCGACCCCATTTTCAGTGCCTTCACCAGTGCGAAGCCCAGCGACGAAGCCCTTGGTACAATTCGTCGGATGGATCGAAGAGAGTTCCTGATCGGTACCGCGGCTGGCGCGGCCGCCAGGGCAACCAGTGCCCGAAACACAATTGCGCAGGAGGCGCCGAACCTCGACCAAAGCGCCTCCTTCCCGGTGGCTGTGTCCCCAGCCCCACAGGGGCGAGTGGTTGGAGTCAAGATGTTGACTCCTCCAACGGCACCGATAGCACCGGTTGTCGAGCAGTTGCACAAAGCCGGGATCACCGCGGTTTTTACCCGCATCGACGATTTTTTCGCCGACGTCACGGTCGCGCGAAATGTGCGAGAGTTTCGTAAGCTGCTGCGAGATGCGGGCATCCAGTTCTACATCACCGTTCCTGTCTTCTTGAATCCAGACGCTTTGGCGAAAGATCCTAGCCTTGTCGGTTACGGGAGCATGGGAAACCCGAGCAAGTCAACGGAGGCCGATTGGTTGCAGTTTGTCTGTCCGACGCGTCCTGATTACCGCAAGCAGCGCGTAGCCTGGTTCGTCTCCCTGGTGCGGGAACTGCACCCCGACGGCCTAAGCCTGGATTTCATTCGTTATTTCATTTATTGGGAGGCGGTCACACCCGGCCGGACAGGGGTTTCGATCGAAAAATTCTGCTTCTGCGATTATTGCCTCCGCCTGATGACCGACGAACTGGGCTTCCACTTCCCGGCGGACATAGCCACCCGGCAGGCCAAGGCCGCGTGGGTCCTGGCCAACCATCGCGAGGAATGGACCGCGTGGAAGTGCGAGAAGATTACCAGCATGGTGCGGGAGAGCGCTGCGGCAGCAAAGGCCGTGCAACCGGAGCTTAAGATCTCACTACACGGAGTCCCGTGGATGGAAAACGATTACGACCACGGACTGCGAGTGGTGGTCGGACAGGATCTGCAGAAGTTGGCGCCCTATGTCGATATCTTTGGCCCGATGTGCTACTTCGAAATGCTGCACCGGGCTCCGGAGTGGGTCCACGACGTGGTGGTGGACTATTTCCGGCTGACCGGCAAGGCACCCTTGCCTTCGGTGCAGGTGAGCGAATTTCGACGTGAGCCGGTGGCTGTGGAAACGATTCGCAATCATTTCCTGGCGGGGTTTGAGTCGCCGTCTGCTGGCGTGAATGTATTTGAGTGGAACGGTCTTCGGAACGATCTCGCTAAGATTGCCATTCTTCAGGAGACTGCACGGGAACATTGGCTGGGCAGGACACCCGAGCGTTAACCGGCATCTTGCTGTTAACCGCTCATTCAGCTCCCATCAGGCAACCCAGCAGCGGATCGATTGCCAGTGTGCGCTGCCGGCGTTGTGTTCTTCGACGCAAGGGGAATGAAGATGGACAACGATCTCGTGGAGAAGATTCGCTCCGCGAGGCG
>Ga0123356_10007081_pt1 | contig 11237 bp, 11 predicted proteins | sample TergutEmb28metaG_2_FD_92546 | JGI IMG/M metagenome (GOLD analysis project Ga0123356, IMG submission 92546) | Embiratermes neotenicus P3 segment gut microbial communities from Petit-Saut dam, French Guiana - Emb289 P3 | ecosystem: Host-associated > Arthropoda: Insects > Digestive system > Gut ... | reverse complement strand
GCTCGTCCGCGACCGCGATTACCGTCGCCCGCAGCTCCCGGCCGCCGGCGTCGGTCGCGCCGCGCAGGTCCTCGACCGCCCTGACGCCGGCGCAACCGATCGCCACGTCGCACTGTCCGGTCCGCCACGCGCGCCCGAACGAGTCGGTCACGACGACGCCCGGAGCGACCCCGGTCAACTCCCGCAGCCGCGCTCGCAGATCTCGGGCCGAAGCGTCCGGATCCACCGGCAGCAGCACCAGTCGCTCGTCGCCGGGGGCGTTCGAGGCGTCGACTCCCGCGTTGGCGCAGATGAAGCCGTGCCGGGTCTCGACCACGATCACCCCGCCACCGACGCGAACGATCTCGCGCGCCTCGTCGAGCACGACCTGGACGTGGCGCGGGTCCTTGCCCTGTTCCGCCGCGATCTGTCGCGCCTGCGGGCCGGGCGTCACGTCCGCCAGCGACCGCAGCCGCCCCTCGGACTTCGAGATCACCTTGTGCGCGATCACGAGGATGTCACCTTGGCGAAGTGTCTCCGGTACTGGCCCGCTGGCCAGTACCGTCGAGATCGCGGCCGCGAGATCCGCCCCGGGTTCGATCTCGGGCAGGCCTCCGACGGCTGACGCGGAGATCATGCGCCGATGCGCATCATCCGGTTGAGCATCCCGCGCGTGTAGGCCGCGCCCCCGTGCGTCGACCTGAACACCGCGCGCAGCGCGGCGAGGTCCGCGGCAGTGTCGATGTCCAGCGCCAGTGACTGCACCGAGATGACCTCGGGCGTCGTTCCCTGGCTGAGCGCCAGCTCGAAATGCCTGGCGCAGCTGTCCTCGCCGAACGACGGCGTCAGCGACCCCGGTGGCGTCAGCAGCAGGCCGTTGGTCCCGGTCCCGTGCCGGTCGGGAATGATCAGCGCCGAGGGCTCGGTGACCGGATAGGCGATCAGCTCGTCGAGTTGATCGGCGTCGAGCAGCGGGCAGTCGCCGGGCACCAGCAGCGCGCGTTCGGCCCCCTCGCTCAGCGCTCGCCGGATCCCGATCATCGCGGCATCGCTGTGGCCGGAGCTCGAGTCCTCGAGCACGGTCGCGCCGTGCCCGGCGGCGATCCGGGGAGCCTGCCGGTCGGCGCTGACGACGAAGATCTGCTCGATCGACCGCGACCTCCGCAGCGCCGTCAGCACGTCCGAGAACATCGCTTCGGCGAGCGCCCGGCGGATCGCCGAGCTGACGTCGACCGACAGCCGCTGCTTGGCGTCGTCGAAGCTCTTGACCGGCAGGATCGCGGCGGTGCTCATGCGCCGAGAAACCTACTTGGTGCTCAGTCCGGCAGCGAACGCGAGCGTCTCGTCCGCCAGACGACGCCTCCCGGCGGCGCCGTCCATCAGCAGGTCCGTGGTGAGTGTCGCCGGCGAGTCGAGCGGCTCGTCGCAGACCAGACCGTCGATCAGGCCCTCATACAGGCGCGCGATCCCCGCGTTCGACACCGGCACCCCGCACCAGCGCATGCAGTCGGCGGTTGGGCCCTTGAGCGCGCGGCCGTCGACCAGCGGGCTGACGGCGACGATCGGACTGCGCGCGGCACCGCAGGCCGCGCGCAGGACCGGCAACGCCAGCATCGGCCCGATCGAGATCACGGGGTTCGACGGTCCGATCACGATCGCCCGGGCCGTCGCGATCGCGTCGAGCACCTCAGGCGTGGGGTCCGCGACGGCGGCGCCGCGGAACTGCACGCCCTGGATCTGAGGCCAGCCCGCCTCCGGATCGCGCGCGGTGATCAGGTACTCCTGCAGCGCCCACCAGCGGCCGGCCGCCATCACGCGCGTCCGGACCGGTTGGTCGGACATCGGCAGCACGGTGGCGCTGACCCCCAGCCGCTCGACGAGCGCGGCGTGGGCTTTGGTCAGCCGTACCCCTCCCCTCAGCGCCCGGGCGCGCTCGATCCCGATCGCGAGGTCGCGGTCGCCGAGGTTGAACCAGATCTCCTGGCCGAGCTCGCGCAGGCCATCCATCACCGTGAAGCTGTCGCCCTCGAGGCCCCAGCCCCGCGGGTCGATTCGGTCGGCGAGCCAGAAGCTGACCAGGTCCGGATCTGGCGAGACGTGGGCCCCGTAGATCTCGAGGTCGTCGCCGGTGTTGGCGATCACCGTCAACTGCCCGGGTCCAACGACGTCCAGCATTCCGCGCGCCAGCTTCGCTCCACCGGTGCCGCCGGCGAGGATCACGACGGGGCCGCTCTCGGACAAGGCGGGGGAGTATTGCGCGCGCTCGTGCTCGTTGTCCCTCTATGGCTTAAATGGCATCACGTAGGGACATCGACCGGTTCTCCGCGGCGACCGGGCTAACGTGGTCCACGTGCGCAGCCTGCCCGCCACTGTCCGGATCCGCGAGGTCGGCCCGCGCGACGGGTTCCAGAACGAGCCCGAGGTGCTGCCGACGGCGACCAAGATGAGGCTGATCGAGCTGCTCGCGGCGACCGGCGTGCGGCGGCTCGAGCTGACCAGCTTCGTGCGGCCCGACGTGATTCCGCAGCTGGCCGACGCCGAGGCGGTGCTCCAGGCCGTGCAGTTGCCCCCGGGGGTGTCGGCGAGCGTCCTGATCCCGAACGAGCGAGGGCTCGAGCGGGCGCTGGCGCATCGCGATCGGTTCGCTGAGGTGAGCGGGTTCCTGTCGGCGTCCGAGACTCACAATCGCGAGAACGTCGGGCGCAGCGTCGCCGAGTCTCTGGACGGCCTTAAGCGAGTGTTCGCGACCGCGCTGGCAGAGGGGCTGCGCTGCGAGGCGGTGATCTCGACGTCGTTCGGGTGCCCGTACGAGGGTCACGTGCCGGTCGACCGGGTGCTGGCGCTGGCAGCGGCGCTGGCCGAGGCGGGAGCGGCCGAGGTCGCGTTCGGTGACACCACCGGGATGGCCAACCCGGTGCAGGTGCGCGAGTTCTTCGAGGCCGCGCGGGAGGCGCTGCCCGCGGTCGAGCTGACGGGACATTTCCACAACACGCGCGGCCAGGGGCTGGCGAACGTGCTGGCGGCGCTCGAGGCCGGCGTCGAGTCGTTCGAGTCGAGCTTCGGCGAGCTCGGGGGCTGCCCGGTGCCGGCCGGCGCGACCGGGAACGTCGCCAGCGAGGACCTGGTGTCGATGCTCGAGGAGATGGGGATCGCGACCGGGATCGACCTCGCCAAGCTGCTCGACGCCTCGCGGGCGGCGCAGGCGGCGCTCGGGCGTCCGCTCGGCAGTCACCTGCTGAGCGCCGGGCCAATCGACTGGCGCTAGCGTTTGCGGCGTGACCACGGTTCGTGACGACGCGGACGCTGGGCTCGCGGCTGCCACCGAGCGCTCGCTGGCGGGCGGCCCCGAGCGGCACCGGCTGAAGGCCGCCGAACAGGGCAAGCTGCCGGTTCGCGAGCGGGTCAGGCTGCTGCTCGACGAGCGCTCGTTCGTCGAGGACGGCCTGCTCGCCGGGGCGGAGCAGGAGGCGGCCGGGGCCGAGGGGGTGGTGACCGGGGTCGGGACGCTCGACGGGCGCCCGGTTGCCGTGATGGCGAACGATCCGACCGTCAAAGCGGGGTCATGGGCGCCCCGGACGGTCGAGAAGATCCTCCGCGTCCAGGAACGCGCGATGTCGCTGCGCTGCCCGCTCGTGTACCTGGTCGACTCGGCCGGCGCGCGGATCGACGAGCAGACGCAGATGTTCCCGGGGCGCCGGCACGCCGGCCGGATCTTCTTCAACCAGGTGCGGTTGTCCGGGGTGGTGCCGCAGGTCTGCGTCCTGTTCGGGCCGAGCGCGGCCGGCGGCGCCTACATTCCCGCCTTCTGCGACGTCGTGATCATGCGCGACGGCAACGCCTCGATGTATCTGGGCTCGCCGCGGATGGCGGAGATGGTGATCGGTGAGCGCGTGACGCTCGAGGAGATGGGCGGCGCCAGGATGCACACCGCCAAGAGCGGCTGCGGCCACGCGCTGGTGGCGAGCGACCAGGAGGGGATCGAGTTTGCGCGGCGCTACCTCGGCTACATGCCGTCGAATTTTGAGGGGCGGCCTCCCGCCTCCGGCGCTCGGCCGCCGTTTGTTGGCGCCGCTGCAGCCCTGGGCGAGTTGATCCCGGCCGACGAGAACAAGCCCTTCGACGTGCGCGGCCTGCTTGACGGGTTGCTCGACGAGGGCTCGTTCCTGGAGATTCATGCCCGCTGGGCTCGGGAGCTGATCGTCGGCTACGGCCGGCTCGACGGCAGGGTGATCGGCGTCGTCGCGAGCCAGCCGAACGTCAAGGGCGGGGTGCTGTTCGTCGACTCGTCCGACAAGGCCGCGCGCTTCATCCAGACGTGCAACGCGTTCAACGTGCCGCTGCTGTTCCTGGCCGACGTCCCGGGGTTCATGATCGGCACCCAGGTCGAACGCGAGGGGATCATCCGCCACGGGGCGAAGATGATCAGCGCCGTCTCCGAGGCGACGGTCCCGAAGCTGTCGGTGATCGTCCGCAAGGCGTACGGCGCCGGCCTGTACGCGATGGCGGGGCCGGCCTTCGATCCCGACTGCTGCCTGGCGCTGCCGAGCGCCCAGATCGCGGTGATGGGAGCGAGCGCGGCGGTCAACGCCGTCTACTACAACCAGCTGCAGGCGATCGAGGACGACGCCGAGCGGGCGGCGCGGACCGAAGAGCTACGGGCCCGGTATGCGCGTGACATCGACGTCGTGCATCTGGCCTCGGAGCTCGTCGTCGACGCGATCGTCCAGCCCGAACGCCTGCGGGACGAGCTGATCGCGCGCCTGGCCCTCGCCGACGGCAAGCAGCGACAGTGGCCGGCCAAGCACAACCCGATCACGCCCGCGTGACCAGTTCGGAGCGACGCCGCGGCGAGGTGGCGGAGCTCGAGCAGGAGCTGCTGGGGGTCGCCGAACGCGCGGCGCGGGCGGCGGGCGCCGAGCTCGTGTCGCGGTTCGGCGGTCCGGCCGTCGATCTCCGGACCAAGAGCACGCCGACCGACCCCGTCTCGGCTGCCGACATCGCCGCCGAGGGCGCGATCCGCCAGGTGCTGGCGCAAGAGCGTCCGCACGACGCGATCCTGGGCGAGGAGGGCGGAGCCACGCCCGGAGATGGGCTTGGCCCCGGCCAGCGAGTTGGCGCGGGCCGGCTCCGGTGGGTGGTCGACCCACTCGACGGGACCGTCAACTACCTCTACCGGCTGCCGACGTTCGCGGTCAGCGTCGCCTGTGAGGATGCCGACGGGGGTCTTGTCGGCGTGGTCCTGAACCCCGTCAGCGGCGAGTGCTTCTCGGCGACGCGCTCGGGTCCGGCCCTGCGCGCCGGCGCGGCCGGAGCGCCGTTCGAGGAAATTGCACCCAGGTCGGGTCCTGAGGGTCTCGGCCAGGCCCTGGTCGGCACCGGGTTTTCCTACGACTCGGACGTCCGTGCCGCGCAGGGGCGGGTGGCGGCGCGGCTGTTGCCGCTCGTCCGCGATATCCGCCGCGCTGGAGCGGCTGCGCTCGATCTCGGCTGGTGCGCGTTCGGCCGGCTCGACGCCTTCTACGAACGCGGGGTCCACAACTGGGACATCGCGGCGGGCTCGCTGATCTGCGCGCGCGTCGGACTGGTGGTGCGGACGCTCGCCGAAGTACCGGCTGTCGATGGCAGCGTCGCCCTCCCCTCTGGAGTTCTGGTCGCCCCGCCGGCGCTGATCGACGAGCTTCAGGAGCTGGTCGCCGGTCCTGCGCCCGAATAGGAGTGTCCACGGGCCCCTAGACTGCGGAGCGCCACGCGGCGGTGATGGAACGGTAGACATGGCGGCCTCAAAAGCCGCTGGCCCTCGGGGCCGTGTGGGTTCGAATCCCACCCGCCGTATATCGCGGCGCTGTCGGCTAACTTGAGTTGCGAGCAAAGGAGCACACGATGCGACTCTTGAACCTCAGCCGAGTTCTTCCGACGCGACCGCTTGAGCGGTTGCGCGCCACGCCGGCAGCAGCCATCGTTGCCGGGACGGCGATCACCGCTGTGGCAGCCACCACCCTGGCAGTTGCCACCCCGGCAGTTGCCGCCGGATTGGTGTCGACGCCGATCGGGAGCGGCGCCGTCGTGATCGACACCAATCTCGCGTTACAGGACGGCAAGGCAGCCGGCACCGGCATGGTCCTCAGCTCCTCTGGCCTGGTATTGACGAACAACCACGTGATTCGCGGTGCCCGCACGATCAGGCTCGTCGTCCCCGGCACAGGTCACTCCTACAGGGCGAAGGTTGTCGGGTATGACGTGTACGCCGATGTCGCGGTGCTTCAGGCAGAGGGCGCCTCCAATCTGAAGACCATCGTGATCGGCGATTCGTCCACGCTGCGGATCGGCGACCCGGTCACCGCGGTCGGAAACGCCGGCGGCACCGGCTCGCTGAGATCGGGCTCGGGCACGGTCACGGGGCTCCATCGCTCGATCACCGTCGGCGACGATCAGGGCGGCAGCGAGTCGCTGGTGGGGATGGTCGCGATGAACGCTCCGATCGAACCGGGCGACTCGGGCGGTCCACTGCTCAACTCTGCCGATCAGGTCGTCGGGATGGACACCGCCGGCCAGATCTCCTACAGGCTCCGCAGGCTCACCAGCACCCGCGGCTTCGCGATCCCGATCGACAGGGCTGCCTCGATCGCCAAGCAGATCGAGGACGGCACGGCAACGGCGGCTGTTCACGTCGGTGCCACCGCCTTCCTCGGCGTTGCCGCGAGCACGGTCCAGGATGCTGGATCCGGCTCAGCTGCCCGGGCCGGCGCGGCGATCGCCGAGGTAGCGCCCGGCGGGCCGGCCGCGACCGCGGGGCTCCGCGCCGGAGACACGATCACCGGCATGGACGGGCACACCGTGACCAATCCGACCGGACTTGGCAGGCTGATGCTGACGAAGCAGCCGGGCGTCCGGGTGTCGATCACCTTCATCGACGCCGCCGGCGTCCGTCATGTGGTCGCGGTGACGCCGGCCAGCGGTCCAGCGCAGTAGGCCGCGGAGCGGCTGCACCGCGGTGGTGGAGCGGCTGCGCCGCTCCGCGAGCGGCTGCGCCGCGGTGGTGAGGCCGTCAGGGCCCGATGCGAGAATCGCGGCAAGCGACTAGGAAAGGAGGCCGGATGTCACCGCGCAAGCTGGCCGTAGAACTGTTGGGAACGGCGCTGCTGGTGTTCTTCGGAGCTGGGGTCGCGACGCTAGCGTTCGGATTCAAGCTCGACGGCGGCAGCGTCGCGGCCGGGATCGTGATGACGGCGCTGACGTTCGGGTTCGTGTTGGCGGCGCTGGCGTACGCGATCGGGCCGATCAGCGGCTGCCACATCAACCCGGCGGTCACGATCGGGTTTCTTGCCTCGCGGCGGATCAGCCCAGCCGAAGCGGTCAGCTACTGGGTCGCCCAGTTCGTCGGCGGGATCATCGGCGCAGCCGGGCTGTGGGCCGTGCTCAGCGGCGCCCGCGGTTACAACCGCACCACCACCGGCCTGGGCGCACAGGGGTTTGGCGCGCATTCGATCGTCGGCATCAACTGGGGTGGCGCGTTCGCGGCCGAGGCGATCCTCACCTTTCTGTTCGTGTTCGTCGTCCTGTCGGCCACAAGCCACGCCGCGACGGCCGGGTTCGTCGGGCTCGCGATCGGGCTGGCGTTGACGGTCGTCCACCTGATCGGTATCGCGCTGACCGGCACGTCGGTCAACCCGGCGCGGTCGCTGGGGCCGGCGATCATCGTCGGCAGCAGCGCGCTGCGGCAGGTGTGGTTGTTCATCGTCGCGCCGCTCGTCGGCGGGGCGATCGCGGGTGGGGCCTGGCTGGCGTTGATCGCCGATCGCGCCCCGCCGCAACGCTCGGCCGAGGCCTGAGCAGCTAACCAACCCCGTGGGCGATGCAGAGCGCCGCAAGTCGTTCCATCGCTGCGGCCGGGTGGCGCGGCATCGCGTCCAGCGCATCGGCGGCTTCCTGAAGATCCGCGATCACGATCCCCCGACCCTCCACCGCGAACCGTCCCAGCCACCTCACGGCCGCCCGCTGGAACCGCTCGGGTTCGTCTCGAACCAGCAGGCAGATACGGAGGGCGTCGTCCAACCGGACGCTCTGCCCGAGGTTCCGCGCCATCTGCATGACTCGCTCCAGGTCGCCCGAGGCGAGGGCATCACGGAACATCGCGTACGTGGCCACGAACGTATGTTCGCATGGCCGGAGGACACGTTGCCGGCTGACCCTATGGATCCCAGAAGTCCTGCACCATCTCCCCGTCTCCCTCGATACGCGATCCGAAGATCAGGACCTCAATCCCGTCGGGCCCAGCCTCGAATGAACGTGTCGTTCCCGGAGAGACCCGTACGGCATCGAGTGGCGCCAGGTCCACCAGGTCGTCATCGAGCTTGACGCGTCCCGAGCCCGCCAGAACGACATAGATCTCCTCGGCTTGCTTATGCCGGTGGGCAAACGCCTCGCGCTGACCCGGCTTGACGATCAGGAAGTTGAGGCCGGTTTGTTCAGCGCCGAGCTCGGCGCGAGCGAAGCGTGCCTCCTGCACATCGCCGATTCCGTACTTGGGCGCGGAGTCCTCGACTTCTCGAAGGTTCTTCTTCGCATAGCTCATGGCCGACGAGCCTAACCGCTGGTCCGTGATCAATTAGAGTTCGGCCGCCTGGGGAGGATCAATGAGCGCCGAACGCATCCGCTGCACGCACACCGGGAGCCTGCCCAGGCCCGACGACCTGGTCGCGATCATGTGGGCGGTGGCAGACGGCATCCCGGTCGACGCGGCAGCCCTCGAAGCGCGGGTTGCGCAGGCGGTGGGTGAGGTCGTCCAGCGCCAGGTGGATGCCGGCGTCTCGATCGTCAACGACGGCGAGATGTCCAAGCCCTCCTATGCAACCTACGTCAAGGATCGCCTGACGGGCTTCGAGGGCGAGAGCGTTCAGAACTACAACTTCGACGACCTGAACGACTTTCCCCGCAGCGTCGAGCTGGTGCAGTCGAACCCCGGCCGGCGCAAGCGCTCAGCTCCGGCATGCATCGCTCCGATCACGGTCAAGGACCCGGATGCCGCTGCCCGGGACATGGAGCACCTCACGGCGGCAGCCAGGAGCACGGGCGCCGCCGCCACGTTCTCGTCGGCCGCCTCGCCGGGGGTCATCTCGATCTTCTTCGACAACGAGTACTACGACACGCGCGAGGAGTACCTGTTTGCGATTGCCGAGGCAATGCGCTCGGAGTACGAAGCGATCGCCGCCTCCGGCGCGACCCTCCAGCTCGACTGCCCCGATCTGGCGATGGGACGGCACATGTCCTACTCCGACCAGGACCTCGAGACCTTCCGGCGCACGATCGCCGAGAACCTCGAGGCGCTCAACCACGCGGTGCGCAACATCCCCGCGGAGAGCCTCCGGATGCACCTCTGCTGGGGCAACTACCCGGGACCGCACCACCGCGACGTGCCGCTGGCGGACATCATCGACCTGGTCTGGCGAGCAAAGCCTCGGACGGTGTTGTTCGAGGGCGCAAATCCACGCCATGCACACGAATGGGAGCTGCTGGCCGAGCGCGGCGTCCCGGACGACAAGGTCATCTGCCCCGGCGTGATCGAGCCGCAGTCGAACTACATCGAGCATCCCGAGCTTGTTGCCCAGCGGCTGGAGCGCTGGGCCGGTGTGGTTGATCCTGACCGCTTGATGGCGGGGGTCGATTGCGGCTTCTCGATCCACGTCGGCATGCGGGGGATCGACCCCGACGTCGCCTGGGCGAAGCTCGAGAGCATGGCTCAGGGCTGCGAGATCGCGTCGCGGCGGCTCAGCGGCTGAGCCGCCGTCAGCGGGCCGATTTTGAATCGGAGGCAGCCTCCGCTATATTTCCGGAGGAAGCCTCCGCCTAGCGGTGGAGGGTCTGCCTCGACCGAGGAGATGTTTATGGATCTCGTTACCACAAATACGGCCCTCACCGGCACCGATCTCAGGTCCCCAGCCCGACGCTCGCGGGCTGAGCGGGCGAGCGACGGCGTGATCGCCGGATACGTCCACTCGCTCACCCGCTACGCCGGCCGTCCATACAATCCGGCCGGCGGCCCTGAGCGGGCCGATCGCGCGGGCGTGGCGGAATTGGTAGACGCGCCGGTTTTAGGTGCCGGTGGGCGCAAGCTCATGGGGGTTCGAGTCCCTCCGCCCGCATTCAGGCTCCCGAGCCTGACTCGCAAGGACCGCCGAGGGTGGTGGCCGGCGAGCCCCGAGCCGGCCTGCTGACAGCCGTCAGTGCCGCACCGGTCTGCTGACAGCCGTCAGTGCCGCACCGGACCGAGCTTGCCCGCGGCCCACGCCGAGACGGTGCCGCCGGTGCCGGAGACGGTCACGCGGGCACGGACGGACTGTCGCGCGACGCGACCGGGCAACCGGTAGCTGAGCGCCCGTGAGGACCGCAGCAGCGTGCACTTCCGGGCGCAGCGATAGAAGCCGACGCTGGTCAGCCTTCCGCCCGTATAGCGCCCGCCGCTGAGCCGGACGGTCGACCCGACCACGGGGCGGCCTTTCAGTCTCGGCAGGGCGGTGATCTTCGGGCGCGCCGGTTTGCCGCCCGCTGTGGTCGTGAGCGGAGCGGGGGTCGTAGTGGTGGGGACGGTCGCCGGTGTCGTCGTCGGCACGGTCGTGGTGGAGGTCGTCGTGGTCGTCGTGACGGGCGTCGTGCTCGGCGGAGCCGGCGTCGTGCTCGGCGGAGCAGGCGGCGCGGCGATCGGGCCGACCGTCCCCGAGACGGCAGTGGCGGAGCCGGACAAGTTCGCTTCGGTCACGGCCACGCGCGGGAACAGGCCGACATCGGCTGAAGTCGCCACGTAGGAACTCGACGTCGCGCCGGCGATGTTGGTGCAGCCGCTGCCACCGCTCGTGGTGCAGTCCTGCCACTGGTAGGAAACCGTGCCGCTCGGGTCCCAGTTTCCGGGTTGCGCCTGGATCGCGACGCCGGCCTGGGGCACGGTGGTGCTGATCGTGGGCGCGGCCGTGTTGGTCGGGAGCGTGGATGTCGTGAAGGTCTGGTCGTATCCGAATTCGGTGTTGGTTGCGTTGGTCGCGACCAGCCGGAAGTGGTAGGTGGTGCCAGGCGTCAGACCTGAGAGGGTTGCCTGGACCGGGACCAGCGCCGCGCCGGAGCCGATGTCCTGCGCACTCGTCTGCAGCCCGTACGAGTTCGTGGTGCCGTACTCGAAGTGGAAGGTGGTGTCCTCGCTGTTGGGGTAGACACCCCCGGCGGCAACCGCGGTGGTGCCGGCCACGCTCGCGGTGTAAGTGCCGCCGATG
>Ga0123356_10007080_pt1 | contig 11238 bp, 22 predicted proteins | sample TergutEmb28metaG_2_FD_92546 | JGI IMG/M metagenome (GOLD analysis project Ga0123356, IMG submission 92546) | Embiratermes neotenicus P3 segment gut microbial communities from Petit-Saut dam, French Guiana - Emb289 P3 | ecosystem: Host-associated > Arthropoda: Insects > Digestive system > Gut ... | reverse complement strand
CCTCCACGCTCGCATCAGCCTTCACCATCACCTTCACCGGAAGGAGGCGGAAACTAATGTTATCACCAAAAAGAGTTAAATACCGCAAGCAACAAAGAGGCCGCATGACAGGCAAAGCCACACGCGGCAACACAATAACATATGGCGACTATGGCCTGCAGGCAATGGAGCCGGCATGGATCACGGGAAATCAAATCGAAGCAGCCCGTATCGCTATGACACGTTACTCAAAACGTGGCGGTAAGGTTTGGATCAAAATATTCCCGAATAAGCCCGTAACATCGAAACCGGCAGAGACCAGAATGGGTTCCGGTAAAGGTTCTCCTGATTTCTGGGTAGCGGTAGTAAAGCCCGGAAGAGTCATGTTTGAAATCGCCGGAGTCACCGAAGATACAGCACGCGAAGCAATGCGCCTTGCAGGACACAAGCTTCCCTGCAAAGTGAAGTTCGTAAAACGCGAGGGAATCGATCCAAATGAGATAAAATACTATGAACCGAAACCCGAACCCGTAGTAAGCGCAGCAAGCGCAGAACCGGCAAGCGAGGATGCAAACGAGACAGGTGGTGAATAAGATGAAGGCAAGCGAGGCAAGGACACTGAGCCCCGATGAATTACAAGAAAAATTAACGGGACTAAAAAAAGACCTCTTCTTTTTGAGAATGCAGCATGCGACAAACCAGCTTGACAACCCGATCAGGATTTCTCAAGTCAGAAAAGACATTGCCAGAGTCAAGACAGTTATTCGCCAGCAGCAGCTTGAGCAGGCAGGAGGTTAAGACAGATGAGTGAAGTTAGAACAGCAGGAAGAAAAACGAGGGTCGGCAAAGTCGTATCCGATAAAATGGATAAAACGATCGTCGTTGCAGTAGAAACACGCGTACCGCACCCACTTTATAAAAAGATCATAAAAAGAACATACAAGCTTAAAGCTCATGATGAGAATAATGATTGCAATTCAGGAGACACAGTACGCGTAATGGAAACACGTCCGTTATCCAAAGATAAGCGCTGGAGACTCGTTGAAGTAATCGAAAAAGCGAAGTAGACCCGACAAACTCACCGAAGGGAAGTTAGAAAAATGATACAACAAGAATCTTTTCTTAAGGTTGCCGACAATACCGGCGCCAAAGAAATAAAATGTATCCGTGTGCTCGGCGGCTCCGGCAGGAGATATGCCGGTGTGGGTGATGTTATTGTGGCTTCAGTCCGCAAGGCAGCTCCGGCAAGCACAGTTAAAAAAGGCGAGGTTGTCAGAGCAGTTATTGTGCGTACTGCTAAGGATGTCCATCGTGCAGATGGTACGCATGTCCGCTTTGACGAAAATGCCGCAGTGCTTATCAGAGAAGATAAGAACCCCAGAGGCACACGTATATTTGGCCCCGTGGCCCGTGAGCTCCGCGACAAGGAATATATGAAGATCCTTTCGCTGGCTCCCGAAGTAATTTAATTAGGGGGTAAGCGAAATGCATATTAAAACAAATGATACAGCAATAGTGATTGCCGGAAGAGACAAGGGCAAGCAAGGTAAAGTCATGAGCGTCGACCCGAAAGCCGGAAAAGTTTTGGTAGAGGGTATATATGTCGCGAAAAGACATAAGAAACCGCGCAAGCAAGGCGAACCGGGCGGCATTATTTCCAAGGAAATACCGATCTACGCAAGTAAGGTCATGCGCGTGTGCCCGAAATGCAGCAAACCGACAAGACCTGCACACAGTTTAGATAAAAACGGCAACAAGGTTCGTGTTTGCAAAAAATGCAAAGCTGAAATCTAGGAAGGGAGAAGCTCAATATCATGCCAAGAATGAAGACAAAATACAAGGAAGAGGCTGCTCCCGCACTGATGAAAAAGTTCGGGTATAAAAGCCCCATGGAAGTCCCTAGAGTTGAGAAAGTAGTCGTCAATGTCGGCTGCGGTGATGCTCGCGACAATGCAAAGGCTCTTGAAGCAGTCGTAAAGGATATTTCCATAATAACAGGTCAAAAAGCTGTAGTGACAAGAGCACGCAAATCCGTTGCAAACTTTAAGCTCCGCGACGGTATGGCTGTCGGAGTGAAAGTGACCCTCAGACAAAATAAAATGTGGGAGTTTCTCGACAGACTTCTCAACGTCGCTCTCCCGCGTGTCCGCGACTTCCGCGGCATTAGTCCAAACTCGTTTGACGGACGCGGTAATTATGCGCTCGGACTTAAAGAACAATTGGTTTTCCCGGAAATCGACTACGATAAGATCGAAAAGATCCGCGGTATGGACATAGTTATATGCACAACCGCCAAGACAGACGAGGAAGCCCGCGAACTGCTTACGCATCTGGGCGCTCCGTTCATCCAGTCATAATGTCAATGATTTGAATCGAATACTTAGAGATTGACATAGAAGGAGAAGAAAATGGCAAAGAAAGCTATGATCCTAAAGCAACAACGTGGTTCGAAATTCTCGTGCCGTCGTTATAATCGCTGCAAGATTTGCGGTCGTCCGCACGCATACCTGCGTGATTTCGGCATCTGCCGCATCTGTTTCCGCAACTTAGCATACAAAGGTCAAATCCCGGGCGTAAGAAAAGCGTCCTGGTAGGATCGCAGACTCACCCACCCGGCAAGACTCGACACTGAACGGTCGATTCAAAGACTGAGTCGAGACCACAGTGCGATAACAGGAATCAGCCTGTAACTCTTAACTAGGAGGAAAGCAACATGCAAATCACAGATCCCATTGCCGATATGCTCACACGTATCAGGAACGCCAGTGCGGCAAAACACTCGACAGTAGATATTCCCGCATCCAATATGAAAAAAGCGATCGCGGAGATATTATTGCAAGAGGGATATATCAAGAATTACCAACTTATCAATGATGGTGTTCAGGGTATTATTAAAGTGACCCTCAAATACAACGGGACAGAAAAAGCCATCGCTGGCTTAAGGCGTGTCTCGAAACCGGGCCTTCGCGTATACGCAGGCGCGGATGAACTGCCCTATGTTCTCAGAGGGCTTGGCATCGCCATTATTTCAACATCCAAGGGTATCCTGACCGACAAAAAAGCCAGAGAATCGAATGTCGGCGGCGAAGTCCTTGCGTTTGTGTGGTAAGGGGGTCAGGTGAATTATGTCTAGAATAGGAAGAGCACCGATAACCATACCTGCCGGAGTAGAAATAAAAGTGGCAGATGATAACGTAGTAACAGTGAAAGGCCCGAAAGGCACACTGGCGCAGCCGATCAACCCCGAGATCGCAGTAGGGATGGACGACGGTGTACTGAACATCACACGTCCGACTGATGCTCCGCGTCATCGCAGCCTCCACGGACTCTCACGCACTCTGATAAATAACATGGTAGTCGGCGTAACAGACGGCTTCAAAAAAGAACTCGATATAAACGGAGTCGGCTACAGAGCAACTAAAGAGGGCAATAAACTTGTCATGAACCTGGGTTATTCACATCAGGTCATCATCGACGAGATCGATGGAATATCGGTAGATGTCCCCGCACCGAATAAAATCATCATCACCGGGATCGATAAGCAGGTGGTAGGTCAGTTTGCCGCCGATATAAGAAAGAAAAGACCACCCGAGCCTTATATGGGCAAAGGTATCAAATATGCAGACGAGGTCATACGCCGCAAAGAAGGCAAGACCGGTGTCAAGTAAAGGAAGGTGTGCTTAAATGATTAAAAGACCGGATACAAAAGCTCAGCGCAAAAAGCGCCATAAAAGAGTACGCAGCAAAATCGCGGGCACGCCGGAGCGTCCAAGACTCAACGTTTTCCGCAGCGAGAAGCACATTTATGCACAAGTCATAGATGATATAAACCAGGTAACACTGTGCTCGGCATCATCTGTGGAAAAAGACTTTGATGGCTCAGGTTCAAATAAAGAAGGAGCTCAGAAAGTCGGTAAAAAGGTAGCAGAGAGAGCTATAAAAAGCGGAATTGAATACGTTGTTTTCGACAGAGGTGGATATATTTATCACGGACGTGTCAGAGAACTTGCAGAAGCTGCCCGCGAGAGCGGACTGAAATTCTAACGGGAGGAGGAAACTTAAATGGCATACGGCGGTCAAAGAAGAGATAACAGAAGAGACAACAGAAAAGAAGAAGTCCAGTCGGAATTTACAGAAAAAGTAGTTTCCTTAAACCGTGTTGCAAAGACAGTTAAAGGCGGACGTATATTCAAGTTTGCAGCGCTTTGTGTCGTCGGAGACGGTGCAGGCAGAGTCGGGTTCGGACTCGGCAAGGCAGGCGAGATATCTGAAGCCATTCGCAAAGGTATTGAGGATGCAAAAAAGAATGTTACCACAATAACGACATCAGGTGGAACGATTCCGCATGAAGTTATCGGTGTGTTCGGAGCAGGAAGAGTCCTTCTTAAGCCGGCACCTCCCGGAACAGGAGTTATTGCAGGAAGCGCTGTTCGCGCAGTTGTTGAAGCAGCAGGAATCACAGACATCAGAACAAAATGCCTGCGCTCAAACAACCCCCAAAACGTCGTAGCAGCAACCATGGTAGGCTTAAGATCCCTGCGCGACGCCACACAAGTAGCGCACACCAGAGGCAAAACAGTAGAAGAGATCGTGGGCTAGGAGTATTGAAATGGCAAAAGGAAAAGATTTAAAGATAAAGCTCGTTAAGAGTTTAAGCGGAAGAAATGTAAAGCACATTGCTACCGCAAGATCCCTCGGGCTTAGAAAAATCGGCAGTGAATCAACACAGCCCGATAATCCGCAAACAAGAGGCAAAATCGAAAAAATCAAATACATGATCGAAGTATCACAGGTATAGGAGGGAGTTAAATAATGGATATTCATGAGCTTTCTCCGGCAAAGGGTTCTACCCATGTAGCCAAACGCAAAGGCCGCGGTCATGGTACAGGTAACGGCAAAACATCAGGTCGCGGACATAAAGGTCAAAAATCACGAAGCGGTGGCGGAGTGAGAATAGGCTTTGAGGGCGGACAAATGCCGCTTGCGCGTCGCGTTCCGAAAAGGGGCTTTAACAATATTTTTGCCAAGCCTTTGACTTCAGTAAATCTGGCGTCATTAAATAGTTTTAAAAGCGGAGCAACAGTAGGTGTCGAAGAACTTTTAGAAGCCGGTGTGATCAGCAAATGCGAACACGGTGTCAAGGTTCTCGGAAACGGTTCTTTAAAAAAGAAGCTGACCGTTAAAGCAACGGCATTCTCTGAGTCTGCCAAACGTAAGATCGAAGAAGCCGGTGGAAAGGCAGAGGTGGTGTAACTTTGTTAGCAACGTTACGCAACGCATGGAAAGTTGAAGAGATAAAGAAAAAGCTACTCTTCATGGCGTTTATAGTGCTTATATACCGTTTAGGCAATGCGGTCACAGTACCGTATGTCGACACGGCTATGTTAGGCCAGTATTTCCAACAGCTTAATAACACAGTGCTCGGACTGATCAACACCATGTCCGGTAGTGCGCTTGAACGTGCGTCAATATTTGCGTTGTCGATACAGCCATACATCAACGCATCTATTATAATGCAACTGCTGACAATTGCGATTCCTGCTCTTGAACGTCTTCGTAAGGAAGGCGGCGAGGAAGGCAAGAAGAAGATCGAAAAGATCACGCGCTACGGAACAGTTGCTATCGCAGCACTTCAAGGTTATGCATACTACACACTCATCAGCAGAGGTGACGGCTTAGGCGGCTCAATGCTTATGCCCGGAGCCGAAGGTCTTTTGCCGGCAGTAGTCATTGTCGTTACGTTTATGACCGGTAGTGCACTTCTGATGTGGATGGGTGAGCAAATAACAGAGTTTGGTATAGGAAACGGTATATCCGTCATCCTGTTTGTGAGTATTGTTGCCAGATTCCCGATGGAAATCGGCGGTATGATCAATTCAACAATACAAAATCCGGCAAACTGGTGGATCTATGCTCTGATGATGATCGGTGCACTCGCCATAGTTGTCTTGATCGTCATAGTGCAAAACTCTGAACGCCGAATACCGGTTCAGTATTCGAAACGTGTAGTCGGAAGAAAAATGTACGGTGGACAATCAACGCATCTGCCTATGAAAGTCAATATGTCCGGCGTTCTCCCGGTAATTTTTGCTCAATCGATAGCATCGATACCGGCAACGATCGTCGTATTCGTACCCGCATGGCAGGAAGGCTGGCTGATGAATTTACTCGCACCGCCGGGTATTCAACAGGATGGAACACATTCGCTTGGTATACCATATATGACATTCTACTTCCTGCTCATAGTGTTCTTCTCGTATTTCTACTCAACAGTGCAGTTTAACCCCGTTGAGATATCAAATAATCTGAAGAAAAACGGCGGATTTATACCCGGCTTCCGCGCAGGAAAACCCACAAGCGAGTTTATTCAAAAGGTATTGACAAAGATAACACTGTTTGGTGCTCTATACCTTGCAGTCGTTGCAATAACACCGCTGATGATCAGCGCACTCTCACCGGTAGCAGCAGCAACAGGCGTATCAATGGGTGGTACATCAATAATAATCGTAGTAAGCGTAGCACTCGAAACGATCAAGCAACTCGAATCCCAACTCCTAATGCGCCACTACAAAGGTTTCCTCGAATAAAATTTATAATTAACCAAAGCGGAGGGTACAATAATGAGACTAATCTTGTTAGGTCCGCCCGGAGCGGGTAAGGGTACACAGGCAGAGGTTCTTGTAGAAAAGCTGAATGTTCCGCAAATATCCACCGGTGACATTCTTCGCGCCGCTGTTAAAAACGGCACACCGGTAGGTCTGAAAGCAAAAACCTATATGGACGCAGGCGACCTTGTCCCGGACGATGTAATAATCGGAGTAGTCAAAGAACGCCTCACAGCAGATGACTGCAAGAACGGTTATATATTCGACGGAATGCCGAGAACGATAGCTCAAGCTGAAGCACTGGACACTGAGAATGTGATCATTGACAAGGTGCTGTCGATCAAAGTCCCCGACGATGTTATCATCAAAAGACTCAGCGGCAGACGTACATGTCCGGCATGTGGAATGATATTTCACATCGAGACAAAAAAACCAAAAGTAGAAGGTATCTGCGACGCTTGTGGTGCAAGCCTGATCATCAGAAAAGATGATGAAGCTGAAACGATATTAAACAGACTTCAGACATACCACAAGGAAACAGAACCGCTTGTCGGTTACTACAATGCACAAGGTAAGCTGAAAGAAGTCGGTGGGGATCTGACAATAGCAGAGCAAACCGCTGAAGTATTTAAAGCACTTGGAATATGATAAGGCAAAAAAACGCCGAGACCCGAAATATGATACAGATAAAGACCGAAAGAGAACTTGACTTGATGCGAGCTGCCGGAAAGATAGCGGCTGAAGCGAGAAACATGGTAGAGAAACTGGTCGTAGTCGGCGCAACGACCAGAAGCATCAATAAAGCGGTACACGAATACCTCATCTCACAAGGAGCAGTACCAACGTTCTTAGGATACAGAGATTACCCGGCTAGCATCTGCATCTCGGTCAACGAAGAAGTCATCCATGGAATCCCGTCTTCACGCAAACTCCAGCATGGTGACATAGTTAGCATAGACGTCGGTGCAACAAAAAAGGGATACATTGGAGATTGTGCAGCAACCTTTATCGCCGGAAAAGGAAGCGAAGAGTCAGAAAAACTCGTAAGGGTCACTCGTGAGTGTTTCTATGAGAGTCTGAAATACGCAATAGCAGGCAACAGAATATCGGACATCTCAAGAGCGATCGAACAACATGCAAAGATAAACGGATTCACAGTCGTACAGGCATTTACCGGTCACGGAGTGGGAAGAAAACTCCACGAACCGCCTGAAGTCCCAAACTTTATCGCAAAACCGCGCAAAGGACCCGACCCGCGACTGATACCGGGGATGACACTGGCGGTAGAACCAATGGTCAACGCAGGAGGACCGGACATAGAAATACTTGAAGATGGATGGACAGTGGTCACAACGGACGGAAAAAGTTCAGCACATTACGAAAATACGATCCTGATCACTGAAGGTGAACCGGAGATTCTCACAGTCTGCGAGGGAATGTCATGAATGTATCTGACATAGTGATATCACTAAACGGCAGAGACGCGGGAAAAAGATTTATCGTAATACAAACGGATGCCGAATACTCGCTGATCGCAGACGGAAAAGGGCGAAGATTTGAAAAGCCGAAGCGGAAAAAGAACAAACACTTGAAATTCGAAGATAAAGCAAACAGCCTCATAGCTGATAAACTAATAGCAGGCGAGAAAATCACAAATAACGAGATCAGGAAATTTCTTGCAGGATACACAGTAGAAAATTGCAGTGAGGGAGGGATGCAAAATGCCAAAAGATGACATGATTGAATTGGAAGGAACGGTAATCGATTCGCTGCCAAACACAATGTTCCATGTGGACATAGGTAACGGACACACGATTTTGGCGCATATCTCCGGAAAACTAAGAATGAACTTTATAAGGATTCTCCCGGGCGACAAGGTAACAGTACAAATGTCACCATACGACCTGACCCGAGGCAGGATCACATGGCGTAGTAAGTAGGAGGAAATAAAAATGAAAGTCAGGCCGTCTGTAAAACCCATGTGCGAGAAGTGCAAGGTTGTCAAGCGCAAGGGCAGGGTAATGGTAATTTGTATCAACCCCAAACACAAACAGAGACAAGGTTAATGGATCACTTAATGGAAAGGATGATTGCATAATATGGCACGTATTGCCGGAGTTGACCTGCCGAAGGACAAAAGAGTAGAAGTCGGACTTACCTATGTGTTTGGCATAGGCAGAACGAGCGCAAAAAAAATCCTCGCCGAAACGGGGATCGACCCGAACACAAGGGTCAAAAACCTCACAGAAGCAGAGGAAACAGCACTTCGCGAGTGCATCAATAAGAGCTATATGGTCGAAGGTGACCTGCGTAGAACAGTTGCACTTGATATTAAGCGTCTGACCGAAATAGGAAGCTATCGCGGATTACGTCACAGACGTGGTCTGCCTGTGCGCGGACAACGCAGTAAAACCAACGCGCGTACACGCAAAGGACCGAAACGCACGATAGCTAACAAAAAGAAATAGCAGGGGAGGGAGTAATTAAAAATGCCACCACAAAAAGGTAAAAAAACAAGAACAAGGCGTCGCGAGCGAAAGAATATTGAGAAAGGCGCTGTCCATATCAGATCGTCCTTTAACAATACTATGGTAACAGTTACGGACGTACATGGAAACGCGATCTCATGGGCATCTGCAGGCGGAATGGACTTTCGCGGAAGCAGAAAATCGACTCCCTTTGCCGCGCAAACAGCAGCGGAAACAGCAGCAAAAGCTGCGATGGAGCATGGTCTGAAAACAGTTGAAGTTTTCGTAAAGGGACCGGGTTCAGGCCGCGAAGCTGCGATAAGAGCACTACAAACAGCAGGTCTTGAAGTCACAATGATCAAAGACGTAACACCGATTCCGCACAATGGCTGTCGTCCGCCTAAACGACGCAGAGTATAAGAGGGAGGTAAACAGAATATGGCCAGATATACAGATGCAGTTTGCCGCCTTTGCCGCAGAGAAGGTCAAAAACTATTTCTCAAGGGCGACAGATGCTATACCGAAAAATGTGCAACAGACCGCAGACCATATCCTCCGGGACAACATGGTCAAGGTCGCACAAAGACATCAGAATACGGACTACAGCTCCGTGAAAAGCAAAAAGCAAAAAGATATTATGGTGTTTTGGAAAGCCAGTTCCGCGGATACTTCAATATGGCAAGTAAACGCAAGGGAAAAACAGGTGAAAACCTGTTGGCGATACTTGAAACACGACTTGATAACACAGTCTATAGGCTAGGTTTCGCAATGAGTCGTGCAGAAGCAAGACAACTCGTCCTGCACGGACACTTCCTCGTAAACGGCAGGAAAGTAAATATCCCGTCTTTCCTAGTTAAACCCGGAATGATCATATCACTTAAGGAAAAAAGTCGAGGACTCGACAAACTGAAATCCGTCATCGAAGCAAACTCCTCAAGAGTACCGCCAAAGTGGCTGGAATATGATGCAAACGCTCTGATAGCAAAAGTATCAACAGTACCTACAAGAGAAGATATAGACATCCCGATCGAGGAACAACTCATAGTCGAGCTCTACTCAAAATAACTTTATTAAAGTAGACCCTCGTGCGCGTTGCACAACAATATTTAAGGAGGGTATTTCATGGTTGAAATAGAAAGACCGCGTATAGAGTGCATAGAGTCACCTGAAGACGAATCTTACGGCAGGTATGTGATCGAGCCGCTGGAGCGCGGATACGGAACAACACTTGGCAACTCACTGCGCAGGATATTATTATCGTCACTCCCCGGAACAGCAGTAACAACAGTAAAAATCGCCGGAATACAGCATGAGTTCTCAACGATCCCGGGAATTAAGGAAGATGTAACGGAAATAATCCTTAATATCAAAGGCATAGTTGCAAGACTTCACGCAGAAAGAACAAAAACCGTATACATCGAAGCATCGGGAGAATGCATAGTAACCGCAGGCGATATCAAAGCCGATGGTGAAGTCGAGATCCTGAATCCTGATTTGCACATAGCAACACTCAGTCCGGACGCATCCCTAAGCATGGAACTCACGATCGATCACGGTCGTGGCTATATGTCCGCAGAACGCAACAAATTGCAACAACCAATAATCGGAGTAATACCGATCGACTCCATCTACACACCTGTCCTCAAAGTCAATTACACTGTCGAAAACACACGTGTCGGCAATGTCACAGACTTTGACAAGCTAACAATAGAAGTTTGGACAGATAAGACTATAACAGCAAGAGATGCAGTATCACTGGGTGCAAAGATACTCTGCGACCACTTTACATTATTCACAGATTTATCTGAGTCTATCAGTGCGCAATCAACGGTCGTAGAAAAAGCAGAAGCACAAAGAGATAAAGTACTTGAAATGACGATCGAAGAACTTGATTTATCAGTTCGTAGCTTCAACTGCCTGAAACGCGTAAATATCAACACAGTTGAAGACCTGATCTCAAGAACTGAAGATGACATGATAAAGGTTCGCAATCTGGGACGCAAATCGCTTGAAGAAGTCATTCATAAGCTTGCGATGATGGGTCTGTCCCTAAAAGCAGACGAAAACTAGGAGGAGATTATTATGCCCGGCACACGTAAGCTTGGAAAACCGACGGATCAGCGCAAGGCGATGCTTCGTCAACAGGTTACCGACTTTCTTGATACAGGAAAAATGGAAACAACTGT
>Ga0123356_10007079_pt1 | contig 11239 bp, 9 predicted proteins | sample TergutEmb28metaG_2_FD_92546 | JGI IMG/M metagenome (GOLD analysis project Ga0123356, IMG submission 92546) | Embiratermes neotenicus P3 segment gut microbial communities from Petit-Saut dam, French Guiana - Emb289 P3 | ecosystem: Host-associated > Arthropoda: Insects > Digestive system > Gut ... | reverse complement strand
GAAGCCAAGTTCCACTCCTCCAATTTAATGTAGCAATCCCCAATAGTATAATAGGCGTTTTGCGCAATATTATCTTGAACCGAAGTAACTTTGGAAAGATACTCTATAGCATTTTTATAGTTTTCCGTTTTAAAATTAGCCATTCCGGCGGCATAGTAATCAGAGCGGATAATTTTATCTTTGGTTTTAGTGAAATAAAATTGAAAATATTGGTTTGCTTTTTCATATTCTGTTTTTTCATAATATGCTAATGCCAAGCAACGTGCAATATCAATTTTACTTTTATCGTTTGCTTTTTCATACAAAGGGAATCCTTTTGCAATTACTTGGTCATAATTCTTTTGGAAGAGGTAGATTTGAAGTATGTAAAACGGCACAGCATCTTGAAATTCGGGATCATTTTGCACCTTCAGAAAACCTTCGAGCGCGGCTTGGTACTGTTTTTCCTGATAAGCGATGTAAGCCAAATAATAGGTTGCCCTGTTTTGATAAGGAGATTCCATTTCACTTGCAACTTTCAGCAATGGTCGCGCTTCCGAAAACTTATTGAGTTCAAAACAGGCGTATCCTTTTTTATAGGATAATTCTGCACGAATCTCTTTGTTTATGTTCTTTTCTCCTACCAAATCGAAACTCTCAATCGTTTTTTTATAATTTTTCTTATGAAAATAGAATTTTCCGAGAGCAAAATAGGCTTGAGGTATTTGCGCACTCACAGGATATTGGTCAATGAAATTTTGCAGTAAAAAGATGGCGTCATCGTTAAAAAGATTGGCAGCGCACAATGCCATATAAAAATAGGAATCCGTCTTTAAATCTTGTTGTTTGTCGGTAGTATTTTCATAAACCCATTTAAAATATTGCTGTGCAGAGCCATATTTTTCTTTTTGATACAGTTCCATGGCATTGTCAAACTCATATTTGGGAGAATCAAACACCAACGGTTTTTGCGCAAACAATTGCGTGCAAAACAAAAATATAGCAAGACTTATCCCAATATTCTTACCAAAAATAGCAATTTTCATTTTATATATATTTAATGATAAAGAATAACGAAAGAAAGTGGAAGTTTCGTGTATTAAGTTATTCAATATTCTTAATTTGCTTGATATATAGCGCCGCCACACGAGTTTCGCGAAGCGCCCGTTACCGATTGTAAACAGTTGTCCTCCTCATGAACACGCAGGTAACCAAAAAATGCAAAAACTAACGCTTCCTTAAAATCAGTCAATTGAGAATCCGGTATCACGATTTCTGTTTCTGTTTTTTCTTTTATCAAATCTATTAAAAACCTGTTTTTTGCGCCGCCTCCGGTAACCAAAACGGTTTGCAAACCTTGTAAATTATCCGCAATTTGAAGAGCAATATGTTCACACACTGTTCTGAGTTTATCTTCAGTAGAAATTGAAAAACTATTTAATAACGGTCGATAATAGGCGGCAAAAAGTTCAAAACCAATAGATTTTGCACTGCTAAGGGAAAAGTAGGCGGGTTTATTCAGCGCTTCCAATAGTTGTGAATTTATGGTTCCCGTTTGGGCTAATGCACCGTTTTTATCATAAACGATTCCATATTGTTCCGACAGAAAGTTGAGTGGAATATTACACAAGGATATATCGTGGGCGGTTGAAGTATTATCAATATGGCGAGATATGTTTGAGATTCCGCCGAGGTTCAGGCATCCATCATATTTCCGGAACAGTAATGCATCGCCAATGGGCACCAACGGAGCGCCCTGACCTCCTAGAGCCACATCGGTAGTTCGAAAATCGCAAATCGTGGTAATTCTTGTTTTCGCTGCCAAAATAGCGCCACTGCCTATCTGCCTTGTTAATCTGTTATTTGGCTGATGAAAAACGGTATGCCCGTGCGAAGCAATGTAATTCGGTTTCTTTTCTACTTTTTCTAAAAATTGGTTAATGCATTGCGCCATGAAGTTCGAAAATGTTACTTCCGTTTGGCAAAATGTAAGCGCATTAGCATCAAAAAGTTCACGGAGTTTTTGAAATAACTCATGAGGATAGGCAAAGGTTTTGGCTTGAAGAATTTTATAATGAAATTCGTGATCATCTTTCCAAAAATCGCACAAAGCAAGATCTAAACCATCTAACGATGTCCCCGACATCAAACCTAAAATAGTTAAAGGCGAAAAATCTTTCAATATCTGTTTCATCATAATACTCATTATTAAATATTAACCACTTATCACTTACCACTTATCACTACCTGCGCCCCCGTTTTCCCAAACCGTCTTTGGCGAGTTTGATATTCGGCGATAATTTCAAACTGATGTTCTTTGGTAAAATCTGGCCACAGAATTGGAGGGAAAAAGAGTTCCGCATAAGCGATTTGCCACAATAAGAAGTTGCTTACTCTGCGTTCACGTCCGGTACGAATCAAAATATCCGGATCAGGGATTTGGTTGGTATTTAAAAAAGTTGAAAAGCTGCTTTCCGTTATCTCTTCTACATCAATATTAGTCTTAACAATCTCTTTTACGGCATTTACAATTTCCCAACGTCCGCTGTAACTTAAAGCAAGTACTACGGTTAGTCCGCTATTGTTTCTTGTTTGTTCAATGGCATCTTTCAACTCATCCTGACACTCAACAGGTAGGGTTGTAATGTTTCCAATAACCTGTAACCGAACATTATTGGACATCAAATTATCCAACTCATTTTTGATGGCTTTGACCAACAGCCCCATCAGTGCGTCAATTTCCTCTTTTGGGCGATTCCAGTTTTCTGTAGAAAACGCGTAAAGTGTAAGAAACTTTACACCTGCTTCTCCAGCTGCTTCAATAGCATTTCGCACCGCACCAACACCATTTTGGTGTCCATAAATTCGTTCTTTTCCGTGTTCTTCCGCCCAACGCCCATTTCCATCCATAATAATGGCAATATGAGCAGGAATCCGTTTTAAATCAATATTTTTCATTTCCAAAAATCATCTCATATCTCATGTCTCATCATCTAATCATTTTATCTCTTCTTATTCCGCTTATGCTTCAATTTCACATTGGTTTTAATATCGCAAATTCTATCTTCGTTTCCAATACGAATGGTAATGATTACTCCGGCAAAAGAGTACCAGTCTGTTTTAATGGTGCTATATCGTTGAGAATTATATGTATGTTTTTTTGTAGCCGGATCAGCAAAATATTGAACAATATCCAAAGTATTTGAAGACATATCATCGGGGGAAAATTCGTAATACAATCCACCAACATCATCTAAATAATTTGTTAAAGTAAAGCGGAGTCCCCATTCGGCGCCCACGCATACAATACTTCCGATATTTGCTTTAAAACCAATTCCGAAGGGAATAGCAAAACCGGTAAGTTTGTATTTTTTTGCCATTCCCTCACGCCCTTGCCCTTCCGTTCCAATGGGTTGTAAATCGTAAACGACACCATTATACGTTGCTTGCGGATTAAACGAAAAAACGGCAGCGCCGCCAAAAAGGTAGGGCGAAATTTGATTTTTATGTCCTACATTATAAACATTAAAAAAATTGAGTTCTAATTGAGCTGATATCTCAGAAATGGGAGATGAAAAAGAGAATCCTCTTTCCCTGTAATCCCAAGCGTATTGATAGTTTCCGTTACCATCTATTAAATACTCTCCTTTATCATCTTTCAGCCTTCTTAAACTGTGATTTTTCTCATCAGAAGATGCAATTTTTCCAAACAGGATATTTGCTTTCAGTGCTATGCGAGGGGAAAAGTTGTATCTGTAAATGAGTCCGCCGGCGAATTTAGCATCACGGAAAGGGAAACTGTTCAAGTCACCAAGATAAAATGAGGTACCTATCATTGTTCCTACTTCAGAACGTTGAGCTTGGCAAAAAAAGGAAACAATAAGAAACAGAATAAGTAAGCAACTCTTTTTCACAAACGTAATATTATGATTAGTAAAATGTAACGATAAGGGATAAAGAATATTGTAATATTTTATTATTCTTCTATTTTCGCGAAAAAATTATCATGACATCTTCTTTTAGTATTTTCGAGACCCTGATGCTGCTCTGTTTTGCATGCAGTTGGCCCATTTCTATTTATAAATCTTTGAAAACCAAATTTGTTTTGGGGAAAAGTCCGGCGTTTAAGGCAATTATTATTCTCGGCTATATTTTTGGCATTATTCATAAATTGATGAATGATTTTGATATAGTAACCTTTCTATGGATATTTAATATGTTTTTGGTTGGTTTCGATTTGATATTATATTTCTACTATGCTCCCAAAAATAGAGAGCAATTAGGTCGTTAACCAAAATCTTCTATTTTTGCCGTTATTATTAAAAAACAGAATCAAGTATGGCAAAGCAACTATTATTAGGCGATGAAGCAATCGCGCAAGCTGCATTAGACGCAGGAATTTCAGGAGTTTACGCATATCCCGGAACTCCATCTACCGAGATTACCGAATATATTCAACAATCCAAACAAGCAGAAGAAGGCAATGTGCATTGTTGCTGGTCGGCAAACGAAAAAACAGCAATGGAAGCCGCTATTGGTATGTCATACGCCGGAAAACGTGCTTTAGCATGTATGAAGCACGTGGGCTTGAATGTAGCCGCCGACCCATTCATGAATTCCGCCATTACCGGCGCAAACGGAGGGTTAGTATATCTCGTAGCGGATGACCCATCCATGCACTCCTCGCAAGATGAACAAGATTCGCGCTACTTCGCCAAGTTCGCTTTCGTGCCTACTTTCGAGCCTTCCAACCAACAGGAAGCCTATGATATGACCTACGAAGCGTTCGACTTTTCGGAAAAACATCGTATCCCTGTTATGATTCGCATCACTACACGTTTGGCACACTCGCGTGCCGGCGTTGAACGTAAACCGGCACGTAAACAAAACGAAATAAAACTCCATGAAAATAAAAAACAGTTTATTCTGCTGCCCGGAATTGCACGTGTTTTATATCGCGAACTGTTAGCAAAACAACCTCAATTGGAAGCAGAAGCAGTATCTTCAAAATACAACAAATATATAGATGGGGAGGATAAATCTTTGGGAATCATTGCCTCAGGAATCGCCTATAACTACTTAATGGAAAACTATGTAGGCAAAAAATGCCCATATCCTATCCTGAAAATTTCCCAATATCCTATCCCTGTAGAATTGGTAACAAAGATAACCAATGAATGTAAGGCAATCTTGGTTGCAGAAGACGGCTATCCAATTATTGAAGAGCAGTTGCGCGGATTGTTGAACAATACCGGCAATATCAAAGGGCGGTTAACCGGCGCATTACCCCGCGACGGCGAGTTAAATCCCAATCTGTTGGCAATAGCGCTTGGCTTGGAAGATACTTTCGGTATGCCCGTGCCTCCAATTGTGGCTCCACGCCCTCCGGCGCTCTGCAAAGGCTGTTCGCACATTGATACCTACAACGCCTTAAATGAGGTAATGAAGCCTCATGGACCCGGAAAAGTGTTTGCAGATATCGGTTGCTACACGTTGGGTGCACTCCCCCCCTACAACGCCATTTACTCTACGGTGGATATGGGCGCCAGCATTACCATGGCTAAAGGCGCTTCAGATGCCGGACTTTCTCCCTCTGTAGCCGTTATTGGAGACTCTACCTTTACCCACAGCGGTATCACTTCTTTGTTAGATTGCGTTGTTGAAAATACACCTATTACCGTTTTAATATTAGACAATTTCACTACCGGCATGACCGGCGGACAAGATTCTCACGCTTACGGCAGAATTGCGCAAATTTGCGAAGGATTGGGCATAGATAAAGAGCATATCCGCGTTATCAAACCATTGCATAACCAACACGAAATAAACGTGCAAATTATGAAAGAAGAGATTGCTTACAATGGTTTGTCGGTAATTATTCCTACAAGAGAGTGTATTCAAACCATCGGAAAGAAAAAAAGGTAGCAAGATGCTGAATCTTTGTATGATTGCCGCGGTAGGCAAAAATCTCGAACTTGGAAAAAACAACCGGCTACTCTGCCATTTACCCGCAGATCTAAAACGATTTAAAGCCATTACCACCGGTTACCCTGTTATTATGGGAGACAAAACCTGGGAGTCATTGCCCATAAAACCGTTGCCAAATCGCAGAAATATCGTCATCACATTAAACAAAGAGGCTGTTTACCATTCATGCGAAATTGTGCATACTATTGATGATGCCATTGACATCGTTAAAAACGAAGAAAAGGCATTCATCATTGGCGGCGCTACAATTTACAAACTATTTATAGATAAAATAGAAACCCTGTATTTAACCCGCATTGATGCAGAGTTTGATGCCGATGTTTTCTTCCCGAATGTGGACTTTAATGGGTGGAATATGATTGAGGACGTTGTGTATGATAAAGACGAAAAGAATGAGTTTGGGATGCGGTTTCAGGTATATAAGCGTTGCATTCAAGGCGAAAAGACATGTCGTTAATAACTTCATATACAATTACAAAAAAGTTTTAGATGAAAACAATACATAAAATAATCAACGGAGACAGCCGACAAATGAATGAATTAAAAGATGGATCTGTTCATTTGATTATCACTTCTCCACCCTATTGGCAACTAAAAGATTATGGAACAGAAAAACAAATTGGATTCAACGATAGTTACGAAAACTATATCAACAATTTAAACTTAGTTTGGTCGGAGTGTTTTCGCGCGTTGCACGATGGGTGTAGATTGTGTATCAATATTGGCGATCAATTTGCACGTTCTGTATATTACGGTAGATATAAGGTAATTCCTATTCATTCAGAAATCATAAAATTTTGTGAAACAATTGGCTTTGATTTTATGGGGCAAATTATTTGGCAAAAAGCTACTACGATGAACACCACCGGTGGCGGTGCAGTAATGGGCAGTTTCCCTTACCCACGAAACGGTATTGTAAAATTGGATTTTGAATATATTTTGCTTTTTAAAAAACAAGGAAATGCGCCAAAAACCACGCAAGAACAAAAAGTTAATTCTGTAATGACTAACGAAGAATGGAATACTTATTTTAATGGACATTGGTATTTCAACGGTGTAAAGCAAGACAAACATTTGGCAATGTTTCCGGAAGAACTGCCCCATCGTTTAATTAAAATGTTTTCCTTTCCAAATGAAACTGTTTTAGACCCCTTTCTTGGTAGTGGAACGACCTCTTTGGTTGCAAAAAATCTCAATAGAAATTCCGTAGGTTATGAAATCAATTCTGAATATATTCCAATAATAAAGGACAAAATTGGCAGAAATAATGCCTTTTTGCAAATTGAAATAGAGATAATTAAACAGCAAGAAAATACAATCGATTTTGAAAGTAAAATAAAAGAGTTGCCTTATCTCTTTATTGACACACACAAATTGGATAAAAAAGTTGACGTTAAAAAACTACAATATGGCTCAAAAATAGATACTGTAAGTGATGGAAAACGTGAAGAATATTTTACCGTAAAAGAAATCATTAGCCCTGACCTTGTAAAACTAAATAATGATTTAATAATAAGATTAATAGGCATAAAACAAAATCATGCTATCAACAAAGAGGCTATGAAATTTTTGAGCGAAAAAGTGAAAGGAAAGCGTGTATTCCTGCGTCATGATAAGGTAAAATATGATAGCGATAATCGTTTAATGGCCTATTTGTATCTTGAGAATAAGACGTTTGTGAATGCACATCTGTTGAAAGCAAGATTGGTGGAGGTAGATGAAAAATTAGAGTTTAAGTATAAAGAAAAATTTTTATCATTCTAAGAATAGAAATATGAAACGAGAGAAATATTCACAAGATTTCGGAAAAAAAGAAAAAGTTCTCAATTACACTTGCCAAACATATCAACTCTCGCGCCCCAACAAAGTGGGTGCAGTTATGGCATTAATCAGAGAATGTCAGCCAAATACAATTAAAGAATGGGAACAATGGTATTTTGAAAACGCTTACACTGAAGCAAAAGCGAAAACCAAAATTACTAAAGAAAGTTTGCAAGAATTAGGCGAGCGATTGTATGAAAAAATTACTGAAGTAGTTATCCCCGAATGGCAAGTAGCATTTGCACAATTAACATCACAAGATTGTATAGATTACGTTTTTAACTTGACAATCAATCGCACTTTTGATGGCTTTTTACGAGAAAAATCTGTGGTAAACGATGGGTTGTCCAAAATCTTTACAGATATTATTTTTGAAGAGAGCGACCCTGAACTTGACCATGCTGGCGATATTGACTATATTGCCAAAGTTGGAAGCAAAGCCTTTGGCATTCAGATAAAACCCGTAACGGCAAAAGCAAATTTCGGCAACTATTCGGCAACAGAGCGAATGAAAATAAGTTTTGCCAATTTTGAAGAAAAATTCGGAGGGAAAGTGTTTATTGTTTTCAGTCTTGACGGAGAAATTGCAAATAAAGAAATTATTAAAGAAATAAAAAAGGAAATTGAAAGATTGAGTTGATAATTTCCTTTGAATCAATGTATAAATATGGCAAACTTGAACATTTTAATCATCGGTCGGGGTGGACGTGAACACGCCATCGCTTGGAAAACAGCGCAATCAAAACTTGTATCTAACATTTTTGTGGCGCCCGGAAACGACGGCATCGCAGAATCCTTTTCCTGTGTCAATATTAACGAAACAGATACTGAAAATTTAGTACTGTTTGCCAAAGAAAACAACATTCATCTTACCATAGTAGGTCCCGAGGTGGCGCTCATGAACGGCATCGTGGATGCCTTCCAAAAACATGGATTAAAAATCTTCGGACCCACCCAAGCCGCTGCGCAAATTGAAGGCAGCAAACAGTTTGCCAAAGAGTTAATGCACAAACATCATATCCCAACCGCTGCTTTTGAGGTGTTTGAAGATTACCACAGCGCCAAACAATATTTGCTTGAAAAAGGCGCACCTATCGTCATAAAATACGATGGTTTGGCAGCCGGCAAAGGCGTAGTAGTGGCCGCCACAATAGAAGAAGCCGACCATGCTTTGCGAGATATGTTGATAGACAACAGGTTTGGAAAAGGGAAAGTAGTTATTGAAGATTTTTTGTCCGGTCCAGAGTTTTCGCTCATGGCATTTGTGCATGGCGAAACCGTACTGCCTCTTGCCATCGCCCAAGATCATAAACGTGCTTTTGATGGCGATCAAGGTCCTAACACAGGCGGTATGGGCGCATACACGCCTGTTCCCATCATCCCTGACACCGCAGTGGAAGAAGCGGTTAATACTATCATGAAACCCACTGCCAAGGCAATGGTAGAGAACGGAACTCCTTTTACCGGTATTTTATACAGCGGACTGATCCTTACCCAAGAGGGACCCAAAGTAATTGAATTTAATGCTCGCTTCGGCGACCCCGAAACCGAAGTGGTGTTACCCAAAATGAAAAGCGACATGATTGATGTAATCCTGAAACTGCTCAACGAAAAACCCTATCCTATCGAATGGCATGAGAACGCTTTTTTGGGTGTAGTGTTGGCATCAAAGGGGTATCCGGAGGCGTTTGAGAAGGGGATTGAGATTGAAGGATTGAGGGATAGAGGGAATGAAGGAATAAATGCGATTGTATTTCATTGTGGTACGGCAAAGAGAGAGGGAAAATGGGTAAACAATGGTGGGCGCGTTCTGATTGTTGTTGGCGAAGGAAAAACGCTTTCCAACGCCCGAAAAAATGCGTACAGAGAGACCGAAAACCTCAGTAGTTGTGAAAATTTGTTTTACAGAACTGATATTGGGTGGCAAGCGATGTAGTAATTTACGACTTCTGATTAAAATAAACAAAATGACTTGTCTTTACCACCTTCCGATCTACGATTTTCGATTTGCGACTCCTATGGGCGACCGCATAAGTCGCCTTTTCAATCATCTTATCATCTCATCATTTCATCATCTCATCATCTTTTTCTTCTTTCTCTTTTTCTCATTTCTCCCTTTTTCCGCTTATGCACAAGAAAGCCTCAACCCAAACGGCTACAATATTTTCTACTACCCCAATGGCGTTAAATCCAGTGAGGGAACTTTGGTAAACGGAAAACCCGACGGCTACTGGAAATCGTATAACGAAAAAGGAACGCTTGTTTCGGAAGGAAACCGAAAAAACTTCTTGTTAGACAGTGTATGGGTGTTTTATACCAACAATAGCGACAAAAGTTTGGAAATTTCTTACCGTGAGGGCAAAAAACACGGGATCAGAACACAATATTTCAATGATGAAACAATAGTGGAAGAATGGAAAGAAGATACTCTAATCAATGCCATTCAGGCATATTACTTATCGGGCGAACTGAAACGGCTTACTCCTACCTATGAAGGTAAATCTCATGGGTTGGAAAAAGAGTTTAACAAAGAGGGATTAGTGATCGTAGTTTCAAAATATTTTGCCGGTATTTTGGGAAAACGCGAATTTATTAACCGCACCGACAAATTCGGCTTGAAACAGGGTGGTTGGAAATATTTTTGGAACAATGGAAATCTGCAAATAGAAGGCGCTTACCAAAACGACAAGAAAAAAGGATACTTTAAATATTACGACGAAGAGGGTAATTTTAAATATGTAGAAAAATATGATAACGATGTTTTGGTGGTAGATGCGCCCGAAACCCGGCAAATGGATATTAAAACCGTTTATCATCCCAATGGGAAACCCGCCATTACAGCCACTTATTACAAAGGCGTTCCCGACGGAATTCGCCGTGAATTTAACGAAGACGGACAAGTAATTAAAGGATATGTGTTTACAAACGGCATCTTAAGATACGAAGGGATTACCGATGAAGACGGCAAAAGGCAGGGGCTGTGGAAAGAGTATTACCCCACCGGTGAACTGAAATCGCAAGGACATTATATCAACTCAAATCAAGAGGGCAATTGGAAGTTTTATTTCGAAAATCAAAGAATTGAAGTGGAAGGTCGTTACAAAAACGGAAAAAAAGAAGGGACATGGTACTGGTATTATCCCAACGGCGCTGTATTGCAAGAAGAAAATTGGAGTAACGGCAAGTTGGACGGAGATTTTTTTGAATACAACGAAAATGGAGAAATTGCCGTAAAGGGAGAGTATCTGGAAGGCACCGAAGAGGGCGAATGGTTTTACATTCAAGGCAAAGCCATTGAAAAAGGAGTCTATTACGATGGCATGCGCACCGGACTTTGGACTACAAAATGGCGCGAAGAGGGAACACCAATATCCGAAATTGAATACGACCAAAACCTCTTTAACGGGAAACACATTTTGTATTATCACAACGGAAAAATAAAAGAAACAGG
>Ga0123356_10007077_pt1 | contig 11242 bp, 12 predicted proteins | sample TergutEmb28metaG_2_FD_92546 | JGI IMG/M metagenome (GOLD analysis project Ga0123356, IMG submission 92546) | Embiratermes neotenicus P3 segment gut microbial communities from Petit-Saut dam, French Guiana - Emb289 P3 | ecosystem: Host-associated > Arthropoda: Insects > Digestive system > Gut ... | reverse complement strand
TCCCCCGCAAAGGGGGAGGGCAAGAACGGGAGCCAAAGCGCCCCAAAGGAGGCTGGGGGGCGCCCTTCCCGCAAAAAAATTGTTTTCCGCGTAATTTTCCCCACCATTAGCATTTTCCCACCCAGTATAGTAAAATAGCATTGTAACATAAAACAGGGGGGTACGTCATGGTCGCATTATACCGCCGTCTGCGCCCGGCGCGGTTTGCCGATGTCGTGGGGCAGGAGGCCGCCGTGCGCGCGCTGAAGAACCAGGCCGCAAAGAAAACACCCGCGCACGCCTATCTTTTTTGCGGGCCGCGCGGCACGGGCAAAACCTCGCTCGCCCGCATTATGGCCCGCGCCTGCAACTGCCTGCACCCCCGGGAGGGCGAAGCCTGCGGCGAATGCCACAGCTGCCTGCTGGAAAACCCCACCGACATAATCGAAATCGACGCGGCCTCCAACAACGGCGTGGAGGAAATCAGAAGCCTGCGCGATTCCATCCGCTATGCCCCCGTGGCCCTTACGTATAAAGTGTATATCATCGACGAGGTGCATATGCTCTCCGCCGGGGCCTTCAACGCGCTGTTAAAAACGCTGGAGGAGCCGCCGCCGCACGCCATTTTGATGATGGCCACCACGGAGCTGCACAAGGTGCCCGCCACGATAGTCAGCCGCTGCCAGCGGTACGAACTGCGGCGCATCACGTTTGGGCTGCTGCGCCAAGGCGTGCTTGGGGCCGCCGCCGCGCTGGGCGTGGGCATTGAGGATGAAGCCGCTGACCTGTTGGCTCGCGCCGCCGACGGGGCCATGCGGGACGCGCAGGCCCTGACCGAGCAAGCCGCGGCCACCTGCGACGGCGACATCACCGCAGAAGCCGTGGGCCTTATGCTGGGCGGGGCCGACCCGGCGCAGCTTGCGCAGTGGGCGTCATTTTTAATACATAAAGACCTGCACGGGTGCTTGAAAATCGCCAACAGCCTGATTTCAGCAGGGCGGGATCCGGCTGTTTTGACAGCTGATCTGGCCGGGCATGTGCGCAATCTGCTGCTGGCCTCCAGCGGCGGCGCGGCCATGCTTAGCGAGGAGACTCGTGCGGAAAGCTTTGTGGAGCAGGCCAAGGAGACCACAACCGCATTTTTGTGCGAAGCATTGGATGTATTGTTGCAAGCCGAGGCCAATATGCGGTGGCACCCCCAGCCGCGACGGGTGCTGGAATGGGCGTTGGGAAGGATTTGCGTGGAAAAAGAACTTGTTACTACGCAAATAATACAAAAACCGCAAGTAAAGCAAGAAAAAAAACCGACAGCGGAAATTATAAAAAAGCCCGAAACCATAATCCAAAAAACCGCCGATGCGTCTTTCAACCCGCAGTCTCTCCTTGCCGCCATAGCCCAGCAGGCCCCCCAGCTGACGTTCCAGCTTACAGCGGGCCGGTTTGAGAGCCTGGAGGGCGACGTGCTGCATTTGGTATTTCCGCCCGGTGAGACCATTGCGCGGGCCTTTACCGAACGACCTGAAACGGTGGCAAAGATACAGGATATTGCCTCGGAAACCTTGGGGCATAAAATCCGCCTGCAAATCACAAGCAAGGATCAGCCCCAAACCGGGGAAAACCCCATGCAGGCTGCTGCCGCCGCGTTTTTCGGGCGGGAGAATGTGACGGTTAAGAACGATTGATTATGACCGACGAAACCCTCGCCCTAAAAGCCCAACAGGGCGACCAGGCCGCCTTTGAACAGCTGCTGGCATCCTATACCGCGCTGGTGCGCTCCCGCGTGCACGGGTTTTTTCTGCTGGGCGCGGACGCCGAGGACGCCATGCAGGAGGGTATGATCGGGCTGTTCCGCGCAATACGGGACTACGATCCTGAGCGTGGCCCGCTGCGGGCCTTTGCCGACTTGTGCGTGCGCCGGCAGCTGACGGACGCAGTGCGTGGGGCCACCCGAAGCAAGCACGCGCCGCTGAACAGCGCAACACCCCTTGACCCTGCAATATCAACCGATCAAGGCGACCCTGAGCGCGCACTGCTCAACCGCGAGCTGCATCAAACGCTGATTGAACAAATCAAGCCCGTGCTGTCCCGGATGGAGGCGCAGGTGCTGGAGCTGTTTTTGGCCGGGGAGCGGTACACAGAAATCGCCGGCCGCCTGAACAAGCCGCCCAAGTCCATCGACAACGCTTTGCAGCGCATTAAAGCCAAGATACAAAAACAGGAGATTCTATTGTGAAAAAGATTAAGACGCCTGCCCTGATTGCAACGATACTGGCCCTGCTGCTTGTGGCCGGATTTGTAATACCCGCCGTAGTACGGCCACAGCCTACGCAAACGATCGTTTCCTCACCCACGCCTACGCTTGCGCCCGCCCCCGTAATAACGTCCGCAAAAAAAGTTGTAATTAGTGTGGAGCCTGTAACGGGGTCACTGCTTAGCAGGTATGACAGCTACGATGAACTGGTGGAATACGAGAGCGGCGAACGCAGGGCTTTCATCACCACAGCCCCGGCACGGGATTTTAAGTTTATCGAGCTATATTATAATGAAACAGAGCAAAGGTTTTATGAAACCGTTGCTCTGTATGAACTTAGCATTTTGCGGCCGGAAAGGCCTTTCATAGCCGAGGCGACATGGTCGGAAACCATCCCCAACAGGGGTATACGTTTTGTGGACGAGAAAGGCGATACAAGGTTTTTTTGGATTGGAGAAAGCGGGGAGGACGGCCGGCTGTTTATTACAGAATTTGAGCCAGTAGTTCCGCATTCTCCTTGAGCTGGTCGCGGTCACGCTGGAATATGCCCACGGCGGCGACATCATTGGGTTTGATGCCGGAGTATGTTTCTGTGAAACACTCGCGCAGGCCCTCAGGGGTGAAGGCGTAGTTGCCGCCCCCCAGTATTTTGTAGGCTATGCAGGGCTTATCCAGCCACCGTATCGTCTCCAGCATGGCTTGGCGATCCTCGCGGAAAAAGCCGTGCTCCTCGTTCTTTTTACCTGATACCGAGGAGGATACCCGCCCCTCCTGGCCCCGGCGCAGATTATGCAGGCAGGCCATGTAAAAATCGGGGTTCAGTTCTTTTTCCGCAATGGGCACAAATGCGGGCACATGGGTGGCCAGCCCCACGGGTATGTTTGCGCGGCGCATCTCGTCCATATTTTGCTTGATTTCATCAACCCGGCCAGTCTCAAAGAACTCATCGCCGTGGGTTCCCTGGTGGAAGATGGCTATGGCCCCGCCCTCAATGGCATTATTGACGTTCACCTTCATCAGCAGCGGCACGTTTGTCTGCGCTATCCATTTCAACTTGCCGCCCTGGTTGCGGTATTGGCGGATGTATCGGGTGGTAAAATCGTCAGTGGTGGCTACAAACGCTGTGTAGCCCAAGGTTTCCGCGTATTTAAGGTCGCGGATGATCTTTTCTGTGGTATAGTAGTCCAGCATCTCGTCGCGGGAAATCTGCGCTTCGATGTAAGAAAAACCCATAAAGGGGTTACCCCCCACAATCAGGCGTCCGGTTTTGTGGCCAAGGAAATCAACGGTTTTCATAATGCAAACGCCTCCCAGCTAAACCATTATACCACAATAATGCTACACTAAAAAAGGAAGTGGATCATTGCGTAAAAACAAGTATTTAAACGGCATACTGCCAATGATACTGATGAATGTTTCCATAGGCGCGGTATATTGCTGGACGTTGTTCAAAGAGGACATCATGGCCTACACGGGCTTTAATAAATCCGTGGTGGAATGGTGCTTCTCCTTGGCGATATTTTTTCTGGGCATGTCGGCGGCGTTCGGCGGCAGGATCGTGGAGAAGGACGTAAAAAAATCCAGCCTTATAACATTTATTATGTTTACGGCGGGCTGGGTCGTTACAGGCTTGGGCATCCAGATTAAAAGCCCGGTTATCACAGTAATTGGTTTTGGCGTCATACAGGGCATCGGACTGGGCATTGGCTATATTACCCCGGTAAAAACCCTGATGATGTGGATGGAAAAGAATATCGGATTCGCCGCCGGGCTATCTATCACGGGCTTTGCGCTGACCGGGCTGCTGCTTAACCCGTTGATAGCCGTGCTGTTAAGAAATTTTCAAGTCTTTACGGCGTTTTATATGTTGGCGGGCATTTTTGGGGTGTTGATTTTTGCCGGGTATATGCTGATTTGCAGACCGGAGGTAAGCGTTGTTAAGGACAAGGCCGAAAGAGCGCTTTCCATTAAAGAAATTGTGCTGTCGCGTAAGTTTATTTTACTGTGGCTGCTGTTTTTTATCAACATCGCCTGCGGGCTGGCGTTGATCAGCCAGGAAAAGCAGGTATACCGAATACTAGGGCATGATTCGGACTTTTTGGTGGTGCTGTTCTGCAACATCAGCGTGATTTTTAACCTTGCCGGGCGCATGTCCACGGCCTCGTTGCAGGACAGGCTGAGGCAAAAGCACGTGCCCTATTACTATATGGCGGCATTATCGCTGTTGGTTTGTGTTGTGTCGGCATTTTATTCCCGCACGCTGGCCGTGACGCTGGCAATGATGTGGACGGTAAACTTCTTTTTTGGCTGCGGGTTTTCCTGTCTGCCCAATATACTGCACCAGCATTACGGCATAGGCCGGCTGGCCACAATACAGGGCTTGGCGCTTAGCGCCTGGGCGGTAGCCGGGCTAGCAGGCAACCAGTTTTCCTCGTTTATTATTGGGAGGTATGGGTTGGCCGTGCTGTATGGGTGCTTGGGTGGGTTTTATTTGTTAGAGTCGATGGTGTTGGTTTTGTGGGCGAAAAAAAAGACCTGAAATGCCCCTTTACAATCCCCCAGCATTGATGTATACTTAGTCAGAACATCTGTTCTACCTAAGTTACGCTTTACAATAGGGGGGGAGTTAACACATGGACCTAATGGAAAAACTCACAATTCTAACCGAGGGCGCCAAGTACGACGCCGCATGCACGTCCTCCGGCTCCAGCCGGCCGGGTACGGTGCCGGGGGGGTGCTGCCATTCCTTCGCCGCCGACGGCCGGTGCATCAGCGTGCTTAAGGTGCTGATGACCAACTATTGCGTGTATGACTGCAAATATTGCGTGAATCGGGTGTCCGCCGACTGCCGGCGCGCGGCCTTCACCCCTGCCGAGCTAAGCGATTTAACGATGTCGTTCTATCGGCGCAACTATATTGAGGGGTTGTTTCTCTCCAGCGGCGTGCTGAAAAGCCCCGACCACACCATGGAGCAGATGATACGTGCACTGGAAATACTGCGGCACGACAATGGCTTTCAGGGGTATATCCACGCCAAGACCATACCCGGGGCGTCGCCGGGGCTGGTAACAAGGCTGGGGCTGCTGGCCGATAGGCTGAGCATCAATATAGAACTGCCCAGCGAGGACAGCCTGGGATTGCTGGCGCCGCAAAAAAGCAAGGCGGCCATTCTCGACCCCATGCGGCAGATACAGGGCGAACATTACCAAAGCCGGAACGAATTGGTGTTGTACAAAAACGCACCGGTGTTCGCGCCCGCCGGGCAGGCCACGCAAATGATCATCGGGGCCAGCCCGGAAAGCGACTATCAGATTATCAACCTGGCCTCCGCGCTCTATAAAAAATACAGGCTGCGGCGGGTGTTTTACTCGGCCTACATACCCGCCGTGGAAAACACCTTGCTGCCCGCCGTGGACACCAAGCCCCCGCTGCTGCGCGAGCACAGGCTTTATCAGGCCGATTTCATGATCAGATTTTACGGCTTTTCCGCAGGTGAGATTCTAACGCCGGAGGAGCCAAACTTCAACCCCTATCTTGACCCTAAATGCAACTGGGCTATACACAACATGCACCTGTTCCCCATGGACATCAACCGCGTGCCCCTGCGCGACCTGATGCGCATCCCCGGTGTGGGGCCCACAAGCGCCCAGCGCATTATAACTGCGCGAAAAAACGGGCGGCTGGGCGTGGCGGAGCTAAAGCGCATCGGCGTGGTGCTCAAGCGTGCGCGGTATTTCCTGCGGGCCGCAGACTGGCCCCCCAACATCAAGATCGACCGGGAAACCGCTGTGCGCGCACTGATCGACTCCAAGGTCTACGGGTTCGGGTCGGAGCAGCTCTCTATGTTTGGCCCCAACGGCCTGCCCGGCGGGAATGATCTGTCCACGGTGGCGGACGCGGTGGAGGAGGCAACCCTATGTTTAGCAGCTGCGATTTAGTCTATCTGTACGACGGCAGTTTGGAGGGTTTTTTGTGCTGCGTTTTTGAAAGCGTGTACACCGGCGTTGTTCCCTTTGATATTTTGACGCGGGAAAGCCCCCTGCCGCTGCTGGAAACACAATATATAACAACGGACCAAAACCGCGCCGAGCGGGTGCGGGCGTCCATCCCGGCAAAGATCTCCCACCGTGCCTGGGAGCTGATATGCACAGTGTTTTGCAGCTGCCTTGTGCAAAAAGAGCTGCGCATGCTGGAGTTTTTGCTGCGGGCCTACAAAAAGGGCGACCGCATGCTGGATAGCCTTGGCGATCCGCTGGTGACTGTGCTGCTGGGGGCGGAGCGGCACCTGTTCGGTGAAGCCGGCAAGCTAAAGGGCTTTGTGCGGTTTGAAGAGATAGAGGGCGGCGGGCTGGCGGCGGTGATCACGCCCAAGAATTTTGTTTTACCTTTTATGGCGTGGCATTTTAACATGCGCTACCCAAATGATAACTTTATTATATATGACAAAACTCACAACGCCGCCCTGATACGGCAGAATGGGGAAAGCGATATTATCCATGCGGAAAATGTGGTGTTTCCTGAGGTATCAAAAGACGAGCGGATGTATCAGGCGTTATGGAAAAACTTTTACGACACGGTGGCCATAAAGGGCCGGGATAACCCGCGTTGCCGCATGACGCATATGCCTAAGCGGTATTGGGCTAATATGACGGAGGTGCGGTAAGCGCCTCCAATTGATTAATCAACTCGGGCATACTTTTGGATATGGTTCCCCAAAGCACCGCCATATCCACATTATCATAATCATGTACTAGCTTATTCCGCATGCCACGTATGCTGCGCCATGGAATATTGGCATGCGCCGCCCGCGCCCCCTCGCTTATATGGCTGGAAAGCTCGCCAATCTGCCCAACAATAAATGCACAAGCAGAAACAGTTTTGTTATCCGATAGAAAATCTTCGAAACCAAACCCTGAGATATAATCCATCGCTTCTGTGGCGTACCGGATAATCTTGTGCAGAATTACTCGATCTTTATCTGTCATAAATCCGAATACCTTCCTCTTGAATCGTTGTGTATAGCGGAGATGGATTGCGTATTTCCGAAAGCTCAAACAAATCCACCGGCTTGCCCAACCGTTCGCAGATTTCATCTAACACGCCATAAAAATGTATATTCAATAGCTTCCCGCGGCTGTCAATCACTATATCAATGTCGCTTTGCTCATTATAATTCCCCTTTGCATATGAGCCGAAAAGTGTTGCGGAAAAAACCGGGTTTGACTGGAAAACCGGCAAAAGTGCATTTTTTATTTCATTAATTTCCTCGGTCTTGCTCGCCATTAGTTAGCCCCCTTTTGAATAAGTATATATCCAAAGCGTAAAAAAAGCAACAAAAAGCCCCGTTTTGAAAAAAGCAGCCCTTACGAAAAGGGCCGCTTTGAATACAAAAAAGCTCTCTTCATAACGAATGTTTCATTTAAAACGGGGCGCTCCGTAACGGAGCGGTGCTAACAGGTTTTCACGCCAATGCTTGGCGCAACAATCTGTCAAACTCGTCAATCAGCTCCGCCGGCACATTGCCCGCGCGGATTTGTTGGGCCAGCACCACCAGCTCGTCCACTATATCTTGGTCGGACGTCACCACAAAAATGGTGTTTTTCTCCTCATCGGCATTGGCCAGTTGCAGCTTGATCCTGTCCACCACGCTGGCGCTCATGCTGCCCCGGAACTGGTCTCCGTAGGTCACGCCCGCCATGCATACCTGCTCCATTTTGACTACCACGCCGCTGTCCACCTCGGGCACGGCCAGCAGTGCGTCTGCCAAGCCCTGAACGCCCGCAACGCTGCCCTCAGGGGCAGCGCTGTTGTGGGGTTCCACGGAATGCTCCGGCAGCATATCCGTGTGTCCGGGGATCATTTCTGTATGCTCCGGCAGAAGCGGCGAATGCAGCGGATCGGTTTGCACAGGCGGTACATAGGGCGTGGCTGTGTGTGCGGGCGGCATGGTTGTTGCATGCGGCGTGGGCGAGCGTCTGGCGCAGCCCCCCATCAAACATAGGGCCAGCACCAAGATTAGCGTAAGTAAAATTGTTCTGCGGTTAAATAAGGACATTTCGTGTCGCCTCCTTTGCCCTATATTCTTGACGACGGGGGCGGGTTCTATACATGATCCGGTTTTTATGGTATTATAAAATGGCCTAAAGTTCGGGAAAGTGGTAAATCTATGCAAAAAATCGGGTTCAACAACAGCGATTATCTGGCGCTGCAGTCCGGAAATATTCGCCGCCGTATGGAGGGGGCGGATAAGCTGTATTTGGAATTCGGTGGCAAGCTGATCGGGGATGGTCATGCCGCGCGGGTAATGCCCGGCTTTGACCCCGACGGCAAAATCAAGCTTTTATCAGAGCTCAGAGATTCCGCAGAGATAATTTTGTGCATTGGCGCTCCGGCAATAGCCCAGAACAAGGTGCGTTCTGATGTTGGTATAACCTATGATCAGGACATCCTGCGCCTGATTGACGCACTGCGAACCATGGATTTATCGGTAAGCGCGATTGTGATAACCCTGTACAACGGCCAGCCCGGAGCAGACAGTTTCCGGCAAAAGCTGGAAAACAGAGGGGAACAGGTCTACGTGCACGCCCTGACACGCGGCTACCCCTCCGATGTGGACGTAATCGTGTCCGAGGAGGGATATGGCGCCAATCCATTTATCAAAACCACAAAACCCTTGGTGGTGGTTACCGCTCCCGGCCCAGGCTGCGGCAAGCTGGCCACATGCTTGTCACAGCTATATCATGAGCAAAAACTGGGTGTCAAAGCCGGATATGCCAAGTATGAGACGTTCCCGGTATGGAACCTGCCGCAGAATCACCCTGTTAACCTGGCGTATGAGGCCGCCACCGCCGACCTGCACGATGTTAACATGCTGGATACCTATCACCTTGATGCCTACGGCGTGCAGGCCGTGAACTACAACCGCGATTTAGAGGTTTTCCCGGTTGTGCGCTCAATTTTAAAACGCATCCTGGGTGAAACGCCCTACCGTTCCCCCACCGATATGGGTGTGAATATGATCGGCAGCTGTATTACCGACGACGATATTGTACGCAATGCAGCGCGTCAGGAGGTTATATGCCGCTGGTATAAGGCCAGATGCGAGTATATCTTGGGCCAGTGCGACTCCGCGGTTGCCCAGCGCATTGAGATATTGATGAGCCAGATGGAGCTGCATGCTGAGGATCGTGCGGTGGTGGGGCCGGCTCTGATGGAATCGGAGCGCACAGGCCGCTCCACAGTAGCGTTGGAGTTGGGCGACGAGCGCATTATTACCGGCAAAACCAGTGAGCTGATGAACAGTACTGCGGCTGTGGTGCTAAATGCCGTTAAAGCCATGGCGGGCATAGACGATTCCATACCATTGATTGCCCCCACGGTTTTGGAACCCATACTGGGCCTGAAAAAGGACCTGCTGGGCAGCCGTTATCCCGCCTTGAAACTGGAGGAAATATTGCAAGCGCTGTATGTGTCCGGCAACTTTAACCCCACTGCCACCTGCGCTATTAAGCAACTTCCACTGTTGAAGGGCTGCGAGGCCCACAGTTCCGATCTCATCACCCGCGACGATCTTACCACTATGCAAAAGCTGGGCATCCGGGTGACCTGCGAACCGCTATACCCCACCAAAAGCCTGGCATTTAGATAAAAAGGAGCGTAACTTATTATGAAAGCGAAACGGATAGCAATAATCGTGCTGGCAGCTTTATTTGTGTGCTTGCTGGTTGTGCTGATTGACTGGGGCAGAAACAGCCCTCCTCCGTCCGACGATACCACGCCCACGGCCGGTAATGTTCTGTGGACTGCCGACGGGCCTAACAAAACCCCCAAGCCCAGAAAAACAAGGGTACCGGGGCCCAAAACCCCTATACCTGCCGGCTTGGTCTATATGACCATGGAGGACGTTTATCAGTTTTCCGATAAGACAAGCCCACTGATGGCGGAGGATTTTTATCCGTTTATTGTGGAGGAAAAAGGCGGTGGCTGGACGACCTACGCAATTCATGGAGACGGTGGCAAAACCGTGTCGGAATTGCGCATAATGCTTTACGCCAACGGCATTGTGTCCAGCGCGCTGCTTTATCCGAACCCTGAGGGCAGCAAGTTCGTGGACATTTGGAACTATGATCTGGACGCCTACCTCAATGATGCCAAGATGGTTGGGAAAAACCGCCCGGCAGAGCAATTTTTTGCGCCCATTGCATACAAGACTACCCCGTCGCGCAATCAAAAGTATTCTATAGAGGCTTTTGGCGTTAACCCTTGGGGCGCCAGCGGCATAACCATGATTCAAAAAGTACGCATTATAAAGAATGATACCGGGGAAGAAATATGGCAAACCGAGCCCGGCGGCGGCAACCCGGCGTTTTCCTGGTCGCCAAATAATGACTTTGTAACAGTGACAACCAGCACGCGCTTAACCACAAGCACAATGGTTGTGGATGTGGCAAAAGCCTCCTTGCGTTATTTGCCGGATCATGTTGACATTGCCAAATTAGCGGAAACAGAATATCATGATACCCGCCCGGATGTAACAATAGAGCCTGCAAAATGGGAAAACGGAACCACACTGCTGGTGAAGATATCTTGGAGCATGCCCGAGGGTGACCGGTTTACCTGTGAGTATACCTATAATAACGCGAACGGGAAGTTTGCCCTGAAATAAATGAAGAAGAAAAACCTCTACCCCGCCGCCCTGGCCCTGTACGGCCTGGCAGTGGGCATGTCCGACGGCGTGATGGCCAATTATTTCCGTGACGTGTACGGCGTTTCCGCTTATACACGCGGGGTGTTGCAATTCCCGCGGGAGCTGCCTGGCGTGCTGGGGGTGCTGGCAGTAGCGGGGCTGCCCTTTCTCAACGATTTGCGGCTGGCCGCGCTGGCCCAAATTTGTTCCTGCATAGGGATTGGGCTGCTGGGGCTGTACACGCCGCAGTTTTCCGCCATGATGGCCCTGCTTTTTTTATTTTCCTCCGGGTTGCACCTGTTCACGCCGCTGCAAGACAGTATAGG
>Ga0123356_10007076_pt1 | contig 11242 bp, 9 predicted proteins | sample TergutEmb28metaG_2_FD_92546 | JGI IMG/M metagenome (GOLD analysis project Ga0123356, IMG submission 92546) | Embiratermes neotenicus P3 segment gut microbial communities from Petit-Saut dam, French Guiana - Emb289 P3 | ecosystem: Host-associated > Arthropoda: Insects > Digestive system > Gut ... | reverse complement strand
TGGGTTCTATCACATGCGCGAGAACGATGTGCCGCAAGGGACGGATCTTATATATAAGGGCGTAGAACTTACAACCTGTGCCCAGCGCGAGCACAGATACGAAATATTGAAAAAACAAGCAGAAGAAAAAGGCCTTACAAAAGACGTTGAGTTTTATCTGGAGTTTTTCAAATACGGCTGCCCAAGCCACGGCGGCATGGGGATAGGGTCAGAGCGTCTTACGATGCTTATGCTTAATCTTCCAAGCGTTAAGGAAGTAGCATTTATTGCGCGCGACCCCGACAGAATTACGCCGTAAAGGGAGAACTATGAACCAAAAAAAAGTACAAATCAAAGATTTGCGTGAAGACAATCAAAAAAAAGCCTCGATGCCGATAAATACCTGAAAGAGGCGAAAAATGTTAAAAAACGATACTATGTCGTTCCTTTGGTGATTGAATGATTGAAAAGATAAACAAAAAATATGATACCGTAATCGGTTTAGAGGTCCACGCAGAGCTTAGCACTGACTCGAAACTGTTCTGTCCATGCAAAAACGATACAATCACAAGTCCGGCGAACGAAAACACTTGTGCAGTATGCCTTGCAAAGGTCGATACAACCCACAAACAGACAAACCGCGCGGCAGTTGAAAAAACCATCCTCGCCGGACACGCGCTTGGTTGTAAAATTAACGACTATTGCTATTTCGAGCGCAAACATTACGACTACCCCGACCTGCCCGGCGGCTTCCAAACGACTCAGGACAAAAAACCGATATGCCTTGGCGGCGGGTTAACCCTTAAATCCGGTAAACACATCCGCCTTAACCGAATTCATTTGGAAGAGGACGCCGGAAAGTTGATTCACGACGAGGCTGCAGGCGAAACTCTTATTGACTTTAACCGTGCCGGAGTACCGCTGGACGAAATTGTCACCGAACCGGATATTTCCAGCGCTGCAGAGGCAGTTGAGTTCTTGGAAGAACTTCGCAGCCGCTTGATTTTCGCCGGAGTTGCAAATTGCCGCATGGAGGAAGGCGGAATGCGGTGTGATATCAACATTTCGCACAAACCCGCCGGGGCGAAAGAGTTTGGCAAACGCGTTGAACTGAAAAACCTTAACAGTTTCAAGATGGTCGCACGCGCGATTGAGTATGAAACACGCCGACAGACCGGCATCCTTGATGACGGCGGTCAAATTACGGTTGAGACCCGAAAGTGGAACGACGCATCCGGCAGGTCAACTTCGATGCGCATCAAAGAACAAGCACAGGATTACAATTATATCCCGGATCCGAATTTACCTGCGATTTCGTTGGATGGTTTCCAAGTTACGCTTCCGACACTCGCCCACCAGCACCGCGAAAAGTTTGTAAAAGAATTTGGCTTGCCGCAGCATAATGCCGACGTGCTGACGCAGGAATTTTTTATCTGCAACTTTTTTTTACAAAGCATTGCACTTTTGAATGAACCCAAAAAAGTCGGCAACTGGCTGGTTACAAATATACTTGCAAAGACTATCGACGAAATCAAAATTACGCCGCAGCAATTCGTTGATATTATAAAACTTACAGACGAGCGCAAAATTACAAAGCAAAACGCACTTGTCCTGATTGATGCACTTTGGGAAAAACCGGAAGCAAGCGCAGAAAAAAAGGCACGCGACCTTAAGGTCTATGGTGGCATCGCTCGGCAGGATATCGAAACTATTCTTGCCGAGTTGTTTGCCATAAACCCAAATGCAGTTGCGGACTTTGCCGCCGCTCCGGACAAAGTTGTGAACTTCTTTATGGGACAAACAATGAAACGCACCGGCGGTATGGCGGACAGCGTGATTACAAAAGAAATTATTATGTCGAAGTTAAGGCAGACCTAGTTATCACTCTTGATATTTATATTTCGCACCAGTCCTTTGCTGCTGTTGTGTCTTGCGTATGCATATACCGGAATCATGTAACTTGCCAGTATCAGCACCAGCACCGTTCCCAGGACAATCAGCATGAACACGGCGTCAGGGACAAGTATTGCCAAGCTCATGCCGGCAGCTGCCCCGATAATTGCATTGCCGACGACGCATGCAACAATTATTGAAATAAACGAGCCCAAGATAACAAGCCCCGCGATAACTGCCGCCTCCAAAAAGAATATTTTGAATATATCACCTGTTCTTGCACCCATACTTCGAATAACTGCGATGCTTTTGCGCTTGCTGCGAATGCTTTGGAAGATATAGTTGTACATCAGCGCCGCAACGAAAATCGCCAAGGCAATCGATGCCGTAGTCATCGCCCCTGACATCGAATCGAACGAGCCTGTGTATTCCGAAATCGCCGCGCTGTTGCCGTACATCGGAGTCACATCGCCGCCCATGCGGTTGAATATCGTTTGCAGGGTTTTCGTGCTGTAGCTTCCGGCAACAGCAAACGATGTCGAAGGCATATAGAAGGCTTGCATCAGTTCCTTGAAATCTGCGCCGTTCAGCAGAACCGAATAATTTTTGCCGTTAATGTCTTCAAGTTCTCGGTCTATCGTAAACGCAAACGTTTTAAGCGTGTAGTATCCGGATTGCGTGGACTTGAGTGCATTTGTGCTTGTATCACTTTCGGACCAGTCCGGCAGAACGCTGTATGAATATACGCGCTTGGCAATACTGAATTCGAATTTCAGTTCGGAACCGGAAATCGCGCTTTTAATTTTACCTTCCTCAAGGTCGCCCGGTTTTCCGCCCATCATGTCATAGTAAAACTGTTCACTTATCTTTATAGTTCCGGGACTAATATCTTCTGTTAGTTTTTGACTGTTCACCAACGCTACCCCGCCAAATGTGAAATCCTTTGTTGCGCGTTCGATACTTCGGTACAGCATTCCTTCGGGTGCACCTTTGGAGTGTTGGGTAATATAGTAATCACTTTTCTCCATCGCATCACCGTAAAGCATATACACATTTTTCTCGGTATTTACAAATTCCGGCGAAACAAACGCAGTTACGTAATCATTTTGCAGAAGGTATTCCGCGCGCATCTTCTGATTTTTCGAAAGTATCGGTCGTAGGCGGATAAGGTCCGGCTGAAAAAACGCGGAAGTCTCGGGATAAACCTTAAGATACCCCGAGACCGAATCAAAAACAAAGAAATCTCGAAAATCAGTTTTATAAATGCCTATGATTTTGAATTCAACCCCGTCGATCAAGATAAGGTCTCGGCCAACAAAAGTATCCAAACCAACCATTTGCTGAAAAGTCGGGACGTAATTCGCTGAATCAATCTTTGATGCAATCGCTTGCAAATAATAAGCCGTTTGAAGCTGCACCGCAACGAAGTCACTGATGACAATATTGTTTGCGTCGGTTGAAGTAGTCGGCCAACTGCCCTCCTCAAGTTGAACTCCAAATTTATTTGTGTCACCTTCGCAGACAGGTACAATTGCCTTTCTTACACCGTAAATATGGGCGCGGCTTGCCGGATTTGGATCACCTGCAGAAGGTCCCCCAGCATCCGTCGGAGCACCCGTAGTTGCAGACTTGCCGAAATCGTACACAAGCCCGCTGTTTCCGTACAAATCACTGGCGCTTGAGCCCGCTGTCCAATCCGGTACATCATCGCCGAATGGGTTTGAAGAGTTAAATAACTTTGAATTTGTTCCAAAGGTGATATATGGTTCGGAATCCGCGGCAAAAGTGCTGATTATCAAACTGTTCTGGTTAACTTGTGCCAAACTGGTTGCCAGTGCATAAAACATAATCGCAAGAAAACTTAGGACAACAGTAAAAATACTGCGGAGTTTGTTGCTTGTAAAGTTCACCATGCTCATGCGCCATGCGGCTTTCGTCGGAAGCTTTGCTTTTTCGAACTGGAATACACCGCTGTCTGTCAGATCTTCCAGTCTCTGCAATTTTTCTTTTTTTGTCTTTTCCTTTGCTTTTTGTTTTTTTCGCAAGGTCGACCGCAGCATTTGCTGGGCGGCGTTTGGGTTTATCTGCTGCACTTTCGCGGCGCTTTTTTCAAAGCACATGAAAACGCCTTTTTTGTTGTTGGCACGTATTATATTGTTGAGTTGCTCAACGTCACCTGACGACAGAACCGTTCCCGGTTCAATCGCAACGACATTCCCCTTGTCAAAGACCTCGATGTTTGTGTTGTCGCCACCAGTTACAGAATCCTCGGCAATGCCGCCGTCTTTAATCCTTAGAATCCTGTCTGCGTACCTGTCAATCATGTCATTGTTATGCGTTGCTGCAATCACCAAAACTTCTTTCGAAATTTCTTTCAAAAGCGCATAGATTTCCTTCCTGTTTTCCGGGTCGATATTACTTGTGGGTTCGTCCGCGATCAGGATTTTTGGATTTTTGACCAAAGTTCTGGCAATAGCGGCTCTCTGACATTGTCCGACACTGCATTGATTTGCGTGACGGTTTTCAAGTCCCGAAATCCCAAGTTTTTTGAAAAGTTCAGTAATTTTTTCGGCATCCGGCTTTACCCCTTGCAGCTCCATCGCCAAGGCAACGTTTTGTCCAAGCGTCAAGTGGTCAAGCATATGTAAATCTTGATGAACAATGCCGACGAAGTTATTTCGGTATCCGTCAAAGCCTACCGCCCCAAGTTTTTTTGTATTAACACCGTTTACCAGCATATCCCCGCTTGTTTGAACGTCAACTCCGGACAAAATATTCAGCAGCGTCGACTTGCCTCCGCCACTTGGACCCGCAATAAAAACAAGCCCCGTCGAGGCAAGTTTTAAATTTATGCCCTTTAAGGCAGTTACTTTGTTGTTATTATAGTTGTGAAAAACTTTGACGATATTCTTAAACTCTATCATTCGTAAGCCTCCTAACGCCTGCACGAGTTTAACGGATTGCGCCGAAATTGTCTACTTAATTTTTTGTTTTAATGATTTTATGCGCCAGCCTGCTCTATTGCGACAGCTTTATCGTATGCTTCCAGTATCTGTGCCTCAATCGAGTTTCTTGTTGCGGTGTCAATCGGGTGGCAGATATCCTTGTAGTCACCGTTGGCGATTTTACGGCTTGGCATTGCAATAAACATCCCCTTCGAGCCTTCAATGATGCGGATTTCGTGAATCACAAAGCAATCATCAATGGTAAACGATGCCGTTGCTTTCATTTTGTTATCCTCTTTTGAAAGCAGCCTTACGCGTATGTCGGAAATTTTCACGTCAGTTTCTCCTTTGCCCCAAGCAAAAAAGTGGGTACTGCATGATTATACCCACAATTTTAAAAAGTCGTCAACTAAATAAGCGACATATTACGTGCGCGTTTGACTGCTGTCGTAATTTCACGTTGGTGGCGTGCGCAAAGCCCAGATTGACGCCTCGGAACGATTTTGCCGTTTTCTGTAAGGTACTTCCGAAGTCGGTTCACGTCCTTGTAGTCAATATAAACACACTTTTCCATGCAAAATGCACATGGCCTTCTGCGGACAGGTTTTCCGCCGGGCTTTTTTACAAACCGCGGCTTGTCGTCCTTTGGGGCCTCTGTCTGTGCCTGAGGTGCAGGCGCTGCCGTTGGTGCTGCTGCTGTTTCTTCTGCCATATATGCTCTCCTTTTAAGTTAAAATGGTAAGTTATCATCGTTTACCGGAACCATCTCGCCGGTTCCGCTTCCGGAATTTCCGGAACCCCCGTCATTTTCGCCGACTCGGTTCAGGAATTCCACCTCGTCTGCAATAATTTCTGTGAAGTATTTTTTGTTGCCGTCCTGTTCGTAAGTGCGTGTCTGAATTTGTCCTGCTATGCCGGCTTTGCTCCCCTTTTTCAAAAACTTGCCGCAGTTTTCGCCCAAGGCGCGCCATGCAACTATATTGAAAAAGTCTGTGTCCCGCTTGCCGTCTGCGTTTGCAAAGCGGCGGTTAACTGCAATGCTGAACTTGCAAACACTTGTGCCGTTCGGAATCGTAGAAAGTTCGGGGTCGCGTGTCAAATTTCCAACCAAGATTACTTTGTTCATATTTTCTCCTTGTTTACTCTGTCTCGGTGTTTGTCGCCGAAGCAATCTTTGCTTCGCGGGCTTCACGCGCTTCACGGCGCTGCTGTTTACGTGCGGTGTCTTGTGCAATTTGCTTGTCGTCCTTGGTTATAAACATATAGCGCACAATGCCGTCTGTAATGTTCATAAGCGAAGACATTTTTCCGACCAGTTTCTCGTCACCCGAAAAATTCATTAAAACATAGAATCCTTCGGCGCGATAGTTGATAGGTGTAGCGAATTTCTTCAACCCCCACTTTTCAATCGTCGTCCCCGTTCCCGCCATTTTTTGAAACTTGGAAATAAGTTCCGCACGCGGAGCGTCTTCGACATTGCTTGCGATGATGTACAGACATTCGTATTTTCGCATTTTTTGTTCCTCCTTTTTTTGGTCTCGGGCGTCAAAGTCTTTTAAGCGCACAACAATTGTAGCGCTACTGTCGCCGATGTAAAATCGGAAAAAGGCTCTACAATATAAATCAAAAAGATTCCATTGTAAAGGCTTTTCGCGAAATCAAGAAAAGGTTAAAAATGACGCACAATCAAGCGCGTTTTCCAATTCTTTTCCAAACATAAAAGCATGTAAACAATCCGATAAACCCGAATGCCGCAATCAGTGACCAAAGTATCACGTTATACTCGCCGCCACCACCGCTGTTGCCTGCTTCACCCGCCGAGACAGCGTGGCTTATTGATGCATTAGTCAGCACTAACGCAATCGTGCATATCGAAATCACTGCACTGCAAAACGCGACAATCAGCATATATCTCTTTGTAAGGAATCTGTCCAAAGTGTTCAGCATGCGCTTGATTGTACTGTATTTTACGACGTCTTTGTCGGTTGCTTTGATTATTACAGTCTTTTGGTCTTTCTTTTTTTCCCCGTTGCTCATATATCATTATAGTACACGTTTTCCGCCAAGTCAATGCATATTATGTCGGAGTCAATACTCGACCGATTCCAAAACCAGCCCGTGCGCGGGAAGAGTTTTATTCAACCCAAGCACTGCTCCGCACATAATGCGAACCATTTTGCGCATAAAACCGTCGCCGCGGATAATAAAATGGACCTCATCGTCAAACACTTTGACATCAAACTCATAAATAGTCCGGATAAAGCCCTTTGAATCCGACGTTTCTGCGCAAAAGTCTTTAAAACTGCGCGTACCAATAAATTCAGCCGCCCGACTGCGCATCTCCTCCAAGTTCGGAGGACGAAAAAGCTGCATGTGCGTATCTTGGCGCAGCGCGCTCCGATACTGGCTGACATAGCACCTGTAAACATAAGTTTTCGCCTTTGCGGAAAACTGCGCATGGAAATTATCCGGCATTATTTCAAAGTCGCGCACGGAAACATCCAACGGCAGGAACGCATTGACAGATGCACAGATTTTGAACAAAGAAGTCCTCCCTGAGTAGAGGGGTGGTACCAGCGCAGCGCGTGACGAGGTGTTTGAAATCTGAAAACTGCACACCTGCCCTTTTGCGTGTACTCCGGAATCTGTTCTTCCGCTTCCTGCGATTTTAACCTGTTCGCCGAAATATCTTGAAAGCGCATCCTCCAAAACTTGCTGGACGGTGCGTGAATTCTTTTGACGCTGGAATCCGCAAAACTCTTTGCCGTTATATTCGCATGTGAATTTAAGTATCATTTTTTCGATTTCCTTGTTATTTCCAGCGCTGGTTTATCTTGTGCGTTTAATTTGGAAACTACCTCTATGCCAAGTGTATTTTCATAATCTCTTTTCGCCCGCCCGGCAACCCCGCCGCCTTTTTGGGCGACAGTCACATTCTCACAAAAAGTTTCGGGCTGTTGCTTTTTTGAAAGATTCGTAGTTGTAACCTCTGCCAACATATTCAAAACAAGTTCAATATCTGTCATATTGTCGCGCAAACTTTCTTTCCTCAAGTTTTTATACTGTTTGTATTGTTTGACTGAAAAACCGCTCCACGCGCGAGTCATTTCATCCGTCAGAATTGCAAACTGTTTTTCGTCTGTAACGCCGCGTTCCTGCCATTCATCAGTCAGTTTCTTGCGCATTTCAATTGTTTTCAGGCGTTGGTTAATCCACCCTTCAGTATAACCTTTCGCGCGGTAATAATCGGCTCCGCGTTTGATTGCTTTTTCCGGGTCGGCGATTTCTTCCAGGCGTTCGTTCCCGACTTGCGCAAGCCACATCTTGAACGGTTCAGCTTTTTTTGAAGGGATGGACTGGATTGCTCGAAGAATGCCCTTCATGTCAAAAGCATCGGTTTCACGCATCTTGCCATCGCTTGCCAGCATTTTCAACTGTTGACAAATTGTCAACAGTTCACTTCCTTCTTCTTTCAGGCGCTGCTTCAATTTGCCCCAATAGAATGTTGCGCCGCGCGCATCCGGTTGGTCTGTCAACGCTCCGCACACGTCCACTACCGAAAAATACCACTCTTCCTTTTCCGCGCTCCAAAGTCTTCTTACTTGTTTTTCCTCAAACATTTTGATCTCGTTTTTCATTTTTTACTCCGTTGTAAATAATTTACAAAACAGCGTACATCAAAAAAGGCGGTTGCGCCACCTTTTTCAAACCAAAATTAAGTTGCCCGCGCAATATTTGTCAATATATAATTGTAGACAGGAGAAAACTAACAAATGGCAAAGAAAAAAGACTTTCAAACGTTCAGCGGCAATCAGGCGGCGGCGCACGTTGCGTTCGCCCTTTCCGAAGCGGCGGCAATCTACCCGATAACCCCGTCCAGCGACATGGCGGAGTACTGTGACTCTTGGTCTGCGGCAGGCAAGACGAACGCATTCGGCGCGATTCCGGTAATTACAGAAATGCAGTCCGAGGCGGGTGCGGCGGGTACACTTCACGGCATGCTTTCCGGCGGAGTGCTGGCGTCGACATTCACTGCGTCCCAAGGGCTGCTGTTGATGATTCCCAATATGTACAAGATGTGCGGAGAACTTCTGCCGGCTGTGTTTCATGTAAGCGCACGTTCGCTTGCCAGTCACGCGCTTTCCATTTTCGGCGACCACAGCGACATTTATGCAACACGTTCAACAGGCTTTGCAATGCTGGCGTCCGGCAGCGTTCAGGAGGCACAGGACATGGCACTTGTTGCCCACCTTAGCGCAATCGAGGCGCACTATCCTTTCCTGCATTTCTTTGACGGGTTCAGGACAAGCCACGAGTTCAACAAAATTGATGTAATAAACTACGCGGATATCAAGAAACTTGTAAATAAAAAACGCATCACCGAATTCCGCAAGCGTGCCCTTAACCCCAGCCACCCCCACCAGCAAGGCACAGCGCAAAACCCGGATACATACTTCCAGAACCGCGAAGCCTGCAACACAACAGTCGGTGCTCTGCCTGACATAGTACAGCAATATATGGACAAAACCGCCGAATTAACAGGTCGCGCTTATAAATTATTCGATTACGCCGGTGACCCGAATGCCCAGCATGTCATTGTAGCCATGGGCTCTGCCTGTGAAACAATCGAAGAAGTAATTCCGAAAATTTCCTCTTGCGGTCTTGTAAAAGTTCGCCTTTACCGCCCGTTTTCTGCCAAAGATTTGCTTGCCGCGATTCCGCAAAACTGCAAAGTGTTAACCGTTCTTGATCGCACGAAAGAAAACGGCAGTCTAGGTGATCCGCTGTATTTGGATATATGCACTGCCCTGCTTGAATACGGTCGCACCGACATAAAAGTCCTCGCCGGTCGCTATGGGCTTTCGTCTAAGGAGTTCACTCCGGACATGGTCGCCGCAGTTTATGAAAACAAGACTCGGAATCACTTTACAGTCGGTATTAACGATGATGTCACCCACACATCACTTCCGGTTACCCAGCGCTCTGACTTGTGCGAAGAAGGCGGCTTCGTTTTTTACGGTCTTGGCTCTGACGGCACCGTAGGCGCGAATAAAAACAGCTGTGCAATCGTCGGGGACAACACCGACATGTTCGCCCAAGCCTATTTTGTCTATGACAGCAAAAAAAGCGGAGGCATAACAACCAGCCATCTTCGCTTTTCAGAAACTCCGATTCATTCGGCATACCTGGTCAACAACCCTGCGTTTGTTGCATGTCACAACCAGTCGTTCCTTTCGCACTTTGATATGCTTTCCGGCATCAAGCACGGCGGCACGTTCCTGCTTAACACAAACTATACCAATGAAGAACTTGAAAAAGTGCTGCCCGCCGCAATAAAGAAGATTCTTGCCCAGCGTCAAATCAACTTCTGGGTCATAAACGCCTATAAAATCGCCTCGGAGGTCGGTCTGGGACGCCGCATCAACACAATTATGCAAGCCGCGTTCTTTAAGCTTACAAATATTTTGCCATACGCAACTGTCAAAAAACATATGAAAACCGCAATCGATAAGTCATACGGCAAAAAAGGACAGGCGGTTCTTGATATGAACTACAAAGCCGTTGACAGTGCAGAATCTGCTTTAACAAAAATTGAAATTCCCGAAGTTTGGGCAACCGCCGAAACCAAGAAAAGTCAAAAATCAAGCGGCAGCAAATACTTTGATAACTTCTGCGCGGTAGTAAATAATTTGCGCGGTAACGACCTTCCAGTAAGTGCGTTCGAATCCGATGGCCGCGTTCCGACAGCAACTTCCCAGTACGAAAAACGTAGTATTGCAACATCGCTCCCCGGATGGATTCCGGAAAACTGTATTCAATGCAATCAGTGCGTTGCCGTCTGTCCGCACGCAACGATAAGGGCACATCTTGCAAGCGGCAACATGCAGGGGGCGCCGGAATCCTTCAAAACGATTAAGGCAAATGGATTTGACGGGATGCAATACAGGATTCAAATTTCGCCCGAAGACTGTACAGGCTGCGCCTCCTGCGCCAACGTATGCCCGTCAAAGAACAAGGCACTTGTGATGAAAGATTACTGGCAGGTTGATGAGACCGCGAACTACAAGTTCAGTCTGAAAATACCATACCCTGACATCGAGCCGACCAACGTCAAAAACAGCCAATTTTTAAAACCATATTTCGAGTTCAGCGGTGCTTGCGCAGGTTGCGGTGAAACTCCGTACATCAAACTTGTGTCTCAGCTGTTCGGCAAGCGTATGATAATCGCGAATGCAACAGGCTGCAGCTCAATTTACGGCGGCTCCTCCCCTACATGCCCGTATACCGTTGACTTGAACGGCTGCGGTCCAGCTTGGGCGAACAGTTTGTTCGAAGACAACGCCGAGTTCGGGTTTGGTATTCGCCAGGCATACGATGTACGATTGGCGCAGGGTGAAAAAGTCGTTGACCCGAGTGTTTGGATA
>Ga0123356_10007075_pt1 | contig 11243 bp, 13 predicted proteins | sample TergutEmb28metaG_2_FD_92546 | JGI IMG/M metagenome (GOLD analysis project Ga0123356, IMG submission 92546) | Embiratermes neotenicus P3 segment gut microbial communities from Petit-Saut dam, French Guiana - Emb289 P3 | ecosystem: Host-associated > Arthropoda: Insects > Digestive system > Gut ... | reverse complement strand
GCCGCCGCAAGATGTTGGTCGCGAGCGGCTATAAGTTCGCCATCTTCAAAGTCTTCGTACATCCAGTTGCCATTCGCTCTGGCTTTCGCGAGACCTTCGGCAAAAGATTCGGCGACGAGCGTCGCCTTGTGCTGCACGCTGTTGAGTGTGCCCTCTGCGGACATGCCGGCCTTCGTCGCTTTCCAATCGTCCAATGCCTGCTTCGCCGTGGCGAGCGCTTTTGTCCGGTCGGCAAGTGAAAGCATTACCGCACCGGCGAGCATGGGTTTCTCAAAGCCGACTTCCTCTTCGAGTCCTGCAGCATCGAGCGTGATTATCTTCGCAACTCTCGCGCGGGCTTCTTCCGGTGTGGCGCCGTTCTGCACAAACGCCTCGTACATACGCTGCTCCGCAGCGGCAACGGGCGCAATAAACTTTTGTTTGAACTGCGCGGAATCGGCGAGGGAAAGCCGGGAGACCTGCTCGTCGTACTGCGCATTCTGCTCTTCGAGTTCTTTGATGCGCGCCTGCGATTTGCTGATTGCATCGTAACCGCCGTTCTGTTCGAAGCCGGTTATCTTAGCCTGCAACTCTTTGATCTTTGCGCGGTTCGCGCGGTTCTGCCCGCGCAGGGTTTTCCAGCGGTGGTTTGCCGCTGCGGTATCCGACGCATCCGGGGCGTCGTCGGTAAACCCGTCGTCGTCATCCGCGTCGGCACCCCCGGTGGGAACCGCATTCGGCTGAGCCTCGGGGGCACCGGTCTTGGCATTCATCATCTTCGTTGCCATGTCCGCAAGTTCCGTCCCGGGGATAGCAGCGGGCTTCGGCGCGGAAGGCGCCTTCGGTGACGGCTTCGGAGACTCGGGAGCCGGAGTGGGTGCAGGTTGCGGATTCTCCGGTGCGGAAGTTGCCACAGGAGTTCCGGGAAGCGGCGTGCCATCGGCAAGGTTCTGCACCATCGCGGAGATGTAATCCGAAGGAGGCGCTACGGGAGTGTCGGGAGTTGAAGTGGGAGTGGCTGTTGTAGACATGGTTTTGTTCTTTCGTATATTGAGAGTTTTGTGCGTTAAAAAGATCCGGGTTTCGCGTATGACGGAGAGGGTGCGAAGGCTTTGTCTTTCGTAGCCTCTTCGACCAAAACGTCGAACGTGCGTATTGCCTCGAGTGCTTCCTGAAGCCCGGCAATACGCCCGAGTTCGTAGTCGGCAGACGCTCCGGCGCGGGAGTGCTGCGCCCTGATGAGCAGGACGAACAGCGCGTCGGTAACGGGCGAGTTTTGCCAAGCGGTTACGTCGGCGAGAGGAACCGCTTTCAAAGCGGCGTCGATATTGTTTTTGATATGCATGGTATTCGTGAGAGGTAAAGACTATCTGGGCCAGTTAAGCGCGGCACGGGCATTTCGGATATCGGAGCCGCTGAGGACATCGCTCGGGGTAGTCACACCGCCGACCGCTCTCGCGGCTTTGGCGGCAACGTCCGCCTGAGTGCGGAGGTTCTTGTTGGCTATGTCCGCTCTTGTCTGCGCGGCTTTGAGCGCCATGTTGGAATCGGCGATCATCTGCTTGATCTGGAAATCTCCGCGCGCCTTCGCAAGCCCGAGTTCGTAGTCGCGTTGGACTTTCGCGAGAGCGGCTTGGTCGCCGTTTGCTCCACGTTCGGCAAGAATCTGCTCGCGCATTCCGTTGACCTGTGCCTCCCGTTCGGCTTCGACTTGTGCCGCTTCCTGCGCCTCGCGCTGTTGCCGCATCGCCTGTTGCTCGCGTTCGGCGAGAGCCATAAGTTGCTGTATAGGCTGTTCGAGTTGTTGCAGTTGCTGTTGTATCTGTCCGACCTCTTCCTTTCGCATTGGATTCGACGCGAGGAATTGGAGATGCTGCGAGATATGTTGCAACGCGAGATTGACAGTGCCGGCAGGTTCGATGAAACTTTGTAACTGACCTTCCTGCAACTGCTGCAGAATGCCGCCGATTCCCTGAAGGAACACGAGAATATGCGTCGGGTGCCACTGGTCGCTCCCGACAATGACCTGCGAGCCTTCGGCGACATCGTTCCATTCGAGCATCGCTATCGACATCTCGTTGCTTGGAATCTGATCGCGGTTCGTACGCGGTACATACTTCTCGGCGCGGCGGTACCCGAGACGCACGGCAACATAGTCGTGTATCGCGTTACGCTTGCCTATTTCGTCAGGCAACAGCTGCGATACGTTCAGGATTTGATTGGTCAAATCGAACTTGACGCCGAGCGAGCCCATTCCTATCGAGCGGTACGCGGTGATTGTGAAGTTCTTTCTGTAGCCGTTGACAAACTTTGCGGGGACTCCGCGCTCGACGCACCGCTCGAAGAACAGAGCCGCTTCGTCCTTGCCGCGGTACTCGATGTTCTTGGCAAGTTTGCCGGAAGCGAATAGCCTGCGGGCAATCTCGCGGTACAGTTTGTCGAGCGTGTCGTAGCGCATCGCTATCGCGTTCTTCTCGTAGCGGGCTTCGTGCGAGGTCTCGGCCATGACTTCCGTGGCAGTGCGCATCCTGGTTGGCGACTCGAGTGCTTCGCTGTGCTGCCTGTATGTGCCGGTGTTGTTGCGCATGACGGCGTCCGACACGGCGCGCATCTGCAAAGCGTCACCGACCTGCGGGGTGAAAGTCGTCTGCACGGGAGCCACTTCGGGAGGCAGAATCGTATACGGGCCTATCTGCGTGATCTTCAGGCGCGAGTAATCTATCGCGTTCGCGGAACGGAGCAGCAGCGTACTGCCGAGTTTCACGGTGTCCGCCGCGGAACAGAGAATGCGGTTCGACAGATCTTCGTGTCTGGCCATCTTCGACGCAACTCCGCGTACGGAACCTATCGAGCCGTAACCGAAGTTGTACGGAAAGAACCACAACACCTGAGCCATCGAGTCGTACTTGTCATGTGCCTCGTAAAGGAAATCGTCGCACTGTCCGGCGTTCTTCGTGAAGATGTAATGCGAAATGTTGCGCTCGCCGGAGACCTCGCGCACAAACATGTGCACGACCTGCACGACACCGAACTGGCTCGCCTGAAAATTCGCGTCGCTGTTGATCCGCGCGTGCGTCAGGTTCTCCCAGTCGCTCATGTTGTACCCGCCCTTCGCCGCGTCGGTGGCATACCCGAATGTTTCGACAAGTGTTTTGCGCACGTTGTCGACGTTCCAGCCGGCGAGTTTGGCTATCTCCGGGTCGTCCGTTCGCTCGAACAAATCCGCCGGACGGAACTCGTCGCGCACACATACGACTTCGTGTGCCGTAGGATCTACGGATGCGGACAGATCAACGAGCACCTGCCCGCGTCTGACACCCTTGAACTGCCACGACCATTCGTTATCGAACAAAGCAACACCGAAACCGAAGGCGTCGCTGTCGCGCCAGATAAGGTCCATGTTGCCGAGAAACAACGGCCAGTCGCGAAACATCTGCGTAAACTCGTCGGCAATAATTTCGCACCACCCGTACGCTTCGGGATCTCGGGAGTACACTGCGGTCGGCTCGACCTCTATGAGCGTGGGGACTTCGAGAAAGAGTTCGTGCGCGGAAGACGCGCGGAGGTCGAGATTCGCACCCATCGAAAGAAAGTTGACATTCGTGAGGTTCCCGAGACCGCGCTCGCGAAGTTCGTCGTCGTCGAACGGGGGATTGCCGTCGATCATTCCTTTGAGCATCTCGCGCCGCTTCGCATCCCCCTGCATGTCTTCGAGGTCGAGTCTGTTGAAGACGGCACGCGCCGCCGCGACCGTCGTGATACGACGTTGCACGGGGTGCCCCTGCTCGGTCACGGTGACCATGTGGTGCTCTGAAAGGGATGTGTTGCTCATGTCTTTGTTATACTACCGCTTTGTCACGATTGTCTTTGCACCCGCACAACCTCGGCTTTGCCGCGCCGAACCCGGGGCGCACAGAAGGCTGCACGGGCATGGAACCTGCGCAATCGCATCCGCCACCCCTGCCGCTGTTTGAGTTACAACGGCAGGGGAGCGGGGCGCAGGGAGTGCAGTGTCCGGTAACGGGCACGCAGTAGGACTTGTGTTGTGTGCGGTTCACGGGTTTGTTCATTACGCAAAATAAGTTTTGTCTCCGGTCTCGGCACCGGATACGGCTTTGGAGAAAAAGTCGTGGTTCAGTTCGAAAGAGTATCCGAGGAAACGGCGTGCGGAAAGCCTTTTGCGCTCGCGCCGAATGAAGCGGGCTAGCGAGGGCATCTGTACAGCCGCTTCGTCTTCGGCGTGTGACAGTTCCCCAACAGCCCACCAGCCGAAATGGCCATACTCATCCGGGGAAGACTCCGCCTCCTGCAGGTACGCCCGCGCCCGGGACAAGTGCTTGAGAACGCACTCGAGGCAAAAAGTACGCGGTCCGGCGGAAAGCGCGGCACCAAGGAACAACAGTGCCCTGCGGAACAGCGGAACCCAGTCTTTGAATTTGAATAACGCCACACTCATTTGTGCGCCTCCTTTTCTCCGGCAAAGCATCCGTGCGGATCCGCCTCGCACTTGCAGCGCACACTTATGGCGCAGTTGTCTCTCGTGCACACCCAGTTCCCGCTCCACACATCTCTCGAGTGCTCCATCCGCGTGAGTCTGCGGCCGAATCCGACAACGGGTGAACACGAGCCGCAGCCGGCGATTTTTCTGCGGGAATCGCAAGCGTCGCACATATTGAGACGGCGAATGTATTCGGCCTCGGTAACTCCCGAGCCGCCGTCGCGCTCCCATGCGGCGCGTGAGCCGTCGTAGCACATTTCGAGAGTAACGCGCTTGGCGACTTTTGACTCGAACGCACCACCGCAAAAACCATCCGGCTGGTACTCGCAGGTATGCCTGACAACTACGGAGTTCAGGTCGGCAGGCACGGGGACGCCGGCCTTCTCGTGCTCGGCGCGGACTTCCAGCAGCAGCATGTCTTTCGTGGCCGCCTGCAAAAGCACGCCGCCCGCCTCGGGGGGCATTTGGAAATACCAACCGTTGGGAGGCGACAACGCGCCGAAGTTAAAAGTGACGTTGCTCATTTCTCGGGAATCTCCAAGTCATCACAGTAAGGACTCTCGGTGATGATGTATTTGAATTTGGGCATCGGGGGAGTGAGTTCCTCATCAAACACATGCGCGAATTTGCATCCTGTCGCGGAGAAACACAGCGCGGCGACAATAAAGGACAAGGACAACCAACGCTTGGCGGTGGCGAATACGGGATAGCCGGGTTTCATGGAATACGCGAATGCTTTGCCGCGAAACGGTTTGCCGAATTGTTTCTCGCGCAACGCGAAAAGCGAGTGTGCGAAGTCTTCGACCTGCCGGACACTCAGGTTAAGTTGCGCGGCAATCTGTTTGCGGTACTCCAGTATGAAGTCATGTTCGAGACTCGCGAGGAACTCGCTGCCCCACGCGGACTCTTCCGGGATGTCGTGCTTGTGGTCGGGCACCAAATCCGCACCGTTCCAGCGGTATCCGTTCACAATGCCGAGCAGTGCGCTTTTGTTCTCCGCCAAGTACTCGAGTCCGCCGTATTTTGTGCGGAAGCCGAGCCCGGACACAAGCGCATCCCACACGGGACCGGAGAAAACGAGTCTCGCGTAATACGGCTGCACAAGGACGAAACGGTTTTTCGCGTCGTCCTTGAAATACGCATACGCCCTCGCGCCGACGCGGATTATCTTCGCGGCGGTCGCAAGGGTCGCAAGTGTGGCGGGGAGTGCCATGTTTTACGGAATGGGAAGCGAAAGGTTTGAGTTGATGTCGGTATGCCCGTCGACGCGGATGATCGGGTCGAACGTAGCCGACCCCGTGCCTCCGCCGACATTGCCTATGTTGTTGACGTTACCGGCGTTGGAGGAACCCGCCATGCCAGCCGTATGCCTGACGGCGACACACGAGTGCACAAGCGACACGGCACATACAAGCGCCAATACGAAGACCGTCGTGGCGATGAAAGCCATCGCCCTGTGCACAAAGCACTCGAGCCTGCGCGTTGCGCACAGCGCAATTACGCTGATGCCGACGCTGGGTGACGCCGACACGCTGTTGCCTTCGAGGGCGCTGTCGATAATCTCCTTCTCGCGGTACGAGAGTTTCGAATCGGCGGCTATTGCTTTGAGTGTTGCTTTCTTGCACATGTCGTTGGTCCTTTCGGCGCTACGGCGTGAATATCATCCACTGTCTGGTTTTCGTATTCGCGATAACCACGTAGGCGACGGGCTGTTCCCAGTACTGACCGTTCCACCCTTTGTAGTCCAGGCAATGCTTGAGATCGCGGAAGGCGCGGGGGAGGTTAATCCAATCGAACTTGCCGCCGACGTAGCGCGTGCCGTCTTTGTAGAACACGGCGACTTCGAAGCAGTTCTCGTCTCCAACAGGAGTCTTCCCGTTGAACAGCCGATACCAGTCGGGCGCATTGGCATAGTCGAGTTCGACGCGTGTGTTGTTCCGCGAAGCCTTGAACTTGCCCCACCACACTTCGACAGGCGGCGCCGGATTCAGTCCGCCGAAGGACCACGCAAGCGCGGGCACGTCGAGTGGCGGGGCGACCGCACCGGGGTTGTCCGGCGGACGCCCGTTATCCCCGAACAGTTTGTCAAGCCGCTCAAGTAACTTGTTCTTGAAATCCTGCTCGATCAAAGCAAGTTGCTTCTTCACGAAGTCGCTGGCGAACAAGGTGTTGAGAGTCTGGCAGCCGGTCGGGAGGAAAGCGAGAGCCGCGACAAGCGCGGCTGTGAATAGATTTCGTTTCATTAGTGGTCCTGCGTATTGTTAAACGAACCGGCCGGGAACTCGGTAAAGCGTACCACGCATTGTGCCCTACGGAACCCTTCACTCCCGTCTCCATCGAAGTACACATCCCTGCGCCAATGCCAGTACTCTATCAAGTATACTTTACCGGGGGCGATATTCCCTACGAGCATATAGGGGGTATACGAACCGCCATCCATAGTTATGGAAAAGCCGGAAGGCAACGCGCCCAAGCACTTATGGACATCGGCGAACCTAAGCGTCACAGGGTTGCTGGAACCTATTCCATTATTAACAATAAGCAGCTTGCCGAATGAGGAATTGTGTGGCGCGGAGAAACTCTCCACAGCATAGCGGATCGTTTCGACACCGGAATTGGGGGCACCGGAGACTCCGGTGTTCAGCACGACGACATCCGTCGCATTGCGGCCAGTGGGCATAACGGGCATAAAACCACCATAGTCGCCGCTATCTTCATGAAATATCTCTGTCGGGAGTTGTGGGCCGGGAGGTCCGGGGTTACCCGGCGCCCCGGGCGCGCCGTTCGTCCCGTTAGTCCCGTTGGTTCCGTTGGTTCCGTTCGTGCCGGGCGCTCCTTTGAGAGAGTTGAGGAAGTCGGTTTCGGTTCCGGTATTGCCCATCTCGAGCCAAAGATCGTATGCGTCCTTTCCGGGAGGCCCGGGAGGTCCGGCGGTGCCGGAACCGCCGCCGCCGGGTTTGTGCCCGACAAAAACGCGGTTGATGGATATCTTGTTGCGGATGTTCAGGCGTCCCTTTTCCGCGAGATCTACGTGTGCTGAGTCTGTCATGTTGTTTGTCCTTTCGGGGAGTCGGTTAAAAATTATTCGGCGGGATGCAAAAGATATGTGTTATCAGGCAAAGCCTTCGTTGGTGGCGACACAAAGCCATCTCCCGCCGCAGTCTACGCAAAGCAGTCCGCATATCCAATCAAGCGAAAGCGACGGAGGATCGGGATAGCAGCCGAAAAGAAGTTCCTGCTGCGTCCAGTCGCTCCCGAAAACAGGAGAAGCGGAGGGAGCCGCGGTGTTGTTCGCCAGTACCATCTTGAGCCCGTTATTCTTGGCGTAAGTCCAGATGGCGTTGGGCACCCTGATGGTTACGTACCGGGACTCGCATGGGACGGGGGTTCGGTTGAACCGGAGAATCATTCTGCGGAACGGAGGGGTCGGAGTGCCTATGGGATATTCCGAACGCACAATCAACCCGGTCCCGGAGCCGTCGGGGATGTCTATGTAAACGTGTCCGGGAAAACCCGCCGGTACGGGTATGACAGGCTCGTTACTGAAGGAGTAGAACGGTACGCGCAGCCGCACGTTAGTCTCGCCGGAAACGTCATTGAGTTGATTACTAAGAGACGAGATTGCGCCCATCGCATCGACGTCGTCTCCGTCTTTTCCATTTGTCCCGTCGATGCCGTCGCGACCATCTTTGCCGTCGCGACCGTCGGCACCGTCACGTCCGTCTTTGCCGTCGGCACCGTCCCGCCCGTCCGCTCCCGCCATGTTGAGATTACGCCCCGCAAACACACGGCTGAGCGAACGCCCGTATCGCAGGGTGTCCGGCTCGGAAAGATCCATGTGAGTGTGTTTGGAGGCGCTCATAGACGGAGGGCGGGATGGCTGTTAGCAGAAGTCTTCGACTACCTCGACGTAACCGTCTTCGAGCGCGACTGCCCAGACGGGGTCGTTGTTGTCGGTTAACAGAAACTCGCTGCCTACGCAGAGGGTTCGTCCGTCGGGACTGTCGAAGTCCTCGGGACGGGTGCCGACGAACACGCGCAGATGCCCGCCGGACTGCAGAAACACCTGCAACCGCGCACGGGAAGAAGCGCGGGACACAATGCGCGCGACGACTTCTTTTTCGAGGGCGTCCGTGACATTCGTTTCGTTGACCGGGCCGAAGGCTTCCCATTCGACATTGAATTCCTCGACTGCTTCGGGATTCGTCGTCGGGTCTGCGTTTGGGTCGTAGTTGGGGTTGTCTACCTTGTGTGCCCAAGACTCGGACACGACAAACACGTTGCCGTGCATCGCGTCGAGGAGATCGCCGGGGGCGAGCGCCTCAACACCGCCGGCTGCCGTGGGGCGCGCGTGCGACAGGCAGACGACGTCGCCGGACTTGACGGAGTGACCCCTGCGGATAGGCTGGGTTCTGTGGAATGTGTTGCTCATATTATTCTGGACTTTCTGTGGACTCTGTAGATTCGGGCGCACGCACTGTCCCGGCGCGCATCCGCGCAAACCGGAGAAGTTCGTCGAGAGACGGACGCCACTCGGACGGGTGGAACCCTTCGCTTATCGCAATGAAACCGGATGCGAGAGTACCCGCGGGTTTGAAGGGTTCGATGCTGATCGCCTTGCCCGTGTAGGGGCACACGAGTTTCTTCGTGGCTTTGCCGGATGCGCGGCGGCGCAGCGACGCCTCGAGCGTCTCGCTGTCGCGGGAAAACGCGTACGGGTCGAACCCGCCGCGCAAACTGTAGAGACTTATGTCCGCGCCGACTTTGCGGCAGACGACAGTCTGCTCGTGACCTGTGAAAGGACACCGCAACCCGGCGGACACGCCGGGATCAAGCGGGACCTGCTCCGGTACGGAGTGCTTTGCGGACATGGCTTACTCCCCCTTGTCGTCGGTACCCGATCCCAAAGAGTCGATGGCCGCCCGGAGTTCGGGAACTTCGACACCGCAGTGCGCACCCCTTTGTCGGAGGGCGTCGTAAATCTGCTGCGAGAGCAGATCGGCGATGTTAAGCGTGTCGGAGAGTTGCCGCAACACGTTTGTTTCGAACCACGTGCGGTCGAAGTGTGCGGAAACGGGGCCGAGCATACGAAGAGCGGCATTGACCGCAACAATCGCACGGGACATTCCAGCCGCCGCGTCGGAGATACTCGGAACGGCGTTTTGCGGGACGGGTTTCGCGGGAGGTGTTCCTTGCGAAATGGGTTGGTCGGACATGGGCTTGGGCCTTGAGCAGAAATGGATATTCCATTTCCTTGCCGCGCATAGTACCACACATTAAAAAAATAAATCAAGTGGTTTTCGTACTTTCGCGGGAAAAAATTTTCAGGGTCCCGGAAGGTCATCCCGGAACCCCGAAGGCAAAGGCTATGCGACTTCGCCGAGTATTCGTATTTGGTTGATGCCGACGCGCTTGACGGGTATCTTGCCCGCATTGATCAGGCGGTGTACGGTGTTCTTGTGGAGTTTGTACATCGCACAGTACTCGCGCACCGTGAGGAATGTGTTTGTGTTGCCACGCACGGGAGGGCTGTCGAGGACGGCACACACGGCGGTGATTTGCTCAGACGTCAGTGAGTTCGCGGATGTGGCTACTTTCACGATCAGGTCATGGGCTGTCATATCTGAATCTTTCGAACTCTTGGCTAACGGTTAGAGTTGCCGTTACGCCGGTCGCGTGTGAAAGAAGCAGTCCTTCACTGATTTTTCGCGGCTGGCGCGTCGCTATCTTATAGCACAAAAGGGTACTCGTCAAGAGAAAAAAGTACTCTTTTGTAAATTTATTTTCCTACGTGTACCTGCGGATAATCGTCTGGCGCTTTACCCGGTGCTTTACCTTCGTATCTATGCGTACCTGTTTGACAGTAACCGTTCCAAAAGCACGTGTTCCCCCTGTTAAACAGAGTGTGTAACAGCGCTTTTCCGTATCTCTGTTGCATCGCGGAAACCCCGTTCTACCCTCCAACGGCGCGGCGGGCGCGGATGCGCCCCCATACAACACAACAACAAAACCACTAAAGCCACAAAAATCGCGAAATTATTTCCTCAATTCCAACGATAAATTTTCATGATTTTTATGATTTTCATTGTTAAAACACTGCCGTTTTAACCGCGCATCACGCGCCACACGTTACGACGTGTTACGCGTTGCGCCCCCACGTGTTACGACGTGTTTGTTACACGTTACGCGTCGATGCGTTTGATGTCGAACTTCGATTCGTCGGCAGAGCCGAGACCGAGCGCTTCGCCCATTTTGAGGTATGGCACCTGGTTCAGTTCGTAGCCGATGACTTTCAGCGCGAGCGTGTCCGCCGCCACAATGTCGGCGGAGAGAATCTGGTATTTTTTCTCGACAACGTCGTCTTCACTCCTGCCACGCGGTCCGTTGGCGATCATGACAAGGCCGGCGTCGATGACGTTGAGGTCGGGCACACGGTAAAGGACGGAGTCGGCGATGCTCTGCGGGAGGTTGTTGCGGTGCATTATCTGACGGTCCCAGACCACGCCCATCCAGTTTTTCATCGCGGCGGTCATCTTCGCGCCGCCGTGGTTTTTGAGAATCGGCACGTTTATCACAACATCGGCTTCAAGCAGCGATCTGTGAACTTTCGCCTTTTTCATCACCACCGCCTGTTCGCACTCGCGGTCGACATACCACGATTCGTCCTGTCCCGTGACGACACGTGCGCCGGCTTCGCGGGCGGCGGCTTCGATGCCGGAATTGCGGTAGCAGGCGGTCCATTCGTTGCAGGTGCGGTCGAAAACCG
>Ga0123356_10007074_pt1 | contig 11243 bp, 6 predicted proteins | sample TergutEmb28metaG_2_FD_92546 | JGI IMG/M metagenome (GOLD analysis project Ga0123356, IMG submission 92546) | Embiratermes neotenicus P3 segment gut microbial communities from Petit-Saut dam, French Guiana - Emb289 P3 | ecosystem: Host-associated > Arthropoda: Insects > Digestive system > Gut ... | reverse complement strand
TCAATTGGGCAAGCGGCGGGAAACCTTCTACCAAAAAGTCGAGGAATCCACCGACGCCCTGCTTTTCTCGGAAGGCATTGATGCCCAAAACCAAAAGATAATTCGATCAACGGTACTTCCCATTGATTTGGACAGTATCTCCATTGACGATCTGCTGCTGAATGCCCTTAGAGCCCATAATGAAAACCGGTTTGAAGAAGCGGTAAAGGTATACAGCCGGATTCTTACACTTAAACCAAACGAATCGATCTGTTCGCTGATTTACAAGCACCGCGGAATGGCCAATTTTGCCCAATCCAACTATGACGATGCAATCAGCGATTTTACCATTGCCCTTACAATGGACTCCCAGGCCTATAAAATTGCCTATTATCGCGGCGTTGTCAGATCGGTACTCAAGCAATACGCCGAGGCTATTAGCGACTTTACCATGTCGCTGGATATAAACCCGTTTCAGGCTTTCTGCCTGTTCAGGCGGGGCCAGGCATATTACCATATAGGCGATTATCCCCAGGCCCTTTCCGACTGCGAAGCATCGCTTGCCCTGGAACCGGGCAACGAAACAATGGACAAGTTCCGCGACCTGATCCAAATCAAACTTAAAATGTAAATATTACCGTATAGTGTGCAACCAATTCCGGAGACGCGGGTCTAAACTCAAAGAAGGAATTTTCAAAAAATACTCTCATTTATATCGACAAAAACCGTGAAAACATATATCATGGTGGTATATTATGAGAGGAGGCACATATGCTCAACTTCAAAGATTATATCTCCAATATTCCCGATAATCCCAATCAAAACTTTGCGCAGCTACTTGAGCAAATAGCAAAAGACCATGCCGATAAAGACGCTATTTTGTACCGTTCCGGCGGTCAGCGGGAATTTACCCGCTGGACCTATGCCAGGTTCGGAGAGGAATGCCGCAAGGTGGCAAGGGGGCTGCTCGCGGCCGGCCTGGTTAAAGGCGACCGGGTTGTATTGTGGGCGGAAAACCGGCCTGAATGGATGGCGGTCTGGATGGGAACCATTATCGCGGGCATCATTATTGTGCCGGTGGATTTTCTTATTACAGAAAAAGAATGTCTTAACATCATCAATATAACCAAAGCCAAAGCCTTTTTCTATTCCGGCGTAAAACAGGAATTTGCCCAATCGCTGCGCAGCGAAGGAATACACATGGCGGCTTTGGTGTGCGTCACTCCGCCGGAGGGCGGCGGCGAATTTGAATTTGACCGTTTTGGCGGAGACGCCGGCAATCAGGCATTGCCCCCGCCAGACAGCATAGCACCGGATCATCCGGCTTCCATTGTATTTACCTCCGGGACAACGGGCATTGCCAAGGGCGTAACCCTTTCTCACCAAAACATCATTGCCAATGCCAGCGCCGCAGTCCGTATTTTACGGCCTGACAACACGGACGTATTTGTTGACGTACTGCCTCTGCACCACACCTACCCTACTACCTGCTGTTTTATCGCGCCTATCAGCATCGGCATTCCAACGGTAATTGTCGAAAAAATTATCGGCAAGGTCGTCATTGACGATGTACGGGATGCGGGAGTTACCTTCCTTATCGCCGTTCCTTTACTGTTTGACAAGGTAATGACCGCGCTTGATGCGGGGTACAACACCAAAATTCCGGGAATTCTCAGGGCCATACTGAAACCGATGCGGAAGAAAGCGCTGGCGGAGGCAAACAAGGGAAATCCCGAATACGGACGAAAGAAATTTTTATTTTTCCGCAAGAAGGCCGGTCTTGCATCCGTCAAAATTATGGTTGCCGGCGGCGGTCCCCTCAATCCAAAAACAGCGGACTTTTTTGATTCGTTGGGCTGCAACATTGTGCATGGCTATGGTATGAGCGAGAACTCCCCCCTTATCTCTGTAAACACCCCAAAGCACAAGCGGAACGTGTCGGTCGGTCTTCCGGTCAGTCACACCGCAGTAAAAATCCTTGAACCGAATGCGGAAGGAATTGGCGAAATCGCCGTAACGTCTCCTTCGCTCATGATAGGTTATTTCCAGAATGAAGAAGCAACCAACGAAGTGATGAAAGAAATAGACGGCAAGCGCTTCCTTTTGACCGGCGATTTGGGTAAAATTGACAAAGATGGATACATCTACATTATGGGCCGCAAGAAAAACCTTATCGTTACTGCCGGCGCCAAGAATATTTACCCGGAGGAAATTGAAGTCCTGTTCGGCGGTTCGCGGGTAATTGGCGAGATTCTCGTCGTGGGCCGCAGGGGAAAGGACGGCAGCGGCGAAGCAGTATTTGCGGTGGTTGTTCCCAACTTTGAAGCAATCAAGGAAGATCATCCGGGTAAAGAACAAGATGACGCGTTCGTCCGCAATTTAATCAAAAAAATAATTGAGGAAACAAACCGCGGTCTGCCTAGCTACAAAAAGATCAGCGACTTTACCGTGCGGAATGAACCTTTCGAGAAAAACGCCCAACAGAAGATACGGCGGTTTATGTATAAACATTACGAGAATTAGGTGGATATGGACGACTACAGGGAACCCTGGAAACTACGGATAGCCGAGGCGCTTAACGCGATAATGCACAAGGCGGGTATTAATGCGGACAATATAAGCCCCGCGCACATTATCGCTGAAATTCCTCCCAACCCTGAAATGGGAGACCTTGGTTTTCCCATGTTCAGCTTTGCGAAAATGCTGCGCATGGGACCGCCGCAGATTGCCCAAATGGTGTGCGCCAGCCTCGCGGAGGGCGCGCCCTCCACGGAGGGCGCGTCCGCCGTGGGGCCATATGTGAATGTGCGGTTAAACCGGGCAGTTACGGCAAAAGCCATTCTGCAGGAAGTCCTGGGAGAAAACGCACAAAAAGTTGACACGTTGGCAGGAAAAAAAGTCATGGTGGAATTTTCCAGCCCCAACACCAACAAACCCCTGCATCTGGGCCATCTGCGCAACAATGTCCTGGGAGAAAGCATTTCGCGTATTCTGACGGCCTGCGGCGCAGAACTGCGCAAAGTATGCATTATTAACGACCGGGGTATCCATATCTGCAAATCAATGCTGGCGTATAGTGAACATGGAAACGGCACAACACCCGCGACCGAAGGTATCAAGAGCGATCGTTTTGTGGGCGACTGGTATGTGCATTTCAGTAAAAACCTGAAACAGGAAGCCGAAGATCTGGCGCGGGAAAAAGGCCTGAAAAAAGAAGAAGCCGAGGCGCAGGCGCCGTCATTGGTTCGCGCCCAGGAAATGCTGTGCAAATGGGAAGCGGGCGATCCTGAAACAACCGCCCTTTGGAAACTGATGAATTCCTGGGCGATTGAAGGCATGAAGGAAACATACCGGCGCACCGGCATTTCCTTTGACCAGTATTATTTTGAAAGCGATACCTGGAAACTGGGGCGGGAAGAAGTGCTCAAAGGACTGGAGCGCGGCCTTTTTTACCGGCAGGACGACGGCGCTGTTGCGGTTGACCTGAGCGCGGAAAATCTTGACAAAAAAATTCTGCTCCGCAGCGATGGTACCTCGATCTACATAACCCAGGATTTTGGAACCGCCATTAACCGGTACAAGGATTTTCCGTTTGATCAGATGATCTATGTGGTTGGCTCCGAACAGCAGTACCACTTTAAGGTCTTGTTTGTCCTTTTGGACAAGCTCGGTTTTCCCTGGGCAAAAAATCTGTATCACCTTTCCTACGGCATGGTAAACCTTCCCGAAGGCAAAATGAAAAGCCGCGAAGGAACGGTGGTTGACGCCGATGATTTAATCGACAGCCTGCGGGACATGGCCATTGCTGAAATAAAAGAAAAAGAACGCGAAGAAAAAGTAGGCAACCCGGCGGAAGTAGCGGAAAAAATTGCGCTGGGCGCGCTGCACTATTACCTGCTGCAGGCCAGCCCTGTTAAAGATATGCTGTTTGATCCCAAAGAGTCCCTTTCCTTTAACGGCAATACCGGACCATACTTACAATACATGGGCGCACGTATCTCATCAATGCTCAGAAAAAATGAAGAGTTAGGGAAGAATGAGGAATTAGTAATGAGTAATGAGGGCAACATATATTCCTTGCTTACGTCCGATTCTGAGTGGGAACTGATTAAGACACTTGCGGCTTATCCGCAGGCGGTTAGCGAGGCGGCGGCAAATCTTGATCCTTCGCGCTTGACGGCCTATCTGTATGAGCTTTCCAAATGCTTTAGCCGTTTCTACCACGATTGCCCGATTTTAAATGCCGAAAACCCCGACCTATCCGCCGCCCGCCTGGCCCTGTCGCAAGCCGTACTACAAATACTCAAAGACGCATTCTATCTAACCTGCATCCCATTCCTCGAAGTAATGTAGCTCACTCCTCATTCCTCATTTCTCATTTCCCTCAAGACTTTGTCTATTTCATTCACACAATAGCTTTTTACCGCCTCGATGAGTTCGGGGGTTGTTAATTCGGGGCGGCGGTGTTTAATTGCCGCTGCCTGCGGCAATAGAGTCGTTAAGATGCGCTTTTCGGCGGCATCCAGATTATGCGCAGGCAGTGCGCGCACAGGCAGTGCGGCAATATCCTGCCGGTACTGCTCCAGAAATTGATCCGCGCTCATCCTTGCCTTTCCGGGAGCAAAAAGACTAAAAATACGTTTTGTTGACGGATGGAAATGGTGAACCTGTTCCGATTCGCGGCCATTTGAAAAGGGAATACCAAGGCCCGGCGCCGATCGTACCAGAGCTTCCATGCCGGCCATTTTTCTTTCAAAATGTTTTCGATACAGGCGCAATGCGGTTGTTTCATACCGGAGAGCGGTTTCATCAACATTCGTGTCAGCCTCGGGGGAAAGAAAAGGACTGCGGTACAGAAAAGAAGAAAAATGCGCCTCAAGCGGAGCAAGGCGTTTCTGCTTTTGCGCAAAAAAAGGATAAATGTACGTTCCTCTGGCATATACCTTGCCGGCGGGATACGAAAAGTCCGCCCCATAAACGGTGATTCGCTGCGCGCTCAGGCTTTCCGCAAGAGACAGGCAGGCATAGGTAACATTCCCGCCGGAAGTATCCAGCAAAGGCAATGGCCGCCATTGCTGTGAAAGGTACACTGCCAGCGGATGCCCGCCGGAGAAAAAAAAGGGACACGCGGAAAAACCCGACAGCATGGGCGGGCTGGCAATATCAAGAAAAAGCGGAATGTCGGCGCAGCCGGTCCCCATAAAATGATAATAACTGATATGCTGACAATCAATGGAAACAATGGCATCGGGTTTTAATCCGCGGTGCAGTAAAGCCGGAAGAGCGGTATCCGCAGCGATAACAAACAATTCCCGTGAACGTTCCCGCTGTTCAAGCAACAAAGGAATTTGCTCATCCAGAGACGGCCCCGCTGCGCAAATGGCCGCTTCACGGACAGGCCTGGCGCTCCGGTTCTGCTGTTGGGCTGATTCAAGGTTACGGATAATATTGGAAAACCAGCGCATACCAAAATGCGCCTGCACCGAATAATCCTGGGATACTTTTTCTATGGTGCGCTGTATGGTATCACCGGCTATGCCGAATTTTTGTTTATCCTGCTCAGTTCTGGCGCGAAGGGGCAGTACCCGAATTCCCCCGCAGAGAGCGGGTTTGTATATCTCAAGTATGGCGCTCTCAATAAGATCCGCCGAAGGATCAACCAACAGGGTAAAGCGGGGATCTCCCAGAAAGGCGATATATTCACGGGAACAAAAAAGCTCGGCAATGCCATTAATGTCATAATCAATAACCAGTACATGAGCCGCATCACCTGAGTTCAGCGCTGCCAATGGCGCAAAACCCGCGCCAAGCCCCAGGAATATCACAAAACTTTCGGTAGAAAGGCCATTTTTGTCTTTCAACGTTGCAACCAGCCGTCCGGCTTCCTTCACAGGGTCAACGGTTGAATGCAGGGCATGGGCAGATCCAGCCCTATCTACGAACGCAGGTATCAATTCCCCTGAAAGCGAATCCAAAAACTTGTAGCACTCCAGGGTAGTCTCTGCAGCTGAAAGCCGCGAACACAACACCGGATTCCGCCGGGAAAGGGCAAGAAGATTACGTTCAAAAAAATATTTTCTATCCACATTTCCCCCGGTTTTGCAGTGGGCGGGTTATATCCCGCACGGCTTCCGCAATTGCTTTGGCCGATATATTAGTATCGGAAGGAAACAAGAGCGGGGCAAGCTCGGCGCTTATCGCTGCGGCATATTGCGGATTATCCAAAGCCGCTATTACCGTTTCGGCGGCATGATTGCACTGTTCCCCCGGCACCGTAATTATCTTAAAATGGTTATTATACCCTTCCTCTTTCCCTCTGTGTAATTCCGTGGTTTTATTTTCAAAAGCCGCATGATTGCCGCCAAGCGAAAAAATCCGCGCAGGCCATGAGGCCATTTTTGTTTTGAACCAGGCAGCATACACATTATGACTGCCGCCTGCCCTGATATCGCTTGATCGGAAAAAAAGCTGCGAATACACCGGCCGAAACCGCAAGGCTGTACCAAAAAACAAATGGTCAAAACCGTACGGCCGGACATGGCTGTTCATATCCCGCACCGCAAGATCCATACCGGCAAGAAAAATACTGCCGGTACCAAGAACCATTGCCAATTCAAGAGCGGAAGCCGTTACCGTTCCCCGCTGCGGTATAAGTACCGATGGGATGCCAAGGCTATGCAGGGCCATATTTTGCCAAACCGTGCCGTCGTTCATGGGGAGCAGAGGCATTGCGGCACACTGCGAGGGAAGCGCCGCCGTCAGCGCACAAGCCAGCAGCGGGGGCGCGGCAAGACCGCACAGGGGCCTGAAGCAGGCGTGTAAATGGAGCAGCGCCCAGCCGCCGCCGTCGGTGCTGATTACCATGTCAGGGCTAATACCGCCGGCCGCCAGAGCAGGCAGCGAGGACGAGGCCGCCAAAACAAAAACGCCTTCCCTTGCCGCGCGAATTTGAGGCAAAGCAGATTCCAGGCTTGGCCCCGAACCGGTAATGACAATCGGCATATCCATAGGTTTAAACAACACCGTACGCTGCAAAAGCGTCAGGTTCCTGAAAAAATTGCGTACCCATCTTCTGCCAAAAGCGGCGCTCGTCCTTCGGCTTGCATCGGCCCGCTTGATACAATCTGTTGTTTCGCGGATAAGCTCAAGGCACGCATCCCCAAACAGGCGCAGGCTGGGCCTCCATTCAATAACCCGCACCGAAGCCGATTCGGGAATAACGGCTTCGAGAAATTCCTGTACGCTGGTTTCGCTGCCGGGAAACCATACAGGAATGTCAGGGAAACGGTTTGTTTCACGGAAACAGGCGTCGGCATGGAGCACCACAATGACGCTGTGAGGCCGGCATTTTCGCAGCGAATCGATTAAATAGCCCAGCCCGGGCTCAATAAGGATAAAATAGTCAATATCATGATCGGGATTCAGCGCCGCAATGTAGCGATCAGCTTCAAGCTGCGGCTGGTATCTGGAATGAAGCCGTGCGGCGAGTTCGCTGGTATGTCCCAAATTGTACATCCGCTTACCAAAGATAAGGCTTTAATTGTGCAAGGACAACAGAAGACTCATATGCGCTTAATTGGAACATTACAGCCGATACGGTACTTTTTGAAAGCCGGTGCGCAAAAAGCTCCATATCCAGGCCGCCAGGCAGCAAAACAAGGCATTTACCGCCAGACAGTTCCGCACATACAGCGCCGTGACCGGCTATCCTGCCGGTAATATCCTGCAAAAATGTCTGTTCATTTCCGCCGCTGGACTGCAGAACAATACAATGAAACAAAGGGTTTTTGCAGTGAAAATCAATAATTACAGCCTGGATGCTCTCGGCATTACCACGTCTGGAAATGGCTTTTTCCAAAAGCCCCATTACTACACCAGTCCCAATTCCTTGAAGATCTTTTTGTATGTCTCAAAATAATCAGACTTTGCGAATTCTTCAATTTTTTCCTCGGGCAACGCTTCCAAAAGGTGGTCCATGTAAGACAACACATTCTTGAGCTCTTTTCTTAATGATGGTGAAATATCCTGATCATTGACCGCAGGAACCGTGTTTTTTGATTGTTCCGGCGCTTTGGTCACAGTCTCAGGCTGGTTAATGTCTTTTTCCTCTTCCTTTACGGCAAGGTCTTCTTCGTCAAAAGCTTCCAGATCATCGTCAAAGGAAACAGCGGCTTCTTCAGCGTTTACTTCAAAGCCTTCGGGAATGACTTCCTGAGCTCTATCATCATCTTTACTGTCGATTTTAACGCTGTCTTTAACGTCATCGTCTTTTGCAAAATCATCACTTGCAAGGTCATCGCCTATTTCAAAGCCATCATCCTGAATTTCAAGCTCAATACCCGCCTCAAAATCACTGTCTTCAAAGACAGATTCAGTTGCATCAAGCCCGACATCCGCGCAAAAGTTATCCATATCCAGCGCCAGATCCTCGTCATCAAGCGAAAGAACATCCTCAAATGAAATATCTTCGGAAACATCAGTGAGGGTGGCCGAGGCGGATAAATCCGTAGAGCCGGTGTCAATCGTATCAATCGAGTCAATCGTGTCAATGGGTTCTTCAATGTCAACCGATTCTTCTTCGAGCTCAAGCCCAAGCGGTTCCATGTCATCGGTATTAAAGTCATCCTCAAGCTCTTCGACGTTCAGGTCGTTCAGGTCAAGGCCATCTTCATCCAGACTGATAGCCATAATATCGTCATCGTTGGCATCATCGTCCAGGGTGTCGTCCAGAGTATCATCCAACAAAGGCTCATCACTCAAGGCGGCTGCTTCATCGGAAATATCCCCAAACAGCGGGTCTTTCAGCGTATCTTCAATGCTGGTATCTTCCTGAGCAAAAGGATCGCCTTCAAGGTAAATGGAATCCTCAGGAGCCGGCGTAAGGGGATCAACACCTTCAAGGCGGATATCCCGCAGTTCTTCGGTCTCTTCAACCAACTCAGAAGCAATAAGCTCTTCGGTTAATTCATGGATATCTTCTTCTTCAAATTCAGTTTGAAAGTCGACCAACGGGAATGCTTCAAAATCATCGTCATCAGACAGGTCTTGCGCTTCATCTTCGTCTTCCAGGCCAATACCCAGATTCTCGAAGTCCATTTCCATGTCATCATCATCATCCGATGCAAAGTCAGCCTTTTCTGAAAGTTCTCTGAGCGCAGCTTCGTCCGCTTCCCGCAGAGGATCATCGGAAAAACTGGTAGAAGTAAGAATATGCTCCATTTCATCGCCGGTAAGGGCGATTGTCTCATCCCCTTCTTCATCAAAGAACCCGCCGTGCTGGGTCTCTTCTTTTACACTGGAGCCGCCATCAGAACGTATATCGATAAATTCTTTTTTTAGAGTGCTTAATTCCGACCTGATCATCGACAGCTCATCGGCTATTTTCATCAGGAGTTGGGTGGAAACTTCTTCGGTACCCCCGGCGTGACTGCGGCCTGCTCCCGCAGCTACCCCCAGCATGGCCGTATCATCAAAACTGTCAATGTCCGTCATTTCATCATCGTCATTCGATACGTCCAGATCATCATACTCTGTATCAAAACCCGCCTGGTAGGGCAAAGCTTCGGTATCAAAGCGATTGGTCCTGGTATCAAATTCGGTATCAAAACGCGCAACATCGGGAAAGCCTGCAGTCAAATCCTGCGGCTCGCTCTTAACCCACACACCGTAAGCATCAAGCTCTTCTGCCGAGCCAACTGAAGGTTTTTTATCGAATGCCATGAATCGTTCTCCCAGTCAATTATCGGCTTTTTTGCCTATCCGCAGTAGCCTATTTTCATTTTAATCCATAATGCTATGTATTGTCAATTGTGTTTGTGCCAAATTTTGATATTTTTGAAGAATTTCGGCCTTCTGGCACGAATATGCGCTGGAAAAAAGGGAGGGGAATATTCTGCGGGGGTATTGACATTTTTTCTCATTTTTGCCATATTTAAGGCAGTTGGCGCCTGGCGCGGCGCTCGTATGCAGCCACCTTAGCTCAGTTGGTAGAGCAGCAGACTGAAAATCTGCGTGTCTGGAGTTCAATTCTCCGAGGTGGCATCCCTTACAGTGCAGCTAATTCCTTATGTAGTAAGGAATTAGCTTAGATAATTACGCAGTATCTCGAATATTCTTTCAACATCAAGCGGCTTGCTTAGATGGTCGTCCATGCCGGCTTCAAGGCAGCTCTTTATATCGTCCTTATAGGCATTTGCGGTTATCGCTATAATTGGCAGCCTCCCGCGTTCCCGCGCAGGCAGAGCGCGTATTCGCCGGGTCGCTTCAAGCCCGTCCATTATAGGCATCTGGACATCCATAAATACAATGTCATATTTGTCCGTATCCGCTGTTACCATGTTTAATGCTTTTTCGCCATTTTCAGCGCTGTCAATGACCAAGCCGGTATGTTCCAGTAATGATATAAGTATATCTCTGTTGATTTCTATGTCCTCGGCAATTAACATCCTTTTACCGGAAAATCTGCCGTCCATGCTCCTTGAGTTTTCAGCTTGAATGCCATCTGCCTCGAGGGGGGCGTTTCTGTCATCGGTTTTTTCGCTGCGTTGTGCTTTAATAGTAAAAATAAAATGCGCACCTTTGCCCAACTCCGATTCAACCCAAATCCTGCCGCCCATTAACTCAACAATACGCTTTGAAATGGCAAGCCCCAGCCCGGTGCCTCCGAACTTTCGGGTTATCCCGTCTTCCGCCTGTTCAAACATTCCGAATAGCTTTTTCTGTTGTTCGGGAGCTATGCCTATGCCATTATCAGCTACTTCGATGCGCAGTTCACATTCATTGCCGGAAACACCTGCCAAAGAAACCAATAATGTTACTTTGCCGTTTTCCGGCGTAAATTTTACCGCGTTGGACAATAGATTCGTTATCACCTGCGCTAAATGCTGATCGTCTCCCACAATAAATTTCGGCACAGCGCTGTCAATAGTAACGGTCAATGTCTGTTGTTTTTCTGCGGCACGAAAACTTACGACAGAAATCACTTTTTTCAGCATTTTCTCAAAATTGTAATCTATCGGCGAGAGTTCCAGTTTGTTCGCCTCTATTTTTGCCATATCAAGCACATCATTAATGACGCCGAGCATATGAGAGGACGCATCTTCAATCTTGTCAAAGGCACAGTCTTTTTTTTCCAGGTCTTGCGCTTTTTTTCCAATTGCTGTCATACCAATTATGGCGTTTAGGGGGGTGCGCATCTCATGGCTCATTGTCGAAAGGAATTGGCTCTTGGACAAACTGTCGTTGGCGCTTTGAATGGCTTTTTT
>Ga0123356_10007073_pt1 | contig 11244 bp, 7 predicted proteins | sample TergutEmb28metaG_2_FD_92546 | JGI IMG/M metagenome (GOLD analysis project Ga0123356, IMG submission 92546) | Embiratermes neotenicus P3 segment gut microbial communities from Petit-Saut dam, French Guiana - Emb289 P3 | ecosystem: Host-associated > Arthropoda: Insects > Digestive system > Gut ... | reverse complement strand
TGGAGGGGATATGGGACATAAAGATTTTGCCCGACACATCAAGGCCCGCGTTCAGTTCGCCCTGTACCTTGGCCAGGGTAACGCGCCTGTTCAAAGGACCGGTCGGCAGGCCGTTCCTGGCGGGCAGATCCTGATAACCTAAAGCAAAATGCTCATCGGAGAGGAAAACCAAGGGAGCGGTGATATCCGCCGCGGGAACGGAACCGCTGGCATAATTCGCTTTCATATTCTTGGGCTGGCCGGCAGCGTCAAGATAACCGCAGGTTATGTAGTTATTGCCGGTTTGGGCGCCCAGATAAGAAATGACCTGGCCGGCCCCATACTCATAGGTAAAGCCCAGCGCCCTCATGGAGCCCCAGAGATAGTCGTTGATCTCGCCGCTCTGGGCATACATGACATTGCCGTTCTGCGGCGTATGGCCGTTGAGGTCGGTCTGTTCTTTGGCCAGTTTGGTCAGCAGCGGATGCGCGTCGTCAGGATTGCGCACGAAGGCCCAGGCAAAGATGACGATTTGCCCGGAGGTATGGCCGGAAACGGAGGAGACGACATTATCCGTTCTGTAAATGCCGGAAATCGCTGTTGTTTCCGGTTCGCTGTTGGGCGAAGCGCCGCGGTAGTTGCCGCTGGTACCCGGGCTGCTGGAGGAACCATTATTGGAGCCCCAGCGGTAAGCCCAGTTTCTGTTCAGGTCAACGCCGCGGGCATTGGTGCGGCGGTTGCCGCCGGCGGTACGGAACGATACCATATTGCCATCGCCATTGGTATAGGGGAGTATATAAACTCTGGTGGTATCAATAAGATTGGTTACCTGGGCATTAGTGCCATATTGCGTGCACAGATACCAGGCCAGGTTTGCGCAGAGCTCATTGGAGTCAAGCTCGCCGGCATGATTACCGGCCTGATGCAAGGTGGCGGGCCGGCCATCCCATACGCCGGGGGCGCTGCAGATTTCCAGCGCGTATAAAGGAATCCGATACTGCGGTTGAGCATTATAATTGGTGGGGTTGGTGCCGGTGGCGATACCGTTGGTATAGCCGACATGTATCAGGTTAGTGATATCGGGATATGCCTCGGCCAGGTATTTCATTTCGCCCATATGGTCTACCGGCGTTCTGTAGGTAGCGCGCAGGGGGAAGCCGTCGGCATGCCATGTGATGTTCGGGAAAAGGCTGGGATCGAAGACATAGTTTTCCATCGTCGCGGCATCCCAGTTGAAATTGGCCGATATCAATCTGTTGGTGCCATAAGGGCTGTTGGCCTGGAAGCTGTCATGCACTATATATGTGCCGGGATTCAAGCCTGTGGTGACCTCCACAGTACGGTTGACCGCGCCCAGGGGGAAATCCGCCCAGGCCAGAGTGCCGAGGGACAGGGTCAGCGCCAGTGTCATAGTCAGCGCTACAACCACCAATAATAATTTCTTTTTCATTATTTTTCCTCCTTAATTAAATGTCATATTGTGGTAACAAAATTGAACTTTCACCAAAAACTGGTCTATCACCCCTTTCCTTTCACCTCTCCAAAACCACTTTCGTCTGTTTTTCATTATTAGCCACCGAAGAAAATCAGTGCCTACAACAATAATTGTAGATTAATATCTCAAAATTGTCAACAATAAATAAATTATATTATCCAAATCGCGGTCTTACCGTAAATATCCTGAAAAACAGTTAGAAAGCCTTGCTACAGAGGTAAAATATTTTTTATTTATACACCAATTTGCTATTGCCTTTTCATAAAAGTGTTGATATAATATAAACAATATATCCTGGAATATTGAGAATTATGAATGATAGTGAGTAATTCTCTTTATTTATATTACTTACAATAATTATATCATTAAGGAGGAGCATCATATGAAAAAAATACTGGTACTTATAGTTTTGGGGCTGATGTTTTCAGCGGCGCTGACCGGTTGCGGCGGCGCCAAGGAGGATGTTGTCGTAATTGGCGTGTATGAGCCTGCGTCCGGTGATAACGGCGCCGGCGGCAAACAGGAAACTTTGGGCATACAGTATGCTAACAGCATAACGCCCACCGTGGATATTGGTGGCAAAACTTACAATGTTAAGTTGGAAATTGTCGACAATCAGTCCTCCAATGACAAAGCGGTTTCCGCCGCGCAGCAGTTAATAGCAGCAAACAGCGCTGTTATATTGGGTTCTTACGGTTCCGGCGTTTCCATGGCCGCTTCCGAAACCTTCCGTGATGCGGGGCTGGCGGCTATTGGCGTAAGCTGCACCAATCCTAATGTTACTGCCGGTAACAGCCACTATTTCCGTATCTGCTTCCTGGATCCTTTCCAGGGCACTGTTTTATCAAGCTTTGCCAAAAAGGAGTTTGGCGCTAAAAAAGCTTATTGCTTAGCTAAATTGGGCGATGACTATTCCGTAGGCTTGGTACACTACTTTATACAAGCCTTCGGTGAGGAGAACTGCATTTCTGAACAGTTCCCGGATGGCACTTCCGACTTTTCTACCTATGTAGCTAATGCCAAGGCGCAAGGCTGCGATGTATTTTTCTCCCCCACTTCCGTTGAGGCCGCACAGCTGATTATTGACCAGGTTGCTACCCAGGGAGCTAATATTCCCATACTGGCCGGCGACACTTGGGATGCCCCGCAGATACTTGATGCGGCTAAAGGCAAGAATGTGGATATTTATATCACCACCTTCTATCAAGAGGGCGGCGCTCCTGATTTTGACAAAGGTTTCCGGGCATGGCTTAACAGCAACCCCACTGCTTTGACCAATAATGGCGGCACAGATACGATAGCCGCGGTGTCTGCATTGGGCTTCGACGCTTACTATGTGGCTTTGGAAGCGATGAAAAAAGCCGGTTCCATTAAAAAAGCTGATATACTTTCCGTATTGCCCGGCGTTAGTTATCCTGGCGGCGCAACCGGTGATATTGCTTTCGATAATGTTGGCGACGCTTTCCGCAATTCCGCCTTCGTAAAGAGCTGCAATACCACCACCGGGGAATGGGTATTTGTAGCACTGCAGACTATTTAATCATCTTTTATCGCTTTTTCCCTGGCCGGTAAAACAAATGCTGCTGGCGGGGGCTTTGGCCCCCGCCATTGTTTTTATTTAGTCTATATTATAAAGAGAGGGAATCTTGTGGAATCTTCTAATATCATTCTGCCATATATACTATCCGGAATTTCGGTGGGTGGTCAGTATGCACTTATTGCCATCGGCTATACCATGGTCTACGGCATTCTGCGGCTAATTAATTTCGCCCATGCTGATGTATTTATGGTGGCCGGCTTAATGATGGTTTATTTTGGAGGCTCAGTAGGCACAGCTGGTTTTGTACCGCTTTTACTGGCGATTCCAATAATAGTTTTTATGACAATGATTTTAGCGTTTTGCATCGAACAGGCCGCTTATAAGCCTTTGCGTACCGCTCCCCGTATGTCTATCATGGTTTCCGCCATCGGCGTAAGCTATCTGTTGCAAAATTTGGCGCTATATATAACCGGAGGTCTGCCAAAGGTTTATACCTCCATTCCCTGGATCTCCGATTCCATAACCTTTTTTGGCGTAACTATCAAACGGGTGACTGTTATTACGCCATTTTTAGTGATAGCATTGGTAGTCGCCTTGGTGTTACTGATAAACCATACCAAGATAGGCATGGCTACCAGGGCGGTGGCTAAAGATTTTGAGACCAGCCAGCTTATGGGTATAAAAATCGACTCCGTTATTTCCATGACTTTTGCCATCGGCTCATTTTTGGCCGCCATTGGTTCTATGCTTTATTTCTCCAACTTCCCCATGGTTACCCCCATTGTTGGCGCCATGCCTGGCCTAAAGGCATTCGTAGCAGCCGTTTTCGGCGGTATTGGCTCCATACCCGGCGCAGTGCTGGGGGGGATACTTATAGGCGTTTGCGAGAGTATCATCAAAGGCCTGGATACCATTCTGATGACTTATGGTATAATCAAGACTCCTCTGGAGCTTACCACATTCTCTGATGCTTTTACCTTTATATTACTTATTATCATTCTTGTCTTCAAACCCACCGGCCTTTTCGGCGAGAAGACCACTGATAAAGTTTAAGGGGGGTGCGAAGGATGATCGACACAGCTAAAACCGAAAAAAGAAAAAATAGCATTATTTATGTCTCACTCATACTGGTCATGCTTATCGGTTCTATTGTTATTGAGCGTTTTGGCACGACAGGCAGTTGGACTATGCTGATTGCTTGCATAAGAAAGAGTGCTGTTTATGCGCTGGTAGCGGTTTCCATGAACCTGTTAAACGGCTTTACCGGTCTGTTTTCTTTGGGGCAAGCGGGCTTTATGCTTATAGGCGCTTATACATACGCTATTTTTACTATACCGCTTTCCCAGCGGGCCACTGTTTATTATTTATATATTAAGCCAGGCGTTGACCCGACAATTCAATTCTCCTTTCCCGAGGTATTGGGCAATGCTATGGGCGGCTTCGGCATGGTTACAGGGGTGCTTATCGCTATCATTCTGGCCGGGCTGATAGCGGCAGGCATAGCTTTCCTCATCGGCCTGCCGGTATTGCGTATGCGAAGCGACTATCTGGCTATAGCAACTTTAGGCTTTGCTGAAATTATCCGCGCGGTCTTTCAGTGGAGCAAATTGGGGCTTTTGACCAACGGCGCTAATCCTTTAAAAAGCTTTGTGACGTTCAACTCTTTTAAACTTGATATCAACGGCGCTATCTACAACTTGGGAACCTTTATGGTGCTGCTATTAGCCATGCTGTGCATAGGCATTATTGTCATGCTGGTCAATTCCTCTTATGGCAGAGCCTTTAAGGCCATCAGGGAAGATGAGATCGCCGCCGAGGCTATGGGAATCAATCTCTACCGGCATAAGCAGCTGGCTTTCTGCATCAGCTCTTTTTTTGCCGGCGTGGGCGGCGCTATGCTGGCCATGTTCATCAATGCGGCGCAGGCCAGCCAGTTCAAGGCCGCTATGACCTACGAGATATTGCTGGTAGTGGTGCTGGGCGGCATAGGCTCTATTTCCGGAAGTTGTATCGCCGCCATGCTTTTCATCTTCGCCTCGGAATGGTGGCTGAGAGGATTAGATTCCGGCTCGTTTTTGGGTATTACCGCGCCATTTTTACGTAATGGTTTCCGTTTAGTAATAATATCCGTCATTGTCATGTCGGTGATCCTGTTCTTCCGCAGAGGCCTTATGGGGGATAAGGAACTGCCGTATTATGTACAAAAGTTAAAAGAACGGCTTTCTACACGCAAAACGAAGGCAGGTGAGCAAAATGGCTGAAACAGTGCTACGGCTGGATGATATCACCATGCAATTCGGCGGCGTGATGGCAGTGGATAATTTGTCTTTGGAAGTACATAAAGGAGAAATCGTGGCGCTGATCGGCCCCAACGGAGCGGGTAAAACCACGGCCTTCAACTGCATCACCGGGGTTTACGAGCCCACCAATGGCCGGGTGACCCTGAATGACGAGATCATAGTGGAAAATTATCCCCAAGGTAAGATGAAATCCATGTATAAGGGGGAAAACCATGGCCGCTATACCAAAGCAGTGTATCATACGCCCGACCAAATAACCAGGCGGGGGGTAGCGCGTACCTTCCAGAATATACGCCTGTTCAAAGCGCTGACCGTCTTTGAAAATGTGCTGATCGCTAAACATATGCGCGCGAAACAGAATGTGTTTTCCGCTACTTTCCGCTTGAATGCCAAAGAAGAAAAACGCATGCGTGAAGAAGCCCTGCAACTGTTAGAGGCGCAAAATTTGGCCCACTTGAAAGACAAAATAGCTTCCAGCCTGCCTTATGGGTTACAGCGGCGTCTGGAAATCGCCCGTGCCCTGGCTACCGGGCCTTCCCTGCTGCTTTTAGATGAGCCGGCCGCCGGTATGAACCCCCAGGAAACACAGGAACTGACCGATTTTATCCGACAGATCCGCGGGGAATACCAACTGACGGTTTTCATGATCGAGCATCATATGGATTTGGTGATGAAAATTTCCGAGCGTATCTATGTTCTAGACTTTGGCAAATTGATTTCCCATGGAACCGCGGCAGAAGTTCAAAACGACCAAAGGGTGATCGACGCGTATTTGGGGGTGGCAGACGATGCTGAGGATTGAAGATTTACGTATCAACTACGGCGGTATTGAAGCCGTTAAAGGCATAACTCTGGAAGTGGCGGAAAAGAAGATCGTGACCCTGATCGGCGCCAATGGCGCCGGTAAATCCACCACCCTGCGCACGATAGCCGGGCTGGTCAAGCCAACCTCCGGCAGCATATTCTTCCAGGATATGGAAATAACAGCGCGCCCTTCCGATCAGATAGTATCCCTGGGCATTACTTTAGTACCGGAAGGCCGCCGTGTTTTTCCTGATTTGACCGTGCTGGAAAACCTGAAAATCGGCGCCTATTTGCGCAAAGATAATCTGGATAAGGATATCGCCTGGGTCTATGAGTTATTCCCCCGCTTAAAGGAGCGCTCCTGGCAGGCGGCGGGCACTTTATCCGGCGGCGAGCAGCAAATGCTGGCCGTGGGGCGGGCGCTGATGAGCCGCCCCAAACTGATGATGATGGACGAGCCTTCTTTAGGGCTGGCGCCGATAGTGGTAAGGGATATTTTTGAAATCATCAAAGAAATCAACCGCCAAGGCGTGACCATACTGCTGATCGAACAGAACGCCAACATGGCGCTGCATACGGCGGATACAGCCTATGTACTGGAAACCGGCCGCCTGACCATGCAAGGCAGCGGCAAGGAACTGTTGAACAATGAAGCAGTAAAAAAAGCCTATCTAGGCTAGTGCGGCCTGCGGCCGCAAGTTTTGAGTTTTGAGTTTTGAGTTCTAAGTTCTAAGTTCTAAGTTCTAAGTTCTGACCCCTGATCCCTAATCCCTGAATAAATTCCCACCTTCATCATAATGAAGAAAATCTTCACAAAAGTGAAGATTTTCTTCATTATGATGCATATTTTGATAACCGCCGGCTACCGGCTCAACAGCGCCAATCAGGACCGCTACAAAAGGCAAGCGACAACTTACAGATTTTATTGGTTCATTCGTTGGAGGGGGGGGTGTGACCCCTGCACAGAACGCCAATTTGTTTGATGCGGTTTGCATACCGCACCGCTAAGTTGTAGACATTGACTACAGCAGAGGAGGAGAAAACCTGATTGGCGCCGGCAGAACCTTGCCGCAATCCGGCTATGGGGTTTTCTGCTTATAACTGTAACCTGTAATGAAGCATCCATACTTTTCCATAAAACTCAGCATCTTGCCATTACTGCCGATGCGTACCGGGTTTTTTTGGCGGATCGATTGTAAATCCTCCAGCATGCTCAGCATATTGGCGCTACAGCCGCAATCATAAACGATGGTGTCGTCCACAAGCGCTTCCATGCTGAATTGGCTATATGGAGGAATACTGATGATACTGTCGGGGCCGGCCTGATATTCCCCGCCCATCACTGTCAGGCGTAAGGCGCCCTTTTCCACCATGAAAAGCTCCGGTTCGCAGTGGGGCTTATCCCAGTTTATCTTTGTCCCTTCCTGCATAATTGCCTGCCAAATCTCCTTAACATTATTGCATTCCCAACGCCCTACCTTCTGCCGCAGTTCTATACCGTTAAAAGTAAAAGTAGAAAAAGCGAAATCATGGGTACGCACTTCATGTAGCAGACTTTTATCAATATCTTGGGCAAAAGGCTCTTCTCTTGGCAAATCAAAAATAGATTGCAGATATTGCTCGCGGAATACCGGATCAAAATAGAGGCCGTCGTATTTATCCTTGATCCAATTCTTATTCTTGGTTTTGGCCGACATATTTATTTCCTGGAATATCTCGCGCAAAACCGTTCCGTTCTCCAGGAAGGTGAAACCATGCGGCGTGGTAGGAGCGAGATGCAGTATATCCCCGACGCACAGTACGCAGCGCTTACCGCGGATAGTGACTTCTGCCGACCCTTTGGCTATATAGAATGTTTCATAACCCTTGATATGCTGATGATAAGCGATTTGCGCGCCCGCCTGATAGACAGTGTCACTCAGTTCATTCTTTTCCCACACCCCTATCGGCAATGTAAACTGACGCACATCCTCGGTACCGTCGTCGAGCTGAAACAGCCAATCTTCCTTATTATTACAGTTGATCACATACTTATGTTCCATTTTCCTATCCTCCCGGATGCCCATCTGATAGGCTCATGCGGTCTTCGACCGCAAGTTTGTAGTGTGAAGTGTGAAGTTAAAAGAAAATAACTTGTTTTTAGTTGACGCTACGCGGTGGTAAGTGACTGAATAATTATTGAACACGTTCATCTATTTCTATTATAGTTGAACGTGTTCAATTTGTCAAGTACTATTTTCGCTGAAAACAAAATTTTTTTCCGCGCTGGGGTATGGTTGCCGCGGTACGCCGGGGCGGAAAAAAACAGGGCTGCTGAAATATTATTTATTTCAACAGCCCCTGTGGGTCATCAGAATTTGCATAACGGATAAATGTTATTCTATCATCAAGAAAAATATGTCTGTGCGCCTGTTAGCCAGCATGCCCTCTTCGCTGCGGGGGTTTAAGCCTGGTACCGGGTTGGTAATCCCATTACCTTTGGCTATCAACCTTGATTCATCTATCCCCAACTCAATAAGGTAATTGCACACAGCCTCCGCCCTATGCAGCGATAGCTGCCTGCCAGAAGTCGTATCGCCTACGCCGGTATCGGCAATATTCCCTTCAACCTGGATCAGCGAGCCCGCTAAAATCTTCGCGGTCTGGGCAAATTCCGCCAAGGCAGGATAAGAATCCGGGGTTATGATCGCCACGTTGCGCTCGAAATTTATGGTCAATGCCTGTTGTAACAGCATCTCCGTATTGATTTCCGACACATTGATATTGCTTAATAAATCTGCCGCGGCAACGGCGTCAGGGAATTTAGGCTCCAAATTCAACAAAAATGAATTGGCAAAAGCGCTTTGGCTGCCGTTCCGCACAATTTTCTCTCCCAAATCATCCCAGATATCCGCCATCTGACTATAAATCGTTTGCGCCATGCCGGCAAATAATTCCTTATTATCGGCATAATTCGTAAACGCCACCAGTTCTTCGATATCCTCTATTTCCCCGTCAGAAAAGAACTCATAATCCTCAAATTCCCGGATAAAGCTGAAATCACCAGCGTATTCATCCATGGCGCGCAGCGTGCCTTCGATAAATTTTTCCACCTCTTGGGGATATTGTTCCAAATAATCCTCCCTGAAGACAATACCGTCTATCATTAAATTGGCGGCGGATTTAGTTGAGAATAGCACTTTTGCCCCCAGTACGCTGCTGGCCTGCGATATATACGGCTCCCATAAGGTGGCCGCGTCCGCCTCGCCTTCGGCAAAGATATCATAGGCTTCATCAGTACTTTCCGTAAAAATCATATTGGCTCTGATCTCGTCGATTTGCTCGTCCGAGAGGTTTGATTGTTTCAGCAGCCATTCCGTCATGGCATGGGCTGCCGAATTTTTGGCCAAAACGATAGTATGCCCGGCCAAGCCTTCAATACCTGTGATATCAGCTGTGGTAACGATACCGTCCCCGCCGACAGATTTATCGGTAATAATGACCATTTTGCCATTAACGCCCATTTCCTGCAGCCGCGCGTGTACATAAGGCCATTCGTTGATGGACTGCCCTACCGCCTGAACCTCGCCATTGATAAATTTTTGCAAAGACTCTTCATCTTCATTGATGATCTCTATTTCCACATCCAGCCCCAGTTCCCAAAATATCGAACCGGTTTTGGCGGCGTCAAGACCGCCATTGGCGTCCACAACTGGTTTCCAGCCATGCCATTCGTCGATAGCGATCAAAAGTTTGGCGCTGTCATAAACGCCGTCATTGCTGATAGCAGCAGGCGCTCCTCCCGGGTTTTGGGTGGCGGGTATTAATGGAGAACCGATAACTCTGGTACCGCTATTAAAGAGATCAAAATAGGAAAGAGCCAATGCGGAAACTGCTATTATGGCGGCAAATATTACGATCTTGGAAAAAACCGTTAATCTATTCATAATAACAACTCCTATCTTATGCTTTCAGTTTTACTTTCAGTGTTATATTTAGTCATAAGATATTGCGCATATTCAAACAAATCATAATTTTGGGCATTGACCGCTTGCGGCTGTTGCGCTATATTATACTCCCCTTCGATAGCGGGAGTTTGCTGCCTGGGAACGCCAACCGCTTGTTGCTGCCTTACCGCTTCTTCCATGTTTTGCGTGGCGGCTGTTTGCTGCCTTTGCACCATCGCCGCTTGTTGCTGCCTGGCTATTTCTTCCATGTTCTGTGCGCTGGCTGCTTGCTGCCTTTGCGTCATCGCCGCCTGTTGCTGCCTTAGCAATTCTTCCATATTCTGTGCATTGGTTGTTTGCTGCCTTTGCGCCGCCGCCGCTTGTTGCTGCCTGGCCAAATTCATTTCTTCTTCCGCACTCTGAACGACGACTGCTTGCTGCTGCCTGGCCGCAATAGCGTTTTCTCCCATGGCGTTTAGGGTCATGGCGATTTGAGCTCTTATGGGATCCTGATACGTATTGACCGGATTGACCGCGCTAGCCGCGCTGCCCGCGTTGATCGCGCTGCCGGGATTGACGGCATTGCTCGGACTGACGGCATTACTCGGGCTGATCGTATTGCCCGGGTACCCTGTATTGCCGGCATTGTATATTTCACTGATACTTCTGATATTTTCCGATGCCCCAAAGCTATCGGTTCTGGCCGCCGCGGATCTGGCCACAGCGGTTCTGGCGCTGATATCCCGCTCACACTGTTTTGCCAAATCTTCACATGTGGTCATCAGGGTTTTTGCTTTCATGATCAGCAGCTTATCCAGATCCGTTTGCGTTTTATTATTGACAATTTCCGTAAAAAGCTTATTGATAGCCAATGATACCAGCTTTAAGCCTTCCACATCATTGTTTTGCGCTAATAGCATCATTTTCCTTTCAATATCCTCGGCCTTCAAAATCAAATCATCTTGTTTTGTAGTATTGTGGATCAATTGATTGCTGAGATTTAAAAGGGTGCCCTCATAAGCGCGGCGATTATGCGCCTCGTCGATAATTTGTACGCTTGGCGCTTTTTCAGTTTGCGGTATGCCCACCACATTTTCAACTTGCATGCTTATTATTTCCTCATTAACGAGCGCGACGGCAGGCGTTACCTCGATGTTCTTTATGAACAGCGATTTAACACCCCCCGCAAAAGGTTTTTTC
>Ga0123356_10007072_pt1 | contig 11244 bp, 7 predicted proteins | sample TergutEmb28metaG_2_FD_92546 | JGI IMG/M metagenome (GOLD analysis project Ga0123356, IMG submission 92546) | Embiratermes neotenicus P3 segment gut microbial communities from Petit-Saut dam, French Guiana - Emb289 P3 | ecosystem: Host-associated > Arthropoda: Insects > Digestive system > Gut ... | reverse complement strand
CGATGCAGTATGTGCGGTTGTTTACGCATGTGCTTGTTCATGCTGATGTTGCTCATTATGTGGGGAATTTTATGATGATCCTTGCGATCGGTCCGATGGTCGAGGAAAAATACGGGAGTTCACGGTTGGTTTTGATAATTATAATAACGGCGTTTATAACCGGATTGATCAAAGTTATTTTCTTTCCCGGTGTTGTTTTGGTCGGTGCGAGCGGGATCGTTTTTATGCTTATTTTGATGGCTTCATTTACGAATATAAGGCAGGGCAGATTGCCGATAACCGTTCTGCTTGTTGCAGTGTTATATATCGGTAATGAGATCATCCTCGGATTATTCACGGCTGATAATGTTTCTCGTGTTTCTCATATCATAGGCGGGTTATGCGGTGCCGGTTTCGGTGTTGTTTTTCATGCAGGGAAGCTCAGAAGTTCGTGAAGAGGGTTTCGTCTGTGTGGGGCAGGAAACATGCTGCGATAAAGTTGTCCATATAATCGGGTTGTGTGCTCAGGTCTATGTATGTCATGTTTTGAGCGATTTCGTTTGTTTTTTCCTCGGCTTCTTTTGAAATGAGCATTTCGTATGCACCGTCAAGTGATGAGTTTCCGATGAAGGAATATTTTGCTTCGGGGATGTCGGGGAACATTCCGACGGATATTGTATTTTTAATGTTTATTGAGCTTCCTATGCCTCCTGCGGTCAAAACATTATCGATGTCTGAAGGTGTGAAGCCGAGAGGTGCGAGAAGAGAAATGATACCGGCGAATATTGCTCCTTTGGCACGAATGAAGTTGTCGATATCTGTTTCGTTGATTGTAATATCTTTACCGGTCGAGGTGTTTTCGGCAAAGACGATCGTATATGAACCGACTCCGTAATCATCAAAGTTGATTCGATCGTTGTTTACTGCGTTATTTTCAGGTTTATTGAATTTACCTTTGTTGTTGATTATTTTATTTTTGAAAAGTTCGGCGATGATGTCGATGAGGCCGGAACCGCAGATACCTGCGGGTTTTTTATTTTCAATGACAAAGATTTCGGGTTGTGTTGTTTCGCGGTTTATTTTGAAAGTTTCTATTGCACCTTCGGTTGCTCTCATTCCGCAGGAGATGTCACCGCCTTCGAATGCGGGGCCGGCTGAGCAGGCGCAGGTCATGAGGAATTCTTCGTTGCCGAAAACAATTTCTCCGTTTGTACCGAGGTCGATAAAGAGAGTCATTTCAGGACTGTCCGTGATTTTTGTGCCGGAGGGTGTTTTTGCTGCGTTGACCCCTGCGGTTATGTCGCCGCCGACGTAGCTTCCGACGTTTGGGGCGATGATCAGTTTTGCATCCGGTGCAACACTTATACCTATTGTTGCGGGATCATATTCGGGGAAGTTGAGGAACGGAGGTATGTACGGTTCTATGCGGATCGGATTTGCATCGATGCCGAGCATCAGGTGGTTCATTGTTGTGTTGCCCGCAACGGTCAATCGTGTGATCTTGTCGGTTGTGATCCCTGTCGATGAACAAAGATTGTCAATGAGCGGTATTATTGTGTCGTTGACCGCAGTGGTTTGCATTGCCTGTATACCGTCGGGTTTTTGTTGTCGCAATATGCGGTTGATAACATCGGCCCCGTAACGTATCTGTGCATTACCGGTCGTTGCTTTGGCAAGAGGCGCTCCGGTCGTGAGGTCAGCAAGAATGGCTGAGACGGTCGTTGTTCCGAGGTCTATGGCTATACCGAAATTATTTTTTTCGATTTTGTCCGGATATGATGTTGTATTGTTTTCAGTTTCAGGGTTATATAAAGATGTAGTTATGTTATTAAAAAGGGATTGTGCGGTTTCGGGGATTATAACTGTCATGTCGCAGATAACAGAAGTTTGGCACGCTAAGACGGGAGTGAAGACAGGGGGGTGATTTTCTTGTCTTGTTATTTCGACGGTGCATTTGCCGCAGGTGCCGTTGCCGGCGCAGGGGGCGTTGATAGGGATGTTCGTTTTTTGTGCGAGGTTGAGTAAATTTTCATCGGAAGCGGCGAAGACTGTTACGTCTTCGCCGTTTTTTTGTTTGAACGTTACACTGAACATTAAAAATCAATCTCTTCCATTGAAAGTGCGGGGTGATTTTTCGATTCGAGGAATTCGATAACGGCATAGGAATCTGTTGCTATCGTTTCATCACATATCATGTCTGTAAAGTTGTCGATGTCGAACAGTTCTTTTACTATTTTGTTTAAGCGTTCGGCGACGTCGTCTTTGAGTTCTTTCGGCATCCAGACGATGCGTTTTGCGCCGCCTTCGGCGTATGTGAATTTTTTTGATGCGATGAAATGGCGTCCGTGGCCCATGAAGCCCGGGGTTTGGACTCCGCCGCCGGTGAGGGAGGCGAGTTCGCCGAAGGTCATGCCGGAGGGGGTCATGCCGGTGTATTCACGGTTGACGACGACGACGCCTTTTGCTTCGGGCATAATGCCGCAGATGCATTCGAAGCAGCCGCAACTCGTCATCGGGTCTTCTATGAGTGAATACAACGTCACGCGCTCGACAGCGCCGCGTGTTGCTTCTCTGACGACTCTGTTGACTTCGGTGAAGGCACCCGTGCGTTCGTCCGTGCAACCGATTTTTGCTATCGGTTGGCAGGGGCCGTGCGGAGTGAGTTCTTTTGTGGCTCTTGCGTCGAGCCACGAAACAGCTCCGCAAAGACCGAGGCGCTCGGGTGTTACTACACAACAATGTGCCGGTGCAAAGGATTGGCACAGGATGCATGTGTAGTATGTATCAACACTTTCGTCAGTCATGGAAGCAAGTCTGTCATCGCGTGCTCTGTAGCGCGGCATTGCATGTTCTTCGAGGAGTCCGAGGACTTTGTCTTTTTCGGTAAATAATGTTATTTTGCATTTGTCGACAACTGCACCGAAATCCTCCATAAGTTCATGGCGGATGACTTTTGCCAGATCGAGAATACGGAATCCTTTTTCGTATGCTTCTTTATTGATCCTTATACGGAAAAGGTTTCTTTGTCCTGTGTGCATCACACCTTCGATATAATTGAACCAATGGTGGATTTTACGTTCTATGACCGGTTCGAAGTCGGTATGCATTTTTACTCCGGCAACTTCAATGAATACTGCCAAAGGCAACTCCGCAGGTGATGCAGAATCGATATCAGGTCCGATCAATGTTATTTCTTCATCATCAATATCTGCGAGATCGCGGGATATTACAAGTTCGCAGGTCGGATTTGAAGCAGATGAAAATTCGGCGTGCATGTCTGCTTTTCTGATGATTTCACCTTCAAATGCTGATGCGAATCCGACGGGTATGCCGATTTCTTTTACTTTTACTTTAATGTTACGAAGTTCGAGGGATTTTGCGACTGTTTGTGTGTGGTCGGTGACTGATACAAGAGCGCCGGGGACTTGGAGCTCGCCGAGGTCGACGTCGACTATGACGGGGAAGCCGAGTGCGATAGCGCCTGCACCTGCGGCAACAACGATTTCGTTTGGTGCTCCGAATGTGTTTACGAATGCGGGAACACGTTCTTTGGTGTAGGCAAGGAGTCCGGGGAGGTCACCGGGTTCGAGTCCGCCGAAGATGAGTGCGGCTCTGATAGCGATGGTAACGACGTGGATCACGGCTGTTATTCCGTGTCCGAGCGGGATGACACGGTAGTCAAGTCCCATTTTGACTCCGGTTTCCGATGCCTGATCGATGACGTCGCCGATAAGGAATGTGAGAAGTCCTTTTACCTGATAGTCTTTGACGACATTTGCGAGGTCTTGCGGATCGTCCGCTTTTCCGATAATTACCGCAACGCCGGGTATATCGCCGGTTACGAGCGGGACTCCGAGCGAGCGGATGACAGAATCGGGTACGAAGCCGATGCCGGGTCCGTCGGCGTAGGGGTTTGCATCGATGTACGCCAGGCCTTCGAGGATTTCCGCTCCGACTGCGGTTGCGAGTCCTGCATTGAGTGCGTCTCCCAAATCTTCATTGTTTGTTATGAGACTTTTGAGAACGTCTATGCACGGTATGAGGTCTGCGAGTTGTCGGACTTTTACTCCGGTTGCGGCGTATATGGTCGGGAAAAAATACGCGGTATCCGGAAAACTCAGTTTCTTTTCTTCTCCGTGTTTGGCAATTGCATCATTTACCGCGCTTTCAACAAGCCCGGCTACGGCATTAGAGCCTCCGTAAATAAGATCGGTCAATGCGCCCATGTTTCACGTCCTCCAAATTCAATAATTTATATTCTCAGTTCGGATAATATGTTCTTAACTGCTGTTTTTATCGGGGAGGTTTCAGGGACTGTCGTTACGGGTTTTCCTTCTGCGTCATAATCATAAACGGTTTCATCTTGCGGGATAATGCCGAGTAAGTCGAGGTTTTGCAATTTTATTTCTTCAAGTACTCCGTCGGGGAGTTTGTCGGTCGGTGCTCTGTTAACGATGAGTTTTAATATTTGCGGGTTAAGCTTCAGTTCGTGAGTCAGTTTTGCCGCTCGTCCTGCGGCTTGGATCCCTCTGCGGGAGCAGTCGCTGACGAGTATGAGTATGTCGACATGCGGCAGTGTTCCGCGACTTATGTGTTCAAGTCCTGCTTCATTATCGACGATTATATGTGAATATGTTTCGGCATATTTGTCGATTTGCGTTCTGACGATCCCGTTTATGAAGCAATAACATCCTTTGCCTTGTGTTCTTCCCATGACAAGCAGGTCGAAGGTTTCTTCTTCGGTAAGTGCGTCTGCGAACATGAAGTCCATGTATTCCTGTTTGGTCATGCCGCCGGGTGCACTTTCTCCGTCAGTGTTTTTGAGAACTTCTTCTCTTATTTCGCCGAGTGTTGTCGGTGCGGGGATTCCGAGGACTTCGTTAAGGTTTGAATTCGGGTCGGCATCGATAGCAAGTATGTTTCCTTTTCCTTCGCTTGCCAACTGCTTAACGATCATTCCGCAAAGAGTCGTTTTTCCCGTACCGCCTTTTCCGGCAACTGCAATAATTCTCGGCACTTGCACCCTCCTGAAATTGAAATTGAATTATATAAAAGTGTACTGTACACTTTTAAAAAAAGCAACAGGAACTTGATGATTTTATGAAAATCGTTTATAATTTTTTTATTAAAGATCGGGAGGCGGCGGAGTATGGGGTTTAAAAAGGAAGCGCAGGTTTTTTCTTCGAAGATCAATGAGGTTGTGATCGGGACGGGTGAGAAAAAGATTGTTTTGGGCGGTGAGAGTATTTTACCGTTGTATACGTTTGATGCTCCGTATGAGAATCGTCCGAAGGTCGGAGTTGCTGTGTCCGATTTGGGGTATCAAAAAGGGATTGCAGGTATTGAAGCGTTTTATGCAGGAACGGATTGTGTCGTACAAATTGCCGAACGGGCGGCGACTATGCCGGGGGCGGATTTTTTAGTTATTTGTCTTGATAAGGCTCATCCGGAAAACGGTGATGCATCGATTGAGGAGTGTGTTGCACTTGTTAAAGAGATTGCCGACGCTGTTTCAATTCCGATTGCTGTTGAAGGGTGTAAAAATGTTGATAAGGATGCGCAGTTGCTTGTTAAAGCAGCTGAGGCACTTCACGGTAAGAATGTTTTGATTCTGTCGGCGTATGAAGAAAACTATAAAGCTGTTGCTGCCGGTGCTGTTCTTGCTTACGGGCAGAATGTTGCGACGGAGTCTGCAGTTGATATAAATCTGGCGAAGCAACTTAATGTGCTTATAAATGTTTTGGGTGTAAAGCCTGATAAAACGGTTATGAATCTCGGTTCTGCGGCAGGCGGTTACGGGTTTGAGTATATTGCTTCGACCATTGAAAGAGTAAAAACGGCAGCTCTTGCGCAAGATGATGCAATGCTTAAGATGCCGATAATAACACCGGTTTGGTCGGAAACATGGGTCGTTAAAGAATCTGTTGCAAGTCAAGAGGATTATCCCGAATGGGGATGTGCCGAAGCTCGCGGTGTGAATATGGAAATTTCAACAGCAGCCGCTTGTCTCGCTGCGGGGTCGAATGCTGTTATTCTCAGTCATCCGGATTCGGTAAAAACGATATCCGCGTTGATCGATGATTTGGTTTAAGGAGGTACACGGATTATGGCTTTAAAAGGTCTTGATATTTTTAAGTTGACACCGAAGACTAATTGTAAAGACTGCGGGAATGCTACTTGTATGGCATTTGCTATGAAGGTTGCACAGGGAGCGATCGAGCTTTCAAAATGTCCGCATTTGAGTGATGAAGCACTTTCGGTCCTCGGTGATGCGACTGCGCCTCCGATGGCAAAAATCGTGTTGGGTCCGGACGGGTGCCTTGAACTAGGCGGTGAAACGGTTTTGTTTCGTCATGAAAAGACGTTCGTTTCCAAGAATCTGTATGCGGTTTCGGTTTGTCCGGAATCTTGCGATTTAAAAATTCCGGAGATAAAAAAAGTTGATTATGACAGACTCGGTGAACGCATGTATGTTGAGTTGCTTAACTTGGTTTATTCCGGCGATAAAGATGCATATGTTGAGCTTGTGAAAAAAGCAAGTGATTACGGGTGTGTACTGATTCTTGAATGTACCAATGTTGATGCGGCACGTAAAGCGCTTGAAGTCTGTGCTTCGCAAAAACCTTTGCTTAACGGTGCATGTGCCGAAAATCATGAAGATATGAATGCTTTGGCAAACGAGTTCGGTGTCGTTTTGGGCGTTTCGGGAACGGATTTGGATGAATTGTACGATATCGTTACGGCACTGGAAAAACTCGGTAATAAAAATCTTGTTCTTGATGTCGGATGTGCTTCCGTTAAAGAGGCGTTTACCGGTACGGTTGAAATAAGGCGCGCGGCTTTGAAAGGCGGAGATCGTTCTTTCGGTTATCCGTCTCTTGTGAATGTCGGGAAACTTGCAAAGGGAAATGATTATATGCAAACTGCTTTGGCATCTGTGTTTACGTTGAAATACGGGTCAATAATCGTTACGGAAAATATGTCATATCCGCAAGCGTTGCCGCTTTACGGTTTGAGGCAGAATATTTATACCGATCCGCAAAAGCCGATGAAAGTTGAGCCGGGTATTTATCCTCTCAACGGTGCGGATGAAAATTCGATTTGTGTTACAACTGTCGATTTTGCTTTGACATATTTTGTCGTGAGCGGTGAACTTGAACGCTCGGGTGTTCCGATGAACTTGCTTATATCCGATGCGGGTGGTTATTCAGTGTTGACCGCGTGGGCCGCAGGTAAGCTGTCGGCTTCTTCTCTTGTGAAATTCTTTAAAGAGTTTGACATTGAAAATAAAATAAAAAGCCGGATTTTGGTGATTCCGGGCAAAGTGGCTGTTTTGAAAGGTGAGATCGAAGAAAGTTTACCGGGTTGGAAGATAATCGTTGCCCCGGGCGAAGCTGTTGAAGCGGTGAAGTTTTTCCGGGAATTGAAGGTTTAAAGAGAGGAGAGTTTATGAGTAAATTTATTATTATCGGGGAGCGGATACATTGTATTTCACCTGTGATCAGGGAAGCTATGGCTGCACGGGATCCTGATCCGATACTTAAGAGAGCCAAGGAACAAATTGCTCAGGGTGCAGTTTATCTTGATGTGAATATCGGGCCGGCGGAGAGAGACGGCGAAGAATTGATGCAGTGGGCTGTTAAACTTATTCAATCAGAGTGTGATAATATACCGCTGTGTCTTGACACGGTCAATATGAAGGCGATCGAAGCCGGTATTGCCGTTCACAACAATATCAAAGGAAAACCGATCGTCAATTCGGCTGATGCGGGTGACAGGATCGGGAATATCGATCTGGCTGCTGCAAACGGTGCGATTTGTATTGCACTTTGCTCTGCTGCGGGGATTCCGGCGGATAATGATGAACGGATGGGTTATTGTCAGCAATTGCTCGAGCGCGGTATGGAGCACGGAATGGAGCCGGAAGATATTTGGTTCGATCCGCTGTTTTTGGTTGTCAAGGGTATGCAGGACAAACAAACCGAAGTGCTTGAGTTTATAAAAATGCTCAGCGATACGGGACTTAACTCAAGCGGCGGTTTGTCAAATATTTCAAATATGATGCCGAAAACGGTTCGTCCGATAATGGACAGCGCAATGCTTGCAATGGCAATGTGTTGCGGCTTGACTTCCGCAATCGTTAACCCGGGCGATCAACGTCTGACGGAGACAATCAAATCGTGTGATATCATAAAAAATAACACACTTTATGCCGATTCATATTTAGAGATTTGATTTTATCATGTGTAAATAATACGGGGGCGGCGATTTATTCGGTGAAATCGCTGCCTTCGTATATTATTTCGTTTTGATTTGTATACGGATTCAATTGCGATATATTAAGTTTACCTGTTTCATTGTTGATCGTGATCGATATTTCAGGGTTTGGCGGTTTTTTAGATACGGGTCTGATGAGGAGATTCGGGAAGGATTCACGATCGGTTGTTTTTGCATCGAGACATGGGGTGTCGAGAAGGAATATATGTGATCTGGTAAAGATATATGTGTTGTCTTTATCCGGGTCGCTCCAATAACGCCATGTCAACGGGAGGCCGTAATGATCGGGTGAAAGGAGGTTGTTTGGCAAGCCTGTTTCGGGATTGACTTCACCTTCAAAGAACAGAGCGGGTGAACCCTCGGGGATTTCTCCGGCATTTTTATTTGTGGTATCGAGAAATTCGATGTATTTACCGTTTTTCAGTGATTTTTCCATCCTTATATCACCGATATCTTTTGATTCTTTTAATACCTTCCAATAATCGGATAATGACAGCATTTCATATTCCAGGAATGCTGTCAATTCTTTTGCTTCACGGTAATTGATATAGTTTATGTAATCTTCCGGATTATATTTGATATTAGGAAAGTTGTCTTTAATTCGATTGTTTATTTTAAGAAAATCTCTGCTGACCCATTTGTCGATCGATTTTATGTGTTTAAATTCATCATACAGACGCACAACGGTTTCGATTGCTGTTGAAATTCGTTTTCTGGAGAGTTGCTTGCCGATTCCGGAAAATGATAACGCGGTTTCCGATTCCGTGAATTTTACGTTGCTGAAGTTGATCAACAAAGATTTTTTGATGACTTCTTTTACATCCCGGATCAATATATCGGGGATGTCAGTACTTTTTTCAAACAGCATCAATTCTTTGATGACATCGATATTATGATTATAAATAACGATTTTAATTACAGTGAACGGGTAGGCTTTTTCTTTATTATTTGCTTTTGCAAGTTCAAGCATTTCGGGAATATATTTTTCTATGTTTTCATCTTTGGTTTTTATTACTGCAAATCCGTAATTCAGGAAATCTTTGTAATCTCTGTGAAAGAGAGCACGAATATTTGTTTCACATATTAATTGATTGCTTAAACTTTTATATAAACCGCTTGTGCAGATATCTGTACGCTGTTCAATGTATGAAAACAGGTTGCTGTCAAGCGTTGTCATTTTGTGTTCGACTTTATTCTCTGTGTCCATAAGCATTGCGCCGCAAATCATTCGGAGCATTTCGCTGTCAAAGGTGAAGCCGGAGCCGAGAAATTTTAATGTGACCAAGGCTGTTGTTGAACCGACGAGCATCAGAGTTTTCGGGATCCTTTGTGCTTTGGCGGTTTCGCTGACTTCGTGATGGTCGATTATTTTTGTGACTGATTTTTGAGCATCCTGCTGATAATTATGGTCGACAAAAATATAATCATACAAGCCGGATTCAAGTGCTTTAAGATACAGGTCATCGTGTTCGGATATCAGGGAATCACATATTTCATTTCCCAACAGTTCGCGAACTTCTGCCGGTACGGATTTTGATTGGATGATCGGGATGTATGTGTTTTTCGGATAAAGCAACGTATTTCGATATGCTTCCAAAATTGAACTGATCACAGTGTCTGTGTCGGGGTTTCTGTGACCGATAACGAATGTGACTTTATTGTTTGCGTCGATTTCCCAAAAATTTCTTCGGTTTATGATATATTCGGCGAATTCGGAGTAACTCAACTTTATGCTTGAATCGTTGCCGGATAATATACCTGTGCATATTTGATATCCGATTTTGTCAAACAGAAGTTCTTTTAATATATTTATTTCATTATCTTCATTTTGCAAGAAAGAGGTTAGGTCTTTTTCGGATTTGATTTCTTCAAGTTTAACTGAAGAATCCGGTTCTGAATCGTTTAATAAGAAATCGTTGATTTTTAACAAAAAGTCGGTACTTATTTCCGTTTCGACAGGTTGTATGCGACATTCACGAAGCATTTGCTTGGGCTGGCGGGAGTCCGACGGTATTCCGAGATCGAGAGACGGACGTCCGACCGATGTCACATATCCTCTTAAAACAAAGCATCCTTCAAGACGGGTGACGCTTAAATCTGCTGTCCAAAACTTCCATTCCGGATTTCCTGTATTTTTTTCGTTGTTGACTTTTATCGGTAAACCGGTTTGCATATCAATATTATTTTCGGGAAGAAACCATCCGGGGCGGTATATGTTTTCAGGATGAGTTTTGATTTCGGCTTTATCATACCGGTATTCGGATATGATCGTCGGATTATCGATGTATTCGCTTGGTGAAAAATAAATACGGTCAAGCGGTTCGGTGAAATAATCGGAAGTCAGACTATGTAAAAGTTCTTTATTATCGGTTTCGATCGCTTCATTATACAGTTCCCAATATTGGTGTACCGTAAGCATTTGCCCTCCGAGTTTTTTGAGCAATTTTCTGCCGGAGTCAAAATCGATGTTGCATATGTTTTTTTCCGTGTCGTAATCGTAATTTATGTTTAAATTTTCGCATGCGTCAACGACCCGTTTGTCAAGTTTTAACGGGTCTAAGTCGATGTACATTTTCAGTTTATCCGAAAAATACCATCTCATATCAGATATTTAATTCCGGGATGGATTCAGCCATCGATCTGTTCATGAATTTTTGATCGCCGGTCACTTCGCGGATGATTTTAATGTAATTCGGGAAAATGATTTGTTGATCTTCGCTTGAAAGTTCGACTTCCAAAATCGCACGGTCGTCCCAAAAAGGATAAATATCTATTTCGAGATATTGGTTTTCGTAGCTCAGACAATATCTGGTTTTGCGGATTTGCTTGAGTTTTGTATCGGCGTTCATCAGCAGTGTGAGATATTCATTTTGTGAAAGTCTTCTTTCTGTTTCAAGACGCTTCATTTCGGATATTTGTCTTTTTATTGTTTCCGTGAAGATGTAGTGCCCGTTTTTTCCGCGTTGACGAACTCGTATTTCGGAATCT
>Ga0123356_10007071_pt1 | contig 11247 bp, 11 predicted proteins | sample TergutEmb28metaG_2_FD_92546 | JGI IMG/M metagenome (GOLD analysis project Ga0123356, IMG submission 92546) | Embiratermes neotenicus P3 segment gut microbial communities from Petit-Saut dam, French Guiana - Emb289 P3 | ecosystem: Host-associated > Arthropoda: Insects > Digestive system > Gut ... | reverse complement strand
TCTCCGATGAGACCCTAGCCCGCCTGGCGGCATGCGATGCCATTCTCCTGGGTGCGGTCGGGGCAGCTCCGGGTTCGACATCTATCCCGTCGGGACTGCTGGAACGCGGTCTCCTCCTCAAACTGCGGTTCGCCTTCGACCATGCGGTGAACCTGCGCCCCTCGAAGCTCTATCCTGGGGTCGCCACACCGCTGTCACCGGGTGTCGTCGACGGCAAGACCATTGATTTCGTCGTCGTGCGTGAAGGTACGGAGGGTCTCTACTGCGGCAACGGCGGTACGGTACGAACCGGAACCCCCCACGAAATCGCCACTGAGGTGTCCATCAACACCGCTCACGGGGTCGAGCGAGTCGTACGCTATGCCTTCAATCTGGCCCGCAGCCGCAATAAGCACCTCACCTTGGTGCACAAGCACAATGTCTTAGTCAACGCTGGTGGTCTGTGGAATCGTACGCTGACCCGTGTGGGTAAGGAGTTCACCGACGTGACCACCGACTACCTGCATATTGACGCAGCGACGATCTTCATGGTCACCCAGCCTGATCGTTTCGATGTGATCGTCACCGACAATCTTTTCGGGGACATCCTCACCGATGAGGCTGCCGCTGTGACCGGCGGTATCGGACTGGCTGCCAGCGCAAATATCAACCTGGAGGGCACCTATCCCTCGATGTTTGAGCCTGTCCACGGGTCGGCCCCCGACATTGCAGGACAGGGAATCGCGGATCCGCGGGCTGCCATCCTGTCCGGGGCGATCATGCTGGACCACTTGGGCTACACCGAAGACGCAGCGACAATCCGTGAGGCGGTCGAAAACGACATCGCCGCAACAATCGGTGTGAAGCGTTCTACCGTTGAGATCGGGGATGCGATTATCGCAGCTCTGTGACAGATGTCCTGCGCAGCAAAGCACAGAACATGGCGTCTGTTCCGTGGCGATGCGGCCATAGCTGAATGAATCGAGGATCGAGCTCAGATTGAGCGTTAGGTACGTTCCCCAGCAGAGCCGGCGCATCCAAAATCTCCAAGCCCTTGGCTGCTTCACGGATGACCTCAACAGTTTCACCCGGATGAGGCGAGCAGGTAACGTACGCCACCACTCCCCCAGGAACTACCGATGAGCAGGCAGACCACAGCAGATCGCATTGCAGTCTTACTAAGCCTTCGAGGTCATCCTCAGTCTTGCGCCAACGAGCCTCGGCACGCCTACGCAAAGCTCCCAACCCCGTACATGGTGCGTCCAGCATGATTCGAGAGAACACCGATCCCCACGCCGGAACACACCCATCGGCAACCACGACCGCTGGGCTCCCATAGCCTCGCAGAGCTGAGGCAACTAACCGTGCCCGGTGGGGACGAAGTTCACTAGCAACCAGTCCCTGCCCCGCATCACGGGCGAGTCCGGTCAACAAGGCGGCCTTTCCTCCCGGACCTGCACACATATCCAGCCAGGGCCCATCGGGAGCATCCACGCGGGTAAGGAGATCAGCGACAAGCTGAGAGCCCTCATCTTGAACCGCTGCTCTGCCGTCTCGAACTGGCGGCACTTGAGCCGGGTCTCCGCTGCGGCTCACCCCCCACGGCGAGTACGGCGTGGGTTCACCGCCATAGGTCAAGAGTTCATCGCGAGTCATGAGCCCAGGTCGTACGACCAAAGTTGGTTGGGGTGCCTCATTGTTAGCCTCCATCGCTTGGACTACCTCACCGGCTGGCAGACAATGGGCATAAACCTGTTCGATCCACAGTGGATGACAGCTTCGAATTGCCATGGCTTGCGCGGCAGGAAGCCCGTGGGTGATCAGATCCATCCATGTGTCCCAATCGCGCTCCGCTACGCGGCGAAGGATCGCATTCACCACACCGGACACGTGACGCCCGATCTGCTCCGATGCCAAACACACACACGCAGACACACCTGCATGAGCAGGAACCCGCATCATCAGCAGTTGCTGCGTACCAAGCCTCAGAACGTCAACAACCCCAGGCTGCAAGGTGGTGATTGCGCGCCCCGAAGCCTTCTCGATAATCAGATCGAGAGTGCCCATATTCCGGCACACCCCATAGACCAGTTGGGTGACGAAACCAGCATCCCGGCTGGTCAACTGGGATCGATCGAGGACCTGCTTCACGGCAAGATTGGCATATCCGCCGTCGCGAACGATTTTCAGGGCTGCCAGAGCCGCCTTCCGTGCTGGATCCACCCTCTCACTCAAGGTAAGCTCCCGGATCGCTGGCCAAGGCCCCTCGCGCCCAATCTGCCCCCGTCATCACTTTCTTGCCGATGGCTTGTACCTCCATCAACTCAATCCAGCCATCACGTACATGGCAAAAGAGATGCTTCTTCGTCGCAGCGAGCCGACCTAGGACTCCATCAGCCGCTAGTGAACTCACATCCTGGGGATCCGCCAGGCGGGCTCGAAGGATCTTGAATCTTTGTCCTCCGAGCAAGGCCCATGCTCCAGGCTCTGGACTCATCGCACGTACTCGATTAACGACCCTTGATGCTGGGACGCCGATATCCAGGCGCGCATCCTCGGCTGTGATCTTCGGAGCATAACTAATCCCCTGATCGGGCTGCGCCGTGGGCTGGTAGCCAGCTTCAATCATTTCCATGGTTTCCGCCATGGACTGTGCACCCAGCACCGCTAGCGCGTCCAGGAGGTCCCCAGCGGTCTCATTCGGAGCAATATCGACACTTTGCTGAAGATAGACAGGACCAGAATCCAAAGCAGGTTCCAGCAGGAAAGTCGTGATCCCGGTCTGCGTACACCCATCCAGCAAGGCTCTTTGCACAGGTGCTGCCCCTCGATAGGCCGGCAGGATAGAGAAATGCAGGTTGATCCAGCCATGGGTGGGAATGCGCAGCAGTTCTGGGGTAATCAATCCGCCATAGGCCACCACCGGACAGCATTGAGGAGCAATCCCACGCACTGCCTGGACGAACTGCGGGTCCTTCATCGACTGCGGTGTGAGAACCTCAATCCGGTGATCTCTGCCCCATGCCTCAACTGGAGAAGGGACCAACCGTGAGCTTCTTCCTTGAGGGGCTGGCGGGCGCGTCAGAATCGCAGAAATCTGATGAATCTTCGCCAGCCCTTCGAGCACAGGGACAGCGACCGCGGGAGTCCCAGCGAACAGAAGCCTCATTATCCTCCTAGCCACACCGGATCAAGTCTGATGTTCAGCTTATCGTTTCTCTTGCGTGAAGATCGTGTACGAGCCGTCTCGGCGAGCCAGGCTGCGAGTTGAGTGCCCTGGGCAGACCCCACTCTGATGATCAGACGGTATTGGTCAGAGTCGACCTCTTGGATAGGGCCGATCATCTCCCCGATTCCAGTTTTCGACCATTCCTGTGCTGCGTGGGCAACTGCTGACTCATCACCGGAAAAAACCGCCATTCTTGTTGCAGGAGGAAACCCTGCCTCCTGGCGGTCGCGCAGTTCGCGGCGAGCATAGGTCAGCGGATCACAGCGCAGAGCCGCTTGAATCGTACGGTCCTGCCCTGGGCCTACGATGAGGACTGTCCCCAAATCCTCACCGGACCTCACCAAAGAAATGATGCGCAGCCACCGCCGCAGGGCTTCTTCACCCACCCGAATATCTGGGCGCGCCAGCACACCTGCCGCATCAAGGATCACTGCTGCTGAATAACCTTTGTCGATCACTGGTTCACACCCTGGGGTGGCCACCACGATCACTGAGGTTGACTCGCTCGGAGACAGCCAATCGATCCGCGATGTTGAGTCGGAGCGCAAAACAAGGGCATTTTTGAAAGACTGAGCTAGCTCGTGAGCTGTTCGCTGCGAACCGATGATGATGGCCTTGAATCGGTGAGACCCGCAGACACACCTCCATCCCTGAGCAGACTTCCCGCAGATCACACAGGACATGCTCTCAGATTCTTCGAACCCTGAGCCGCACGAACACTTCATAGGTTCGCCGCACGACTGGCAGATAAAGTTCCTGCGCTGACCAACCCAGGGCACAGAGACTAACACTGGCCCCAAACCCAACCCAGCCTGGATCACAGAGAAACCATCATGGGGAAGTCTGGCACTTCGCGCAGCCCTGTCGTGAGCTAGGCTATGATCCCCATGCGAGGCAACCCTGATTGAGGCAGTATGGAAGCTCACCTGCTGGGATCCCATGACCACTTCATGGAGCCATTTCTTGTCAACCCAGTTCTGGATCTCCACTGAGCGTGAGTACGACACAAAGACAACCCCGGCCTTTTCTTGGGCGGCCCGTATAGCGACGATGTCGCGCAAGGATGGGTAGGGACAATGCTGCTCCTCAAAGATTGGGTCTGCTTCCTCCCACACCACGATGAGTCCGAGGTTCTTCATCGGAGCATAGGCGGCACCCCGGGAACCAACGATGACCCGAGCCTGACCTGATAACCCTGCCAAGAAGGCAGAATACCGGCCGTGGGGGCCTCTATTAGCCGCCAGAGAGACCACCAAACGCCTATCGATGATCATTGTGATCGCGGCTTGCAGCGCTGCACAATCCCTGACTTCAGGGGCAAGAACAAGAACTGAGCGCCCCGATGCCAGCGTGTCGCTCACCAGGGAGGTGATCCCTTCCACCCAATCCCCCACTGCCCGAGCAGGAACCAGTGTCCAGGCAGCACGCGGAGACTTCCCTGCACGAATGGCCTGGCGAAGGCTCGTACCTTCCGGGTATCTATCGAGACAGCTTGGCTTGTTCTCCACGCTGATCTCTGGCTCGACAGTGAGGCGATTCTTTTCGGCTCGGGCATGGCGCGGAGGAATAGCGAGTCGAGCCACATCCATGAAGGTGCCTGCGCAGTGATCAGCGACTGCTCGGATCAGCGCAATTGTCGCTTCCGGCATGACTGGCACCTCGGAGACAATAGTGCTCAGTGTCTGGAGTTTTTCTTGGGCGGAAGTCTCAGCGATTCCCACCACAAACCCAGCGAGGCTACGACCGTTGAACGGGACCTTGACCCGAATCCCGACGTGCACCTTATTCGCAAGCCCATCGGGGATGGCATAGTCGAAGACGTGATCCAGGTGAGGAACCTGAACATCAACATAGACCTGAGCAATCATCGCACAGCAGCAGCGAGGGCATCAGCCCTGTCAGTCTTCTCCCATGTCATGCATTCCAGATCACGGCCAAAGTGACCGTAGTTGGTGACCTGGGCGTAGATCGGGCGTAGAAGATCGAGATCCTCGATGATCGCGCGCGGACGAAGATCGAAGACTTCTAGGATCGCCTCCTGGATCTTTTCTTCCTCCACACGGGCGGTCCCAAAACAATCAACATAGAGGGCAATGGGATGGGCACGCCCGATGGCATAGGACACCTGCACTTCGCAGCGATCAGCCAGATCAGCAGCAACGACATTCTTAGCCACCCACCTCATCGCATAGCTGGCACTGCGATCCACCTTGGAAGGATCCTTGCCAGAGAAGGCGCCTCCGCCGTGGTGAGCCATACCCCCATATGTGTCGACAATGATCTTGCGCCCTGTGACTCCGGCATCCCCCATCGGCCCGCCGATCACAAAACTTCCGGTCGGATTGACGAAGGTACGAATCCCTCCAGACTCAAAGCCGCAGGCCTCAACGACCGGGTTGATAACTGTGTGAACGATGTCGTCGCGGATCAGATCATGGTTCACTCCGCGGGCATGCTGGGCAGAAACGACAATCGTGTCGACACCGACAGGGGTGTGCCCTTCATAGCGAATAGTGACCTGGGTCTTCCCATCCGGGCGAAGATACTCCAGAATCCCTTCTTTGCGCACCTGCGACAGCCGTTCAGCTAGCCGATGAGCCATGTGAATCGGGGCTGGCATCAACGACTGCGTTTCGCGACAGGCGAAACCGAACATCAATCCCTGGTCACCGGCCCCTTGGAGATCATAGGCATCTGCAGAACCCTCCCGGGACTCCTCTGCATGATCCACTCCGGCAGCGATATCGGGAGACTGGTTGCCGATCGCGACCATGACCCCGCAGGAGTTACCGTCGAATCCCACCTTCGATGATGAATAACCAATGTCGAGAACGGTGTCGCGTACGATCTGGGCCACATCTGCGTAACCCTGGGTTGTTGCTTCCCCAGCCACCACCACAGCACCAGTGGTGAGCAAAGTCTCCACAGCGACACGGCTAGTGGGGTCTTGACTCAGCAGAGCATCGAGAACGCGATCAGAGATGGCATCTGCCATTTTGTCGGGATGACCCTCAGTCACAGACTCAGATGTGAATAGCTTCTGCACAGCGGCACTCCTTTTCTGGGATACGAGATGGCGAACTCGCCCACAGTGATAATCCTAGGCAGGGCATCGGACAAAAAGTGATTCGTCCACAGTTCCTGGAAGAAATAATCAGGAAAGATCAGTGTCCGCAAAGGGATTGGTGAAGTCGAAGGCAGATTCCTTCAATGCTTCCTCGCGAGCGGCTGCTTCAGCTTCAGGATCAATCTCCTGGCATTCCAGCAACGACTCATCGATCTCTCTCAAAGCGATTGACAACGGCTTCTCCTGAGAGGTGGCGTCAACGAGCGGGCCAACGTTCTCCAGCAAGCCTTCTCCGAGTTGGGAGTAGTAGGCGTTGATCTGGCGTGCCCGGCGTGCGGCAAACAACACCAGTCGATACTTGGAGTCCACTTTCTCCAATAGTTCATCGATGGGGGGATTCGTTATGCCTTCTTGCATCATGTATAGCTGTCCTTCTCACCTTGGTTGTCCGACAACCCGTCAGTTCCCAGACCGATAAAGTTTACCAACTCAACCAAGGAGTCCGCCACTTCCTTATTCACGATCACATAATCGCATTGATCGGCGTACTCCATTTCGATTCTTGCGGTCTCTAAACGACGCGAGATCACCTGGTCTGACTCGGTGGCTCGGCTGCGCAGGCGTCTTTCAAGTTCATCCCACGATGGGGGTGCAAGAAAGACCGTTTGAACTGGGTCTAGGGTCGCCGTCACTTGGCGGGCTCCCTGGACTTCCAGTTCCATCACCACAGCACGACCCTGGGCAATCTTTTCCTCTACTGCAGCCCGAGGGGTTCCGTACCGTGAACTCTGGTACGTCGCCCACTCGAGGAGCCCATCGCAGTCAATCAGGGCGTCAAACTCTGCATCGGAAACAAAGAAGTAGTGTTGTCCATTGATTTCGCCAGGGCGCGGCAAACGCGTCGTGACAGATACGGACAGCCATACTTGGGGATAGTTAGCGCAAAGCGCCGCTAGGACAGTTCCCTTCCCCACTCCTGAGGGGCCAACAAGAACAGTCGGTGTGAAACTCACCCAAGTTCTTTCTTCAGTCCTTCGAGTTGGTGGATTCCAAGTCCGCCCAAACGGCGGGAAGAAGCAATTGAATACTTCTCCATCAAAACCTCTGCCTTCTTCTCACCAATGCGAGGAACAGCCTTCAGGAAGTCAATGACCTTAATCAGCTTGAGCTGGGGATCTGCGATTGCTTGGGTCAGCGCTTGGGTAGGACTTAACGCCCCTGTGCGGACTTTGTCCTTAAGGGCGGTACGTGCCCGTCGTACCACAATTGCCTTCGCCCGAGCAGCAGCTAGTTCTCCAGCAGAGAGCGTTGGGATTGGCATTGTTATTCTCCTTTGTCATTAAATCTTACGGTGGCGGGTCTCCCCCAGTTGGGTTAGCACCTTGTCAGGCGCTATTCATTAACCACCATGTTCTTCGGTACTACCGTGATACCAGTCGGCGATACGAAAAGACCTCTGTCTCTGTCGTGATCGTGGTCGACCCCGATCTCCACTCGGGGTGATACTACTACATTTTTGTCCAGAATAGCCCGGCGAATTACTGCCCCCTCACTAATCTGGCAACCAGCGAACAGAACCGATTCATCTACTCGGCTCCATTTTTGAATCATACAATTCGGACTTAGCACAGACCGGTCGACATCTCCTCCCGAAATGATGCATCCCGATGACACGATCGAGTCCTCAGCGGTTCCGCGCAGGACGAATTTCGCGCCTGGCGATTGAGCTTGGTGAGTCATGATCGGCCAATGTCTGTTGTAAAGGTTGAACTCAGGATCAACGCTCACTAAGTCCATATGGGCCTCATGGTAGGCGTCGATCGTACCGACGTCCCTCCAATAGTTGAGGTCTTTTTCTGTAGCTCCCGGCATCTCATTCTTGGTGAAGTCATAGACTCCAGCCTGCCCGGACGCAACAAATGCCGGAATGACGTTTCCTCCCATGTCATGTCCGGATTCATCGTCTTCTGCATCTCTCATCAGAAGATCAACGAAAGCTTTAGTTGTGAAGATGTAGTTACCCATCGAAGCAAAGCACTCTTCCGGCGAGTCAGGTAAGCCTGGGGGGTCTTCAGGTTTCTCCAAGAAGCGCGCAATTCTATTCTTGGCATCGGCATCGATGATTCCGAATTGACTGCCCTGTGAGCGAGGAACCCGAATCCCAGCGACGGTAGCTGGCAGACCAGAAGAGATGTGAGCATCAAGCATCTGATCAACATCCATGCGATAAATGTTGTCTGCTCCAAAGACGACAACATAGTCAGGATGCTCATCAGCGATGAGATTCAAAGATTGGTAAATAGCATCAGCACTGCCCTGGTACCACTGCTTGCCGGTACGCTGCTGAGCCGGTACAGAGGTCACGTACTGATTGAGCAGCGTTGACATCCTCCATGTCAAAGAAATGTGCCGGTTCAGCGAATGGGACTTGTATTGGGTCAAGACGGCGATTTTCCGTAAGCCAGAGTTGATGAGGTTACTCATGACAAAGTCGATGAGTCTATATGTTCCCCCAAATGGAACTGCAGGTTTTGCCCGATCAGCTGTGAGGGGCATCAGCCTCTTTCCCTCGCCTCCCGCAAGGACAAGAGACAGTACGTTCGGTCTCATTGCCATGACTCCACGCTAAGACCTTTTTCCCCATATGACAACCCTCTTCACGAAGTTTCTGGAAAATAAGCCATCAGAGTACCCAAATCGGCCAAGATATGGCACGATGCCCTTATGCGAGTATCAATTCTTACCCGTGAATTCCCCCCGTATATCTACGGTGGTGCCGGAGTTCATGTTGGACAATTAGTGAAATATCTGCGGGCCCGTTGTGAGCTCGTCGATGTCCAGTGCATGGGCGAACCCCGAGAAGGTGCGACTGCACACCCCGAAACCTTCCCTGTTGGCGCCAATGCAGCTCTGAGAGTTTTGGGTACGGACTTAGCCATTGCTGCCTCCGTACCGCAGGTCGATGTCGTACACTCTCACACCTGGTATGCCAATATGGCTGGTCTTCTCACCTCCAAGATGCTGAATATCCCCCACGTGGTGACCTCTCACTCCCTGGAACCCCACCGACCATGGAAGGCCGAGCAGTTGGGCGGGGGTTATCGGGTCTCCTCGTGGGCAGAAAAGACAGCCTTCCTCGATGCCACTGCTGTGATCTCAGTCTCAGCCGGTATGCGCAATGATGTGTTGGCTTCTTACACCGATTTGGATCCTGACAAAGTCTTCATCGTCCGCAACGGTATCGACACCGATGAGTTCTATCCTGATCATGACACCTCCAAGCTGGAAGCCTATGGTGTGGATCTGGACGCTCCTCTGGTTGTCTTCGTCGGTCGTATCACGCGCCAGAAGGGTCTGGTGCACCTGGTGCGTGCTGCTCAGATGTTTGACCCGGACACCCAGTTGCTTCTTCTTGCCGGAGCACCGGACACCCCCGAGATTGAGCAGGAGTTCACCGAGGCTTTCTCTGCTCTGAAGACCATGCGCAAAGGTGTGACATGGGTGGTGGACATGGTTCCCAGGTTGGATCTGCGCCGGATTCTCACCCATGCGACTGTTTTCGCCTGTCCATCTGTCTATGAGCCGCTCGGTATCGTCAACCTTGAAGCCATGGCCTGCGAAACCGCTGTGGTGGCTTCGCGTGTCGGTGGGATCCCTGAGGTTGTCGTTGATGGTGAAACCGGGATTCTCGTCCCGTACGACCCAGCTCAAGCCGAGGATCCGCAGGCTGTGGCCACCTTCGAGGAGAGTTTTGCGCAGGCCATCAACTCTCTGACCAGGAATCCGGAACGCGCCAAGGCCTTCGGACAAGCAGGGCGTGCCCGCTGTATTGAGTCATTCTCGTGGGATGCCATAGCAGACCAGACGATTGAAGTGTACGCTCGCGCAGTCGAGTTATTCGACGCGCAGTAATCAGACTCGCTCTGGTGTGGGATTCATTGCTCCCACGACTGGTACGAGCGCTTCGTAGAGCCCTGTGGCTTCGGCGACATTCATCTCGACGACGAGGCGACCGCCGCCGTCTACCGGGAACCGCAGAAGAATGCCCCGTCCTTCCTTGGTTACCTCTATCGGCCCGTCACCCGTTCGAGGTTTCATCGCTGCCATCGTGATTCCTTCGCTCGCTTTCTGTTTCATCCCCTATTATTCCAGATTCTGGGTATAAATCGGACTGCGACAGATCCATATCTGCATCATCTAAGTCCAAATCGTCGGCAAACCAGTCTGAATCGTCATCACCGAGCCAATCCAAATCTGGGTCTGAGAGCTCAGAATCTGCTTCAAAAACCTGCTCATCATCGGCCGACTCAACGTCGCCGCTGGGTGGTTCAGTGTCAGCACTCGGCAGTGCGGAATCCTCATCGAGGAACACTGGATCAGGCTGCGGCAGTTCTTTTTGAAGCCGAGAGAGTAACTCATCTACCTGCTCCATCGCGTACCCGCGCGGGACGACGAAGAACTCCAGGTCCTTGACATCCTGCGAGGTCAGCGGGGTCTTGGGGAGAACCAATGGAGGACGATCTGCCTCAATCGGTCCGAATTGGCCAAGCCCCCCAGACGCGGCCACAGCGGCGAAGCCTATGACCACTACTGCTAGAAGCGCAATAAACCATTCCATAGTGTTAACCAAGCTTACCGGTAAGTATCTCAATTACCTCGTCAACACTGTCAGTGACAGGAATCTGATCGATATCCTCTTTTCGAATGAAACCCTCGGTGAGCATGTGGTCGCGTACCCAGGTGATTAAGCCCTCCCAGTAAGCGCGGCCGAATAAGATGATTGGGAAGCGTACGACCTTGTCAGTCTGGGTAAGGACGAGTGCTTCGAAGAGTTCGTCGAGGGTACCGAAGCCGCCGGGCATGACAACGAAGCCTTGGGCGTACTTCAGGAACATGGTTTTGCGGGCAAAGAAATACCTGAATTTGATCCCCAGGGTGAGGTATTGGTTGAGGTCCTGCTCGAAGGGAAGCT
>Ga0123356_10007069_pt1 | contig 11248 bp, 6 predicted proteins | sample TergutEmb28metaG_2_FD_92546 | JGI IMG/M metagenome (GOLD analysis project Ga0123356, IMG submission 92546) | Embiratermes neotenicus P3 segment gut microbial communities from Petit-Saut dam, French Guiana - Emb289 P3 | ecosystem: Host-associated > Arthropoda: Insects > Digestive system > Gut ... | reverse complement strand
CGTAAAGCAACAAACATAGAGAGAGAATCTTATGAGAATGGTGATTTGAATGAAAGATAATTATGATTTTAGTAAAATGCATAAAGTTCCTCATCCGCTCTTAGGTAAGGGAAAGAAGCTCACCGATAATATTGGTGGGATTTCGGATGAAGAGTTTGAGCATAAGCTTCAAGATTTAGAACCGGATGAGCGCGATATTGCGATTAGATTGCGAAAACGGCGTTGTCTTAATCCTAATGTATCAGTTCCGGTTACGAATGAATAACTGAATAAAAGATAAAGGCTTTTGTTTGAGGACGGAAATAGGCAGCCGTCGCCCCACCAAACATAAGCTCTTTATTTATTTTTCAAGTGGAACAAAAATCACAAACCCATCAGACATTATAAAAAGGTTCGCTTTTGGCGACAACTGGCGTGCCAAAGTCACCTCACGGGGGGTGCAAAGTCACCTCACGGGGGGTGCAAAGTCACCTCACGGGGGGGTGCCATAACTTTACAAATGACAACTCCGGTTAAATAAATTAGAGTTGTCATTTGTTGATTCTTATTTAATATTCCAGTATATTAAATAAGAAGTGGTTATATTCTTATCCTATTACGAAGGTTATTAAATACACAGGGATCAAAATGGAAAAGAAAAAAGTTGACAGTAAATTAAAAATAAATAGATTGATGAAAATACTCATTGTCGGTGTAGCAGCGGCATTGCTTATATCAATGCTTATTATTTTATATAATCCAATTATCTCTCCCGGTATTGATCAAAAACCGGAAGACACCCCTTCGTATGAGCCGCTGATTGAAAATATTCATTCTGAAACAAGTGACTTCAATGTTTTATCAAGCCAATTCAGGGTCGATGAAAATAATATCGACGATTTGGACATTCTTAAAAGCGGAGTTCCGGTAAGCGGAGTTCCGGAAAGCGACATTTCTGATAGCGACATTCCTGAAGAGGACATTCCTGAAGATTATACAAAACCGGACGAGGAAGTCAGCACAACTGCATCGGAAGAAGAGCAAACCCCTATATTAATACACGAAACTAATACTGTAGAGCCTGACGGTTTTGAAAAATACGCTGTTACTTATCATATCTTTACAACCGGTGTACCCGGTCCGAACATTGCAATTATAGGTGGTGTTCACGGGAGCGAGCGTGCCGGGTTTGAAGCTGCACAATATCTTGTTGACAACTTCGATTTTGCAAGCGGTAATTTCCTGATCATTCCAAAGGCAACTGCCACCGCACCCGGTGGTTGGGGACCCGGCGGACGTAATTTGAATCGCTCATTCCCCGGTGACCCGAACGGCAATGCAGCACAAAAAGTAGCAGCAGTGATCACTCAACTGCTGGATGACTTTTCCCCTAACGTAATTATCGACTTCCATGAGGCGTATCAAGACGGGTTCTCTAATAAAATCTTATACTGGCCTGATCATGAAATAACGCAGGAGAAGCTTGAAGCTATAAGATTCGTCTCAGATGCGATCAACCAAACCGATCTCGTTGGAAGGCATTTAGGAAGATATGGGGGAAGAGATTTCGGTCCTGCAAGAAGCAAGCTTGTGCCCGGCACTACTACCCGGGAATACACATTAAGATATAACATTCCTGTCTTTACAACGGAAACATGCATGTCAAACAAGCTTGATGTGCGGGTAGATCAAATAGTATTTATAACAAACTCCATGTTTGAATTCTTTCAGAATAAATACGAAATGCATACAATTGAATTATATGCCGGTGAGTGGACAGAAGAATAGTGAAGCATCAACACCAAATTGCTACCCCGGGAATATACTGCTCATTTCATCAGCATCTGCAATGACCTCGTCAAAGTCGCCGCTCATCATATGCCTTGCTATAACACCCAGTTGAGAGCTGATCTCTTTCGGCCATCGTGATTGCCGCAATTCGGCAATGGTTTCTTTTGCGACTTTCATATCCAGTGCTTCACAAGAAGATTTGATAATAAGTAATTTTTCCTTCAACAGTGAATAATCAGCATCCGACAAATCACTTTTATCAAAATCATACTCATGCAAAGTATGTTTTAATATCACATCTTTCAGACATTCGATAAAAAACTGTGTTTCCGATTTTATGGTATCACTGTCTTTATCCAGACCGGCTTGTTCAAGCTTACTTGCATAACCCGACAGCTTCGGCTCTTTTACGTTCAAAAGCGCAGTTTTCATACCATGTGTTGTCACCGCGTACAAGCCAAAATCTTCATCAGTAAAAGCATCGTCTTTATTGCCGATCTCTTCGATGGTTTTAAGAGCATTTGTCGCATCCGTGACAAATAGTTCTTTCAAATGCGGAGCAATAGCATTCATAGCTGAGTTATCTATCATCTTTGCTTTTGATATCTTCATCTGAGCATGTGCTGCCTCAATTACTTCAGGCGGCTGTTTATCGCGAACGAATTTTTTCAGAATATTATTCATGTACCGGACATCGATCGGCTTGGAAACAAAATCATCAAATCCGTTTTTCAGGAAAATATCCATCTGCCCCACTACTGCATTTGCGGTCAAAGCAACGATCGGATGTGTATAACCTATATCACGGACTATTTTTGTTGCTTCGATACCATCCATCTTTGGCATCATATGATCCATAAAAATTATATCGTATATTTTTCCGTCTTTGATCCTGTCGATCGCCTGAAAACCGCTTGTTACAGTTTCGATAGTCAGCCCGTACGGTGTCAGTAAACCTCTTGCGACAAAAAGATTCGACTCGACATCATCTACAATAAGCACACTGCCGTATGGCATTGGTTCGCAGATTATATTGGATTTAAGCAACTGACGTATACCGCTTATCTGGAATCTCTGCAGCTTTTCGGACAGCTCTTTACCCAGGGTATCCGCATCGGTTTTCCCTTGCGGTAAGGTTACGATCAATTCAGTACCCTTGCCAAGCTCGCTGGTGATCTTGATTTCACCATTCATCATCCGCACAAGGTTTTGAGTTATACTCATGCCAAGCCCGGTCCCTGCGATATTACGTGATGTATCTAAATGAAAACGTGTATATTTATCAAATATTGCGGCAACTTCGACCTCTGACATACCATATCCGGTATCACTGACTCTGATAACAAGATTCGCTGTGTCACCCTGATCGATATTATCGTAAGTATAAGAAAGATTGACCTCGCCTTTATCTGTATATTTGAATGCGTTAGATAGAAGATTGTTTAAAATTTGCTTGATCCGCAGCTCATCACCTATCAATACCGATGGCAGGTTTTCATCAACATGGAGCTTGAATTCGATCTGCTTGCTTTCGACGCGCATCAGGTTGAGTGCGACAGTATCATTTATAAGGCTTGCCAGATCGTATCGTTCCTGCAGAAGCTCCAGCTTGCCGGCTTCGATTTTTGACAGATCAAGGATATCGTTGATGATGTTGAGAAGCAGATCCCCGGAGCTGTAGATGGCGACCAGCTCCTCATGTGCGTTTTTACTTACTTTATCGTTTCGCATGAGGATCTCGGTTAGACCAAGGATAACATTCATCGGCGTTCGTATCTCATGGCTCATATTGGCAAGAAAAGATGATTTATATTGATTAGCGGCATCGGCTTCCATACGTTTCTGCTCGATCTCATGTATGCGCTCTCTTAATGTGACCACCATTGTATTGAGTGCACTAACCAGTGATTCCACTTCATAACTGCTTTTTATATCTCTAACATTCACATCCAATGCAGTATCAAGATCGCCTCCCGCAACAGCCGTTGCATAATCGGTCACTTTGCCGATCGGTTGAGCGATCCTCTTACCCTGTCTGCTTGCTATCAGGATAGTTACAGACATTATTAACAATGCACATAAAATAACGATCAATATAACATTAAATGTTTCCCGGTTCTGTCTTGTCAGGTTGTGAGAGATCGCCCACATGCCGGTTATCTCACCGCTGTCCGGATCCTTGATCGGCCATAATGCTACCATATTCATTTCGCCAAAAAGTTCATGTCTGTCAACAACTGTTTCGCCATTGACAAGAACCCTGTTTACAATCTGATCATTGCCAAGCTCTGTGCCGACGAACCGGTTTCCGTTTTCATCGGCAAGGTTTGTCATATACCGTGTATTACCGTAGAAAACGGAAAAATTCAAGTTTGTAAGCCTGTGCATGTTATCTACATATGCTTCGGTTCCGACATTGATACCGGTGATCAAGACCCCGACAGAGACACCGTCTTTAAAAATCGGAGAAAAGCTGCGTAGTGAAAAAGGCACCAGGGCATTTATATCATAATAAATCCCCGATGATACCCTGCCGCTCAGTGCGGGAGCCATCATCGGACGATCACCGATGTTATCCATTGCCAGATCTGAATGTCCTCTTGCAAGAACAATACCCTGTGCATCTGTTATTATAACTACGTCATATTCAAACTGCCGTCTGATAGTTTGCGCGTTTTCTCGAATACTTTCAACATCTCTTTCATATACTGCATCTACCAACTGAGGCATTGCCGCAAGGACTTTTATGGTCATCCTCAACTGATCCTCTTCTTCTACCAACATATTGGCAACAACAGATTGCATGGCATACATATCATCGCGCATAGTTTGTGTAAGAAGTCTGTTCATCATGATCGTGCTGATGCAAAGGATGATCATGCTCGATGTGATCACACCGATCACAGCGATAAGGATATATCTGCCGGAAATGGACAATTTCATATGCGAACTCCTAGACTGTGTAAAAACTCTATTGCTTGTATCTGTTTATTTTTTAACTTCACATGTAAAAGAAAATTTTGAACCTTTATCCGGCTCCGACTCAACCAGGATGCAACCGCCTAACAACTCAACTATTTGCTTAGACAAAGGCAAGCCAATACCAATACCTCCATAATTTCGAGTTTTCCCGCCATCGACCTGTTCAAATAAATCAAACAATTTGCTTTGCTGATCTTCAGAAATACCGATCCCGTTATCAATGACCTCGAACATTAACGTCATTTTCTCATCATTTTCATCGTGGATAAAAGCAGCAAGTCGAATTTCGCTTTCGTCGGGAGAAAATTTGATCGCATTAGACAGAAAATGGATTATAACCTGCGTTATACGCTTTACGTCACCTGTTAACGCGTTTGGTATCGATTCTGATATATCCAGGATCAATGCTTGCTTTTTCATTGATAAGTCCGGACTGATCCTTTCTTTTATAGATTCAATCATTTCCGCAAAAGAAAATCGTTCTTCTGACGGTAAGAAAGTGCTGCCTCCTTCGGATATATTAAGAATATTATGCATCATCATCACAAGATTTTTTGAGGCAGTGTCTATATTCTTTATGTATGAGTTGGTTTTATCGTTGATCCCGACTTTTTCAATCACCTGGGTCATACCTAAGATGATGTTCATTGGTGTAAGCATTTCATAACTCATGCGAGAGAGGAACTCGCTTTTGGCATGACTGCTGCGCTCTGCTATATCCCGGTTGTTTTCAGCATCTTTTAACGCTGACTGGAGCTTAGATTCAAGCATCCTTATCTCAGTCAGATCGCTTGCGATGATCCCGAGATCATCACCTGCCTGTACTATCGAGATCATCAAAATCCGTATTACTCCATCCTTGCGTTTGATTTCAAGTTCGTATTGGACGCTTTCGCCGTTCATTGCCTTAGGTATATATATTTCTTTTATTTCGGTCAGTGCTTTTTCGCTGATAATAACACCAAGCCCGTTTGCGACGATCTCATTTTCTGTATATCCCGTAACAGACATTACCGCCCGGTTCACATGCTCAACTTCAGCATCTTTCGTAACATATAAAACAAGCTGTGATGTATGTTCAACTATGGAATATTGACGCTCCATAGCAGAACGCTCAAGTATTCCTGAAAACACGCCTGCAACCAGCACCGCGAGATTGATTTCACTATCTTCCCAGTTGCGTCCGTCATCTTCTCGTGAAAAGTCAAGGATCGCAGTGATCTTTCCCTTGATGAAAATGGGTGTTGTAATATAGTTTTGGAAGTTCTTCCGGTATGGCTTCATGGCTTCTTTAAAAAGCGGATCGTTTGAATGAAGACACAAATCTTTTTTGTTGCTAACAAGCAAGCCGTTGATAACATTGTTCATCATTTCATTTAGTTCCAACTTATCACCAATACGTGTTTCAAGGTTTAACTCCGGGTCGATCCACTCACTTTGGCATATCAATGATGCTTCCTCATCATCAAAAATGTATAACAAGACCTGTGCTATGTCCATGAACTCGCCCACCATACGCAGGGTATCTGTAAAAACCGAGTCACTTCCGGAATAATAACAATGCGATATTTGCACCATCAGTTCCTGCTGCCGCAGCCGCTCCAATATGTTGATCTGATTTTTGACTCTTATCTTAACTATCGAAGAGTGAAACGGTTTGGGAACATAGTCTGCTGCACCTAATGCAAACCCCTTCTCTTCGGCATCAATACTATCAAGTCCGGTGATAAAGATCACCGGTATATCACGGGTCTTTTCTGAGCGTTTTAACGCTTCGATCACTTCATAGCCGTCCATCTCCGGCATGATAACATCAAGTAAAATGACATCCGGCACTTTTCTTTCTGCTGTCTGGAGCGTTTCCCGGCTGTCTCTCACCACAAAAATCTCATACTCGGCACTAAGGATCTCTGTAAGCTCAATAATATTGGATCTTTCGTCGTCAACGATCAGGACACTGTGTTTTTTTGATTTACTCATTCACCTATACCCGCTTCTTTTAGATGTTCAAGTTCTTTTAATGCGAGGTTGAAGTTAAATTCTTCTATTTGATAAACCAGTTCATCGGCTCCCGGAACAGCTCTTAAATCTTCAATAAAACCTAAGCAGCCGGCGTTTTTATCTCTTAAATATGGTTCCAGCTTTTCGAAAAGCTCGCGTATCTTGTTTTTGTCTGTTATATCGGGAACTACTGTGTTTTCGTCTTCATTCAGTAAATAGGACAACTCGTCAAGAAGCATTTCCAGTTCAGCTTTGATTTTCTTTTTGCAGACTTCTGTAAGTCGTTTTCCTTCTTTTAAGACCTTTTCCGCCGCAGCGGCTGCATCGCTTAACCGTTTGGCATCGATTTGCGCGGCATTACTTTTTAAGGAGTGTGCGATCCTGTGTGCTGTTTTTATGTCTTTTGATTCCAAGGCTTTTATAAAGTTTGCGTATGTCTCCTGATTATCTTTTACAAAATTGATTTTTAGTTTTTGTTTTATTATTCTTTCCTCTTCTGTTTGTTGCTTCTCATTGACACTTGTATACTCTTGAACCGGTATATACTTAATTAAACATCTCCACAACTCATTGGTTGTAAAGGGTTTGCCGAGCGTATCGACCATACCGCTCTGTTTATACTGATCCATATCATTTGACATTATGTTTGCTGTCAGCGCAACGATCGGTGTTTTTACATCAAGTTCGGTGATGAGTGTAGCGGCTTCAAGACCATCCATTACAGGCATATGGATATCCATAAAAATCAAATCAAAAGGCTCTTCATTTTTATTGGTACGCTCTATAACAGCATTTACCCCTTCTTTACCGTCATTTGCAATAACTGCTTTTAAACCAACTCTCTCCAAATGGTCACTGATGACCTTCTGATTAAGGTTGTTGTCTTCACATATCAAGACTTCACCTTTAAACATAGGTTTCTCAAAATTGCTTTCTGTGATACTTTCGGACATGCTTTCAGATGTGTCATTAATTAAATCAAATGTTATGTCAAAGGTGAACATACTGCCCTTGCCGTACTCACTATCAACTTTTAAAATACCACCCATCATTTCGATTATATTTCTCGAAATAGTCAGACCAAGACCGGTACCGCCGTATTTGCGGGAAATACTCTCGTCAGCTTGCTTGAATGGATCAAATATCCTTTTGACCTGTGCTGTATTCATGCCTATCCCGCTGTCTTTGATTTCGAAATGGATTTTTGCTTCATTATCATTTTGCTCAGTTATCGAGGCGAGCAGCTTGATCGATCCTGTATCTGTAAATTTAACAGCGTTTGATACAAGATTCATTATTACCTGACGCAGTCTGACCGCGTCACCGATCGGACTTTTGCCAATGATCGGCTCGGCATAACAGTATAATGTAACACCCTTCTCTTTTGCTTTAGGCAACATGACCGATTGGCAGTATGAAAATATACCTTGCAAACTAAAAGGGATTTTATCAAGGTTAAAGCTTCCGGACTCGATTTTTGAAATGTCTAAAATATCATTGACGATCGATAGCAGCCATTTTGCGCTGTCTTGTATGTTATCGAGATATTCCCGTGCTTTTGAGGGTATATCAAAATTTTGTGCGAGCTCGGTAAATCCGATAATACTGTTCATGGGGGTTCTGATTTCATGACTCATATTTGCAAGGAAAGCAGATTTTGAACGGCTGGCACTTTGCGCAGCTTCCTCCATTATCTTCCGCTCTGTGATATCATGTGCGATCCCTAAAATCCCGATTGCTTTTCCGTTTTGCAGCAAAGGTATCTTGCTGGTTTCAAAGACAAGGAGATTTCCATCAGAATCCGGGACACTTTCATCTGCCCTGATAACTTTTTTCTCTGATAATACGATTTGATCTGTAACCCTGAATTCATCAGCGACTTCCTGGGGGACACCCAGACCGTTAAGATCGTCATTTCCAATCAGATCATTTTCTTTTATATTATGAAATTCCAACAGGCTTTTATTTGCACGGGTATACTTGAATTTCGTGTCTTTGAAGAATATATGGTCAGGTATGGAGTCAAACATAGCCTTGAGCGAAAAGCTCTCATGCTCCAGCTTTTGCTGTATAACTTTCATCATACCGTTCACACGATTCTCAATGAAACCGGAGATATAACTGGCTAAAAATACGCACCCAAGTAATATTAAAAGAGTGATCAATACACCGCTTATCAGAAACACGAAGATTTTTCCGGTTTCATCTGCAGTAAATAATCCGACACTGATTATACCGGCAATATTGTCATCTGAACCATATATCGGTATATATCTTGCCACTGCATTATTTCCGCGGGAGTGAATGTTGGTTGTATAATACTCTCTGGCTAAGATTTTTTCATTGACCTCGCTGCTGAGTTCATCTCCCAAAGCAAAAGCACCATTTTCTCCCTGGGAAGTTGTTGCAATACGTTCGTTATTAAAAAAAACTGAAACTTCTGCTCCCGATATACGTTTGATCCTATCCACAAACTCTTGAGAATCCAACCTGAATCCCAAAGATACAGCTCCTACAACATTGCCTTCATTATCATAAACCGGTGCACCTGCCATTACACCGATTCTTATAGTGACACCCCGGAGGATTATCGATTCAACCGATCCTTCAAGAGCTGACTTTATATGCGGAAGCTCTGAAAAGTCATCCCCGTAGTTATCCGGATCATGTACTCTTGTAAATACAATACCGTTTTTGTCAACTATCGTGCAAAAATCGAGCTGCGCCATATCTCTGAGTGAGTTTGCTATCAAAGCGACTCTCTCACGGTCTCCGTTAGAAAGAGCTTCGCTCATATTTTGATGAAATCTCATAGAATCGGCAATAATACCTGCTTTGCTTAACAGCTCTGTGATATCCTCTTCGACAACATTTTGAGCAATATCGATCTTAATGTACATAGCGTCATTCAATTCCTTGTTGTAAAGCAATATAGATGACAGAAGCACAGCAATACCACTGACAATGGTCAGCAGTATCATCGGTATAAAAATTTTCTTTCTGATATTCAGCACAATATGTACCTCTTAATCTTGAACATTATCTGCTATTATACTTGCTTGGGTACAGTAAAGAAAGAGGTATTTCACATTAAAGTTAAAATTGTGTTATTTTACCGGAAAAACGTTACGTGAAGGAAAGAGTTGTTCTGTAAAAAAAAGCGTGATATACTAAAAAAGCAAGAAAATTGCTATGATTTTGGAGGTGCTATAAATAATGGAAAATCCGGAAATGAGAGTCGTATCAGACAAAGCAGACAAACAAATAGTCCTTGCAATCGACGATGCTCCCGACATCCTGCAAATGGTTCAATTGTTTTTGAAAGATGATTATATTGTTCATACACTATCAGAGCCGGAGAAACTGGAAGAATTACTAAAGGATTTAACTCCGGATCTCTTCCTGTTGGATTATTGTATGCCTGAAATGGACGGGTTTGACTTAATGCCTGTCATCCGCTCATTTCCCGAACACAGCGACACACCTGTTGTGTACTTAACAAGTGTACAATCAGCAGATTTTTACAGCGTGGCAATGCGCCTGGGTGCAAGTGACTATATAATGAAACCGATAGACGCAGAAGCACTGCGTGAAAAAGTGGGAAGAGTCTTCAAAGACCATTACTAAACTTTGTATAAATAAGACCGTAATGAATTACACAGCAGCTCATATGAAAGAAGCAGTTAATAAATAGGGAGTAGAATAGATGCCAAAAAGAACCGACATCAAAACGATCATGATAATCGGCTCGGGTCCGATAATCATCGGTCAAGCCTGTGAGTTTGATTATTCAGGGACACAAGCGTGCAAGGCACTCAGAAATCTGGGATATGAGATAATTCTTGCAAACTCAAACCCGGCAACGATCATGACAGACCCGACGATTGCCGACAGGACATATATCGAGCCGTTAAACATTGAAAGGCTTACTGAAATCATAAAAAAAGAAAGGCCCGATGCACTGCTTCCCAATCTCGGAGGGCAGACCGGGCTCAATTTAAGCCGCGGTTTACAAAAAGCCGGAGTTCTCGATGAATATAATGTTGAAGTGATCGGCGTTAATTTGGATGCGATCGAACGTGGTGAGGATCGTATAGAGTTCAAAAACGCAATGGATAAGCTTGGCGTAGAAATGGCGAGAAGCTTCGAGGCTCTGACAGTAGAGCAGGCTGAAGAAGCCGCGGAAAAGCTTGGTTACCCGGTAGTAATACGCCCTGCGTTCACAATGGGAGGAACCGGCGGAGGCATCGTTTACAACCGTGAGGAATTAAAAATCGTCGCAAAAAGAGGCATTCAGGCATCAATGATCGGCCAGATACTGGTCGAGGAAAGTATTCTCGGATGGGAAGAGCTTGAGGTCGAAGTAGTCAGAGACGCAAAAAACCAAATGATCGCGATATGTATGATAGAGAACATCGACCCCGTTGGTGTCCATACCGGTGACTCATTTTGCTCTGCACCCATGCTGACCATTAGCGAGGAAACACAAGAGCGG
>Ga0123356_10007068_pt1 | contig 11249 bp, 9 predicted proteins | sample TergutEmb28metaG_2_FD_92546 | JGI IMG/M metagenome (GOLD analysis project Ga0123356, IMG submission 92546) | Embiratermes neotenicus P3 segment gut microbial communities from Petit-Saut dam, French Guiana - Emb289 P3 | ecosystem: Host-associated > Arthropoda: Insects > Digestive system > Gut ... | reverse complement strand
TTAAAGAGTGGTGATTACAGGCCTATGTCCGAGTCTTTACTAACGCCTGTCATTTGCCGCTTGGGGCATGAAGATGCTTCTCTATTATTGGAAAATGCAGAGCTTTTAGAAACTTTAGGTTTTTCGGTCGAGAGTTTCGGAGATGATTCAATAGCTGTTCGACATATCCCTGCAGATATCGATATCGGTGATACAGAGTCCGTACTGTCGGAGTTCTGCCCGCAGCTCAGGCATGGAGGTGTTACAACGCCATCCGGACACGACGATATCTTCAAAACGATCGCTTGTAAAGCTGCAATCAAAGCAGGTCGTTCTTCCGGCAGGCAAGAGCTTGAGACACTTGCGGAAAAAGTTATGTCAGGCGAGGTTTCACACTGCCCTCACGGACGTCCTGTTGCTTTTGAAATAACAAAAACAACATTAGATAAAGGTTTCGGTAGGATATGAGCACACCTATTATACTCGTAATAACAGGTCCGACCGCAACGGGTAAAAGTTTACTCGGCGTTAATCTTGCTCATGAAATCGGCGGAGAGATCGTTTCTGCGGATTCAATGCAAGTGTACAAGTTTATGGATATTGGTACAGCAAAACCAACAACCGCAGAAATGGACGGCGTGCCTCATCATTTAATCAGCTTTGTCCCGCCCTGGGAAGACTATTCCGTTGCAAGATATGTAGAAGATGCATCAAAATGCATAGACGATATCTTAAAGCGCGGAAAACAACCTGTCATTGTCGGCGGTACAGGTTTATACATCGATTCCTTGCTTGCAGGGCGTATATTTTCCGCTCGTGGTGATGATAACTTGCGAAAGCAGCTTGAGGATGAATTTGATACGGCGGGCGGTGAGGCGATGTTGGCAAAACTGCGTGAAGTGGATGTACGCAGTGCTGCTAAACTGCATTTTAATGATAAAAAGAGAATAGTCAGGGCTTTGGAAACCTTTATAACAACAGGAAAGACTATTTCTGAACATGATCTTGAATCAAAAGCTATCCCTCCCCGATATAATGCAATAAAAATAGCACTTACATTTTCAAACAGGAATGATCTTTATGACAAGATCGACCGGCGCGTTGACGGAATGATCCTCAGAGGTCTTGTTGATGAAGTAAAGTCGTTGCTTAACAGGGGTATAACGCGCATAAACACATCAATGCAGGCAATCGGATATAAAGAGATTTCATCTGCACTCTGTGGTGAATATAGCTTGGATGATGCTGAAGAAAAGATAAAAATGGAATCGAGACGTTATGCAAAACGTCAGCTCACATGGTTAAGGCGCGATGATGATATAAACTGGATATACTTAGATACTTTATCAGATACAGACAGCGTTGCACGAAAAGTTATGGAGTTGCATAATGAAACGAAGTGATTTTTTTATAAGACTGACAACAGGCATATTATTTCTGGCCGTTGCTTGCTACTTGGGATTTTATTTATATAATGCAATAGCCAACCCCTTTGAGACAACACCGGCAGTCAGATATTCGATCGGTGAAACACTGCCCGCACAGGGGTTTATCATACGCGCAGAAACAGTTCTCGAAGACAGCAGTGTTGCCATTTTACCAATTGTCGGCGAGGGAGAAAAGGTTGCTGCGGGGCAAACTGTTGCTGTGGAATATATGAGCACTGACGCTCTTGAAATGGCAAGCGAGATCCACTCCCTAAGGTTAAGGATCACACAATTGGAATCATTTCGCGGTAATGATGATGCAGCCAGTCTGGACGCAGTAATTGAACTCTCTTCGGCTGTTATATCTTCAGATTTAAGAAAGCTTGACGAAATCGCTCTCAATATTGAAGCAACTATTTTTTCAACAGAGACCGACACGTCTGCTCTTAGAGAACGGCTTGATTATCTTGAAAGTCGAAATATCGGCACCAGAACGATCATCGCGCAGGTCAGTGGTACCTTCTCAAATGTTGTCGACGGGTTCGAGCATATAACACCGGATATGCTTTATTTTATGTCCCCAAATGAATTAAAAGAACAATTAAGCTCACCCCGCAGTACTCAAGGCGCGGGTAAGCTCATAACAGATTTTAAGTGGTATTATGCAGCGATCATGGATCAGTATGATGCGTTCCGGCTAAACACAGGTCAGAGGAAAGCCATCCAGTTTTACGGTGCATATAACGCGGAAGTGGAAATGGTCGTCGAAAGTATCGGCAGAAGAGAAGACGGACTAAGTGTCGTACTCTTTTCAAGCGACAGAGGTCTGCATGAAGTGACTCCCCTGCGGGAGCTCCGCGCGGATATATTGCTTGGAGTAGTAACAGGTATCCGTGTCCCGATGGAAGCGATACACCTTGATAACGACTCAAACACGTGCGTCTATAGCCAATCTGCGGGACGCGCAGAGAGGGTCGATGTTGAAATCCTCAATCCTCCCGGAGTGATCGGAGACAGCTATCTTGTCAGGGATGGCGAGGAAACCGGCTCGCCGCTGCGGGTTGACTCAATAATCATTGTAAGAGCACGTAATTTGTTCCATGGCAAGGTCGTAGCATAGATAATGGAAGATATATTTTAGAGAACAGGGAAAACGCCGGAATGAATGTTGATATTGCGGAAAATATAAAAAAGATTCGCGAAAATATAGCTGAGGCAGCGTTTAAGTCAGGGCGGTCTGCAGAGGATATAAAACTTGTTGCTGTAACTAAGTTTAAGCCTGTTGACAATGTAAGACAGGCAGTCGCGGCAGGTGTCGATGCGATCGGCGAAAACCGTGTCCAGGAAATGCTTGAAAAACGCGAACACGGTGCATATGAAGGTGCGCCACTTCATTTCATCGGTCATTTACAATCAAATAAGGTCAATAAAGTCGTAGGCGTTTGCGATATGATCGAATCTGTATCATCAAAGGCACTTATTGAGTCCATTGGCAAAAGAGCTGAAGCTATGGGGATCGTTCAAAATGTCCTTATTGAAGTAAACATCGGCAAGGAACCTCAGAAGTCCGGGATCCTTCCGGAACAAACCGAAGAAATGCTTGCTCTGGCTTCGCGGACAAAAGGGATAAAAGTGCTTGGTTTGATGGCAATTCCCCCGGAATATAGCAAAAATGAAGAAAATTGTTACTATTTTGACATAATGTTCAAGCTTTTTGTTGACATGAGTGCAAAAAAATACGATAATGTCTCTGTGCGATTGCTTTCCATGGGAATGAGCGATAGCTATGTTGACGCGATAAGAGCCGGATCAAATATGGTTAGGATAGGCTCGGCACTCTTTGGATATCGGACATAAAAGGAGGTCTCCTGACTTTGGGACTATTTAATGAACTTAAGAAACTGGCAAAACCGTATGATGACGAGGAAGATTTCGACGACTTCCAGCCAAAAATGACTGACGATCTGCCGTTACCTCCCAGAACTCCCGCACAAGCAAGGAGCTCATATGGAGGATTTGAAGAGCAGCGCAGCAGCAATAAGGTTGTCAATATACACGCGACCGCACAACTTAAGGTTGCTCTCTTTAAGCCGGAAAGGTTTGAAGCGGCTGCTGAGATTGCAGATAATCTGCGTGACCGGCACACTGTAGTTCTAAATCTTGAGCAAACAAACAAGGATATAGCCCGCCGTCTTGTCGACTTTCTCAGCGGCGTTGCTTATGCTCAGGAAGGCAAGATCAAGAAAGTCGCAGTTAATACTTACCTGATCACACCATACAATGTTGATCTGTTAGGCGATTTGATCGACGAACTTGAAAACAACGGACTATACTTCTAGGTTTAAAATTAGAAACCGAAAGGACTGAGTGTATATGCTGACTCCGCAAGAAATCAACGAAAAGGGTTTTAATAAAGCAGTTTTTAACGGTTATGACATGGGAGATGTTGATGATTTCCTCGAAACCGTGTCCAATGACTATAATGCCCTGTATAAAGAGAATGCGATTCTAAAAGGGAAGCTGAAAGTTCTCGTAGAAAAAGTGGAGGAATATCGCTCCACAGAAGATGCTATGAGAATGGCTTTACTGACCGCTCAGCGTATGGGTGAGGAAATAACAACCGAAGCGACAAGAGCAAAAGATGAAATGCTCATGAAAACCGAGATGGAGATTAAAGAAAAGCTCTCCGATACCGAAAAGCGTGTTGAAGACGAAGAGCTGCGTCTTGCCATCGCGGAAAAAGAAACTGCAAAGTTCATCGAGCTGTCGCAGGCAATAATAAGCAAACATAGCGAATTTCTTGAAAAACTTGAAGCAGCCAGACGTGCTGTTAAGCCAAAAGGTGCTCCAAAACAAGGAGCTGCTCCACGAGTCGCTCCGGTAAAAGCAGCCCCTCCTGTAAAACCCGCCCAGCCGGTCAGGCCCGAACAACCCATACAACAACCAATACAGCAAGCTCAACAAGGTCAGCTTGACCAGTCAACAAGACCATTTCCGCAAGCTCCTGTTGAAGACGCTGAAATCGACGATATAGCCATGCAAATAAGCTCTGTTGTTGAACAGATTTCTGATGCCGAGATAGCTACTCCCGCTCCGGCATATGAGGAAGCTCATACACATGCAGCCGAAGAACCTCCTCAGTCATTATTTGACGACGATGACGATTCTGTTAAGCTATACAATGCTAACGAAGACCACGTCGATATTTCACCCCGACCAAAGTTCGATTTTGATGATTTAAAGTTCGGCGCTAACTTTGACAGTGATGATTAACATGATTATTCTACAGTTTTAGTTAAGGCAGTCGGGAGCTGAATCACCCGACTGTTTTAATGATGGAAAGGATATAAATCCGTGTCTCAGGACTACAATTCAACAATATTACTGCCTAAAACCGATTTTCCAATGCGAGCCGGGTTGCCGAAACGCGAGCCTGAAATGTTGGAGACCTTTTTTGAAAAAAAGGTTTATGAGACTCTTATGGAAAAAAACGCAGGGAAACCCGCATATATCCTGCATGACGGTCCTCCTTTTTCCAACGGAGATATCCACCTCGGTCATGCTTTAAATAAAATCCTCAAGGATATAATAATCCGTTATAAAAACATGTCCGGCTATTACGCACCGTATGTCCCCGGCTGGGATAACCATGGTATGCCGATAGAAACGGCAATAACAAAAAAGAGCAAGCTAGACCGGAAGAAAATGTCGATCCCGGAGTTTCGTAATGCATGTCAGGCTTTTGCTTCAGAATACGTTGACAGACAACGGGAGCAGTTCAAACGGCTCGGTATCATCGGTGATTGGGATCATCCTTACCTGACCATGGCACCTTCATTTGAAGCGGAAGAAGTTCGTGTTTTCGGAAAAATGTACGAGAAAGGGTTTATATACAAGGGACATAAACCTGTTTATTGGTGTCCTACAGATGAAACCGCACTTGCAGAAGCAGAAATCGAATATGCCGATGTGCCATGCAAAGCGATTTATGTTAAATTCAAAATCAAGGATGACAGAGGCGTTCTTGCAGAAATTCCCGCGGAAAAAACAAGCATCCTGATATGGACAACGACAGCATGGACTCTGCCCGGCAATCTTGCAATAAGCCTCGGTCCGGACATTGAGTATGCCGTTTGTAAAGCAGGTGAAGAGTTTTATATCGTCGCAGCAGAGCTGGCTGAAGATGTTTTCCTAAAAGCCGGGATAGAAAAATATGAAATACTAAAAAAGCTCCCGGGCAAAGCGTTTGAGCTGATGACAACATATCATCCGTTTTATGATCGTGAATCGTTGGTGATCCTGGGTGACCATGTCACTGTCGACGCCGGAACAGGATGCGTCCACACAGCACCCGGACACGGTGTGGATGACTATAATGTTTGCAGAAAATACCCGCAAATCTCTATGGTCATGCCTGTGAACGCACACGGTGTAATGACCGAAGAAGCGCTGCAATATGCAGGTAATTACTATTCAAAAGTAAATGATATCATTGTTGAGGACCTGGAAAAAAGCGGAGCATTATTTGCCGCGGAAAATATCGTTCATTCATATCCTCATTGCTGGCGTTGTAAAAACCCCATTATTTTCCGTGCGACAGAGCAATGGTTTGCGTCTGTCGATGCAATGAAAGACACTGCGGTTGAAGCGTGTGAAGAAATCGCCTGGATTCCGGGGTGGGGTAAGGAACGCATGATCGCTATGCTGATAGAGCGTTCAGACTGGTGCATTTCAAGGCAGCGTCACTGGGGGCTGCCGATCCCTGTGTTCTATTGTATTACATGTGAAAAGCCGGTTTGTACTCCCGAAACTATTGATGCTGTTGCAAATTTGTTTGGTGAAAAAGGCTCAAACTCCTGGTATGAGATGGAGGCTTCGGAGATCCTGCCTGACGGATTTGCTTGCCCGCATTGTAATACAGTTCAAGACGGAGCGGTAAACCAATTTTCTAAAGGCTCCGACTCGCTCGATTGCTGGTTTGACTCCGGATCAACACATGCAGGAGTCATGAGCTCCGGCGTTTGGCCATGCCTCCGTTTTCCGGCAGATCTCTATATAGAAGGCGGCGATCAATACCGGGGCTGGTTCCAATCTTCGATGCTTACAAGTATTGCAGTCAATGGTGTCGCGCCATACAAAAGGATCATCACACACGGCTGGACTGTTGATGGCGAAGGCAAAGCAATGCATAAATCTCTCGGCAATACTGTCGCGCCTGCCGAAATCATAAAGGACTACGGAGCCGATATCCTAAGATTGTGGGTCGCTTCTACCGATTATCGTGCCGACGTCCGCATGTCAAAGGAAATTGCAAAACAACTATCCGATATATACCTGAAAATAAGAAACACAGCCAGATTTATTCTGGGAAATCTGGGTGATTTTGATCCGGAAAATATCGTGCCATATGACGATATGCCCGAGCTCGACCAATGGGCTCTTTCAAGGCTTAACAAGCTGATAGAAGGGGTCAGGGCTTCATATGATAAATATGAATATCATACGATTTACCACGCTATCCATAATTTCTGTACAGTAGATATGTCCAACTTCTATCTTGACATAATCAAAGATAGACTGTATTGTGACGAAGCGCAAGGTTTAGAACGCCGCAGTGCTCAATCAGCAATATATATCATTCTGGATGCACTTGTGCGTATGCTTGCTCCGATCCTTGCGTTCACCGCGGAAGAGATCTGGGCATCGATGCCGCACAAAAGTGATTCTGAAGCAGATAGCGTGCTGTTCAATCCCATACCTGAGCCAAATGCAGAGTTTGTTCTATCGGCAGAACAGATTGAAACGTGGGACGATATACTAAAGCTGAGGACCGACGTATATAAAGCGCTTGAGCTTGCGCGAGTTGAGAAAGTGATCGGAAAATCTCTTGAAGCTGAAGTGACATTACATATAAGTGAAGCAGTCACCGCTAAATTTAATAAGTTTGCGGATATGGATCATAGCACATTATTTATAGTTTCAGAGGTTTGTATATCAAATCATCCGGGAGAAGGATATGCAAGTGTTGAATTTCCCGGCGTAATTATTGCTGTTCGTGCAAGCAGTGATCCAAAATGTGTTCGTTGTTGGAAACACGATAAAGAAGTTGGAAATAATAATTTACACCCCGAGCTCTGTCCACGCTGCCTTGACGTTGTTTTGAAGCTCTACCCTTAACATTCTACGGAGGTAAAGAATATGTTATGTTTTGTATTTGCCGCATTGATCGTCGCCCTTGACCAATTTTTTAAGCAATGGGTCATGCGGACATTGGAAATTGGTGAAACCGGACAGGATATCATACCCGGTGTCATCGGACTTACCCGATGGGAAAACGACGGGGCAATGCTCAACATTTTATCGGGACAGCAGTGGCTGCTTGCTGCGATCGCTTTAGCTGCAGCTATTGTCTTGATCATGATATTGCTCAGGTATAATGAAGGCTTCTGGGGCACACTCGGGCTTTCTGCAGTGCTTGGCGGTACAGTCGGCAATCTGGTTGATCGTATTTTCAATGACGGAAAAGTCGTTGATATGTTCAAAACACAGTTTATCGACTTTCCAATATTCAACTTTGCCGATATTTTTATTACTCTCGGGTTTTTGACCTTCCTCGTTCATTTCATAATGATCACAATCAAAACAGAAAGTCGTGAAAAAGCTGCGGAAGAGCATGCAGGTGATGAGTATTATGATGAGTATGACGACGAGTATAGCGATGAATATAGCGATGAGTATAGCGACGAGTATGATGAGCAGGATAACGACGAGTTCGCGGAAATCGACTCTGCTGTAGCTGCACGATCCGAACAGGAGTTACATCAGGAGGATCAGTATCAGTATACAGAGCAAGCATCATATGACCGGGATACTCAGTATTATGAAGAAACTGAGGTGCAAGATGAATATGATTCTACTGATGATCTTTCATCTGATGTACCTTTGTCATTAGAAGCACTTGAAATGGAACTTGGATCACTCGACGATTACAATGTCGATGATTTGTTGCGTGAGTACGGTCTAAATGACGACGACGAAAGTTACTTGTAAAACTGACGGGGAGAGGCTTGATGTATTTCTGGCTGCCAATCTCCCCGATCTTACCAGAAGCGCTGCTCAAAAGCTTCTTGAAGCCGGTCATGTGACGCTGGGAGATGCTCCTGTACGAAAAAACCATAAGACTTCCGCAGGTAATATTTATACTGTTCTTATTAACGAGCCGGATGCATCTGTTGTACAAAAACAGAACATCCCGCTCGATATTATTTTTGAAGACACAGATGTTATAGTTGTGAATAAACCACGCGGCATGGTCGTGCATCCCGCTCCCGGTCACCCCGACGGTACACTGGTCAACGCGTTGCTCCACCATTGCGGAGACAGCCTTTCCGGCATCGGCGGCGTAATTCGTCCCGGGATCGTGCACCGGATAGATAAAGACACATCAGGGCTTGTTATAGCAGCAAAAAATGATCGAGCTCATTTGTCACTAGCTTCTCAGCTCTCTTCACGGACTCTTACAAGGGAGTATCAGGCAGTTGTTTGCGGTAATGTTAAAAACGATAGTGGGACAGTTGATATGCCGATAGGACGGCATCCTACGGACAGAAAAAAGCAAGCTGTGAAACAGGGGAAACAGGGGGACGGTTCCTCTGTTTTACGTGGGGACGGTTCCTCTGTTTCACGCCCTGCGGTCACTCATTATGAAGTCATTGCAAGATACAACGGATACACCCATGTACGCTGCCGTCTGGAAACAGGCCGGACACATCAAATTCGTGTCCATATGGCGTTCATCGGACATCCGATCCTGGGGGATACCGTTTACGGTCGAAAAAAACCGGAATTAGGTATGTCAAGTCAGTGTTTACACGCATGGAAGCTGCGGTTTATGCACCCGTCAACGAATGAGCCTGTGGAATTGTTCGCAGGTTTGCCGGATTATTTTGTTGAAGTGCTTGAAATATTAGAGAGACGGACGTAAATAAAAATGAATGTTTAGAGTTCAGAGTGTGGTGCAGCTACATTAGTCAGTGTATGGAGTAAAAAACAAAATGAATCACTCTTTAGAAGATCAAGAATATTATATGTCGATCGCTTTACAATTAGCGCATGAAGCGAAGGTCGATGGTGAAGCTCCTGTCGGTTGTGTTGTCATTGATAATTTCGGTGCTGTGATCGGGCGCGGACGTAATCGCCGTGAGAAAATAAAGTCCGCACTTGCCCATGCGGAGCTTGAAGCGATCGAGGACGCTTGCAATACGCTTGGCGACTGGCGCCTGACTGATTGTTCGCTATATGTAACACTGGAGCCCTGCCCCATGTGCGCCGGAGCAGTAATAATGTCGCGTATCGACAAGTTGTTTTATGGAGCACGCGATGAGATAACCGGCTCCTGCGGTAGTGTTGTCAACCTCTTTATGGAAGACTACGGGCAATCAACACAAGTAGTTGGCGGTATTTTAGCTGATGAATGCGGTGTGTTGTTATCGGAGTTTTTTAGGGATTTACGAAAGCAATGAAAAAAGTTGTTTTGTTGGCGATAAACGCAAAATATGTTCATTCCTCGCTTTCGGTGTGGGTGATTGCTGAAGGTGTTGCTAAGTTTGCGAAAATTCCGCATAAAATGAGTATTGTTGAAGCAACGATCAATCAAAAGATCCCCGATATTATCGAGCTTGTCACTGTGCACGAGCCTGATGTTATCGGGATTTCGTCATATATCTGGAATGCCGGTATGATGCCGGAGTTTTTGAGATTGTTGCGGGAACAACTGCCGGATGTTGTAGTTGTTTTAGGTGGTCCAGAGGCTTCAAATAATGCAAGCTTTTGGTTAGAAAACGGAGCTGACCATATACTTACCGGTGAGGGTGAGTATTGTTTTCCGCAATTTTTAGAGGAGTTCTTTCAAGAAAAACACAAAAAGCATAACCACCGTCCCTCTGCTTCCTCTGCTTCCTCTGCTTCCTCTGCTTCCTCTGCTTCCTCTGCTTCCTCTGCTTCCCCTGCTTCCTGTCATCCTGAGAACAAAAAAGAACTCATCGACCCTTATACAGATGCATACATCAATTCTCTCAACGGCAGGCTTGCCTATATCGAAACATCACGAGGGTGCCCGTTTCAATGTGCTTTTTGTCTTTCAGCCGGAAGCGGCGTAAAATATTTTCCTCTTGATCTAGTAAAAGAGCAGATTCTCAAACTGTCGAAATCAAGTGCCGGAACCATAAAATTTGTTGACAGGACATTCAATTGCAACGCTGAACGCGCATATGAGATTTTTGATTATGTCATCGGGCTTGATACGACATGTCGATTCCATTTTGAAGCCGCAGCCGACCTGTTTGATGAGCATATGTTGTCTTTATTGGAGACAGCACCACCCGGGCGTATACAATTTGAGATTGGGCTGCAAAGCTTTTTTGAACCTGCGCTAAAAGCTGTATCTCGACAAATGGATCTTGATAAAGCGGAACGAAATATAAACACATTGTTGCAATTGCAGAACATTCACATACACATCGATCTTATTGCAGGCTTACCGTATGAAACACTTAATGATTTTATGGACAGTTTTGACCGCGCGTATGCATTAAATGCTCACCACTTACAACTGGGGTTCTTAAAATTGCTTCATGGCAGTGTGCTGCGTAAACAGGCTGAGGAGTATAGTATACAATTTACATCTGAACCTCCATATGAGATAATATGCAATAAATGGTTAAGTTCTGAGAATATCAGGACGTTAAAAAACACCGAAAATGCATTGCAAAACACGTTTAATAAAGGACGCTTTCTATCCACGCTTCATTATGTTTTATCAGCAACCGGAATGAGACCATTTGC
>Ga0123356_10007067_pt1 | contig 11250 bp, 10 predicted proteins | sample TergutEmb28metaG_2_FD_92546 | JGI IMG/M metagenome (GOLD analysis project Ga0123356, IMG submission 92546) | Embiratermes neotenicus P3 segment gut microbial communities from Petit-Saut dam, French Guiana - Emb289 P3 | ecosystem: Host-associated > Arthropoda: Insects > Digestive system > Gut ... | reverse complement strand
TGAAGCGTCATCCGGATCAACATTGGAAATAAATTTTGCGTTAAGTTTCTTTTTACCGTTTGCTTCTGCCCAATTATTAAGAGCCAAATACAAAGCGCGCGGGCCAAGATCAGATCCGCCTATGCCTATTTGAATAACTGTAGTAAATAATTTGCCTGTAGAACCTTTAAACTTACCTTCATGGACAGCGGAAGCGAAAGCGCAGAATCTGTCTAATTCTTTACGGTAAAAATCACCGATGTTCTTTCCGTCTTCCATAACCGGCTGCCCCTGTTCTCCGCGCGAAAGCTGGTGTAAAACCCTGCGTTTTTCGCCGGTGTTCATAATATCGCCGTTAAGAAGAGCCTTATATTTTACGATTAATTCCTGCTCATTTGTTAGTTCCTGCAGTAACTTAATACATTCATCGTCAACAGCTTTTGCTGCCCATGAATAGTTAAGGCCTCCGGCCATGGGAACAATACACTGCCCTACTCTTTTAGCGTCAAGTTTTTTTCTAAAATCGAAAGATGAGTTTTTCGCATAATCGGCAAGCTGTTTATATGCGATTGTTTTATCAAAGTTCAGGTATTTCATGGTTTTCTCCTTTATAATTTATTTAACTAATATTTTTTTAATACATCAAGAACCGGATTATTTATCCGCTCGCTGTTATTATACTGGGGCAGATTTTCATGCAAACTCTCTCCTATGGATATTATTCCAAAATCAAGATTTTTGTAGTTCCAGTATGAAAAACCTATTTCCATCTCTTTTAAAATGGAAAGCAGATCATTATACCAGCGCAATTGCGCCTGTAATTCTACCGGTGTGTATACGCCGAATTCATTGCAAATAACCTGAGCGTTATACTTCTTTCTGAATTCATTAACGGGCTCAAATTCTTTAGCGAGCCGTTCCTTATCCCATATACCTGTAGACATTGCCATTCCGTACTTGCGGGTAACACCAGGGCCGTAATCTGCGGGATAAGATCTGTCTATCTGCATTTCAGGATTATTTATCCATGGAGCTTTTTGGTGAGTAAAGAGCAATGGCTCATAATAATGCACACTGTAAATTATATTATCATCTTCAAACGGCGTAAGAGAGCTGAACGCCAATGGTGAGTTCCACATATTGGAACCAGTTATAATTGTCGAATTTGGCGCGTAACGCCGTATCTGGCGGCAAAGCCTGTCTTTTACATTATTCCAAATTTCCGGAGTGGGAGCTACAGGTTCATTGAGCGTTTCAAAAAGCACATGCTCATTTTGCCCGTAATGTTCCGCCAGATATTTCCAGATTTTTTCGGTTTTTTTAATGTATGTATCATCATCTGTAAAAAGTTTTTGAACGGGGGTTTTTGTCGCTTCAGAAAAATCATGCCCCGGACATTCATGGAGATCCAATATCATCTTAAGTCCGTTATTCTTTGCTAAATCAACAGCCCGATCAAGATTGATAATACGGCTTTCTATTGGTTCATCATCATCTGTAAAAAAAACATATGAATCGACAGGGACGCGCACATGGTCAAAACCCCAGGATTTTACATTAATAAAATCGGCATTGGTAATGAATGTTTCCATGTGTTTATCTATGCCGGGAAACTTTTCGGGATCTTTTTCCTCGATAGCGTCAATTTGACTAAGCCATCCGCCCATGTTTAATCCGCGCATACGGTTCGGTAAATTAGATGTCATATTATCCTCCTATAAATAATTATTCTAATACATACTATTGTTTTAAATAATCCCCTATCCGGCGCGCTGCTTCTTCTAATCTTTCCGGAGGCTGAATAAGAGCGAAACGGAGCCAGCCTTCACCGCCGTTACCAAAACTTGAACCGGGAACACAAATAACACCTGTTTTTTCAAGTAAATCCAGGCAAAATTGTTCGCTGGACATTTTATTAGGTACAGGAAACCAGGTAAACATTGAAGCTGGCGTCATTGGCACATTCCAGCCATTCCTGAAAAGCGCCGTGCAAAAAGCGTTTCGCCGCTGCCTGTATGCCGTGCGGTTTTGTTCCACTGCATCCTGCGGACCTGTTAACGCAGCAATTGCCGCGGCATGATCAAGAGAAGAAAGTCCATAATCAATATTGGTACGCAATTTCCGGAATGCTCCGATTATTTGCCTGTTTCCAAGAACAAACGAGATTCTAAGACCAGTTAAATTATGGCTTTTTGAAAGTGAATTAAACTCTATGCCGACATCCTTTGCTCCGGGAATCGAAAGAAAACTACCGCCGGGTAAACCGTCATGAATAAACTCGGAGTACGCATTATCGTGAATAACAACTATATTGTATCTTTTTGCAAAAGCAATCAATTTTTCATAAAAATCCCTGCCGGCGACAGCGCCAAGCGGATTTGACGGGTAACAAGCAATAATCACTCTTGCTTTTTTGGCAATTTCATGTGGAATCGCATCAAAGTCGATAAGGAAACTATTTTCAGGCAATAAGGGGGTATGATAAACTTCTGCGCCTGCCATTAACGGACCAAAGGAAAATATCGGATAACCGGGAGTACCGGTAATAACAAGGTCACCAGGGTCGCATAATGCATGAAAAATATGCGTAAAACCTTCCTGCGACCCGTATATGGAAAGCGCCTCCTCACTGTCAATAATAACGTTATAACGTGTTTTATACCAATTCTGCACAGCGTTTATAAGCGCCGGCGGATCAATTAATGTATATTTATAGTTTTCCGGATTTGATGATTCCCTGACAATCGCCTGCATAACATGATCAGCAGGAGGCAGATCCGGCGTTCCTGCTGAGAGATTAATAATGTCAACTCCCTGTACGGCAAGCTCAGTTCTGCGTTTTTCGAGTACCTGAAGTATATTTATTCTGGAAGTACCGGCTAATTTTGATATATACATGGTGTAATTGTATATAATTCATTAAATTCATTCTATCTATACAGATATGTACCTGGATTAATGTTTCAAATAAAAAAAATAACAAAAAAATTGGGTTTTTATGTAACTTTTTATTGATTACATGGTTGTATAGTCAGCAAACTAATGTGGTTTCATGTTCCTCCTATTCTCCTTTTCCCCGGAGTTACTCCTTTCTCCGGGGTTTTTTATGTCCAGGTTTTAAATTAAGCAGTTGACAATTTTATGGAAATTTACTATTGTTTCATTAGTATCCCCTGTAGCTCAGCTGGCAGAGCAAGTGGCTGTTAACCACTGGGTCCGTGGTCCGAATCCGCGCGGGGGAGTTTTAGCCGTCCTTTTGGGCGGCTTTTTTTATTGGGAATGCAAAAAAGGCGGCCTAAAAATCAGACAGCCTTTTTATACAACATTATCTATTTCTTCTGATATCAACTTCAAATCTGCGTCTGATTTCCGTGCGCTGTCTTAATACATTTTCCCAAATTATTGGTATATTGTTGGCGCGAATCAGATTAGTGGGAATTGAGTCATAAGGAATCCCGGAGATATCTTCTCTGACTGAATGCATCCAGCTTTTAATAATAGCGTTCTGACCAGCAGGACTCAAAAACCAATCGGCAATCGCTTCGGCTGTCGCGACATTTCTGTTAGCGCTCCAGCGCTGATTAACAATCATAATGGGGGATGGAATCACAACAGTACCATCGGCAGGATATATAACCTCCAGTCTGGAATCTTCTTTTTCACGCTTTCTTAGAATGGATTCTTCAAGAATCATTACAACACTGCATTCACCTGATTCCAGTTTTGTCATGGATTCATCGGAGCCGTAGTCAATTGCAACCCTTTGTCTGCCAAGAGCTTCAAAATATTCATACCCATATTTATCCCTTAGAGCGGAAGCTGTAGCCATGGTGGTTCCGGAAACAAGGGGATTACGCATCGATATAGCGCCTCTAACTCTTTCGTCATTTGCAAAACTAAAGAATGAATTAGGAATAGAATCTCTTGTGTGTATCTCCGGATTAAACGCCAGCACCATATTGCTTACCCGAACCGGATACCAATAACCTTCCGGGTCATATTCAAAAGCCAGAGCTGAAGCTTCCCTGGATCTAAAAGCATGCAGAAGTCCTGCTTCTTTTAACTCCAAAGCATAAGCAGGTTCCGCTACCATTATTATATCGCAGCCCAGTCTGCCTGATTCACGTTCAGCGGCGATCCAGCCTTGAACAATGCCTGTTCCCCTTGTAATAAATTCGATATTGCATCTGGGAAACTGTTTTTGCAGTTCATTTTTTAGAACTACGATTGCTTCATCATACATAGAAGTATAAATAACAATTTTTCCTCTGGGTTTATGCTCTCTGTTACCGCCCGCAAAAATAAACGATACAGCCAGACAAAGAATAATTAAAATACATACAAACTTTTTCATTTTTTCCTCCTGTTTATTCTGTACCGGAATCCAATTGAATTATCATTAATTCAACACGCCGGTTTCTGTTTCTAACATCCCATTCACTTGTGGCATTCCTTGTACCGCCAAATGCTATAATTACCATTTGTTCGTCACTAACGCCTCTTTCTCTAAGCTTTGCCGCCACTTCATTCGCACGCATTGAACTAAGAGCCATAAGATCATCAGCTTCGCTGCGATGTATAGTATAAGGATTCGCATGACCTTCCAGTCTGACCCTGTAGGACGGATTTTCCTTTAAAACCTGCGCTGTATAATCAAGTACCAGTTCGTTAAGCTGCTGAGCGTCACGATCAATACCTACATTATAACTTCCTACATCAGGTCCAAACAAAATAAATTCAACTGCGGAAATCCTGATATGTTTGACTACTTCATTAAAAGGAAGCGTTTTAATAATTTCTCTGTATTCAACTCTGGATTCTGTTCTGTATTCAACTCTGGATGTTTCGCGCGGCAAGGGGAATTTATAACCTGCTGTAACAGAAAAACCAAAAATATGCGGATAACCGCCGCGGACTAAAGGTTCTATATGCCACCTTGAAGTCAGCGGTATAGTTACTCCGGCCGCAGCATCTGCAAGTACAGAACCGCGTGTCATTGTCACATCATCAAAGGGATTATTCTGCCCCCTGTATGCGGCAAGTAAACCCAGACCACCCTGAAGAAAAATATTAAAAGGATTCTCAGGACGGCCAAAACGCAGAAAATTCCAGCGAAGATATACCTGCCCTTCAAGGGTAAAAATATTATCTGTGCTGTAATTAATACCAACCTTGCTTCCAACCATTAATTGAGGCGAGAGCCAAAGCTTTGGATCAATTACCAATTGAAAAGACTGACCCTGCACCTGAATATCACTCATTCCAATTCCAGCGTCCAATGACCAAAAATTCCCGCTTGGGAATTCTGTTTGGGCTAATAACCCGCCAGTTGCAATAAAAAAAGATATCAGAAGCAGGATACCTCTTATAATACTACCCGCGTTACTTTTTGATAACCTCATCGTTCTTCACCACCTTTTTTATTTACACAAAATAATAATTATAAACTATATTCGTAAGGAGTTATTCGACAATAAAAGTTATCGAACAACACTATTATGTAAAACAAGATGTTAGCCAAAAAAACAAAAACTTACATTTTAATATACCAGAAAATCGATAATAGTCAAATGCCTTAAACACTCCTATAATTAACTCTGTTCAGTTTTCCATTCGGCGATATAACACTCATAAGCAGCTATTGTAGCAGCAATAATAATATCCTGAAGGCTGCCGCGTCCGTCATGGTTTGCGCCATCCATTATATAAAGATTATCAAGAATACCTTCCAAATCTTCGATTTTACATGCAGGATCGGATTGCCGGCGGCGGACAATACCTCTTGTTTCCTGCTCAAAAATTTCTTTGTACTTCATTTCACGCCATTCATCGCTAACTGCCATTTAATTCCTCAATCTGTTATATCGAAATCAGGCTTTTTTCTTAGGAAAATACCTGTCAAGAACCTCCTTAAGTCCAACAGGCTGAAACGTAAAAAGGAGAGCTATCGGAAGCATTAACATCTGATCTGTAAGATTTTTATGATAGAACCATGGCAGAATTTTTAAAAACATGGAAATTAAAATTCCCAATACAGTAATAACCCAAAGCAGCCTTAATAAAAATCCATATTTAACAAGTTTATCCTGATTCTTTGTTACTGCATAACCAATACCAAATGGAACGCCCGCAAGAAGCAAAGGCGTACAATAAATCATATTCATATTTTGAAAAGTATAATCATGATTTGTAAAGAAGACCAAAAAGCAGAGCAGAACACCTGCTATACCAAAGAATAAACTTGTTATACTCATGCTTATCCCTGCCAATACTTTACCTGCACGTATTTTTTTTGCCTGCAGAAAGAAGAAAAAACCAAAAACTACTGATAACATAAGACTGAAAACAAACTCATAAGGCCATTGTAATCTTGGTTTATCCAGCACTACAGGACGTCCTTCGGATTTTAAAATTGTTTCTGCAGAGGAAACCAGTTTTCTGTTTTCGCCGTTTATATCTGTATAATAATAATCTTCTATCCATTTACCGACTTCTGACGGTAAAAACATATCATCCCAGACAGTAATTGGCCTGTCTATAACCTGTCCCATTAAAAAGTTTAAGAACCAGTCTATTACCGGTGAATACCATGTATGACGGCGAACATGATCCCTTAATGTAAAACGGCTAATCTCATTTTGAAATTTTTCTTTAAACTGTCCGTCAGTAGCAAGATCGATAATATCCCTTATCCTTGTAGAACAATTATCATTAAAATGATGATAATAATAATCACGATTTTCCGGCCTGACATTTTCAACAGCGAAATCTCTTACCTTTACCCTGGTTTCCGGCGGAAGATCAAGGGTATAATAAACAACTTCCCGGTTGGTTTTTCTGTAAACATTAAGATTATCCCTGGAAAGAGAAACACCGCAGCTGTATAATAATCGCCCTAAAGCAAAATTAAAAAAGAAATTTTCCTGATCAAAAGAAAAAAGCCCATAATCAAAAAAATAACTATGACCTGTGCTGGAATCTTCAACTATCAAGGCAATATGTCCCCACCAAAAATATAGTTCATCTCCGGGACCGACTACTGCGACTTTAATCGTAAGTTCTTCACCATCCGCGAAAAGCCCTGTTCCAATAACTAAAAGAATTAAAAAAACTGCTATTTTCTTTGTCATTATTCAATTGTGCTGTATAGTTAATAACTTTTCAATAGTATTTATTTACGGCGGAGGTTCATTGCGAGGTTTACTTCAGCTACGCTAATTTCCAAACGGGACGCTATTTCGTGCGGAGAAAGTCCTTCGTTGACCAAAGAATCAATATGAGCGCGTATTTGTTTTTTAGAAGGAGGTTTAATTAAAGGTTCATTTATAACCAGCTGTGCTGGTATCAGCTGTGCTGGTATCGGCTGCGCTGGTACCGGTGCAGCAGTTACAGGTGTGCTTTGAACTGTTACCCTATTGTCATTACGGACAGGTTCTGTTTGAGATTCAGCAGAACTATGAAGAGCAAGCGATAATTGACGGGAATCAAATGGATGTTCAGTCTGTAAAGGCACAGACTGAGTTTCTACAGGCGTTTTTAATGCAGAACGTATACCGCGGCCAAGGCTTGTGTAAAGCGTTTCTCCTGCTGGTTTTGCCGGCTGCGTATGTTCTTCCAAATCGTTCTCATAAATTGCTATTCGTTTATCTATTTTTTCCAGAAATTCTTTTAGTTTTACAACCCTGTCTTCTATAAGCTGTAAATCCCTGTCTGTAACTGAATTTATTTCGGCAATAAGCTTGACAACTTCTGTCCGGTGTTCTTCCATTCCGGAAGCGGATGTCCGTTTTTTTATATACCATTTTAAATAAAAAAATATTATAAAACAAAGAGTAAAACATAATATTGAAACAACAAGTACAATGTACATATGTATTCCGTTTTTACAGGCTAATGTCTATTTTTTTCCCCAAAACAGGGTTACTTAAAACAGAAAGCTGTTTTTTTTCATCTTTATTTTCTTTTTTATTTTGATTATTGTTTCCGCCGGGATTCTGCCGTTTTGAATTATCATTAACTTTCTCTGCGCCGTCTCCGGAATTTTGCGTTTCATTTACCTGTTTGATTTGTTCTTCTGTTTTACGCTGAAGCTGAACACCCTGAATAGCCTGCTGAAGCGCCTGCCCTTCTTTCTGCGCAGCTTGAGCGCGGCCAACTTTATCAACCTGGGTAAATAATGTTTGAAGATCAATTGGAGCTATAGCCATCAAGTCCCTTCTTGGCCATTTCATCCGGCTCTTCATACTTGGAAACCCTTATAAGCCCATTTTCCAGGATAAAAGTTACTGCACGATATTCTGTACGCACGTCTTCTTTTACATCGCGTATCCATACTTTAACGCCTGGCCAGACTTTTGTAGATGCAGACACTCGCCCGCGAACTTGTATCTGGTTCATGAACTCCTGTACCTTTTGAATACCGTCTACTGCCTGTTTTAATTCTTCTGTTAAGACCTGCCTGCGATCCATTAATTCCTGCATATATGCTTCTTTTTCTTCAGGAAGGCTCTTACGCTGTTTTTTAGTATTTATTAATGTTTGCAGATCCAGCCTTAGATTTTCAAGTTCATCTTCGGATGTTGTTTTTATCGCAAGAAGGCGTTCAAGCTCTACCTTACTGTGAGGATCAAAACCAACTTCGCAGATTGTTTCTGTTCCGCTTGTGGAATTACCCAAAACCTTCGCGTTTATTTCTTCTCCGGCGCGCAGACGTCCGCCCATAATATTCGCGCGTTTACCCTGACAAATAATGCTCTTTAAAGCGTCTACATGGGAATTGATAATACCATCGGTAACAACAACCATATTCCCGACCTCTACATTGGCGTTTTCGATAAAGCGCGACCAAAGAGAACGGCCCGCACGGATTTTTCCCCCGCTCTTGCCGTTAATACCCTGATAAATAATTATATCGCCTTCAGCGTCCAATTCAGCTTTGGATACAGTTCCCCTTACTTCAATATTACCGGCAGCTTTTACCGAAAAACCATCTTCAACATTACCTGTTATTACAACTGTTCCAAGGAAAATAATATTTCCGGTCTTAAGATTAACATCGCCTTCAACGGTTAAAACAGGTTCTACATTAATTTTACCGCTGGCCAAAATTACCTGACCGTTTATATCGGCAAGAATAGTATCGCCATCATCACCGACATGCACATTACTGCCTATAGGAAGAGGTATATCATTACCAGACCTTGCCGGAAGTATTTTTCCGGTAACAGTTTTTCCGTCTACGCCGTCTTCGGGAGGCATTTTTTTTGCAAGAGGCTGATTCTGCACAACATTTTGAACAATGTTTAACTCTTTAAAATTAACCCGGCCGTTTGTTCCTTCTTTTAAACGGATCTTTGTTTGATCTACTTCAAAATTATATTGAATATAAGCGTCTTTACCGTTAACAGGTCTTGAACCTTCCGCAACTTCAACCTTTTCCCTGTATACAGGCCTGTCAGCAAACTCAACAAGAACATCATCCTTAATACCGTGGTATACCCTGTTTTGTGTAAGTAAACTGCGGTACGCGTCTACAGTTAAATCCGCGCCGCCTTCTCCCGGAGGAATTACAGTTAAAAAAACACGCATTTCTGCATCGTCAACTTCTACAGATGCCATACTGTCATTCATGGGATTATGTCTAAAATCAGCTACCTTAACATACATTCCGGCAGCTTCATTTACCAGCCTGTCTACCATGTCTTTGTCAAAATCATCTATGTTTCTGGTATGAAGAACCTGTGTCGCGTACGCAGCATATATTTTTCTGCCATTGCCAACAGGAGGTATTACCTTTAAATAAACTCCGTCATGCCAGCATTGCGCAAAAGCGTCACCGTCTTTATCTATAACAGCATGAACATGATCAAGATCTTCATCAATAAAATCTTCTTCTGTTTGTTTTTTCTTCTTTGCAGAAACACGTTCATACGCCCGTATTACCCAGTCTTTTTTTCCGGCGCCCATAAAACCGGATGAGCCTCTTTCTATTATTTCGTATTCAAGACGGCGGATAGAAGTGTCCAGCAGAGCTACTGCTTCGTTTACAGCCGCCTCCAGTGTGGGACCAGACGCATCAATAGATCGTATTGCTCTATCCTGTTCCAGATGCTTTTTTACAATTTCCTGCAACTGGACAAAATCGATCATACTAACTCCGTATTACGCAATCGAATGGCTGCGCATATAAATTAAACATGAAACTTAGTTTCATATTAAACTATGCCTTTTCTGATATTTGTTAACTTGGACCTAAGATGCAGCACAGCTTTAGTGTGAAGCTGGGAAACCCTTGACTCTGTTACCTGCAACACACGTCCGATATCCTTTAAAGTTAAATCTTCATAATAATATAACACAAGAATTTTTTTCTCTTTATCGGGCAGTTCATTAATCGCTTCAACTATAACCCTGCGGATTTCTTCATTAACAACCATTACATCAGGATTAAGGCTTGCCGGAGACTCAATACTGTCTCCAATGGAAACCTTGTCGTTATCATCGCCTGAATACCATAAATCATTTAATGATATAATACTTGTTCCGGAAATCTTTTGAATAACCTTCATGTATTCCGATTCGTTAATGCCTAATGCTCCGGCGATTTCCTGATCAGAAGCGGTTCTGCCTAAATGAGCTTCCAGTGAAGAAATGGTTGTTTCTATTTCGCGGGTTTTTTGCCTTACAGAGCGGGGAACGAAATCAATTAAACGCAGCTCATCAAAAATGGCGCCCCTGATACGGGTAACGGCATATGTTTTGAATTTTACATTTTTATCCGGATCATATTTATCAATCGCATCAATAAGTCCAAAGACTCCGTAACCGACAAGATCGTCAAATTCTACATTATTGGGCATTCCAACAGCAACTTTTCCGGCTACATATTTTACAAGCGGGGCGTATTGTTTTATAAAAGCTTCCCTAATTGCAGGATCCCGATTTTTACGGTACTGCTGCCAGAGTTCCTCTTCTGTTTTCTCCGCCCTGGAAGCATCGCTCTGCGGGCATACTGTTTGTACCGGCATTCCCAAATCCTTTTTATTTATCTTTACTTAATACCGTTCTAAGACCCTCTGCCAGGCTCTTTGGATTAAAATCACCTTCCAAAGCCCGAGGAACATTGCCCTTATAACGGCTTTTTTCCGACTCATAATAACTATCAACCGGCGGCATTGATGTAAACGCCGGAACCGATGCAGCCATTGGATTCGAAGTCATCGGAGATACAGATGAAGCCGACGCTGGATTTGAAACAGGAGCAGGGGCAGG
>Ga0123356_10007066_pt1 | contig 11250 bp, 8 predicted proteins | sample TergutEmb28metaG_2_FD_92546 | JGI IMG/M metagenome (GOLD analysis project Ga0123356, IMG submission 92546) | Embiratermes neotenicus P3 segment gut microbial communities from Petit-Saut dam, French Guiana - Emb289 P3 | ecosystem: Host-associated > Arthropoda: Insects > Digestive system > Gut ... | reverse complement strand
TGCCTGAAGAGCCCCATTTCCGCCCTCCAACCGCCAAGGACCTGAGCCAGGCCGAGAGCGTTACAGCGTAACCGTGTAGTCCTGGCCGCATGGCCGCCGACGGGGAGCTAAGCGTTACTATGCCCAGGTCTGCCTGAGATTAGCCGAGCCGCTGCGCTTCTCGTGCGTGCTCGAGGGGCAAGGCGGAGGCGGCCGCAGTGGATCTCATTGGTCATGAGGTCCTCGTGAAGGGCTTTGCCCATCGCCGCATCCAGCCGTTGCAGCAGCTCCTGGAAAGCAGCCTCTCCGTCGCGCCGCATGAGGCCGCGATGAGCATCTGCTCATTGACGGCGATCGTTGCAGACTCGATGGGCGACATCCGTCCTATACTGGGCAAGCGTCGCTGCCGGGTGCGTACGGCACACCGGATGCCTTGGCCGAAGTTCGGGGGAGGTCGGATCCATGCGCATATTCTTGAAGGTCCTCGGTGTTCTCCTCATCATCGTGGTGACGTCAGGGGCGGTGTTCGCCCTTGTCCTCAGTCATAACTCATCTTGCGGGAGCCCGCCAGCGCCGCCAGGCGGGGCTGAGCGCATGAAGGCAGTCGTCTCTCGCTGCTATGGGCCGCCGTCGGTGCTCAGGGTGGAGGAGGTCGAGAAGCCGCGCGTGGCCGATCGTAGCGTCCTGGTAAGGGTTCACGCAGTCTCGTTGAACCCGGTGGACTATCACTTCATGCGAGGCACGCCGTACATTCTGCGCATGGGCTCGGGGCTTGGGGCGCCGAAAGACAGTCGGATGGGCGATGACTTTGCGGGCACCGTGGAAGCCGTCGGCAAGGATGTGACACGCTTCAAGGTTGGCGATGAGGTCTTCGGCGGTACGCATGGGGCCTTTGCCCAGTACCTCACGGTGGGCGAGAGCGGAGCGATCACGCCAAAACCCTCCGCCGTGACCTTCGAGCAAGCTGCGGCCGTGGGGATCGCCGGCCTCACTGCCTTGCAGGCGCTGCGTGACAAGGCGCAGCTTCACGCGGGCGAGAAGGTGCTGATCAACGGAGCCTCTGGCGGTGTGGGCACGTTCGCTGTCCAGATCGCGAAGGCATTCGGCGCCGAGGTGACGGCGGTCTGCAGCACCCGCCACGTCGATCTGGTCCGCTCGCTGGGTGCGGATCAGGTCATCGACTACACGAAGGATGACTTCACGCGAGGCGCGGTGCACTACGATGTGATCCTGGATAACGTGAGCAATCATTCCTTCGTCGAGTACTACCGCGTGCTCACGCCGCAGGGCCGACTCGTGGTCGTCGGCGGCCAGCCGGGCAACTGGATCGGCTCGCTCACACCGTTCTTGAAAGCCCTGGTCCTGTCGCATTTCATGAAGCAGAAGCCCCTCACGCTCCTGGCGGACCTCAAGCAAGAAGACCTGGCCACGCTGGCCGAGCTGATGCAGACCGGCAAGGTGAAGCCGGTGGTCGATCGGCACTACCCTCTGAATGAGCTTCCGGCGGCCATGGCCTACCTGGAGGCAGGACACGCTCAGGGGAAGGTCGTGGTCGATGTGGACTGAGGCGGTCCGGTGAGGGCCTGAGCGCTGGCGCGCGAGCGCCGCTGGCGAGGTAGGCCAGCTCTCGATTTATATAGTGCTCAGGAGCCGAAAAGTCCTGTTTCGCTATCTCGGCTATGGCTACTGTCACCTTACCGGGTACCCCCGTCTCTGCATCGCACCCAGTTTAGCCAGATTCCCTTGTCGCGCCGCCGGGACCTCCCCCGCTCGCATTGGGAGGTCAGTGCCAGCGCAGCGGCCGAGTCTCGGGACTGGAAAAAATCACAGCTTTAATCTACGCAGCGTGGACGCAGAGAGATTCACTCATGCAATTTGCAATTGGTGACACCGCACCGCTGATGAGTGGCGGTTCCTTGATGAATGTGCTGCTCGTCGATTCGAATGTACAGACTGAAGACCACGCTCGCCCCTTTGCCCGCGGTTTCATCGCTCTCCGCTGCGTGGATGCAGTCGTGACACAAATGAAACGTTGGCTTTGCTTGGATTGCGGCAAGAACACGTTCGAGAACAACGAAGACTACTACGGCCTGCGGAACCGGTTGTGGCGCCGTTTGGTTCCCAGGGAGGAGCGGCACGGAATGCTTTGCCGGGCCTGCGTCGAACGCCGCCTGGGCCGCCCGCTCGCTCCCGACGACTTTCGGACCGGGCGAGCTGACGACGAGTCAGATCCGGAAGATCAGCCGATGACCGAGGATGACTACGGAATCTACGACTCGCTGTCCCCGGAGACGCTCCAGGCCATCGATGCGGTGATGATCGGATTTGTATCGGCGCGTCCGCGCAAGGTAGCGAGGGTTGTGCGGGTTGTGCGTTACATGTATGAGCAGTCCTTGGCATCGATACCGGAGCTACATGATTGGTTTTATTTCGATCGAATCGGACAACTTATCGAGAACGGTGTGTTGGTTGTGGTGACTGAGGAGGAGGACCCGCGATTCCACCTAGTGCGGGTCAGCGCGCCCGACCGGCGAGATCTTCCGCCAGGCGTCCCGTGACGATCGTCGAGAGCATTGACCCGACCGCCACATCAGCGATCCGATGCTTTCGCGCCTTACGACTTTCGGGAATTGTGAATAACTTCGTTCTGTTAGGATGCTCGCCACGGTGCGCGACACCTGCGAGCGCTCCTCACCGTGACGCGCGGGCTGTTGAGCGTTGACGAGTCCATAAAACGGCATGTGGAGATGACGTACAAAGGAAGCCAACGAAAACCTGCGGTGCCCGGTACTGGATCTCAATAAGTGGCTGATTTGTCCATTGTTACGCCGTTGGAGGCGAGTAGCCGCTGGCGGGCTCGGGGGCAGGGGCAGCACGTGCGGATCGTTCGACTCGACCACGTAAATGCAGCTGAGGGCAACGGAAGGTCGAGCGTTTCAGCGTGCAGGGGGCCAGCGTCATGCCAGGGCGTCGCAGGTAATAAGGTCTGACCACGGCGTGACGTCGCTCATCTGCTTGGCTTCCGCAGTGCCCCTTGTCAGACACCCTATCGATGCGGATACGGTCCTTATCCATGACTCCAGCCGGTGTGGCGCAGATTTCGCTTTTGTGCACAGCAGGGCTTCGACGCCGCTCGCGCAGACAGCCGTGGGGCGGCGTCCGCCGGGGCACGGAGCGAAAGTGCGCCTCTATCGATCGGGGAGGGCGGCGGTGCGAGCGCGCGATGCGGCTCGTCTTGGACTATCCACTCCGCGCAGATCCGCAGACGAGCTCAGTGCGTCGAGCCCGCGCAGGTCACTCGTTGTCTGCGGCGTGCTGGCACTGCTCGCGGCGCTGCTGCTGGCGCTGTCAGCATGGGCGCTGTCGGCGTGAGCGCTGTCGGCATGGGCACTGTCGGCATGGGCACTGTCATGTCCGGGCAGCGAGCGAGGCAGCTCGCCGCTCGTCTGTCTGGGCGTCAAGGCCAGGATGACGTTCTCGGGCCGTTCGACCTCAGTGAACATCTGCTCCTCATCCTCGGTCTCCACACACCCGATCCAGACATAGCCCGCCTTGCTGATCCGGATGTTGTAGCGGGTCGTGCGCCCATTGCGGGTCAGCGCGCCGGTGATCCGCGCCGGCCGGTCCACGTAAACCAGCATCAGGCGCTCGTTCGAGCGCGTGTCGACCCAGTCGGTGGTGGCGACCTGCTCGATCCCATCGGCCTGCAGCGCGAGCGGCGTGAGGCGCGCGATGCGTGCCTCCGGCGGGTCGATCTTCAGGTAGTCGTAGCTGAACTCCGTGGGCTGCAGCGACTTCAGCAGATCAGCCTGCGTGCGGTTGAGGTCGATCTCGAAGGTGTAGTCGGGATTCAAGTTCAGATGCATGAGATCCCCGATCGTCGGGGAGCCGTACAGATCGCCTGCGACGTACGGAAAGGTGAGACGGAAGGCGCCCAGCGGCAACGCCTCGCGCGCGGTGGTGAGGTCGGATTCCTTGAAGACCACCTTCGAGTGGATCACCCACTGCGGGTGCGTCTCCGGGGGCGCGTTCTGGGCCTCGCAGGCCACCAGGATCAGCATCACGCCTGCGAGCGCGATGACCTGGTGCCTCGCTTCCATGAGATCGAACGTTGTGAGCCGTACGTTCACGAGGAGAGAATCTTAGCCTTTCTGGCCTCGTATTCCGCATCCGTGATGAGCCCCTCCTGGAGCATCTTCTTGGCATCCTCGAGGCTGCGCACCGCCTCCGAGCGCACTTCGGCCGCCGCTGCCGGTGACACGGGGCCGGACCCCAGGTGACCGATGCCGCCGGAGCGGGCGCGCAGCTCCTCCAGGTCGCGGACCCGCCGCTTCTCGCGCCAGGCTTGGATCTGGGACTGGCAGATGCGATAGACGGCCTCCGCCTGCCCCTTGCGCAGGCCATCGAAGGTGAGCACCTTGCGGCTGTCCGCGCCCTCTATCGCAAGATCGCTCGGATTACCCGCGTGCACTTTCAAGGTCGCGGCGACGACGCCTTCGTGCACCTTGATGTCCTCGAGGTCCTGCCAGCGGATGTCGGTGACATCGAAACCGCCGAGCAGCCCACGGGTGAGGGCAATCAGCCGGCCGCTGGTTGCCCCGAGCAGCAGGCGGCGGTGGGTGAGCGCGAACCAGCGGTGCTGGATGGCCCATGCATCGAGCGTCTCGTTCGGAATCATGATCGATCTAAGATGCTCAAGGGGCTTCTTCGGGCCGGCTTCTTCGCTGCCGGGTTCGTTGCTCATGAACTTCACTCCGAGTGGGCTTGACTGGCTGCGGCCTGATCCTGAACGGGTGCGGGCGCGTGCGGGTCGGGCTGTGCTGTATAGCGATCGTACCCCTTTAGGCGCCGGCGCGATAACTCGCGCCAGGGGTAACCGCATGACACAGCTGTCTCACCTTGAGGGGCGTGATCAGCTCGGCGTTACTTCCCCGGCGCTGCCGCGCTGCTCTTCACCGCATCGCTGCCTGTGATCAGCATCGCCCGCAGGGTGCGCAGCTTCTCCTTGATCACGCGGGCATTGGCAGGACCCATACGGATCAGCAGCTTCTGGCCCGCCGAGCGATCCTCGAGCTCCGGATCGGCCAGCTCGTAGAAGACCTTGGGCTGGGTCAGCTCCGGGGGCTCCCGCAGGTCCGGTGAACGCAGCAGATCATCGATCGTCTGGACCAGGCGGTCATTGAAGTACTTGCCCGGATACCCCAGGTCCTCGTAGGCCTGCTGGAACAGGGGATAGAGACGGAAGTAGACCTCCGTGAGCGTCTTCGGGTCCACCGAATTGACCACCCGCATGAAAGCCGCATAGCGCGCGTAGTTCTGCTCGCTCAAGGTCGTCGTATCGCCTTCGGTCGTGACGAGGGCCGACCCCGGGGTCGAGTGCACCGGACGCACCTCCACGGCGACCTTCTTGCGCGGCAGATTGTCGATCGTCGCTACGATGTGGCGGACGATGTTTTCCGGGACCAGGAACTGCTCGATCGGCCGCGCTCCGAGCAGCCCAGCGAGGGAGTCGTGGAGGAGCTGGTCGCTGGCATTGACCGGGGGTAACGCAGCATCCGCAGCGCTCGCGGGTGTCCCCGGAATCGGATGCTCGATGGCCGGGGTATCTGCTACCGCCTCCGGTGCGGGCGCCGGCTTGACCGCCTGCACCTTCGCAGGAGCGGTGAGCTGGGCCTGCGAGAAGTACCGGTAGTACACCCCGATCCCGATGGCTCCGATGATGACGATGGCCCCGGCCCACCACATCGCTCTGTCGCGGAACTCTTCAGCCTGCGTGTTCCACATCAGTACCCCAGCCTCCAGATCTGTCACTCGACTCGACCCAAGCCGCGTACTGTACCCGCAAGTCCTGCGGTGGGGGAGGCATCAGGGGCTTGGGGATCGGGCCCTCACAATCTTGCGGCCGACTCGGTCGGCGTGCGCGCGGTGGACCTTGGGCGGCGGAAGCAGTGAAGCGCGCAAGCAGCCGTCCTCACCGTGTTGAATTTTTGCGCGCCGTCCCTATACTGTACAAATCATCACCTTAAGGGCACGTGCTCGGAAAGCTCGCTTCCAGCACGCAGTGTTTGTCCGCCGGTGAGCGAGGGGCGTCGGGGTTCGCCGCTGCGTGAGTGGCTGCGTAGCCGCAGGTGCCGTCAGATGAACGCGACGCGCGCGTTCGATGGAACCTGCCGCGAGAAGCCCTTGCGAGACTCACTTTAGAATCCAGTCCTGCAGGCAGTTTCGGAAAGCGCAGAAACTTGAAGCCAGGCGTGTTCACCCTTGCATCCTTTCATCCGGCGGTCGCTGGCTGGTTCGCCCGGACCTTCGCGGCCCCCACCTTGCCGCAAGAGCAGGCTTGGCCGGCCATCCTGGCGGGGCGCCACGTCCTGATCGCCGCTCCCACGGGCTCTGGCAAGACCCTGGCCGCATTCCTGGCAGCCATCGACGAGCTGGTGCGTGAAGGCAGCCGCGGCGGCGGCCTGGCCGATGCGACACAGATCCTCTACGTATCCCCGCTCAAGGCGCTCTCGAACGACATCCACCGCAACCTGGAGGCCCCGCTGTCAGGCATACGCGAGGAGCTGCGCGTCCTCGGCCTACCTGACATCGACATCCGGACCTTCGTCCGTACGGGGGATACCCCGCAGCACCAGCGGGCCGCGAACGCGAGGCGGCCGCCGCATATCGTGGTGACCACGCCCGAGTCGCTCTACATCCTTCTGGGCTCCGAGTCCGGCCGCAAGATGCTGGCCACGACCCGCACTGTGATCGTCGATGAGATCCACGCCATGGTGGCGAGCAAACGTGGGCTGCACCTCGCCCTCTCGCTCGAGCGTCTGGAAGCCCTCGCCGGGCACAGGTTGACACGCATCGGGCTGTCGGCCACGCAGAAACCGATCGAGAGGTCGCACGATTTCTCGTGGGAAGCGGCCAGCTGCTGCCAGGCGGTGAGCCGGATTGCACCATCGTGGACCTGGGGTATGCCCGCCGGCGCGATTTGCAGATCGAGGTGCCGCCCGCACCGCTCGAGGCGGTCATGTCGGGGGAGGTGTGGACGCAGGTATACGACCGGCTCGCCGAGCTCATCGGCGAGCACCGCACGACCTTGATCTTCGTCAACACGCGACGCTATGCGGAGCGCATCGCCCGCCATCTCTCCGAGCGAATCGGCCCTGAGCTGCTCACCGCGCACCACGGGAGCCTGGCGAAGGAGCTGCGGTTGGATGCGGAGAGCCGCCTCAAGCGCGGCGAGCTCAAGGCCCTCGTCGCCACCGCATTGCTCGAGCTCGGCATCGATATCGGGGACGTCGATCTGGTGTGCCAGATCGGCTCACCCCGCTCGATCGCGGCGCTGCTACAGCGGGTGGGCCGTTCCGGTCACTCCCTCGGTGGGACCCCCAAGGGGCGTCTGTTCCCGCTCTCCCGCGATGATCTCATCGAGTGCGTCGCCCTGCTGGATGCGGTCCGTCGCGGTGAGCTCGATCGCCTGGCCATTCCGGCGCAACCCCTGGATGTGCTCGCCCAGCAGATCGTTGCGGAGGTCGCGGCACGGGAGTGGGACGAGGAGGCGCTGTTCGGCCTGGTGCGCAGGGCTCACCCCTACCGGCAGCTGGCCCGCGAGGAGTTTGATCAGGTCGTGGGTATGCTGGCGGAAGGCTTCGCCACGCGGCGCGGCCGGCGCGCTGCGCTGATCCATCACGATGGCGTGAATCATCTGCTGCGCGGCCGTCGCGGCGCACGGCTCACCGCGCTCACCTCGGGCGGCACCATTCCGGACAACGCCGACTATCAGGTCATCCTCGAGCCGCAGGCGCAGCTCGTTGGTACGGTCAACGAGGACTTCGCCATCGAGAGCCTGCAGGGTGACATCTTCCAGCTGGGCAACGTGTCCTACCGCATCCTGCGGGTGGAGCAGGGCCGCATCCGGGTCGAGGATGCCCAGGGTCAGCCGCCCTCGATACCCTTCTGGCTGGGCGAGGCGCCGGGCCGCTCGGCGGAAGCCTCGGCCAGCGTGTCGCGGCTGCGTGAGGAGATCGAGAGCCGCCTCGCCAGCGGCGCAGGGAGCCTCGAGCCCGCACAGCGCTGGCTCGGGGAGACGGTGCAGATCGCCGCCCCCGCCGCCACTCAGGCCGTGGCCTATCTCGCCACCGCCCGCGCCGCGCTCGGCGCCTTGCCGACACAGCGCACGCTCATCCTCGAGCGCTTCTTCGATGAGGCCGGCGGCATGCAGCTCGTCATTCACTCACCCTTCGGCAGCCGCATCAACCGCGCCTGGGGCCTCGCGCTGCGCAAGCGTTTCTGCCGCTCATTCAACTTCGAGCTGCAGGCGGCTGCGACCGAGGATGCGATCGTGCTCTCGCTCACGACCGCGCACAGCTTCGAGCTGGCAGAGGTCGCCCGCTATCTGCATTCGAGCAGCGTGCGGCCGCTGCTCGTGCAGGCATTGTGTGCCGCCCCGATGTTTCCCGCGCGCTGGCGCTGGAGCGCGACCATCGCGCTCGCGCTGCCGCGAATGCGCGGTGGCAAGAAAGTGCCCGCGCAGCTTGCCCGCATGGCGGCCGAGGACCTGCTGGCAGCGGTCTTCCCGGATCAGGTGGCGTGCGCCGAGAACCTGAGCGGGGAGCTCGAGATCCCGGACCATCCCTTGGTCGAGCAGGCCATCGATGACTGTCTGCACGAGGCGATGGACATCGAGGGCTTCGAGCAGCTGCTGCGCGCGCTCGAGAGCGGCGCCATCCAGGTGCTGGCGCGCGATCTGACCGAGCCCTCGCCGCTTGCGCTCGAGGTCCTCTCCGCCCGCCCCTATGCCTTCCTCGATGACGCACCGCTGGAGGAGCGGCGCACGCAGGCAGTCATGAGCCGCCGCTGGCTGGACCCGGAAAGCGCCGCCGACATCGGCAAGCTGGACCCGGATGCGATCCGCCGGGTGCGCCAGGAGGCGTGGCCCGAGGCGACCAACGCCGACGAGATGCACGATGCGCTCTCGTGGTTGACCTTCCTGACACCCGCAGAGGCACAGCAGCAGCCGCTGTGGCCGCAGCTGCTTGCGAGCCTGTGCGCTGCGAGGCGCGCAACCTGTCTGGATACCGGCGCGGCTCGCCTGTGGGTCGCTTGCGAGCGTCTGCCGCTGTTCGGTGCCTTGTTTGCGGGGAGCCTCGCGCCGCCGCTCGAGGCTAGCGCTGCGAGCCCCAGGCAGTGGGATCGCGAGGAGGCGCTCGTCGAGGTGGTGCGCGGTCGGCTCCAGGGCCTGGGCCCGACGAGCGCCGCTGCGCTCGCCTCCTCCCTCGGGCTGCCGCTGCCACCGATCGAGACGGCGCTCGCCGCGCTGCAGCGCGAAGGAGTGGCCATGAAGGGCTCGTTCACGTCTGATCCAGCGGCCGCGGGCGAGGAGTGGTGCGAGCGGGGGCTGCTCGCGCGCATCCACCGCTACACCGTCAAGCGGCTGCGTGCCGAGATCGAGCCGGTGGAGGCACGGGACTTCATGCGCTTCCTGCTCGAGTGGCAGCGTGTGACACCGCAGGCGCGCATGCAGGGCCCGGATGCCGTCGGCGCCGTGCTGGCGCAGCTGGAAGGCTTCGAGGCTGCAGCGAGCGCCTGGGAGACCGAGATCCTGCCGGCGCGCATCAGCGAGTACGAGCCGGGCTGGCTCGATGAGCAGTGTCTCGCCGGGCGTTTCCTGTGGTCGCGGCTCGCGCAGCGGCGCAGTGATCCGGATCGCGGCGCCGCGCCGGTGCGCGCCACGCCGATCGTGCTCCTCGCCAGGCGCAACCTGCGGTCGTGGCTGTCCCTGGCAGGGCCCGCTGCGAACCATCTGTCCGCCAAGGCCGCGGCCGTGGCCGGCTACCTGCGCACGCACGGCGCCTCGTTCTTTGATGAGCTCGCAGGCGGCGCTCAGCTGCTGCCGAGCCAGGCCGAGGAGGCGCTCGCCGAGCTCGTGGCCCTGGGTCTGGTCAACTCCGACAGCTTCGGCGGGCTGCGCGCCCTGCTCGTTCCGTCCGAGCGTCGCAGGAGCGGCGCCGGTGCCCGCCACAGGGGCCGCATCGCGTTGTTTGGAATGGATGCCGCAGGGCGCTGGGCGCTGGCACATCGGCCGCAGGCGCAGGCAGAGCATGCAGAGGTGGCTGCGCAGCGCCGGGCCGACGAGGAGACGGTGGAGCTGGTCGCGAGAACCCTCCTGCGCCGCTGGGGCGTGGTGTTCTGGCGGCTGCTGGTGCGCGAGGCCGACTGGCTACCACCGTGGCGCGAGCTCCTGATGTGCTACCGCAGACTCGAGGCGCGCGGTGAGATCCGGGGCGGTCGCTTCGTGGCCGGCTTCACGGGCGAGCAGTATGCGCTGCCCGAGGCGATCGGCTCGCTGCGCGAGGTGCGGCGCGGGGAAGCTGCACAGAGCACGGTCTCGCTGTCGGGCGCGGACCCTCTGAACCTCGCTGGCATCCTGATGCCTTGTGCACGGCTGCCGGCGCTTGCCGCAAACCGGGTGCTGTACCGTGACGGCATCCCTGTCGCCCTGCTTGCCGCAGGCGAGGTCTCCTTCCTCGCGAAGCTCGATGCGAAGGAGCAATGGGACGTGAAGGGCCTGCTGCTGCGCCGGCACGTGCCGGCGGTGCTGGTCGATCTGGCCTGAGGGGTCGCCGCGCTGCCGCCAGCGGCGTAAAACAGGGCGCACCGGCTATCATCTGCCGGTGTCCTGCGTATGCCGCTGTCAGCATGAGCCGTTCACCGCCATGACGGCGAGCGGATGGAGACGGTACGGATGAGCCCGCTCGAGCCGCGCAGCAGCGCGGAACAGATGCGCCGCGAGCCTAAGATCTGGGTTGACGCCGATGCCTGCCCGGTCATCGTGCGGGAGATCCTGTACCGGGCCGCCGTGCGCACCGGCGTGGCCATCACCCTGGTGGCGAGCAGACCGGTGCGTCTGCCGGGCACGCCCGGCGTGCGCTTCCTGCAGGTGCCCCAGGGATTCGATGCGGCGGACAAGCGGATCGTCGAGCTGATGGAGCAGGGCGACCTGGTGGTGACCGCCGACGTGCCGCTCGCCGCCGCGGTGATCGAGAAGGGTGGCACCGCGCTCAATCCGCGCGGGGAGCTGTACACGCCTGAGAACGTCCGCGAGCGGCTGTCGGTGCGCAACTTCCTGGATGAGCTGCGCGGCAGCGGGGTCAACACGGGCGGGCCTGCCGCGCTCGGTCAGCGCGAGCGCCAGATGTTTGCCAATCAGCTGGACCGCTGGCTTGCCAGGCGGGCGAGGGACACGGGAGCCTAGCCCGCGCCAGGGTCGGATGCACGCTC
>Ga0123356_10007064_pt1 | contig 11254 bp, 2 predicted proteins | sample TergutEmb28metaG_2_FD_92546 | JGI IMG/M metagenome (GOLD analysis project Ga0123356, IMG submission 92546) | Embiratermes neotenicus P3 segment gut microbial communities from Petit-Saut dam, French Guiana - Emb289 P3 | ecosystem: Host-associated > Arthropoda: Insects > Digestive system > Gut ... | reverse complement strand
CTATTGTACAGCGTCACAGACATACAGAATTTCAGGATATCCACGATTTTGCCGGGCGGCGGGACGCCGGTTATATCTTATGAAACGTCGACCGACGGCGTGATATATTCCGCGCCCGTTACTATCCCGGCGGGCGCCTACACAGTCACGCCTTTGCAGGGCGGCGCGGTGCTGTGCGAGGGCGCTGCGGATTTGAGCCAGACGGGCCCGACATACGTAAGGCTCACGTTCAGTGATAAAAACATATACATCACCAATTTATATATGGAGTACAACCATATAATCGCGCCCATTGTGGACGTCAGGTACGTCGACGCGGAGGCGGTTGTTGTGATCGACTATCCCGAAACGCCGAGGCTTAAAATCGCGCCCATGAACGGGTACGGCGAGATATTTTACACGAGCGGCGACGAGGATGTGGCGGAAGCTCTGCCGGACGGCCTTATCAGGGCCAAGGGGATAGGGGAGACAGTCGTAACGGCAAACATACTTGGTACGCAAAAGGTATCTGCGCTCCCGGTAAAGACCTTCAGGGATGAGGCGAGGTTAAAGACAGCCACGGCGAGTACCGCGACAAGCGGGTATTCAGCCGCATACGCCGTAAACGGCGACCTGCTGACGCGCTGGCAGTCCTCAGCCGGAGGGGCGCAGTGGCTTAAGGTGGACTTGGGCAAAAGGACGGAGTTTATCGCAGTCGATATTTCATGGCAGCAATACGCGACGAATTATACAATACAGGGTTCGGACAACGATTCGACCTGGGATACGCTTTATACGGAAACAGCCGGGGCGCCCGGCATGAAAAGGGTTTTCTTCGACAGCGCAAAAACATACCGCTATGTAAGGGTCAACATAACAGCGGGGCCGGGGATGTATTCATTTTATGAGCTTCGCGTGCTGTCAAAGACAATTCCGCTTACATTTGTCAACCTGGCGCTGAACAGGCCCGCCACAGGCAGCGCGATCCACTCGGGTGACTCTGCCTCCGTGCAGAACCCGCAAAACGCCGTCGACGGCGACACATCGACGCGCTGGGCTTCGGCAAGGTCGGACCCCCAGTGGTTTACGGTAGATCTCGGCGCGGTCTATCCGATCTATGAGATACATATACTCTGGGAGACGGCTGCCGGCAGGGAGTACAGGATTCAGGTGTCAGACGTTAACGACGACTGGAACAACTCCACGACTATAGTGCATGAGACAAACGGCGCCGCCGGCTGGAAGGACTACGTCCTGCCGGAGGCCGCCACCGGCAGGTATGTCAGGATGTACGGCATCAGCAGAGCCTCACAATACGGTTATTCAATGTTTGAGTTCCAGGTCATGGGTGTAAAGACGGAAATCCTCAGGGAGATAACCTTTGCCTCGCTTACCGCCAACGGCTCTGTTTTTACGGCGGACACTACCGAATTAACGATTACCCTCGACAAGGCTGTCAGGGATTTATCTTTGTCCGATATTACGGTAACCGGAGCGACAGCAGTCGCCTTTAATACCGGCGCTGCTCCGGTTTATAAGCTGACAATATCCGATATCGATGTGCTGGAAGGCGAGATCATAAGCGTCGCAATTTCAAAATCCGGGTTCAGGTTTATCCCCGACAGCAGGGGGGCGCCGGTCCACAAGGTAACGGCGCCAATAGAGATGAGTTTTAAGATGGAGGAGAAAAATATCGAATACCTGGAAGCGGGTAAAGTTTCACTGGAGGTAAAAATAAACAGCCTGACCGACAGTATCGCTGAACTAAACGCAATCATTGCGGTTTACAAAGGCGGAAAGCTGATCGATATCGCGATAAGCAACCAAACCGTCACGCTGACAGCCCTGAAGAGCAGCATTATAGAAACTCCGGCAATAACCGTGCCTGAAGAGGAGGATTACAGTGCATACATAGTAAGGGGATTCTTATGGGACGGCGATATGGTCCCGCTGGTCGAGCCTGCGGACCTGACAGAGATTGTCCAACAGTAAATAAAGGTTTTAAAATGGGCTGGATTGGAGATATCACTACAATCCAGCCCATTTTATGAGTAACTGTTCAGGGGGTGTCCTGAAATGCTCGCAATGGTTACAGACTGCACACAAATTTTGACTATAATACAACTTTCCCACACGGTGCTAGTGCATTGGCTGTAACCAACCTGTGCATTTTAGGATGCCTCCTGAACAGTAACTTTTATGCTCGTGATACCCGGACAAAAAAGCGCAATTACTTGACAGATTATATGCAAATTGTTATAATTTTCTTATTCAGAATTGTTTTAGGCGCCATGGGCGTAACACTGATTTCTCCGGAATCAGTGTTGTGGTATTTCTGAGTGCGCGTCTACAGCAGGCGTATTCGAAAACGCCCGGGGGGGTCGTCCAAACCGCTTAAGCTGAGCCTGATATAGTTAGCAGCATTATTTAGACAAGGTAATAATTCTGCTGAACTAAAAATAATAATATTATGGAGGGATTAGATTGCGAAAACGCGAGAAGTTAATGACACGCCTTATAGCATTCATGCTTGTGGTCATAATGATCGTACCGGTGCTCACGATTAACGCCGGCGCGGCGATCATAACTATCGACAAGACCTGGACGCTGTATATGGTTCCCAACACGCACCTTGACACTGCCTGGCAGAGCCCGTATAAACAGGTTTGCCAGGGGAACGGCAGTAACGGCCTTCAGCCTATGCTCAACAATGTGATAAACAGGCTGAACAGCAATTCTTCGTTTGTATTTACGACGTCAGCGTCAAAGCACTATGAATGGGCAAAGGAATACTTTGGCGCGGACAATCCGGACAGCCGCAGGTATTGGCCCGAGATCCAAAAATTTGTCGCCAACGGCCAATGGGATATAACGGGAGGGCAAATCGTTGAGCCCGACCTGAACCTGCCAAGCGGCGAATCCTTCGCCCGCCAGAGCCTTTACGCCCAGCACTTCTTTGAGCGTGAGTTTGGCCGCGCCAAGCAGCCGACGACCGGCATGGTACCGGACGTTTTCGGTTTTGCCGGCCAATTGCCGCAGGTCCTTTTCAAATCGGAAATGCCATACTTTGTAACAAGTAAGGTCAACTGGAGTGAGCGGACCGGTATAAGCGCATATTATGAAGATCCGGAAACCGGCACAAACGCCTGGCGCAACCATCGCGGGAACGACGATATCGGGACAACCCGCAGGGGCCGCGAATCGGATATCTGGTGGTGGCAGGGCCTTGACGGCAAGACCTCAGTCCTTTCCAACTTCCTGTGCTATGACTACAACTGGCAGGATGGCCGCGGCCCTATGGAGGGCGTATTTGAGCAAAACTGGCAGGAAGGCCACGAGACCGGCGTCAAAATCGGGCTGTTCTTCTACGGAGGCGGCGACTTTGGACAGGGCCTAACCGGCACAGGGACCGGGGACGGCACATTCGGTTATGTCAACACGATAGCCAACGCTGCCGCCACAAGGTTCAGCGTCGCGAACAAAGGAACCTCGGCATTCTTTAAGGACCTGGCGCAAATCATTAAAGAGGACGAGACGTCCGGAGCAAATAATATCAGCATACCCACCCATACGGGCGAGATATACCTCGAGTATCACCGCGGCACCTACACGTCGTGGGCTCGTATTAAGGAATATAACCGTAAAAACGAGATTTTGGGGGAAAGCGCCGAAAAAGCGGCTACACTGGGTTTCTATACCGGGACTCTGCCCACCAATAAAAGCGATACGATCGAATGGGCTTGGAACAGGGTGCTGACCGATCAGATGCATGACGTGCTTCCCGGCTCCTCCGTTGCGTATCAGTATTACCAGTCGTATAACTTCCAGGAGCAGTCGAAAAACCTGTTTAACAGCGTACGTGACAACGCGCTTGCCGGGCTTGCTTACCGCGCCGACACAAACGTTACGGGCACGCCCGTTTTTGTTTTCAACGAGCTCTCGTGGGCTCGCGACGGCGAGGTGACAGTCGACCTGAAATATGATACGCTGCCTTCGGGCATCCGGATATTTGACGGCGCGACCGAGATTTATGCCAGTAAAGTCCTGCGCAATGAAACCGATAAAAAACTGACGGTCACGTTCCTTGCGAAAAATGTGCCGGCTGTCGGCTACAAAGTATTCGACGTACAAGAAGGCGCGGCGTCTGCGCATACTACGAGCCTGAAAGCCGACATAGCCAACCTCACTTTCGAGAACGAATTTCTCAAAATGCAGTTCAATCCGGAAACCGGATATATCTCAAGCTTGAAGTATAACGGGCGCGAGATGTTCGCCCAGGGCGTGGGCATGGAAGGCGCGGAGCTGCATGTTTACAGGGACACCGAGGAGAGGCCCGATCAGGGCTTCGACCAATGGGAACTCAACATGAGGGAGATGAACAAGGAGCCCAGTTGGATCGTCGACTCGCCGCCAATATCCATCGACGTCATTGAGAATACCCCCGATAAAGTCACCGTCCAAGTCGTCAAGATGTGGAACGGGAGCGCAATCACGCAGAAATTCTCTATGTATCCCGGAGTCGACCATATTGACGTAAACCTGAACGCCGAATGGTTCCAGACGAAACGGCTCCTGAAAGTTTCGTTCCCCATCAATGCAGACAACAGTTACGCCACTTATGACGCCGCTTACGGCGCCGTACAGAGGCCAACCGACCGCATCACCCCGTTCCAGCAAGCCCGTTACGAAGTGCCCGGACATAAATGGGTCGATGTAACCGACAAGAGCGGGGAGTACGGTCTGAGTATCCTCAACGACGCTAAGTACGGCCACGACTCCTGGAGAAGGACCGTCGGCGACACGACGTTTGTGCGCTCGCGTATAACTGTTTGCCGCACCCCGAGGGCGCAGTCGTTTGCCAGTAACAGCACCTTCAGCCCGTCGTCGCCATATGTTATCGATAGCGGCGTGCATAATTTCAACTATTCCATCGCCCCGCATGAAGGCGGGATAGGCGCCGGCAGCGCTTCCGGCAGCAATACCATGAACAAGGCGTACGGCCTTGGTACCCCAATGAAGGCGTTCCAAGCTGCCAAGACCCCGTCCAACGGGTTGGGCGCAGCCGAGTCCCTCGCTGCCGTAACACCGACCAACGTAATCATGTCCGCCCTGAAAAACCAGTATGACGACCCGTCCGACCCGAACACGATCGTTGTGCGCGTTTATGAGGCAGCCGGACTGGATACAAACGGCGTAACCATCACATTGCCGGGTAATGTCATCAGCGCCAAGGAAGTTAACATACTTGAGCACAATTACGACAGCGCTCATGGTTACGATAACTATGCCGTCAAGAACCTTACAACCGCCGGAAAGACAATCACGTTTGATATCGGCAAGTTTGAAGTAATCACAATAGAAGCGAAAATCGCGCCGTTTGCACAGGCTCCGCTGCCTGCGGCCCCGCAAAAAGCCGTAGACTTGAGCACTTACTATAACCAGCGCGCGACGTCACCCAGAAGCGCCCGCAACACCGCGTTTGTCGAAGGTGCGGGGACGTCCGCCAGCCCCGGCTTCTCAATGCCTGAGAAAAACTGGCCCGCAGGTCCCGGAGGGATCGACTTTAACGGCATCAAATTCAATGTCGGCCCGGTAAACGCCAACAACATCGTTTCCGGCGCCGCCAGCCGAACCATTAACGTAGCGGACCCGACTGCCGGTTACAGCAAAGCCTATATCGTGGGCTTCTCCTCAGCGAGAACTTCAAATACGATCGTCGGGACCGCAAATAACGGCGGATGCGCCGCTACAGGCACTGTTACAGTAAACTATAGCACAGGCGCGGCAACGCCAAAGACAATCGACTTCAACAGTTGGCGCACAGACCTGTCCGGTTGGGACCGCTATGCTTGGGCGGATACCAAGCCGTATGTCCTTGACACTATAGTCCACGTCAACACATTCTTCCAGCAGTCCACCGCCGCAAACACGAACTCCGACCATTTGACGAATGAAAACTTTATGTTCATATACGCAATTGACGTCGACAAGGACAGGGCTATCAGCAGTATTACGCTTCCCACCGACAGCGACATCAAGATTGTAGCTATCACCCTTGCAGACCCGGCGCCGGGACTCGGCGTGGTATATGACGCTGCTTCGGTTGGCGCCCCCGTAAACGTGACGCCCGCAGCGCCGGCTAATGTAAAGGCCGAATATGATCCCGGCTCAAATAACCTCAGAAGCCTGATCACATGGAACAAGGTGGATGGCGCGTATAAGTATAGGGTATACGGTGCAAAGGATCCAAACTTTACAATCGGCACGGCGAACCAACTGGGCGACAGCGTCAGCAACGGTTACGTCCATGTCATGCCATTTGGCGTAACCCCTGCTGAATCAGCCGCAGGCAACGACAAATGGTACTATAAGGTTGTGGCCATCGCCAGGAACGTAACAGCCACCGCAGACCTCACATCCGCTGCTTCCGCCGCTTCAAACCCAATCGTCGTCAGTAATATTGACTATTGCTTGAATATTACAGGCGGCGTGGCAAACACCGCCAGGGTAATCGGCGGCGCCGATCAAAGCACCACTTTGGCGGCGTGGAAAGCGACAAACGGCGTGTGGGGAACGGCAAACGACAAGTGGAGCAGCACCGCCGTAGCCGCCGGCAACGCTTGGGTAAGCGTAAGGGTTGGTTATGACGGGCTCAAAGAAGTCAAACGCTTTATACTGGCTCACGGCGGCATGAATTCAGGTGAAAGCCACAATGGCGCCAACAGGAAGTTCAGTATTTGGTACAGTAACAACAGCACAAACGGCAATCCAACCAACGGGACTTGGACACAGCTGTTCAATGTGTTGGACAACACTGCCATCGTCACTACCCATGAGCTTGTGAACCCAATCCTGGCTGACTGGGTACAGGTCAGGATCAACCCGGATCGCGGCGGATGGCGCGGCGTCACAGGCGGGTCCGGCGCGACATACGGTACGGCTTGGATTTACGAGTTCGCCGCAGTGGCTGATAACCCGAACGCGGTTCCCGGGACCGTTAAGAACGCTGCCATTAAAGTATATCCGAACGCCGGATTAGGCACGATGGACTTTGAGACAACCTATGACTACGCAGGCGCAGCCTACGATTCCATCTCAGTCAAGTGGTTCAGGAGATACGAAGACCGTTACGGCGCGCTTTATGCCCCGATCCCAGGCGCGGCAGCCTTACGGATTGCACAAAACAACATAGACGTCGGCAAAACCGCAGGGTACAAATGCGAGCTGACAATGGTGAAAAACGGTGTGGCGCAGGTCGTGACCGCAGAGATCGACTCCCCGCTGTCGACAATCAAAAACGCAAAAATCACACCGACGGATTCCTTAAACGGCATAGATTTCAGGCTGTCATATGATTATTACAACGAGCTCAACTACGACAGCAGCGCAGCGGCTCTGGCGGCGCCGATTAAGGAGGAGGCCTCCAAGTATCAGTGGTATAAGAAGACGGCTATCGAGGTAAACGGCAGGTTTATGCCGATTGCGGGCGCAACAGGCAAAATACTTACCCAGACAGTATCCGAGATTCTCGCAGCTGAAGCATATAGGTGTGAAGTGTCTGTACTTGATACCGATGGCGCGAAAGGCAAGGTCGTAAACGTAGACATCGACGCGTACAGCAACCAGATACTGGGCGCGGCAGTTACTTCCCAAACGCGCACAGGCGCCGCAAACCTGGTTGACGGTTCCCTGTCCACCAAGTGGGAAGTCGCCACAGCCACATATGCGGGCCCGCACACCGCAGTGTTTGATCTGGGCGCGCTCAGGGAAGTTGACAGGTTCAAGGTTTTCCACTCCCCGTCAAATCCGTTTGTGGACGACGACGGCGGTATGGACAGGTACAATGACAAGAACCCCGAAGCCATAACCTATGACTTTGACGTCTCATACAGCGATAATGTAAACGGCCCCTGGACCACCGAGAGCATCAGGGCGAACAAGCAGCCGATCACCGACATTAAGCTTGCCGGCAGCGTTATGGCGAGGTATGTCAGGATCAACGTTATCACGCCGAACAGATCGCGCATGGCGCCCACGACGTTCTGGGATACGACCAACCGCCTGAGGATACTGGAACTGCAGGCCCTGGTCAGTGTGAGCAGCCTTACGCAGTCCGTAACGCTCTATGAAAACGGCGCCGAACTGCCGTCGCTCGCTTCCGCGTTGGGCAAGACAGTTGATGTAAAGGTAAATTACGGCGGCATACCGCAAGGTAAAGTAAACATAATAACCGCCGCATATAAAGCCAACGGGCTTATGCTTAGCACAAAGCAAGCTGCTGTGAACGTCGATGCCACAGGTGACATTGACAGTATCATTGCAAGCTTTGTCGTACCGACCGACGCGGCATCGATGAAAGTTTTCATATGGGACTTTGATACATACGTACCGCTATGTGAGGAACTTATCGTCAGATAAAGCATAAAACCAAACCCTCCGGCGCGCATAGCGGCGCGCCGGAGGGATGATGGGTTTGGTTGGAGTCTATACCTGTGCGGTTGATTTGTTTTTCAGGTGATCCTACCACACTGGCGCAACTAAACCACCCCGGCGCTCCGCGCCACCCCCACATGAGCGAACGCGGCGTAGGTATCGTGACAAAACCACCCCGGCGCTCCGCGCCACCCCTCCACGGGAGGGGAATTTAGGATTCACTCAACCCCATTCCCCTCCTGTGGAGGGGTGCCGCCCGCAGGCGGCGGGGTGGTTCCGCATCCAACCGTACAGGTTGAAGATTTCCGCCAATCCCGGGGCAGGAAAAGGAAGTGTAAATTTGTCAGCTCACAGACAATCAAAAAAATCAAAGAATTCAAAAAATTCACAACAAATAAAGCATCCAAAACGCACTATTCTAATAATTATCCTCGCCGTCAGCGCCGTCGCCATAGCCGGCGCAATAATTCTTTTCACCGCACCCTGGCAAGGCGGCGGAATTGATCAGTCCAGGTACTCATTGAGCTATATAGTGACAGCGGACCCGTCTTATGGGGAACTGAACATAGTATTGACAGCGGAAATAAAGTCCCTGTCCCAGGACCGCTCATTATACTTATACAAAGGGCAAACGGACGTAATACTGTATAACTGCGTTGATGAGAACGGCGTACATGTCCCGTACAATGACAATGGCGATATCGTGGTTATAGGTCCGGTTGAGGGGAAAACAAAAAAAGTCACCCTGGATTACGACGCCAGGATTGGCCCGCTCAGCGACGACTGGGAATACGTAACTTATACCCAGGGGTCGTTTTTTGACGATTTGCTTACGTTTTCAGGCGAGTATGCATTTCTCCTGCCGTATACCGATACGGAACTGCTGGATTCATTGGATAAGTATATTAAAAGCGTTTCGATTAATTTTAACGTCCCTGACGATTGGAACTCCATTATCCCGTATAACGAGCCCCTTTCCGGTTCGCGCTCAATCTGGATGGACAAACCCACATGGGACTTCTTCAACAGCATCAGCAAGTCCGCGTTTTGTTTCGGGCATTTTAGCAGGTATGATTACGGCGGGATGCTGGCCGCCGAGCAATTCTATATCGACGAAGCCATAGCTGACGCCATACCACAGTTCACGCTCAACTCAATTGTGTCGTTCCTGGATTATTACACAGATGTCTTCGGCCAGCCCCTGGACGACGTGCCGGTTGTACTGCTGCGCAACCACCCTTATGACAATTCAGTGATTATTGGCGGGGTAGGGAGCCGCAGTTCCGCAATCTCCGTTGATATGCGGTTTATTGACGATTATAAGGCCTTGTCAAACGTGCTTTTCCATTCATTTTTCGACAGTAAAATAAAACCGCGCAACCTGCGTTATGTGACGGGCAACTGGATATATATTGGCCTGGCGGATTATTATGTAAACCTGTCCTCGGAACTGCTCCCTATTGAGGTCAGGAATAATTACGAAATAGCCCAGCTTGAGACTTTTGAGGAAAAATACCTCAAATATCTGTACTTTTCGCTAAAAGAGCCCGGATTTCTCGGCCTGAACCCCGCCGACGAGGCGCTTGGTATGTACAGCGCCCAAATAGACTACTATTTGGGCGTAAAGGTGCCGATTATGATCGACGTCCTGAATTATACGATCGGGCAAAAAACAGGGCGCCCCGACGGGTTCATAAAGGGCCTGGTAGAGATGGGCGCCAGCGAGAAAGCTCTCGATTTGGACGATATGCTAATGAAGATATGCGCGGATGATTACGACACTATTAAGATGTTCTTTGCCGGCAACGCGCTGATACCTAATTATAAGGGGCTGAATATTGACTGGATGCTTAAGGAAGATATCATTGACATACTTGATCTTTCAGAACAGGCGTTCTCATATATGTTCTCAAATGACCAGGCGTATTATCCGTATGCCAACGTAGTCCTGCTCAATGAAGAACCCTTTATGGCGGAAGCGGAAAGGCGGGGCGTCCGGTACAGCACAGACGAGATTCAGGAAGAAGTGAAGAATTTTTCATCCGTGCTCCATAGGGTGCTGCTCCAATACGCTATGTGGGCGGATATTGCCGGTGTCGACGATATTACCGCGCCGGGCATACACGGCGAATTGTTCAGGTCGGAGGTAATTGAAGAATGGAACGCCCTCCGCGACGAGATAGGTTATGAGGTTGGCATAGTGTGATTATACGTGTGAGAAAAACCGGTAAATTGAAGTTTTTTATCGCCGCTGCTGCTTTAGTAGTTGCTGCTATAGCTGTTTTTACCGTTTGCCTGTATTCTTTGGACTTGCCGATGAATTATGATTATGCTGTATCGGTTGCCGAAGGCGGCGCGCAGGCGCTGAGGGTCAGCCTGACTGTTTCATCGCCGCTTTTCTGTAAGCGGGACGCGGCGTATATCTATCTAGGTGACAAAGACGTCAATGTTATCGGTTGTTTCGACGGGAGTGGAAAATCCAAAGAAGCATTTCTTTCCGACGGGGTTATCTCGGCGCCGGTTTCGCGCGCAGGCAAAGCTGTCCTGGTATACGACGTGCCCGTGGGTTTGCCCACGAAGCATGGCAACCGGGGCATAATTAGCGACGATTACATAATCTTTGACGGCGACCAGGCCTTTTTGCTACCGGCGCCGTTCTATATTTTCGACGACGAAGGCATAAAAGAGTCTGTCGGCACAATAAGATTTACGTTTGATTTACCGAAAGACTGGATGAAGGTCGTACCGTTTGACCGCATAGACAATCCGGGGTGGAACGACATCTATGCCATTCACAAAAACGCGTTTGTTTTCGGTATGTTTGACAAAATAATGGAAACGG